>Ga0137403_10005697_pt1 | contig 14399 bp, 11 predicted proteins | sample CZOMad2_1_16fung_FD_122057 | JGI IMG/M metagenome (GOLD analysis project Ga0137403, IMG submission 122057) | Vadose zone soil fungal communities from Angelo Coast Range Reserve, California, USA - CZOMad2_1_16fungal (Hybrid Assembly) | ecosystem: Environmental > Terrestrial > Soil > Vadose zone... | reverse complement strand
AGCAAAAGCCCAACCACGATGTCTTTCCAAACGGCGATCACGTCCATCACGAAGTAGTGGCTCGTGGCGGTGATGCCTTTGGCAGACGTAAGCCGTTGCCAGAGCGAACCGCCTTCTTCGACGCTCATGTCCATTTTAGCGTGGCCTTCCATGCTTCCTTTGATCCCTTTGTCCGCCTGCTTCCGCGCCTCGCTTATCAGCTTGCGCGAGAGAAAAATTCTGAAGAGCACCGCGATCAGAACCACCATCACCAGCCCACCCGCAAATTCAGCGAGCGCAAATTGCCATCCCATCAGCACGATGAGAATGATGCTCAGCTCCGCGACCAAATTCGTGGAAGCGATTTCAAATGCCATCGCCGCGGTGAAATCCGCGCCCTTTCGAAAAATGGAGCGTGCCAGCGCGACAGCCGCGTAGGAACAGGACGATGAGGCGGCGCCGAGTCCGGTGCCAATGGCGAGACTTTTCGGCGAATCGTCCGGCAATAGCCTGCTCATCGCTGCTTTTGAAACGACCGCCTGCACTGCACCCGACAGTCCGAATCCCAAAATCAACGGCCACAAAATTTCCCAGAACATGGCAAACGCCATCCAGAGAGCGTGTCCGAGAGCAGCGATTGCGTTGGCCATCATTTCAGCCTTCTTCTTCGATGAAATTAAGCCAACACGCCAAACTAATTCTGTTGGCAATAGCTGCCTTGATGGACCAAAATAAGGGCAATGAAGAATTACTCGAAAATTTTGTTGTCGATTTTAATGGCAATCATGTGCACGACCGCGTTCGCGGCGGACAAGCCAAATTGCAAGGACACGGGCAAGAATTGTCCGATGAACAAGGGCAAGGCGTGCAACTGCGGCAAAGATTGCGGTTGCGGTAAGTAGGCGAAGCAGTTCCGCCTGGATCGTTAGGATCATAAACGTCGAGAGCACGGGCTGGAACTCACGAGCAACATTCGCTGCCGGAAATGGCGGCCCGAGCTTCTTTGATCAAGAATGGAATTAGCGCGAGCGCTGCCACGCTGTCCAACCACCACCAACCGAATAGCCACGTCGCGGCCAACCCCGCCATGAGAACGATGGAAAGATAACCGCAAGTAATCGACTCGATCGCGTCCGCTCGTAATGCGCGCGAGTTTAGGCGGGCCGCAACTTTGAGTTTGAATCCGGCAAGAATCGGCATTCCGATTTTTGCCACCAGCCCAATCAGAATTCCCCAAGCGCTTTCGTGCGTATCGGTGGCGCGATGGGCAATGAAAAGTCCGTAAGCCGAATTGAAGACGACGTAGAGAACAAGGAAATACAAAGTGTAACCGACCAATCGAGAGGCACGATGCTCCACTGCTTCAACTCGCGCCTCATCCGCGTGGCCGCTTGCCTCTATTCGCAAACGCCACAATAGAACGCCGGCACTAAAAAGTTCGATGATGCTGTCGATTCCGAATGCTTCGAGAAGAAGGCTTTTCGACACCCAACCTAACAGGAGCGACGCCGCTGCCTCGATTGTCATCCATCCCAGCGTGATGTACGTCAGCAGCAGCGCGAGCCGCACATCATCGGCACGTTGCGGAATCGATTGAGGGTCTGCTTCCTCTAAACGATCCGCTGGTTCGAATCGCGTCATTTCTTAAGCAATTTTGCGATTAGAACAATCAGCAGGACGATCAAAAGAACGCCGACAATTGTCCAAACCCACATTGGACAACCCATCATCATCATTCATCACCTACTTTCTGTCCGCGCCACATCAAGAAAATTATCGGGTAGATAAGCAACTCCAGAAACGTCGAAGTAACTACACCGCCGATCATTGGCGTGGCGATACGCTTCATGACATCGGCGCCAGTTTGCGTGATCGGTGACCACATGATTGGTAGCAATCCGAACAAGATCGCGCACGCTGTCATGATTTTTGGCCGCAGGCGTTGCACGGCGCCCTCGTGAATGGCAGCGCGAAGATCGACAATCGATTTCATCCGGCCTTCGGCGCGGAATTTCTCCCAAGCGTGATCGAGATAAAGCAACATCACCACGCCGGTCTCGGCATCGAGTCCGGCGAGTGCGAGCAACCCGACCCAGACCGCCACGCTGATGTGATAGCCGAGCAACCAAAGCAGCCAAAATGCGCCGATCAGTGAAAACGGCACGGCCAGCAGAACGATGCACGTCTTCGCCACGGACCGAGTATTAAAATAAATCAGAACGAAAATAATCAGAAGCGTCAGCGGCACGACAATCTTCAAGCGTTGCTCGGCCTGCCTGATGTATTGAAACTGCCCAGCCCATTCGGTGTAATAACCGGCCGGAAATTTCACGCGCTCAGCGATGCGCTTCGACGCGCGGCGAACGTAACCGTCGATGTCGCTCGTCGCCGGATCGATCAGAACAAATCCGACGAGTTGTCCGTTCTCGTTTCGAATGCTTGGCGGTCCGGTGCGATATTTAATATCGGCGACAAGCGAAATCGGAATCTGCGCGCCGGACGGCGTCGGAACGAGCACGCGCTTGAGTGAATCCAGATCTTGGCGGAAATCGGGAGCGTAACGCGCACGAACTGGATAACGCTCGCGCGCCTCAACGGTCGTCGTAATCGTTTTCCCGCCGATCGCTGTTTCGATAACGTCGTTAACGTCGCCGGCGGTGAGACCGTAGCGCGCGGCGGCTTCCCGGTTCACATCGAAATCGAGGAAATAACCGCCGACAGTTCGTTCGGCAAAAGCGCTCCGCGTGTCCGGAAGATCGACAATTGCTTTCTCGATTTGCACAGCGAGGTTCTCGATCCCCTGCAAATCGGGTCCGAAAACTTTTATACCGAGCGCGCTGCGAAATCCTGTGGTTAGCATTTCGGTGCGCGTCTGGATCGGCATCCAGAAAATGTTCGCCATGCCCGGAGTGCGCAGGTTCATGTTCAGTTCGGCGAGAAATTTTTCCCAGGTCATGCCGCGCGGCCATTGATCGAACGGTTTTAGCGAAACGATCGTTTCAAACATCGAGAGCGGCGCCGGATCGGTGGACGTTTCCGCTTGCCCGGCCTTGCCAAAAACAGTCGTGACTTCGGGGAACTTTTTCAGTTGTCGATCTTGAATCTGAAGAATCTTGGTTGCTTCAGTGATGGACATTCCTGGGACTGCCGTGGGCATGTAAAGCAAAGTCCCTTCGTTCAGAGGCGGCATGAATTCCTTGCCGAGCCTCGCGAACGGAAAAATCGTGAGGAGGAGAAGCAGAAGCGCGCCGAGCAAGACGCGACGGCGGAAACGCAGAACAAAATTCAGAGCCGGTTCGTAAATGGAAATGAGAAATCGATTGATTGGATTCTTTGCTTCCGGCGCGATCTTGCCGCGGATCAGCAATGTCATCAGCACTGGCGCAAGTGTGATGGCAAGCATCGCCGCGAAAAACATCGAGAACGTTTTTGTGAAGGCGAGCGGCTTGAATAAGCGGCCTTCCTGCGCGGTGAGCGAAAAGACCGGCAGAAAACTAACAGTAATGACGAGCAGCGAGAAGAATAAGGGTCGTCCCACTGTCTTTGCCGCAGCGATGATTGTTTCGATCCGCTCGCGATTATCCGGCTCGCGGCCGTGCTGTTCTCGAAAAAGCTCAAGTGATTTGTGCGCGTTCTCGACCATGATGATGGCCGCATCGATCATCGCGCCGATCGCGATCGCGATTCCACCGAGCGACATGATGTTGCTCGTCAGGTTCGAGTAAAACATTGGGATGAAGGATGCGAGAATTGCGATCGGCAGCGTAATGATTGCGACGAGCGCCGAGCGGATGTGCCAGAGGAAGACAAGACAAACGAGCGCGACGATGATGCATTCCTCGATCAGTTTCTCGCGCAGCGTCCCGATTGCGCGGTGGATCAATTCGCTGCGGTCGTAAGTCGGCACGATCCGGACTCCAGTCGGCAAAGACGATTTGATATTGTCGATCTTGCGTTTGACGCCGTCGATAACGTTGAGCGCGTTTTCGCCGTAACGCATCACTACGATTCCGCCGACGACTTCACCGTTGCCATTCAGGTCGGCTACACCGCGTCGGAGCGCGCCGCCGAGATGAACTTTGCCGATGTTCTTTACATAAACCGGTGTGCCGTTTTCGACTTTGAGCACAACGTTCTCAATGTCGGCGACGTTTTTGAAATAACCGCGGCCGCGCACGAAATATTCCGTGGTTGCGGCTTCGAAGGTTTTTCCGCCCACGTCGCCGTTGCTCGATTTCACACGCGTCACGACATCGCTCAGCGGAATGCCGTGCGCGAGAAGCGCGTTTGGATCGACATCGATCTGGTATTCCTTCACGAAACCGCCAACCGGGGCGACTTCAGCGACGCCTTTCACCGATTCGAGCGCGTAGCGCAGGTTCCAATCCTGAATTGATCGCAGCTGCGCGAGATCGAGTTTGCTCGAATCATCAACCAGCGCGTACTCGTAAACCCAGCCGACACCGGTCGCGTCGGGGCCAATGATTGGATTCACACCCTCGGGAAGCGAGCCGCGAATCGAGTTTAGATATTCAATTATGCGCGAGCGCGCCCAGTAAATGTCGGTTCCGTCCTGGAAGATGACGTAGACGAACGATTTACCAAACATCGATTCGCCCCGGACAAATCTGACTTTCGGAGCGGCAATGAATGCGGTGGAGATCGGATAAGTGACTTGGTCTTCCACCAAATCGGGGGAACGCCCTTCCCACTCGGTGTAAACGGTCACCTGCACATCGCTCAGATCGGGAATGGCATCGAGCGGCGCACGCTTGAGCGTATAAATCCCGGCGACGATCGCAAAAAGTGTGAAGACAAACACGAGGAAGCGATTCCTCACACTTGCTGCGATGATGCGCTCGATCATTTGGCGGTCCTAGCGTTTGGCCGTTGGCAATTCGAAATCGTTCAACGCGCCTTGCACTTTCGATTCGGCATCGATGAGAAAGTTCGCGCTTGCGACAACGCGCTCACCTTCAGCCAAGCCGCTCTTCACTTCGTAGTGGTCGCCGATTTGCTCGCCTAGTTCGACAACCCGCGGCTGGAGTTTGCCTCCGCCTTTATCGACAAAGGCAATCTCGCGCGAGCCTGTGGGCATTACCGCGCTCGCCGGGACCACGAGACCTTCGCCCATGTCCATCCCCAGCTCGACGTTGGCATACATCCCCGGCCGCAATTTGAAATCAGGATTAGGAATATCGATGCGAACTCTTGCGATCCGCTTTGCTTGTTCGAGAAACGGATTGATCACCGCGATTTGCCCTTCGAAGTGATCGTTAGGATACGAACTCGTCGTCACCGTTACCTGCTGACCGGTTTGCAACATCGACAATTCGCTTTCGTAAAATTCGGCCGAAACCCAAACGACCGAGAGATCGGCGATGTCGATCAAACGATCACCGACCTTCACGTTCGCGCCTTGTTGCGCCGGAACTTCCCGGACGACGCCGCGAAATGGCGAGCGAAGTGTTAACGTCTCACTTGGGGCACGCTTTTGTTCGATTTCAGCGATTTGTTGATCGGTAATGTTCCACTGTCGCAGGCGCGATTCGGCGGCGGCAATCAATCGCTCGGGTGTCACGCGTGCTTCCTTCGATTTCGCTTGGTCACGCATGCGAAGCAGCATGACCAGCTCGCGCTCGGTCGTGAGCAGATCCGGACTGTAGATCGACATCAGGGGCGCGTCTTTTTCCACAAGTTGTCCGGCAGATGGGACGAACAAATCCTTTACATAACCATCTACCCGGGCGACGAACGCCCAGCGGCGTTGCGAATCCGGATCGATCGTGCCGACCGCGCGGATGGTGTGATGCAGCGGCGCCCGTCTTACCGTTGCATAGGTCACACCGATTTGTTGTTGCCGCTCGACCGGTACCACGAATTCATGCGACGGTGGGCCGCTCGTTTGACTTCCACTTTGCATACCGGGCATACCGGCCATGCCTTGCATGCCGCCGCCGCTAGGTGACCCCGATGCCGGCGGTGAAGAGCTGGAATCTTTCTTCATCACCGGAACGAGGTCCATTCCACAAATCGGACATTTGCCCGGCGCCTCCGCGTGCACCGACGGATGCATCGTGCAGGTGTAGTAATCTACGTCCGGCGGTTTGATCGATTTACTGGACTTTGAGCACGCAGGAATGACGAGCAGCATCGCGAGCACTAACAATTTCAGTGTTATCGATTTCATTTTGCTTCCTTTGTTTTGGTCGAGGGAAAGAGATTGAGATCAGCGCCGATCACAGCTTCGAGTTCGGCGAGTGCCGCGTAATAATCTGCGATGTGCTGTTGCCCCATCGCTTCGAGGTCGCGCAGGTTTCGTTGCGCGGTGATCCACTCGAGGAAAGTTGCTTTGCCGGTCTCATAGGCGAACTGATTGGCCTCGAACGCCTGACGAGCCTGCGGCACGAGCTTGTCCCGGAAAAGATCGACATGGTGTTTCGTCGTGTGGACTTTTTCGAGCGCGTCGCGCAACGCACCCAGCGCCTCCGCGTTTGTGCGGTCAAATTCGTGTTGAGCCGCAGCCAGATTTTCCTTCGCTTCGCGAACAGCCGCTGAGTATTTGCCCGGATTTACCCACGGGACGGTGAAAGAAATTCCAGCGTCAACTTCACTGGCCGCTTGGGCAGCGTCGTTGTAGCGCTGTGCTTCAACTTTGATCGCGGGATCGGGAATCCAATTTCGCCGCGCGAGTCCCAGTCGCGACTTCTCCATGTCGATCCTGGCTTGCGCGATTTTGATCTCCGGTCGATTAGCGAGCGCGATCTCGCGCGCTTGCATCATCGAAATGTTGAGCGCTTTGATGTTTGTTTCGTCTGGGCGCCCCAGCGGCGCGAAGGCGTCGCGATTCATCAGGACGTTGAGCTGCGATTGCTCGGCCGAAATGTTTCGCAAAATGTCCTGCTGGGATTCAAGCAGCTTGCTCGCTTCCACCTCGCCCACGAGCGGCTCGGCCGCGTTGGCCTTGCCGACTTCGTAACGAGAGCGGCTGACTTCGGCGATCTGGCGAAGCGAAACCAGATTCTTTCGATTCAGTTCCAATTGGGCGGTCGCATTGAGCAACCGGAAATAGGAAGCGCGGGCCTTGGCGAGAACATCCAGTTGCTCGCGGCGCGCCCTTTCAAAAGCTTCGACTGCATCCGCAGCGGCGATCCGTGCGCGCACAAGATTTTTTCCAGTGAGCGGAATGATTTGTTCGACCGACGCCATTTGGTCGGTGAAGGAATTCGGCGCAACATCGACAAAACGGGCCGCGCGCGAACTGCCGCTAACCTTGAGATCGTCCCACGCGGCTTCCTGCGTGACGCGCTCTTTCGCCGCGGCCCACTTTTTCAGCGCCTGCTGGATCGCCGGGTTATTCGCCAGGACGGCGCTCGTCAGTTCGCCAAGTGACAGAGATTCTGTTGGGCCTCTACCTTCCGCAACAGCCGCGGAAGGTTCTGCTCCGACTGATAAAGTTAAAGTTGTACTAAGTAATAAAAGATAAATTGTTTTCATTGATCCAAGAGCTGAGTTGAACTCGCGGCACGCCGTTAAATGGGCACACCCCGACCGTCAGGCTCTTCGGATCAGATGAGGCGAATGCAGATGAGCGCGAGCTGCGGCGGCGAATGCGCCATGCAATCTCGGCTCGAGAAAATCGACGACGTTTCCGCGACTGGACCCAATCCAACGACCACAACCGCGGAAGGTAAAGCTGCGACGCCCTGCTGATCGGAACCAGACTTGGCGAGCGGCTGAGCAGCTGGAGCGGTGTTCTTCTGCGACGTTGCGCAGCATGTTTTGTTTGCGCAGCAACCAGGCTGACATGCTTTTTCAGCAGGCGCATTTAGCAGAATGCAAGATCGGGCAGAGATGCTCATCGGTGCGACAAGGAGTGCCGCTGCCATAGCCACCGAAATCATGATTCTGCTCAACATCGCTTTTCTTTGTAGCACAACTTAGACCGCCGGTCGAGGCGGGCGTTCGAAGGAAGCAGCCGTAGTCGCAGCAAACCAACCGCGCATTCATCCCGATTCATTGTCACAATCCTCTTTAGAAACCCGATGCTGGTGCTAAATTGCGGATGATGAAGCTGCCGGCGCGACTATTATTGGCCGTGTTGGCCGTTAGCCTTGCTTCTTTAACACCTGTTCTTCCGGGCGAATCTGTTCCACCCGTCCAACAGAAAACCTGCTGCGCGGACATGAACATGGACGCGGGCGCTCGCTGTCCAATCAACCCCGGCGGAACTTCCTCAAGCTCTGCAACATGCTGCACCGCGTCAGCTGTCTGCTTGTTGCTTTACTTCGGCAACGCCAATGCATTTGCTGTGGGAGCGGAGATGAGCGGCACAGTTTTGATGAACGATGATCGCGTAACAGCACGCTTCCAACGTCCGCCCGTTCCGCCGCCGCGCGCTCAGTTCTCCTGATCGATGGCTCGGCGCGCTCTAAACGGCGTGGCCGAGTTCGATAACGAAATTCAAAGGAGGATTTTATGAAATATCTTCTACTTATTGCTAGCCTGGCAGCATGTTTTGCTGTGTCGCCCGTGAGCGCGCAGACAAACGCCTGCTGCAAAGGCAAACAATGTTGCAACGCGAGTTGCTGCAAGAAATAGCAACCTGAGTTGCTAAAAACGACGCCCTCGCCGGAGAAATCTGGCGAGGGCGTTCGTTTAATCCGAAGCGCAAACCATGTCACGTCGCTTCGAGCACGACACAGGCGACAGCGTGATGTTCGGTATGGCTCAAGGTAATCAGCGCCGACGTCACGCCACGTTTTGTTGCCAGTTCTTGCGCCGGTCCGGAAAAGACCAGGAATGGTTCGCCGCTTTTCTTTTTGCGGATGTCGATGTTGTGCCAACCCATCGCCTTGCCGATGCCGGTGCCAAATGCTTTGGAGACCGCCTCCTTCCCGGCAAATCGCGCGGCCAGATGGCGCGCCGGAAATTTCATCGACATCGAGTACTCGATTTCGCCTTCGGTAAAGACACGCCGCAGAAATTTTTCACCGAACCGATCGAGCGAATGCTGAATCCGCGCACACTCCACCAGATCGACCCCGATGCCGAGCACGCTCATGTGCGAGGCGCACTGCCCTTTTCAAAGGCAGCCTTCGTTATTATCAGCCGCGGCCGCGTGAAGCAGTCAACTCGGTTCGCGATATTCATCCTCGGTAATCAGCCATCGCACCCAAGAGCTCCTTAATCGCGTTTTCAATCCCGACAACCAGTGCCCGTGAAACAATCGAATGCCCAATGTTCAGCTCAGTGAGATGCGGAATCTTGTTGATCAACGCGATGTTCGAATAATTGATGCCGTGGCCGGCATTGACCTGCAGTTTTAGTTCGGAACCGGCTTTCGCGGCCGCCTGCAAATTTTCCAACTCCTGCTTCTCGATCTTTTCCGAAAAAGCGTTGGCGAGTTTGCCGGTGTGAAGTTCCACCATTTCCACGCCCAGTTCGTGCGCGGCATCGATTTGTTCCAGGGTTGGATCGACAAACAGGCTCACGCGAATGCCGGAGGTTTGCAGTCTCCTGATCGTGGGCTCGAGCTCCTTGCGTTGCGCAACGACATCGAGGCCGCCTTCGGTCGTAACTTCCTCGCGTTTTTCGGGGACGAGACAGACTTCATCAGGCACGATTCGCAACGCCGCATCGACAATCTCGGGCGTGTTTCCCATTTCCAAATTCAGTTTCGTCATGATGTTCTGGCGAAGCCGATCGATATCGCGGTCCTGGATATGCCGGCGATCGGTTCGCAAATGGGCCACGATCCCCTGCGCGCCGGCCCGTTCGCACATCGCGGCCGCCATAACCGGATCGGGCTCGGCATTTTTGGAATCAGGCATTCCGGCATAACGCGCCTGTCGCAACGTAGCGATGTGATCGACATTAACTCCCAACCTAAGTCCACTCATTGATCCCCTTTGAACGCTTTGAATAGGAGCAAGAGTCTTTTGCAGAGCAAGCGATAACCGAACGCAGCGCTCGGCGTTTATCGCTTAACGCGCCCTGCTACTCGAGCGGAAATTCGATTCGTTCTTCCGGCTCGCGCGCTACCAGATTGTTTCGCGCGATGATTCGCGCGCACGTGTTCCAGCGTAAAAGCGCGTCGTCGTTGCCCGGCGGGCGAATGGCTTCGGCTTTCTCAAACCAACTCATCGCTTCGCGAAAAAGATCGTAAGCCTGGAACCGGCAATCGGGCGTGTTCTGGCGAAGTTTCACCTTGGCCCGGCGCTCCGCCACGATTCCGGTATAATAGGCGCGGTCGTATTCGGATTTGATTCGCGAAAGGAGCTCTTTCGTTTGCGTGTCGCTGACCGCGTAGCCTTTTTCGAATCGGTCCGTCAGCGCCAGGAGCAAGGTAATGATTGCTTGTTGGTTTTCGGAATCGGTTTTCAGAATGTCGAGACAGATGCTCTCAGCTTCGCCCGGCTCATTGAGCAAACGATATCGCTCCGCTTTTTCCAGCGCTGCCGGAATTGCCTCTTGCGAAAGTGATTTTAACTCCGACATCTGAATTGGAAATCCTTACACCGGCTTTGACGGTTGTCGATCTTGTCGCCGTTTCAACCAGCGCCAAAACCATCCGAACGGATCGTAAAACTTGTCCACCACCCGTTCCTTCAACGGAATAATTCCGTTGTCGGTAATCTCAATGCTCTCCGGGCAAACCTTGGTGCAGCACTTTGTGATGTTGCAATAGCCAATTCCCTGGGTGTTTCGCAATTCCTCCAACCGATCTTCGGTATCGAGCGGATGCATCTCCAACGCCGCCACGTGAATCAGAAAGCGCGGCCCGATAAATTTGTCGTGCATCTGATGGTCGCGAAGCACGTGGCAAACATCCTGGCAGAGAAAACATTCGATGCATTTCCGGAATTCCTGAACCCGATCGATGTCGGCTTGCTGCATCCGCCATGTGCCATCGGGTGAATCGGGCGGCCGTGGTTTGAACGGTTTGATTCTCTTCTTCACCGAAAAATTCCACGAAACATCGTTGATCAGATCTTTCAGGACCGGAAAGGCTTTCATCGGTTCGATTGTGACCGGTCGGTCGAGCGGCAAATCGCTCAACCGCGCCATGCACATCAGCTTCGGCATTCCGTTTACTTCGGCCGAGCACGATCCGCATTTGCCTGCCTTGCAATTCCATCGACAGGCGAGGTCGTTCGCTTGGGTTCGCTGAATTTGATGGACAGCGTCGAGCACGACCATTCCTTCGGAACATTCAGCGGTGTAATCCTGAAACGCGCCGCTGTTTGCGTCACCGCGCCAGATTTTGAACTGAACGTTCATTCGTTGAACGGTTGAAGCGACGAAGGGTTGAAGGGGTCAAAGAATAAGTCGCTCATCTGGTCTTCGCTAGGCTTCGTGTCATCCGGTAGGGTTTCTTGCACTCGTGAAGAACCTTCGGTTGTCCGACTCCGCAGAAAACGAATATAACCGTTAATGAGTTTGTGAACGCGCCATCCGTCGGACTTTAGCATTTCGATTTCCTCCAGCGGGAGATAGTTCTCATCAGTGCAAACGTTCAGGTCGTCGAGGAGTTCTTCGAGCGAGCCGCGTGCATTCAGACAAAATTTGATCTGCTCGAGATAATGAAAACGACCGTGCCCCTCAGCGATGTTGTTCGTAAGCGAAACTGCAGCGCGGCGGATTTGGCTGGCTAACGCGAATTTCTCTTCTTCGGGTAATCGTTTGGCAACGCGATACATCGCTTTTCGAAACTCGCGCGCAGTTTGATATGTTTCCAAATCTTCGAACGTCTGGTAACGCTTCGCTTCATTTTCTGTCCGCTTCATCGCTTTAACCCTTCACCGCTTCAACGGTTGTCTTCGACAACCTGCTTCAAATAGTCCGGCATTTCCGGAAGCGGCTCCAACCGAATCCGCATCGAGCCGTCCTCCGCTTTTGAAATCATCGTGTTCACTTTTGCAAACCGTTCCTCTTTGTCTGGATAATCTTCACGAAACTGCGCGCCGCGGCTTTCTTTGCGCTCAATCGCCGCGCGCGTGATCGCTTCCGAAACGGTCAGCAAGTTTTTCAGATCGAGCGCAGTATGCCACCCCGGATTAAATTCACGATGACCGGTCACGCCCGCGTTGTTTGCTCGCTCCTTTAACTTTCCCAATTGCTCTAGCGCATGCTGCATTTCCGATTCAGTGCGTACGATCCCGACATTGTCCTGCATCAATTCCTGCAAATCTCCTTGAATCTCATACGGATTCTCGCTCCCGCGGCCGCGGGATTCAAACGGCGCCAGCGCTTCCCGCGCGACGATGTCGATCTTGTCATTGTCGATCTTGCCCAATGAATTGCCTTTGGCGAAGCCGGCGGCGAATTCCCCTGCGCGTTTACCAAACACGAGTAAGTCGGACAGCGAATTTCCACCGAGCCGGTTGGCGCCGTTGATTCCAGCGGCGCATTCGCCGGCCGCGAACAGTCCCGGCACGCGCGACATTTGCGTGTCGGGATCGACGTGAATCCCGCCCATGATGTAATGCGTGGTCGGTCCGACTTCCATCGGCTGCTCGGTGATGTCGATATCGGCCAACTGTTTGAACTGGTGATACATGCTCGGCAATTTACGTTTGATGTAGTCAGCCGCGTTCGGAAGCTTTTGTTTGATCCAGGCGATGTCGAGATAAACGCCACCATGCGGACTTCCCCTGCCCTCCTTGATTTCACGCACGATGCAGCGCGCGATGTGATCCCGCGTTAAAAGTTCCGGTGGGCGCCGCGCGTCTTTGTCGCTCTGGCAATAACGCCACCCTTCTTCTTCGTTGTCAGCCGTCTGCGCACGATAATTTTCCGGAATCGAATCGAACATGAAACGGCGCCCTTCCTTGTTGGTGAGAATTCCGCCTTCACCGCGCACGCTTTCGGTCACCAATATTCCCATCACGCTCGGCGGCCAGACCATTCCGGTGGGATGAAATTGAATGAATTCCATGTCGATCAAATCCGCGCCGGCTTCGTAAGCGAGCGAGTGACCGTCGCCGGTGTACTCCCAACTGTTGCTCGTAATCTTATAGGCGCGGCCAATTCCGCCGGTCGCGAGCACGATCGCCTTCGCCCGAAAGATTTTGAAGCGGCCACGCTCGCGTTCGTAGCCAAAGGCGCCGACCGCGCGATTTCCATCCTTCAAGATCGACAAGATCGTGTGCTCCATGTGCACGTCGATGCCGCGGTGCACGCCGTGATCTTGCAGCGTGCGAATCATCTCCAAACCGGTGCGGTCCCCGACGTGCGCGAGTCGCGGATATTTGTGGCCGCCAAAATTACGCTGCAAAATGCGACCATCTTCGGTGCGGTCGAACACGGCTCCCCAAGCTTCGAGCTCGCGCACGCGATCCGGCGCTTCTTTCGCGTGCAACTCGGCCATGCGCCACTGATTCACATATTGACCGCCCCGCATCGTGTCAGCGAAATGCACCTTCCAATTGTCGCGCTCGTCCACGTTTGCCAACGCCGCGGCAATTCCGCCTTCGGCCATCACCGTGTGCGCTTTGCCGAGAAGCGATTTGCAAACAAGCCCGACGCGAACCCCGGCAGCGGAAGCTTCGATGGCGGCGCGCAATCCCGCGCCGCCGGCGCCAATCACGAGCACATCGTGTTCATGCGTCTCGTAGTCAGCCATGTGATTCGTTGAAGCGTTAAAGGGTTAAAGCGTTGAATCGTAGGTTCGCGAGCAATTCGATCCGGTTCAACGCATCTCGCTTCATCGCTTAAACGATTCTCAAATCGTGCCAAATTCCCATTGAGCAAAGACGCACGTAAAGATCGGTAAAGCCGACCCAAAACAGACTCAGCCAGGCCCAAAGCATGTGGCGCTGGTTTAAACACGTGACGCAGCGGTAGGTCTGAAATGAAGATGTCGATCTTGCCAGTTGATCGCGAAAGCCGCCGATCAAGTGGCGGAGCGAGTGACAACCAAATGTATACCCGCTGAGGAGAACGACGTTAATCGCGAGCACGATTGTGCCCACGCCGATCCCGAATCGATGGTCGAACCAGAGCGCTTTCCAAACGTCGTAACTCAGAATCAAGATGAAAATGAGCGCGAGATACAAGAAATAGCGATGCACGTTTTGCATGATGAGCGGAAACGAGCGCTCACCGAGATAGGTTTTGCGAGGTTCACCAACCGTGCAGGCGGGCGGGTCCGCCCAGAAAGCTTTGTAATACGCGCCGCGATAGTAATAACAGGTCAGCCGAAATCCGCCCGGCGCCCACAGAATTAAAAGCGCAGGCGAAAAAATTAACCAACCGGGCCACCAACTTGGTTTTGGTCCAAACCAACTGTGCGGTGAAGCACCAAAAAGTTCCGGCGAATAAAAAGGCGAGACGTAATTGCCGAAAAAATAATGAGCGCCCTGAAACGCAGCCCAGGTTGAATACACAATGAACGTCGATAATCCGAGAAAGACGAG
>Ga0137403_10005696_pt1 | contig 14400 bp, 12 predicted proteins | sample CZOMad2_1_16fung_FD_122057 | JGI IMG/M metagenome (GOLD analysis project Ga0137403, IMG submission 122057) | Vadose zone soil fungal communities from Angelo Coast Range Reserve, California, USA - CZOMad2_1_16fungal (Hybrid Assembly) | ecosystem: Environmental > Terrestrial > Soil > Vadose zone... | reverse complement strand
CCTGCGCGTCGATGCGGTCGCCTCGATGCTGTATCTCGACTATAGCCGGCCAGCCGGCGGCTGGATTCCCAACAGATTTGGCGGCCGCGAAAATCTCGACGCCATCGCTTTCCTGCGTCGCTTCAACACCGAAGTGTTCGGCCGCTTTCCGCAGGCCACCACGGCGGCGGAAGAATCAACCGCATGGCCGCAAGTGTCGCGGCCGGTCGAATATGGCGGGCTCGGCTTTGGCTATAAGTGGAACATGGGTTGGATGCACGACACGCTGAATTATTTCGGGCACGAACCCATTCACCGCAAATATCACCAGCACGATCTCACGTTCGCGATGCTGTATCATCATCACGAGAATTTTATTTTGCCGCTGTCACACGACGAAGTGGTCCACGGCAAGCGCTCGTTGTTGGGCCGGATGCCGGGCGATGACTGGCAACGGTTCGCGAATTTGCGCGCGTTGCTTGCATATCAATGGATGTTTCCTGGAAAAAAACTGACCTTCATGGGCGGCGAAATCGGCCAGAGCGAGGAATGGAATGCCAATGGCGAGGTGGATTGGTGGCTGCTCGGCGCGGGGCCGTATCATCGCGGCGTGCAAAAGTTCGTGGAGGATTTGAACAAACTTTATTTGCGCGAACCGGGATTGTGGCAGGCGGATTATGACCACGCGGGATTTTATTGGATCGATTGCACCGACCAGGAAAGCAGCATCCTTTCTTTCATGCGCCAATTGCCGGATGGATCGCGCCGCGTGGCGGTGGTGTTGAATTTGACGCCGGTGCCGCGCTCAAATTATCGAATCGGCTTGCCGAGCCTCGGCAAATGGCTCGAGGTGCTCAACAGCGACGCCGGAATCTACGGTGGCAGTAACGTGGGAAATATGGGCGGTGTTTTGTGCGAGGAATACCCCTGTCACGGTCAGCCTTACTCCGCGGCATTAACGTTGCCGCCGCTCAGTGTGGTGGCATTTAGGCCGGAATAATGAAAATTTGAATGCCGGCCGCCTTTGGTCGTCTAACCAACGGTCGCGAAAAAGCCGCCAGTGGACAAAGTTCACGTAAAGATTAATTTGAAAATCGAACACGCAATAAGTGTCATTTGAGACGGAAAATTACGGAAAATTACGAAATGAAATCTATCAAATCTATTTGCATCGTTAGTGCAACGGCTGTGGCGATTATCGCCGGGACCACAGTTGGTTACTCCAAGGACAAGAACGATAATAACGACCAGGGCGGCAACCAACCGATGCGCCGCTCGGGCGGCCAGGGTGGCCGGCCCGGACGCAACGGACCCGGCGGGCAAGGCGGACAGAATGGTCAAAACGGCCAGAACGGACCCGGCAACGGTCAGGCGGACAATTCAGGAAATGGCCCGGGCAAAAAGGGCAGGGATAACGGGCCGGATTCAACGCCCAACGGTGGACGCAATGATGGATCGTCTCCCAGACCAGATACCAAATCCGACGGAGCGAAAAGATTTCAGGGCGATTCCGACACGAAGCGTGATTCCTCCGGACCTGCGTTGACGAAACATGACACGTCCAAGGGATACGAAGAAACGTCGCCCTCGGGAAAAGTAAGGACACGCGACGAGAAGCGGGACGATGGCGAACACGTTACCAAATTCGGCGTCACGGGAACAAAGCAGGCGGAAGAAGTTCGCCGGCAGGATGGTTCGCGCCAGGTTTCTCGTTTTGATTCCACCGGACGGGTTCGTCAGGAGGAAGTCGTGCACAAGGATGGCTCGCGCGAAGTGAGCAACCAGCAATTTGGTCGCAACGGAAATGTCCGCGCCAAGGAAACGGTGAAATACGATGTTCACGAAAAGATTGTGTCGAAGACGGTCGTCAAGACGGTGAACAAGACCGTCATCGTGAACAACTACGATCGTTGCCGCTACGGCTTTGCGTATCATCCGGTGTTTGTGTTGGCGCCCATTGTGGCGTGGTATGATCCCTTTTGGTACACGCCGGCCGGCGTGGTGATTGTCCATCCCTTTCACTATCACTGGGGATGGGAGGGTTACGGCTGGTATCATTCGTATTATGGGCCGTATTGGTCGGCGTATGATGTATATCCGGCGCCATCGTATTGGGTGACCGACTGGATGGTGGCCGGTTATATGCAGGACCATTACGAGGCGCAGATCAGCGTGGATCAGGCGCGCGCGGACGCGCAGGCGGCACGCGATGAGGCAGCCCGGGCGCAGCAAGCCGCGCAACAGGCACAGGACCAGGCGGAAATTGCGGAAGCAAAAACCGCGCAGGCTCAAGCGGAACTGCAAGCCCGCAATGCCGAGGCGAAATTGGCGCAGGCCGAACACCGGCAGGAAATGGCGGGCAAACCGAACCCAAACGCAACTCCGATTGATACAAACACCAAGGAAGCGTTGAAAAACCAGATTGACCAGACGATCGCTGAGAAAAAGGTGCTGGCCGAACAGGCCGAGAAAGGCGGGAATCCGTTATTGCCGGATGTGTCGAAAGCGTTCGCGGATCCGAAGCACGTTTATCCGGTCTCGAAGATCGTGAGTGTGACGTCGGCCAAGGATTCGAATCCCGCCGGAAACTTGAGCGAGGGCGACCTGTTGAGGGTCGAGCCCGGCCAGGATGACAAATTGAAAAACGCGGGTGAGAACGACTTAATCACGATGCGCGTGATGACTTCGAAGGGCGAGGATGGCGAAGTGGCGGCCGGCACGTTGGTAAATGTGTCGGTGCACGACTTGCAGGATTTCGACAGTGAATTCCGCGCTAAAGTGGACGCCGGGCTGGAAGAGGCGGATAAGAACAAAGACACGTTCAAACAGGCAGCCCAGTAACCGAAAGGCTGGATTATTGGATAGGTGGATTTTAGACGGCGCTCAATCCATTAATCCACTCTCCGGATAAAAAAACCGCCGGCCTGCTTGCGCAGGCCGGCGGGAACCAAACCCAATTCAGAAGAGCGTCAGCTTAAGGCCAGGCGCATTCCGGCGGATTTCAAGGAGGACTGAGCGCCTTCCATGGAGGCGGAAGACGCGGGGCGATACAGAACTGTTTTCTGTAACTGTTGCATAATCTCCGTTTAGCAGAGGACGTACCAACGTGTTGCACGTCGGAAATCCGCGGGGCAAAACGGGTTTATCGCTAAATCTGTCCAACAATTGTCCGGGCCTTGTACAAAAAATGCGCGAATTCGCGGCAATCTAGAAAGAGAGTCGCACGGTCCGTTCCTGGATTTGCGCAGTCCAGCGGGCGAAGTAGCTGAACAACCGGTAAAGTTCTTCCAGGCGATGGAGTTGGGCGGCACGTTTTTCTTCCGGCGCCGGCCAGGCCGCGTCGATTTGCTTCAGTTCCGCGACCAGTCGTTCGTCCAGGGAATTCACCCGTTGACGCAAGGCTTTTAGCTTGTCCGCGAATTCATCGCTGCGTTCGAAGAAGGTTACTTGCAGCAGGGGTGAGGTCACCTTTGCCTTCTCTGCAAGAAAGACATCCGCTTCCCGGCAGGCCTTGGCGACTTCCATCGAGAGGTCCATCAAGTCCGACGGAATGCGCTGGATGTCCCTGGGCAGGGCGCCGAGTTCGAGTTCGAGCAGATGACGCAACCGCTCTTTTGGTTCGCGCAGGCAATTGTAAGCGGCATTCAATTCCGTATAGCGCTCTTGGGCGGCAGCGCGTTCGATTGGGCCGAGATTGTGAACGCGATCGGGATGAACGGTTGCGGAAAGCGCGAGGAATTTATCTTTGAGCAGCTCCGGCTCCAGCCAGGGCCGGCGTGGTTCGTTGAGCAAGGCGAAATAATCGGTCATGAAGTCCACAGTCCTGAGTCCTCAGTCCAGAACCGGCCACAGCGCAACGCTCGGGCGGCTGTGGACTGTGGACTCAGGACTGGGGACTTATTCACGCGCTAAAACTTTCGCCGCAGGAGCAACTGGTGGCGGCGTTCGGGTTCTTCACTTTGAAGCCGCCTTGCAGCGAATCGAGATAATCCAATTCACTGCCGGTGACGTAGAGCGCGCTCTTGGGATCCACCACCACACGGACACCGCCGGTTTCGACGAGGAAATCGCGGTTGGCCGGGCTGTCCTGCAAATCCATTTTATACTGCAAACCGGAGCAACCGCCGCCGACAACCGAGACGCGGAGCACGCCATTGGGGCGATTCTGCTTTTGCAGCAAGGTGCTGACGCGTTTGGCGGCGCTGGGCGTGATTTTGATCAGCCGCTCATCGCTGACTCGAAAAGCAGGCTGCGCGGATTGAGGCTGAATTGGCTTGGCAATCATTGAACGTCCCTAATGTAGTCGAAATGGCGTCAATTAAAAATTAAAAAGTAACAATGAAAAAAGAGGCTAAATGACCGCTCGTTTTTCATTTTGCATTTTGATTTTTTCATTTCTAATTAGCCGGTGAAACTTATTTCATGGAACGTCAACGGACTCCGCTCGGTGTTGCGGAAGAATTTTCTCGAATATCTGGAGAGCGAAGGTCCCGATGTGCTTTGCGTCCAGGAAATCAAATGCGGCGTGGACGATATTGATCAACTTTGGCCGGCGAAATACACTGTGTTTTGGAATTGCGCCGAAAAAAAGGGATATTCCGGCACGGCGATTTTCGTGAAGAAGCGGCCGTTGAACGTGGCCCCGCACATCGGCGTGGTGGAGCATGACAAGGAGGGCAGGGTGCTCACGGCGGAGTTGGACGATTTTTATGTGGTGAACGTGTATGTGCCGAATTCCAAGCGGGATCTCACGCGTCTGCCTTATCGGCAGCGATGGGACACGGATTTTCTGGCTTACTTGAAGAACCTGGAAAAGAAAAAGCCGGTTATTTTTTGCGGCGACCTGAATGTGGCGCATACGGAAATTGACCTGACGAACCCAAGATCCAATCTCCACAACCACGGTTTCACGCCCGAGGAACGCGCGGGATTTGATACTATCATCAAGGCGGGCTTTGTGGACACGTTCCGGGAATTTGAAAAAGGCGGCGGCCATTACACCTGGTGGAGCCCCATGGGCGGAGCGCGCGCCCGGAACATCGGGTGGCGGCTGGATTATTTTCTGATCAGCGCCTCGTTGCGGCCGCGTTTGAAAAAGGCATTTATTCGCAGAGAAATCGTAGGCTCAGATCATTGTCCCGTTGGTATCGAAATCAAGTGACTTTTACGGACTGCCGAGCGCGGCGTAAAACCAGTCAGCTATAATCCCATGCGCCTTGGTCGTAGGATGAATCGGGTCCCAGAAAACGTATTTCGCGCCGGGGCCATCAAAACTTTTATCCAGCAATCTCACGTCGCTGAGAGCATCGGGAGATTTCTTTTTGAACCCGTCGGCTTTGTAATTTCTGAGGATGGTTTTTTCGCCCAGATAAATGTCGGACGAATAAATCGTGATATCAGGATAAGTCGTGCGCAGTGCGACGAGCGACTTCGAGAGTTTGGAGTTGAAATTCTTCACCTTGCTTTGCAGATACGAGCGCAGAAAGCTCGGGAGCCGGTTGAGCAGCGGAATTGTGGTTACATCGACGGTGTTCGGAACGAGAATATAGCGCGCGCCTTTCGATTGGAGATTCACGACGGCGTTGGAAAGATCGTTCGCCGATTGAGTCGTGAACCGACTCCAGCCGGAATCGTTGAACCAATACGTTTTATACTCCTGCAGAAAATTATTTCCGCCCGCCCAGACGACGAACAGCGTGTTGCTGATATCGCCGGAAGGAACGTAACGAGTCACCACCCCCAGAGCGTCGCCGGTTTGCGCGCCGCTGCGGGCAAAGTTATTACTGGCGTTGTAAGGAAAGCCCAACCGCACCGAAAGTTGTTCCACCCACAACGGGCCATTCGACCAACGGCCGTCGAAGTGCAGGTATGGTTCGGAAGGGACATTGCCGGTGTCGGTCAGGCTATCGCCGAAGGCAACGATGGCGTCAAAAGCGGACGCGGAAAGCGCGTGGCAGAGAACCAACAGAGAGAAAAAGGCGGCCAGGGTTCGTTTCATCAACGGGAATAATAGCTTGTTTCGGGCCAACAGTTAAAGGCCTTTCGTCTTTGTTCATAGCCTTTTGGGTGAATATTCAAGCCTCCGAAACGCCTCCGAAACCGTTACCGATGGAGAAATTGCGCAATTGGCGCGGCAAACTGGCTTTTTAGTGAAACAAGCGATGTTTCAGTGTTGCAATTATTGACATCCAAATTGGGCGTTGAACCAGGCCGGCGATAGTAGCGGGGAGGCGGTTCTCCTCTTCGGAGCTTGAAATTTTGCGGCGGCTGTGTGTCCTGTGCGCGTGCTGACGACGATTCGCAAGGCCGAATACGCGGAATTGGTGGCGCTCTTTTTGATCCAGGGCGCCGCGGCGGCGATGTGGCTCGTGCCGTTGACGGGCGTCCTGGATGCACACGGTCTGGGCATGATTCGTCCGTACGCCTACGCGGCGACCGGCCTGGCGGCGTTTATTTCACCGCTGATATTTGGCGCGATGGCCGATCGTCACGTGTCGCCCATCAGAGTCTTGCGTGGTCTCGCCTTCGCGACCGCCGTCATGGTGACCGTCGTTTCGAGCGCCATCCAGGCGGGTTGGAATCCGTGGCTGGTTCTGGCATTGATCCAGGTTTACTCGCTGTGCGCCGCGCCGCTGTTAAGTATTTCTTCAACCATTATTTTCGCGCGCCTGGCGGATTCTCAAAAAGAGTTTGGGCCAATTCGCGGCATGTACACATTGGGCTGGATGGTTGGTTGCTGGACCATCAGTGCCTTGGGAGCCGACCGTTCGACGCACGCCGGCCACGCGGCGGCGGTCACGTGGTTGATCGTGGCGGGATTCACCTTTTTCCTGCCGCCGTTGGAAACACCGCCGGCGGTTGAGCACTTGACCTTGCGTCAACGTCTGGGTTGGGACGCGTTGACGCTGCTGAAAAATCCCGACCATCGCGTGGTTTTCATCACGGTGGCGCTGCTGGCGATTCCACTGGCGGCGTTTTATCCGTTCACGCCGCCGCGCATGCGCGAGCTGGGCCTGCAACATACCAGCGCCTGGATGTCGCTGGGGCAAGTGACGGAACTGATTGGCATGTTCGCTCTCGGCGCGCTGCTGGCCAAATGGCGATTGAAATGGATCATTGTCCTCGGCCTCGGCTTCAGCGTGCTGCGATATGTGTTTTGCGCGATGAATTCAAAACTGTGGTTGCTGGCGGGTGTATTTCTCCATGGCGCATCGTTTGTGCCAGTATTTATCACCGCGCAAATATACCTGGATCAACGCGTGGATGCGTCCTGGCGGGCGCGAGCGCAAGCCTTGCTGACGCTGGTGAACAGCGGTTTGGGAAATCTGCTGGGTTATCTCAGCACGGGGGCGTGGTTTGCCGCGTGCACGGGACCGGGAGGAACGCGGTGGCCGCTGTTTTGGAATGGATTGGCGGTCGCGTCGGCAGGTGTGCTCGTGTATTTTTTGGCGGTTTACCGCGGGCGGACGAGGCAGGACACCTGATTTGCAGGTACGACACAGAAATAATCAACTGCGCCCGCGAAGTTCGTCCATCAACTTTAAAATACCTTCGCGAATCTCGAACAACTCCTGGCGTGCCTCAGTGATCATTGCTTCTGGCAGCAATCTTTTGGGAGCCGTAGCTTCCAGTCCCGCCTGGGATTTGTGAAGATGATCCAGTGCGCGCTTGAGATAGGCGACCGTGAAGGAATTGTCGTGGTAAGGATGCCCTTCGGCAATGCCGTCAATCGCGCCGGCGAGTTTTACTCCGGTGGTCTGGAATTCAAAAATGAACTGGTCCAGGTCCTTGTCTTCGGCTTTTTCCCGCCCCAACTCATCCGCCCGATGCCAGAATTTCATCGCGCTTTCAAAGCAGCGATGCTGCAGTGGATGCCGCAGTTCGCCATCTTTAGTGCGAATCCAGTCAATACCTTCGCGGGCCGGATCGGGTTCGAACGGCGGGTCGTTGAGCGCCTCTTCGCACGCCGCGTTCATTTCCTCGATGCGTTGATTTTGCTCCTCAGCTTCCTCTTCGGTCAATTCCCGTGCCCAGCCCATTTCCTGCGCGATTTTTTCTTCCGCCTCATCTGAATCACCGTATTTATCAAGCAACTCCATGTATTTGTCCGTGCGCGCATCGCTCTCTTTCAGGAATTTCTCGTAGTCGTGTTCATTCCATTCGTCCTCCGGATCTTTCTGGCCGCGCTGTTGGGCCTCGATGGCGTCTGATAATTTTTGCATGAACTTGCTCATCCCCGCAGCGGCATCCCTGGCGCGCTGCTCATCCTCCTCCGGCGACATATGCCAAAGCGGCGTAGAGATTTCCAATTGATAATCGGTGGATTCAATGACGACGCGGCCATTGGTTTCGCTGAACCATTCGAGGTATAGGCAATTCGCCATGTGCTCCGGTGGTTTTTCACCACGTTGGCACATCGCATCTGCTTCCTCAATGGGTATATCGAAGACCCGCACTTTGCGCGAAGCCGTCAGATCGCCAATCATCCCACGCTGGACCGGATTCAGCGATTCAATGTGCGGATCGCCGATCGGGTCGAGCGGATTTGTGAATTTCAGCAGACAACCCGCGAGGTCGGGCCAGGCGTTTCCCTTGAGGTCGAGAGTGAGCGGTTGCGCACGTCCGTGCACCCAGATGTTGCCGCGCACAATCCCTTTCTCGCGGTTATCAATCTCGCCGCGCAAAACGCTATCGTGAATTCGGAAGGCCATGGATGAATATTGCCAAATCAACGGGCAGGGCAAAATATTTTTGTAAAAAAGATTTTAGGGTCAATGCCTCCCGCCAGTCTCCAGCATGTGTTGACTCAAGGACGCGACTGCTTCTTCAAGTAATGGCAGGGACGACGCCGGCAAGAGTTGAATCTGCAATTTGTCGCAGAGAGGTTGAAGAGCAGACTGCAGACGTGAACCGCCGATGAAAATTTTCCCGGGCAGAGTGCCAGTCATCAGGAGTGCCTCGATGAGGCCGCGGCCGGCTGCTTCGCCGGGCTGGATCGCGCCGTTCTGCACACTCATTCCAAGCACGAGACCGCGCCGTTTTTCCACGAGCAAGCTAAAGCGGCCAAAGCAGAGCCGGCCATTTTCGATGAACGAACCCCCCGGCAACAAACTGGAATCGAATTCGCAGGTCAATTCCCGGTCGTGTTTCAAAGAAATCAACCGTTTAAGCTGATCGGCAGGAATGTGGCAGGATTCAACGATGAGGGGTGGCGCGAGCAGAGGGCGCCAGTCCAAATCTTCCGGGGTGAGCGGTCGGTCGGGAAAGGCCGATGGAAGGAACGGGATTTCTGTCGCATCACGCCCATCAAAAAGATCAGGGTGGTCGTTGAGCATCTTGCAAAAGGAGGTGAGCCGCGGCAGAGCGATAAGCAATTCGTCGGCCTCCGTTTGATTGAGGTACCATGGATGCAAGCCGGGTTCGGCGGAACGGAATTGTGGCCAGACGGAGCCTTTGCCATTCACCTTGAAGTTTGCGATTTTAATTGCGGCCAGGTCTGCTTTCGAAAGCTCGCGTTTGGGAACGAACTCCAGCTTGAGAAAATCCATATCCTCAGCCTGGGCGAGATCTCCGAGGTCTGAAGTGTCACTCAACGCGGAGAGAATCCAGCGAAGCCCATTACGACGATAAAACACAGCGGCAAAAACTTCTTCGGCGTTGCCAAGCACGCAGGTAATTCGGGTCTCGCCCGTCGCAGAATTGATTAAGCCGACGGCGTTAGTGTCATAGGTAAATTCCCACGGTTTGAGCGCTGCAAAGTCGGTGCAAGCAGCGATCAAGGCTCGCCAGGTTTCTGGCGCAACCAGTGGCGGCGAGGTGAGCTTGGGCATAATGATCAAATTATCTTAAAGTCCCAATCGCTTAAACCGATTCCCGACTTCCTTGAAATGGAAATCCAGCGAGCAAAGTTTCTCCAATTCGCCTTTTTTGAAATGCTTCGCCACTTCGGGATCGGACTTCAGTTGTTCTACAAAATCGGCGTCGTCTCGGCCAGCGTGTTTCACCTCCCACGTTTTCATGGCGTTGCGCTGGACCAGATCGTAGGCCTGTTCGCGCGTGAGGCCTTTCTTGATTAACGCGAGCAGGACGGTTTGCGAATTCCACATCCCCAGGCTCAGGCCGAGATTCTTTTTCATGTTCTCCGGGTAAACATTCAGGCCGTCCATAAGCCGCGTGAGCAGGCTGAACATGTAGTCGAGCAAGGTGCACGAATCGGGAAAAATAATGCGCTCAACGCTGCTGTGGCTGATGTCGCGCTCGTGCCACAGGGCCACATCTTCCAGCGCCGCGAGGGAATTCCCGCGAATCACCCGCGCGAGGCCGGTGAGTCGTTCCCACGTGATGGGATTGCGCTTGTGCGGCATGGCGCTGCTGCCTTTCTGGCCTTTGGTGAACGGTTCTTCGGCTTCCAAAACTTCGGTGCGTTGCAAATGGCGAAATTCCACAGCCCACCGCTCAATGCTCGCCGCGATGAGCGCGAGGGTGTTCATAAATTCCGCATGCAGATCGCGCTGGACCACTTGCGTGGCAATGGGCGCGGAGCGCAGGCCGAGTTTTTTGCAGACGTATTCTTCAATGGCGGGAGACAGGTGGGCGTTGGTGCCGACCGCGCCGGAAAGTTTTCCGACCGCCACCACTTCGCGGGCGCGCCTCAACCGTTCGAGCGCGCGTTTAAATTCATCATGCATCAAGGCGAGTTTCATGCCGAAGGTGGTGGGTTCGCCGTGGATGCCGTGGCTGCGGCCGATGCACGGCGTCATCTGGTGCTCCTTCGCGCGGCGGGCGATGATGGGGAGGAGCTTTTCCACGTCAGCAATCAGGATGTCGGCGCTTTGAACCATCTGCACGGCAAAGGCGGTGTCCACGATATCGCTGCTGGTCAGGCCGAAATGAAACCAGCGGCTGGCGGAGTCGTTGATTTTTTCCGCGACGGCTTCGGTGAAGGCGATGACATCGTGATTGCGAAGTTTTTCAATTTCCCGGGCGCGCTCCACGAACCCTTTCGGATCGCCAAACCAATATTTCGCGCCCGCCTGGATTTTTGCAAAATCATTCGCCGGCACGACGCCTTCCTTCACCAGGGCTTCGCTGGCGAGCAGCTCGATTTGCAGCCAAATGCGGAGCTTATTTTCATCGGTCCAGATAGCCCGCATTTCCGGGCGGGAATAGCGTTGAATCATGGGGGGACTCTAAGAAAGGGGTTAATATTTGTCGAGCATCGTGCGGGTCGGTAAAAGCGTGAAACGAGAAACGTAAAACGTGAATATTGCAAAACGCCCTTTTTCGTATTCACGTTTTACGTTTCACGCATCACGTTTCCTTCACCTCTTCGCCATCTTGTTGCGAGCGGCTTCGAGAATCTTTCGCTCGCGCTCGGTCAGGCTTTGGATGCCGTGCTGGGAAATTTTGTCGAGGATGGGATCGACTTCGCGGCTGATGAATTCATCTTCGGGCAGGTCGGCGGGGTTTTCCCGATTGAAGACAGTCGGCGGGGTTTTTTTGAATTTCGCCCTGCTGGTCTGGCGTTGTCGTTGTTTGAAAGAAATTGGTTTCCAGTTGATCAACCCTTCCCAGGCTGTTCCCCAGCGCACATAGGAAAGGCCAAGTAAAATCCCGCCCAGGTGCGCGCCGTGAGCAATATTGGCAAAAGGCACCAGCACTCCGAAAAGTGAAAATCCTCCAATGAACATCAAAAAATACTTTGCCCTGAGCGTGACAGGAAAAAAATAAATCCAGGTGGTCATTTCCTGCATGGGATGCAGCGAGCAAAAAATGGCGATCATGCCGCAAATGCCAGCCGAGGCGCCAACGACTGCCACATCCTCATGGCGCGGCAGGATAAGGGTGGCGAGCACTTGCAACAACCCGCCGCAGATGCCGGAGAGCAGATAAAGAATGGTAAACTTTTTGGCTCCCAAAATTTGCTCCACTGGCCGGCCAAAAAAGTAAAGGCCGAGACAATTAAACAAAACATGAAACGGCCAAATCGGAACGTGCAGGAATTGGAAGGTGAGCAATTGCCAGACTTTTCCGTGCTTAATACCTTCCAGGGTAAGGCCCAGAATTCCTTCAAGATCTATTCCCCCATAATATAACAAGACACTCTGTACAACGAATGCGGAAATGAGCACGACAATCAGTTTTGTCGTGATGTGCGGCGCGTGATATTCCTCACGCATGTAATGTCGATCGGCCAAGCCCATCGTGGGTTGAACGTAACCGTGAAGATGAGACATTTCAACGCAGTTCTTGTTCTTGTTGCGTAAATTGGGGGAAACGGGTTATCCGCCGGGTTTTGGAGGGGCGTGGGTCTTCAGGAAATAGAACCGGCTGAACGCCAGCCCAGTCAGGATGCCGCCCAGATGGCCAAAATGAGCCACGTTGCCGCCGAGCAGGAACCTCCAACTCGCCAGGGGAAAGGAAATGCCCAGAGCGGTGATCAAAAGGATAAGCCAGATGAGGGATTTGGCGCGCAAGTTGATGGGGATGACGTATAACAAAAGCAGCACCAACCGCTGTTCCGGAAAGAGCATGGCAAAGGTGGCAACCACTCCCATAACCCCTGCGGAGGCGCCTACGGTCGAGCCGCTGAAATATTGGGGCCATAACACACCGGCTAGCACTTGGAACAGCCCGCCGATGATACCGCTCATGAAATATAATAGCAGGAAGCGTGGTTTTCCCACGACCCATTCGACTCCGCGGCCAAAAACGAACAGCCCCCAGCAATTCAAAATCAGATGCAGCCATCCCCCGTGCATGAATTGATAACTTAACAGTTGCCAGACATAGCCATGGAGCAATCCATCCGGGCTCAGTTCGAGATAATTTTCATTAATTGCCTGCGACAAAACGTTGGTTTGAATAAGAAACGCGAGGACGTTTAACGCGATCAATACGATCGTGGCGGACAATCGCCATTTTCTTGCTGGCGTCTGATGGTAATCGCGTTCTGAAAGCATCGGCGGACGATAGTGGGGAATTGGCCGTTTTTCAACTAAGCCCTTGGATTTGGTCCCGCGCTGAACGTGCGACCCGGCCCGGCGGTGGATGATGGGTCGCGCCGAGAAAAAAATTTCTGGCGTTGATTAGGTTTGATTGGCCTTGACCTGCTGATTGCCGGGGATGCCATCTTCGAGCTGCGGGGATTCAATTGTTCCCGGATTTCCCTGGGCAGCCGCGCGATTTTTCCAACGCTCCTATTCATGGCTTTTTATTACCATTCTATGTGGCGAGAAAAACTTACGGTAAGGTTTTAGGCGGGAGGAGGAAATCAGCGCTTTGTTGTCGCATCGTGCTAATATCAAAATACTTACGAGAATACGAAACGGTTTCGCATTTCGACTCCTTGGGACGAAATCGCCAACGAATTGCTCGGGCGCAAGGCCGCTACACTTTTCTTCGCCACCACATCATCCGTTCCAATCCCGTGCGGTTCGGATAGGAGCGCGGAACCCATTCTTTCACCAGCTCGAAATGCGGCGAGAAACGTTGCCACACTTCATCGCGCGTCGTGCCAAAGGGCGGGCCGTCGGTGTCCGGAATCAGATAATTGACGGCCAGATATTGGCCGCCCGGTTTTAGCCAGCGCAACGCGGCGCGGACGTAGTTATCGCGTTCACTGGGATTGATGGCGCAAAACAGTGTGTGCTCGAAAAGCCAATCGAACAGGAACGGAGGTTCGTCGTGCAGAAAATCGCCGAGCTGAAAGGTGATGCCGAATTTGCCTGGGAGCGCCGGCGTCTCGCCGGACGGCCGTTCCGCAGGAGAAACACGCCGGCGGGACGCCGGCGCTCCCAGGGCGGCAGCTTTGGTTTTCTCAATCGAGAGTTCGATGGCGCTCGGGGCGATATCGAATCCAAATGTATTGAAACCGGCCTTGGCCCATTCACGTGCGTCGTGGCCAGTGCCGCATCCGGGCACGCATACGGTGCCGCGCGGGAGCTCGGGATGCGCGGCGAGGAAATCAACCAGGCCGGGAGAAGGCTCGCCCTTTTCCCAGGGCATGTCTTTCGTCTGGTAACGATTTTCCCAATAATTCTGGCTCATGGATTTACGATTTGCGATTTACGATATACGCGCGAACGGACGAACTGTGCGTCAATCGTAAATCGTATATCGCAAATCTTCACTGGATTTGTCCATCCACCAAATGAATTGTCTTTTCGGCGCGGGAGGCGAGGGTTGAGTCGTGCGTGGCCATGACGAGCGTCATTTTTCGTTCTTCGCGCAGGGAGCAAAGCAGGTCGATGATTTCCTGGCCGGTGTGGGAATCGAGATTGCCGGTCGGTTCATCGGCCAGGATCAAATCCGGCTGGTTGATCAACGCCCGGGCGATGGCCACGCGCTGTTGTTCGCCGCCGGAAAGTTCGTAGGGTTTGTGTTCCATGCGTTCTTTGAGGCCGACGCGCGTGAGCAATT
>Ga0137403_10005695_pt1 | contig 14402 bp, 17 predicted proteins | sample CZOMad2_1_16fung_FD_122057 | JGI IMG/M metagenome (GOLD analysis project Ga0137403, IMG submission 122057) | Vadose zone soil fungal communities from Angelo Coast Range Reserve, California, USA - CZOMad2_1_16fungal (Hybrid Assembly) | ecosystem: Environmental > Terrestrial > Soil > Vadose zone... | reverse complement strand
GCGATCTGTCCTTCATGAACAAACACCGCCGCTTGTGATTCGCGGACAATCAACTGCGCGCCGTTTTTGATCTCCTGATCGCGCACCGGAAAGCGATAAAGCATTGTGTCGCTGGAATCGTCGAGCCATTCGATGACTTCGATGAACTGCGCGCTCGGGCTGAGCCGGTCAAGTATTCCCATTTGGTTTTGATCTCCTTAGCGTTTTTCGCAAACTTATTATACGCGGAACGCCGAATCAATGTTCAAGAAACCAGGTTTGCCACGCTCGCCCGCCGGCCGTCTGGTTCTGATTTCCGGTGGCGTAGCCAGATAATCGTGAGCGCCATCAACGCGCCCATCGAATCAATCAAACTGTCATAAATCGAAGCTGTCCGCGACGGCACGAAACTCTGGTGCCATTCGTCGCTCAGCGCGTACACAACCGCGAGCAACAAAGAACACCCGACCCAATGTCTGCGGAGTAAGTCGTGCGACGAAGCGCGAAACGCGCGCGCGGCGAGGGTGGCGAAGACGGCATACTCAGTGAGATGGCCGGCTTTGCGCACGAGCAGATGAAAGACTGCCAGCGATTCATCCCGGGCATTTGGAAACAGCCACCGTACCGCGCGCAGAACAATTGAAGTATGCGCCGCTGAGAGGACGTTGCCGGAACCGATAAAGATTAGCGCTGCCCAAAGCACCAGCGGCGCGTATCGCCAGAAGCGACTGCCGCCGGGGCGAATTTGTTTGGGGCTTTGGTGCGGGCGGGTGGTCTGAGAGCGCATAGTCTCAGACAATCATGCAGTCGGTTTGCAGATTAGCCAAGTCATGGAATGAGTCCGGGGGAGCGTCGTTGACTCAACTTGAGTGACGGCGCCACCAAAGCGCCGGAAGGGGCGCAATGTAAGAGCCTGGGCCAACGGCCCAGGAGACGTTATCATGAAGTTTTCTTCAAGCCGCGATGCGGCGAAACCTGGGGCGTTGCCCCAGGCTTTTTCGATCTCGCGCCGTCGGCGCTTTCGGATAAAAATCGCTCGCTCGACTTACTCATACCTCAACGCTTCAATTGGATCGAGCGCCGCGGCTTTGCGCGCGGGATAGTAACCGAAGAATATTCCCACCGCAGCTGAGAAGATTACTGATCCGATAATTGACATCGTCGATATCAAAGTGGGCCAACCCAGCATCCACGGAATCGCCACTGATACAGCGATGCCAAGCAGGATTCCGAACAGGCCGCCGGTCAAACTTAACACCACTGATTCAATCAGGAACTGACTGCGCACCGCTGATGAGCGGGCGCCGATGGCCATGCGAATTCCGATTTCGCGGGTGCGCTCAGTCACTGAGACCAGCATGATGTTCATGATGCCGATGCCGCCCACCAGCAGTGAAACTCCGGCAATGCACGCCAGTAACATCGTCATGGTGTTGTTGGTTTGATTCGCGGCTTCCGCAATGTCCGACATATTCCGCACCGTGAAATCGTCCGGATCATTGGCGTTTAGCTTGTGACGTTGGCGCAGCAGTTCCGTTATCTGTTGTTGCGCGGTGTACGTCGCGTCGGGTGACACCGCAGAGACGTAAGCGATTTGCAGACGCGGGCTGCCCAGAATTTTCTTCTGCACAGTCGTGTAAGGACTAAACGCGACGTCGTCCTGATCGCGCCCCTGCGCGTCCTGGCCTTTGCGCACCATCACTCCGATCACGCGGAAGGGAAGATTCTGCACTCGAATGGTTTGGCCGATCGGATCGCCGCCGGCGAACATGTTGTCGGCAATCGTTTTTCCAATGACGAGCACGCGTGCCGCAGTGCGCACGTCTGCATCGGTAAAGAACTCACCACTCTGCACGGACCACTTGCGCACGTCCGGGTATTGTTCGCTCACACCCTGAATTGAAGTGTTCCAATTCATATTGCCGGCCACGAGTTGGCCGCGCGCGTTCACCGTCGGCGTGACCATCGAAACGCTGGGGACTTCGCGTTTGATCGCGTCGAGGTCTTCTACCGTCAAAGTGTTCGTGCCGCTGTCGCCGGTGCCGCTGCGTACGCCGCCCACGTTCTGCGCTCCCGCGCTGACGAACAGCAGATTGGTGCCGATGCTGTCGATTTGCGCTTGAACGGTGGCCTGCGCGCCCTGGCCAATACTGACCATCGCCACGACCGCCGACACCCCGATGATGATGCCGAGCATTGTCAGCGCCGCGCGCATCTTGTTGCGCACCAGCGCCCGAAAGGCCACGCGAATAATGTTTAAGAGATCCATGATTGTTCCTGCGGCTGTGCCGCGCGATGTGCGGAAAGGCTGTGCCTTTCCGTCATCGCCAATAAGAGATTCCTGAGGCTACGCCTCTAATCTTGTTCGAGGCATAGCCTCTCACCGTTTCAAAAAACCAGTTATCGGAAAGGCAGAGCCTTTCCGCACATCAGACGGCAGAGCCGTGCTTCTGCTCTCGCTATCCTTCTTCGTCTTCGTCCTCTTCAATCGCCGGCAGATTTCTTAGCTCTTCTGCGGCATCGCGCTGATCTTCAACCTGATAGTCTTTCCGAATCTTGCCATCTTTGAAGACGACGACGCGCTGCGCGTATTGCGCGATGTCCGGTTCGTGTGTGACCAGCACCAGCGTGATCCCGCGTTCGCGATTCAAACGCTGGAAGATTTCCATCACTTCGACGGACGTGCGCGAATCGAGATTTCCCGTCGGCTCGTCAGCGAGAATCAACGCCGGATCGTTCACCAGTGCGCGCGCGACGGCGACGCGTTGTTGCTGACCGCCGGACAATTGATTCGGATGATTCTGTTCGCGACCCGCGAGACCAACTGCCGCCAGACTCTTCATAGCGCGCTCGTGACGCTGCGCACTGCTGACGCCGGCGTACAGCATCGGTAACTCGACGTTCTCCAGAGCCGAAGTTCGCGAGAGCAGATTGAATCCCTGAAACACAAAGCCGATCTTGCGCGAGCGAATGTCGGCGCGTTCGTCCTTCGACATCTCAGATACATCCTGGCCATCAAGAATGTAGGTCCCTTTGGTCGGCCGATCGAGGCACCCAATAATATTCATCGTCGTCGATTTGCCGGAGCCTGAGGCGCCCATGATAGCGACGAACTCACCTTCGCGAATTCGGAGCGATGCTCCGCGCAACGCGTGCACTTGAACATCACCCATCGTGTAGGTCTTGTGGATGTTGTCCAACTCAATCACCGCACGAGTCGGGGGGATTTCAATCGAGCCGACTATGCTCGGATTCGCATTCGTGATTTCCTGAATTGCTTGCATGGCTTCTTCTCAACTTACCAAGTCGCTCCGTCTTAACCAGTGTCAGACTAAGGTTCGGAGTTCCGGCTTTAGGCGGCCGCCTGAAGGTGGAACTCCAAACGCATTGTTAGTTTCTTCTTCCACCACCACCAGCGCCGCCGGTTCTCGGCGCGCCGCCGAATCCTGGAGCTGCCGTCTGATTTGTGTTCGCCGACTTGCTTGCGCTGCTCGACAACGTCTGGCCAGTGATCACCATTTCACCTTCGACGAGATTGCCTTCGACAACTTCAGTCGCCGCGCCGTCGGTTAAGCCAACTTTGATTCGCCGTCGCTCGGGCTTGCCATCCTGGCCGAGTACCCACACGACTCGTGTTTGACCGGCGAGTACGGGCGCAGTCGCTGGCGCAAATTGCACGTCGCTAACGTTCCCGGATTTCGAGGTGGCATCAGTTGCGCCATTGCCGCTCGATTGCCGGCGTCCCTGCCCGTTTGCATTAGCGCCCGCGGGTCTTTGGGCAGTGGCATCCTGGGGTGTGAATCGCAGCGCGGCATTCGCGACCTTCAAAACGTTGTTGCGTTCATCAATCGTAACCGTCAGATTCGCAGTCATGCCCGGCTTTAATTTCTGCTCGGGATTGTCGACGTCGATCACCACGTTATAAGTGACGACATTCTGAACGGTCTGCGGATTCAGACGCATCTGTTCAATCTTGCCGCCAAAGTCTTTACCAGGAAACGCATCGACGCTGAATTTGACCGACTTAGCATTCTCAACCAGTCCGATGTCCGCCTGATCGATGTTTGCAATCACCTGCATCTTGGTCAGGTCGTTCGCGATCGTGAATAGCGTCGGCGCCGACAAACTGGCCGCCACCGTTTGGCCCACGCTCACGTCGCGCGAGACGACAATGCCGTCGATAGGCGACGTGATCGTCGTGTGGTCGAGATTCACTTCCGCAAGCTGCAGCGCGGCCTGAGCCTGTTGAACCTGGGCTTCGGCTGCAGAGACGCTCGCCTGAGATTGCTGCACCTGTGCTTGCGATTGCTGGACCTGCGCCTGCGACGAAGCGATGCCGGAACCGGCCGCCATCTGTTGACTTAACTTTGCCTGGTTCAATTGGGCCACGCCCTGATCGTATTTCGCTTGCGCAGTTTGATAAGCAGTCTTCGCGACGTCGAGGTCGCGCTGCGCGATCACGCCGCTCTTGACCAACGCTTCCTGTTGCTTCAAGAGACTGAGCGCGTCGTCCTGCTGTGCTTTCAATACCGCGAGGTTCGCTTGCGCCGCGGCGACGCCGGCTTGATTATTTTGCGCGGTCGATGAAGCGCCTTGCGCGCGCGCCTGAGCATCACTGACACCGGCGCGCGAATTTGAGACGGCTGCCTTAGCTTGCTGCAAACCCGCCTGGGCCTGTTGCAGATTGGCTCGCGCCTGATCGACCTGAGCCTTGCTAACGGACGGATCGAGTTGCGCAATCACCTGGCCCTTCTTCACGACCGAGTTGTAGTCGGCCGACAGCGAAGAGATCGTACCCGAGGCCTGACTGCCGACTTGCACAGTGGTTACGGCTTGCAACGTTCCAGTTGCCGTCACGGTGTTGCGCAGATTGCCACGATCGACTTTCGCTGTCAGGTATTGCGCGGCGCTGGCTTGATTACCCCAAAAATAGAAGGCGGCGGCCGCCAGCACTGCGAGGCCCGCGGTTCCAATTATCAGGTGCTTCTTCTTAGTGAGCAGTTTTCGCGAGGCTGACTTTAACCAGCCGGTGATTCTGCCCGCACTCAGTCCGCTCATTAGCGGCCGTTCTGTAATGATTTCAGTTGACATGTTTTCTTCCTGTAATTCGATCAATGTGTGCTCGGCGAAATCGCACAAATCCGGCACTAACCAGCTAGACACCGGGCCACCGGCTCTCGTTACACCGTGTCAGAAGCCCGAGCGTTAGCGAGGGCAACTCTCGGGGTCAGCAGGTGTGATTGGCTCACGTAGCCCTCCCTCACGGTCGGGCTTCTGACACTCTGTAACGGATCTCACTTCCCCGGTGTCTGGCCAATTGAGAGGCAATGGGCCTCGCATTCAAAACAAGGAGTAAAGGGAATGAAAAAACTTGGAAAAGTTAAGTTGTTGGCAATAGCCTCTCTCTCCGCTGTTGTCCTGATAGTCGCTTCAGTTGCGGTCGCGCAGTCTGTGAAAACACATCGTGGTCAGGGACAGCGGGGCGCGTGGATGGGGCGTGGATTCCACGGAGGTGGCGCTTTCAAGCAGTTGAATTTAACTGATGATCAGAAAGCGAAGATGAAACAAATCCGTCAGAGCTCTATGGAAAGCAACAAACCACTGCTTGAACAGCTTCGGGCGAAGCGGCAGGAGTTGCGCCAGGCGAGTGAAGGCGGTACGTTCAATGAAGCGCTGGCTACTCAGAAATTGACGGAAATGGCAGGCCTGCAGGCAAAGGCGATGGGCGCGAGATTTGCCCTTCGTCAGCAGATGCTGGCCGTTCTGACAACTGAGCAGAAGGCGCAGCTCGATCAGTTGAAAGCGCAGTTCAAAGCTCATCGCGGCCCGCGCCGCGGCGAGGGTGGACCACGCGACAACGAATAACCACTTGGAATGCGACGGCAGAGCGCAGCGACGACGGCGCTTTGCCTGCGGTATCCATTTACCGCGCTTCCAGTTGGTTGTTGTGCCGGCAGAGAGGGGCAAATGATGAGAAGTCATCTAAAGCGCCGTCGCCGCTGCGCTCTGCCGGCGCACTCCAAAGGAAGCGCTTCTGTCGAACGGTTACGATCAAACGCCGGACCTTGAACTGGCGCGTCTCGCACGCGCCGAAGATGAATCTGCCTTCGCTGAGATCGTTCGCCGCTACAGCCCCCGAGTCTTCCACGTGGCGCACAGATTCTTTCGCGATCGCAGCCAGGCGGAAGACGCCGCCCAGGAAACTTTTTTGAAGGCGTTCGCGCAAATGAAAAGCTTTGCCGGCCTCGGCTCGATGGAAGGATGGCTGACGCGGATCGCAACCAATACTTGTTTGAATATTTTGCGCGCGGCCAAGCGAAGACCGGAGCTGGTGACGTCGGATTTGGGTGACAATGAAACCGAGTGGCTTGAGAGGGTGTCTGACTCATCGAGGGCCCAGCCGCTGGATGCAGAGCAAAAAGTAATTGCAGTGGATCTGGCGGAACGATTATTGGAAAGCCTGCAGCCAGAGGATCGTCTGGCGCTGACGATGATTGACGGAGAAGGAGCTTCGGTGAACGAAGTTGCTGAAGTGACTGGATGGTCAGAATCGAAAGTTAAGGTCCGAGCGTTTCGCGCGCGCAAGAAAGCGCGAGCAGCCCTGGAGAAATTGTTGGGTCATCGTGGGTAAGCAGGGCGGAAACCCGACCGTTAGGGAGGGTGCGATTGATAAGAGGTTTGAGTCATGAAAGATATTCACATCGTAGACATTCTCGATAACGCGCCGCTCGCGGATCTTTCTGCAAGCGAGTTGCGTACGATTGAAGCTCACGCGGCAACCTGTGCTGATTGCGCTCGAGCATTTGAAGCTGCGTCGATCTCTGCGTTGCTGATAAAGTCGCGAACCAGTGAAGCGGCTGAACACACCCTGAACGCAAATCCATTCTTTGAAACGCGGGTGCTCGCCGCATGGCGCGAACAGCAGGCATCAGTCGGGGCCTGGAGTTTTGGGCGGCTATGGAATGCGACCGGCGCGATCGTGGCATCGATGGCGGCGACGACCGCAGCGCTCGCCGTGCTGACGTTTGTGGCGCCGGCTAACAACGCCACGAATCAACAGATAGCAGCAGTCGTTCCGTACTCTGCCGAGACGGTTGTTCTCGATCAGGACCAAGACGACAACCAATTGACGAACGATCAAGTCATCAACGCAATTTACGCGGACGATGACGAGGGCAAGTAAGATGGACACACCATCACGAAACAAATGGCAAGCGCGCGGCTTTGCCGTAGTGATCTTCATGCTGGGATTTACCGCGGGAATCATGGCTTTGAACGCATATCACTGGGCGCGTGGCCGTCGTCCCACCGCGCCATCGGATCGCATTGAACAGCTGGCGACTCGCTTGCAACTTAACGGCGATCAGAAGACGAAAGTGCAGCAGATATTCGGCGACACACAACAGCAATTGCAGACTTTGCGGAAAGAATCAGAACCGCGAGTGAGTGACATTCGCCAGCAGACGGATCAGCGACTGCAACAGGTGCTGACGCCTGATCAGTGGAAAAAATTTCAGCAGATGCGGGATGAAATGCGCGGTCGACGGGTACAGAACCGCGAGCGGTAGCGAGCGGATCATGAGCTCAACTTGAAGAAATGCAGCTCGCTAAAATTGTGAATTGAGTTTTTGATCCGCTCGCTACCGCTCGCGGTTCTGTAACGGATTACAACGCTGCGGCGCCGGAAACGATTTCGATGATCTCGCGGGTGATCGCGGCCTGACGCACGCGATTCATGTTGAGAGTCAGTGATGAAATGAGGTCGCCCGCGTTCTTCGACGCGGCATCCATGGCGGTCATGCGCGCACCCTGCTCTGACGCCACGGATTCAAGCAACGCCCGAAAGATTTGCGTCTCGACCAGCCGCGGCAGCAAGCGCGTGAAGATCTCCGCCGGCGGTTGTTCGTAAATGTAATCGGTGGCATTCGCGTCGGCGGCAGCCTCAGCTTCATCGCTCGCGGTACGCGAAATCGGCAGGAGTTGTTCGACGACGATTCGCTGCGTCAGCACCGTTTTGAATTCAGCAAAGATCAGAAAGACCTTGTCGATCTCCTGAGCTTCGGTAAAGCGCGTGATGATGTCACGCGCAACTTCTAGAGCTTCTGAAAAATCTACGCGGCCTTTGCCGGTCAATCCCACGTATTCGCCGGCCAGCGTCGCGCGCCTGCGGAAAAAGTCGCGACCTTTGCGCCCGACGGTCAGGAATTCGATCTGCTTGCCAGCGTTCTCTTTCAGAAAGACCTGGCCGGCTTTGGTGAGGTTCGTATTGAAGGCCCCACATAATCCCTTGTCGGCGGTAATTAAGACTACGAGATAACGTTCGTCCCCACGCTGGTCCAGCAGTGGATGATGAAAGTCCTCAGGTGTGTGTCCGGCGAGTTCGGACAGCACTTCAGTCATCTTGTTCGCGAACGGACGAGCATTGATCACGCGGTCCTGCGCACGCTTCAGCTTTGCCGCCGAAACCATCTTCATGGCTTTGGTGATCTGCTGCGTGTTCTTGACCGACTTGATGCGCCGGCGAATGTCTAACAAATTTGCCATGCAAATTTAGTGATGAGTCATCACGTCGTTACGCCGCCACTGCTTGCGCTCGTTCCGCCCACATTTCCTTAAAATCTTTCAAAGACTGTTCCAGATCCTTTTGCACCTCATCCGTAACTGCTTTTTTCTCGCGGAGCTTTTGCAGCACCCCGGGGTGTGAATTCTCAATAAAGCTCAACAGGTCGGTCTCGAATTTGCGGATGTCTTCGATCGCCACATCGTCGGTGAAACCATTCGTGGCCGACCAGATGATCAGCACCTGCTTCTCGACATCCATCGGCTCATACTGCGGCTGCTTCAGAATCTCAGTCAGTCGTTGTCCGCGCGCGAGCTGGGCCTGCGTTGTCTTATCGAGGTCCGATCCGAACTGGGCAAAAGCCGCGAGTTCGCGATATTGCGCGAGGTCGAGCCGCAAAGTGCCGGCCACCTGCTTCATCGCTTTGATCTGGGCCGCGCCGCCTACGCGCGAAACTGAGTTGCCGACGTTGATGGCCGGCCGGATGCCGGAGTTAAAAAGGTCGCCTTCCAAAAAAATCTGGCCGTCAGTAATTGAAATCACGTTCGTCGGAATGTAAGCCGAGATATCACCGGCCTGTGTTTCGATCACGGGCAAACTGGTAAGCGAACCGGCGCCCTTCGCGTCAGAGAGTTTCGCCGCGCGCTCGAGCAGACGCGAGTGCAGATAGAAGACATCGCCGGGATAGGCTTCACGCCCTGGCGGCCGTCGCAGCAGCAGAGAAATTTCACGATACGCCGCTGCTTGCTTGGAAAGATCGTCGTATATCGTCAGCGCGTGCTGGCCGCGATCGCGAAAGTACTCGCCCATCGCTGCGCCGGAATAGGGCGCGAGATACTGCATGGCGGCGGGGTCGGACGCCGTGGCTGCGACCACGATCGTGTAGTCCATCGCCCCAAAATCCTGAAGCGTCTTTACGATTTGCGCGATCGTCGAAGCCTTCTGACCAATCGCGACATAAATGCAAATGACATCTTTGCCACGCTGATTGATGATCGCATCGACCGCGACCGCGGTTTTTCCCGTCTGTCGATCTCCGATGATTAGCTCGCGTTGACCGCGGCCGATCGGAACCATCGAGTCGATCGCTTTCAATCCCGTCTGCAAAGGCTCTTGCACTGGTTGGCGCTCGACGACGCCGGGAGCCATGCGCTCGACCGGATTGTATTCTTCGGTAATGATTGGGCCGCGCCCGTCAATCGGATTTCCGAGCGCATCCACGACGCGCCCGACCAGTGTCTGACCCACGGGCACCTGCATGATCCGGCCCGTGCGCTTTACGATGTCGCCTTCTTTGATCTTTTGAAAATCGCCGAACAGCACGACGCCAACCTTGTCTTCTTCGAGGTTGAGGGCGAGACCGCGGACGTCGTGCGGAAACTCGAGCAACTCGACCGCCATGACTTTTTCAAGTCCGTGCACCTCAGCGATGCCGTCGCCGACTTTGATCACGGTGCCGACTTCGGCAACGGTCACACCCGCCTCGAAGTTTTGGATCTGCTGCCGAATGATTTCGTTGATTTCGTTTGCTTTGATTGGTTCCATAATCCATTTCCGATTTGCGATTGCCAATTGCCGATTGATTTTGTTTTCAATTGGCAATTGGCAATGTCTAGCCGATCATTTTTTCCTTAACTTGCTGCAGCTGATTGCGCACCGATCCGTCGTACACAGTTGATCCGATGCGCGTCACCACCCCGCCGATTAATTCCGGATCAGTAACGAAGTCGATGCGAACCTGCTTGCCGGTCAGGGCGGCTAACGTTCGGCGCAGTTGTTCATCGGCCGCACCGGCGATCGGGCGCGCCGTGGTCACCGTGGCGGCGACGACTCCGGCGCGTTCATCCAGGACCTGCGCGAACTTTCGATTGATCTCGCCGAGCTCAGTCAGTCGCTGATTTTGCAGCAGAACTTTTAAGAAATTCGCAGTCGTGGGACGCGGCCTGGCCTTTTCTATCAGCCGATTCAAGACCGCGCGCTTCTTATCCAGAGCCACCGTGGGGTTGGCAAACACTTCTCTCAGATTCGGGTTGGATTGCAGCATCTCATCCCAAATTTTCAGTTCATCCTGAGCTTCCCGTGCTTCATTGCGCGCCAAAACAACATCGGCCAGCGCCGAAGCATAACGCCGGGCAACGGCTTGTACGCTCATCGGGCGGCCCCCATTTCATCGATGCCGCGTTTAAAGAGCCGCGCATCGTCATCCGGCCGGATGTCACGCTTGATCATCTCTTCTGCCAGGCGCACGCTTTGTTCGGCAGTGAAGCGGCGCAAATCCGTTTTGGCAACCGCGCCGGCGTTCTCAATCTCTCGTTGCGCCTGCGCGGTCAGCTTGGCAATCTCATCCTGAGTCGAACCTGCGATCCGCTCACGCTCTTCGCGAGCTTCAGTCATTGATCGTTCTTTGATCGTAGCAACCTGGCTATCCAAACTTGCCAAACGTTCTTCAACTTCTTTCAGCTTGGCCAGTGCCGCGTCGCGCTCGGTGCGCGCCTTTTCCAGTTCAGCCCTGATGCTTTCCTTTCGGTTGCGGAACATTTCCGGCACGCCAAAGAACTTTCGCAAAGCGACAACCAGCACGGTCACAAAGATCGCCAGGTTGACGAACTTCCAAAGTTCAAAGCCCGGGTAGTCCCACCACTTCGGGTCTTCAAAAAAAGCGAAAATGAAATTCATCCCAAACATCGGCTAATTCATTTCTGCGTCGCTAAGCGGACGGCTCAGCACGCGGCTGCCAATCTCGCGCGCCAGGCGGCGCGACTCTACGTCGAGAGTGACGCGTGCCTCGCCGGCTTGCTGCTCAATGGTTTTCTTTTCCTGCGCGATCGTTTGCGTTAACTGCGCGCGCATCTCGTTCACTTTCTGTTGCCGTTCCTTCATGGCCGCGGCGCGTTGCGCTTCCGTTTGCGCATAGGCTTCGGCGCGCGCTTGTCGTAAAGATCGTTCGTACTCGCTGACCTTTTCACCGACGCTTTGCATGATTTCCTGCGCCTCAGTCAGACGGCCGCGCGTGCGCTTCTCGCGCGATTCCAATATCTGGTTGATAGGCTTGTAAAGCGTGGCATTCAGCACGTAGATCATCACCAGGATGATGATGACGTGCAGAATCAGTGTGCCGTCAGGCACAAGTTGAATTGAGTTTTCGGCAAAGCCGAGCGCGAAGTGCATAAGTTGTTTAGCTGGGATTTGATTCAGATCCCGAACTGCTGATCTGACGTTTCGGCTTCACTGAAAGACTGATCAGAGTCTTCAGTTATACAGTGCCCAACTGCATGTGTGCCAAGAGCTTTGAAGGCTAACATGCGATTTTGCGACGCGTCAAGCACGCTTTGCTCCTGCCTTGACATCATATTCGTGGGCCATTAGGCTAGGTGTTTTCCTTGGAGTGGAGAATTCTTAACTATGCCGAAGCGAACCTTTCAACCCAACAATCGCCGCCGCGCCAAGACGCACGGTTTCCGCGCCCGCATGGCGACCAAAAATGGCCGGTTGGTGCTCAAGCGCCGCCGCGCCAAAGGCCGCAAACGATTGACCCCGTCGCATTACTAAGATCGACTGGCTTTGAATTGAATGGTGACGCCGGTGAAGCGAAGTAACGCGTTGCCAAAGCGATGTCGCTTAAGCGCGCGCGCCGAATTCCAGAAAATTTATGCCGCAGGGCAACGTTACGACGGCCGTTTGATGGCCGCTTTTTTGCGCAAGAACGAATTAGAACATCACCGGCTGGGAGTGACCGCCTCAACCAAGGCGGTGGGAAAATCGGTTGATCGAAATCGCGCGCGCCGCTTGTTGCGAGAACTTTTTCGCCGCAGTGCAGACGAACTGAACGGGTTGGAAAAGCACTACGATTGGGTCATTAACGCGAAGCGGTCTCTGCTGAAGTCAAAAGAAGAACTTCGCTTTGCTGAGTTTCGTAGGATCGTTGAGCAAGTCGCGCGGAACGAGCGGCGAAGTTGATTTTGACTCCCTCTCCCAGTGGGAGAGGGCTGGGGTGAGGGTCTAGCGCGGAAGATCCTTAATTCTCTGTTTACGGTTCCGCTTGCGCGGTGCGTGAGAAGAAAGATTCATGGGGTGGCGGCAGTAAAACCCTCACCCTGACCCTCTCCCAAAGGGAGAGGGAACAAAGCAGTAATGCGGTTTATCTTGATTTCGCTCTTGAAGTTTTACAAAGCAGTAATCTCGCCCTGGTTGCCGCCGTCTTGCCGCTTTGTTCCGACGTGTTCTGAATATGCGCGCGAAGCAATTGAACGACACGGCGCTGTGCGCGGAAGCGGAATGGCAATTTGGCGCTTGCTTCGATGCCAACCATTTTGTGCGGGCGGACATGATCCGGTGAAGTGATTGTTTGGAGTTCCGCCTTCAGGCGGAGAGAGTGAGAGAGAACGAAGCGCCGTCTAAAGACGGAACTCCGAACTAAGATTTAATGAAACAGCAGCAACGATTCATCCTCGCGTTAGTCGCTTCGGCGGCGGTACTTATTCTTTGGAATTATCTTTTTCCACCGCCAAAGCCCGCGCAGCCAAATGCAAATGCGAACGCGAATGTGCAGCAAGCTGCCTCGCCTTCAGCTTCTCCAACCGCGCAGGCCGTAGCAACTGCGACTCCAGCACCAGCTCAAGCAGCAGCATCTCCGGCAACGACACCGGACAGTATGCCGCAACGCAAGCTGCGCATAGTGACGCCTTTATACGACGCTACCTTTGATACGCACGGCGCCGTCGCCACCAGTTGGATCATCAAGAAAAACAAGGACACGGGCCGGGATCTTCATGCGGCGTCATCGACCAAAAACAACCCGCAGCCGCTCGAGTTAATTTCCACGCCGCCGCCGGGGGTCGCGCCGGATCAGCTGTTTTGGCCATTCCAGATCACGACGGGAGATGCTGCAATCGATGGCCTGCTCGCGACCAGGAACTATCGAACCTTCGGGCCCAACGCCGAGAGTGGCGATGAAACAATCAATGTTCCTTCGGGATCGAAACAGATTGATTTTGTCATTCACGATGAGGCGACGGGTTTGGACGCTACGAAACGGCTGACCTTCTTTGCTGATCGATACGTCGCGCAAGTTGAACTGAAACTCGCGCGCCACAATCAACCGGTGCCCGACGCAAAGATCGTGATTGGCCCAAACATCGGCGATCAAAGCATCGATCACTACAGTTTTTATCTCTATGCGCCGGAAGGGATCGCCTCGGTTAACGGCGCCGTCAGTCGCATCAATGCGCTGCAGATTCACGCCGATCGTCGCAACAACGGCGTGTTCAGTTCATTGTTCGAATGGCTCGGGCTGAAACTTTGCTCCTTGCTTGATCAGGATCTCCACTTTACCTTCTGCGGTTTCCAGTTCAGAGCGACAATCGTTAGAGAGCTTCATGCCCTCTTCAAAGAGAGCGAGCGCCTGCTCAAGGGGGATGTCGCCCTTCTCAAGCTGATCAACGATTTGTTCGAGCCGTTGTAGGCAGTCTTCAAATTTCGGCACGCGATGATTGTAAATCAGGCGCTGCTCAATAAGTGCTGCGCCCAAAATGGGAATTTTGTTATTTCACAAACTGAGCTGCTCAGACACTTTCATCGAACAAAAAAAACATTTTGCTGCATTCCTGCAGATGTTTGCAGCTTTCCCATTTTGGGATTAACTATTCATTGTAATCAGCTGATTATGCAATGGTTAGAAATGTTCTGAATGGCCTTCGGTTTGCACATTCAAGTACAACAACGCCAGAAATAATGCGTTCCGTTTTGGGAAGGGAAAGACGAATGAGGAAGCGCGTGTTCTCACTCGTTCTTACGTTCGTCAGCTGCAGTCTCGCCACACTTGCATCAGCCCAACAAGCCAAGAAAACCTTCACTGTAGCCGACG
>Ga0137403_10005694_pt1 | contig 14403 bp, 9 predicted proteins | sample CZOMad2_1_16fung_FD_122057 | JGI IMG/M metagenome (GOLD analysis project Ga0137403, IMG submission 122057) | Vadose zone soil fungal communities from Angelo Coast Range Reserve, California, USA - CZOMad2_1_16fungal (Hybrid Assembly) | ecosystem: Environmental > Terrestrial > Soil > Vadose zone... | reverse complement strand
TCTCGATGCAACAACCGCGCCAACTCCAGCCGCGTCTCCGGCAATCGCGGTTCGATCGCCAGCGCCGCACGGAATTCCTTCACCGCCTCCGCATCCTGCCCCGAATTCAAATAAAGTTTGCCAAGTTGCTCGTGGCTGTACGGCAAATCCGGCGCCGTAGCAATGTCCTTGCGAAATTCCTCCACCGCGCGTTTCGTATCCTGCAAATGCAAATACGCAAATCCGAAATTGAAATGCAAGAACGGCAAACTCACATCGCCCTTTTCCGCTTTCTCTAATTCGTCCAGTGCTTTCTTGTCGTCGCTCCGCGTCAGCAGCGCCTTCCCCATCAACAAATGAAACTGCGGCGTATCGCCGCCCACTTCAATCAACCGCGTCAGCGCTTTCTGATCGGTTGCCTCGTCCTTCGCATAAAACGCCGAATTCCCCAGCACGTACAAATAAACAAATTGATCGGAAAACTGCGGCCACAGCGGCGCCAGCGTTGTCACCGCTTCCGCATGTCTTTCCACAAACGAATAGCTCAGTCCCAGCAAATACCGCGCCTGCACGGAATCCGGTTGCTCCTTCAACACTCTTTCCAACGGCCCAATCGCATCTGGATAATTCCCCCGCTTATATTCCACCAGCCCTATGTTCAACCGAATGCCCGGCTCATTCGGTTGCAACCGCGCCGCCTTCTTCAAAAATCCCAGCGCCTCGTCCCACTTCTTCCGCCGCATCGCGATCACGCCAAGGTTCGTATACGCCGGCCCAGCCTTCGGATCCGCCGCAAGCACTTCCTTAAAATCGCGCTCCGCTGCGTCCAGATTTCCCCGCTGCAACTCCGCTTGCCCCGCCGCAAACACTTTCTGCGGATCTCTGCTCTGCCCTCCAGTGCTAAGCGCAGACACAAGCGCCGCCAGGATCGCCAACGCGAGCGCAAGACTCTTTACCGCACAATTCGTCACAGATTCACCTTCGCTGCTCTTGAAAAATCATCGCCAGTTTCTGGCACGCGTCTCTCAATTGCAAGGCATCTCGCTCCGAGGCGCTGGGTCAGTTTGAATTTTTTGGATCGTGACGATAGGTCAAAATTCAAACTGGCCCAGTGCCCGCTCCGCCGTTAACGTTTCCGATTCCAGCACACCAGTCAAACATTGTCCTGTTCGCCCAACAGCTTCGACTATAAAATGCCTCCAACTTGAATTTCTTGCTTGACACAAGCACGAATCTGCTTTATTAACTCGTTTTAATAGCTGCGGGGTTCGGGGTTTGTACTTGCAAACCCTGAGCTAAAAAAGTCCGGGGTTTGTACTTGCAACCCTGAGCTAAAAAAGTCGCGGGGTGCGTTTCAGTCGAGTGGGCAGGGGTGGTCTGTGGCGAGCACTACGTATCTTGGTTTCTGCGCTTTCGTCTTTCCGCCTTCTTGCCTTCAGTCACGTTCGATAAAGAGTTCAATCTTTCTGGAGGTTGTATCGTGAAAGCATCTCACTCGCGCTCAATTCGTTCCCGTGTTGCAAAAATCGCCTGGCGGCCGGCTCTATTCGTCCTCCTCGCGGTACTTTGCTTCCCGCTTCTTTCTCATGCCCAGGATACCGGCTACATCGGCGGTACCGTCATCGACAAATCCGGAGCCGCCATCGCCGGCGCCGAAATCACTCTCAAAAATCTTGCCGGCAGCTTAACCCGCACCACCGTCTCCAACGGCGACGGCGCCTACGTCATCCCCGGTCTCCCGGGCGATTCGTACGACATGACCGTCACCGCGCAAGGCTTCCAGAAATTCTTAGCCAGGAAGATCGTTCTCACCGTCGGCGAAAAAGCCCGCATTGACGTCAGCATGACTGTCGGCGGCGTCAACCAAACTATCGAAGTCACCGGCGAAAGCGTCGCCCAAGTCGAAACCACTTCCTCTGAAATCGGCTCCACCATTACAGGAAAGCAAGTCAACCAACTGGAATTGAACGGACGTAACTTTACTCAGCTCGTCAATCTCACACCGGGCGTTGTCGATCAAACCGGCTCAGACGAAGGCAAAGTAGGCATCTACGGCAACGTTTCTTACAGCATGAATGGCGGCCGCACCGAGTACAACAATTGGGAACTCGATGGGGGCGACAACATGGACAACGGTTCCAACGCAACCCTGAACGTGTATCCCAATCTCGAAGCCATCGCCGAGTTCAAGGTCCTAACCTCGAACTACGGCGCTCAATATGGCCGCAACGGTTCCGGCACCGTCGAAGTCGAAACCAAGAGCGGCACCAATGCCTTCCACGGTAGTGCTTTCTACTACGGTCGCAACGAACTCTTTAACGCCAGGTCCTGGGCGGAGGGGCAAGATCCTTCTGCGCCCAAGGCTTCTTATAAGAAGCATGATTTTGGATATACCATTGGCGGACCGGTTTACATCCCCAACCATTACAACTCAGATAAAAAGAAGACTTTCTTTTTCTTCTCCGAAGAATGGCGCCGCGAAAAAAATACTTCGTCTGCAAATCCCGACGCAAACGGCAACCCTTCTCCAAACGTTCCTTCTGACGCCGAGCGGACGGGCAATTTCAGCGGCCTGTGCGCTCCTGTTCTAACTTCGGACTGCCCGATAAATCCGGTAACTGGCGCCAGATTTTCCAACGATACAATCACGCCGACCGCCGTTGGCAACGCGCTCTTGGCTATGATTCCCCAAGCAAACGGGACGTTTAACGGCTTCCCCGCAATTACGCAAACTATTTCGGAACCGACAACTTGGCGCGAGGAATTGGTCCGGATCGACCACAACCTCAACGACAATTACCGCCTGACTTTCCGCTATATCCACGACTCCTGGCAAACTGTCGTTCCCAACGCTCTTTGGGGTAACAACGGCAACGGCAACCTTGACGGCTTCCAGAACGTTACCACTGGCTTCGTGGGCCCGGGAACAAGCTTCGTAGCCCGCCTAAATGCCAACATTACTCCGACCTTGCTTAACGAATTCGTCGCAAGTTATACAGGCGACCATATCTTCCTTACGACAAACGGCCCCGTCGGGATTCCCTCCGGCGGGTTCCCGATGGGCTCTCTGTTTCCGGGTCAAGCGGTGCCTTTCGGGGGCTTGCTGCCGGCGGTTACTCTAACCTCCAACCAGGCCTATCAGTTTTTCACTGATAGCGGCTACTTTCCTTGGAACAACGCCAACCCCACTTACACTTTTCGCGACGCCGTCAGCAAAATTGTTGGCAAACACACTCTCCAATTCGGCGCCTATGTGGTCTTCGCCCAGAAGAACGAGGAGAACTCGCCGAACCTGCAAGGCATATTGACGTTCGATTCCACAAAGCCCTTTAGTACAGGAAATGCCTTCGCTGACCTCCTGCTGGGGAACATCGCCAGCTACAAGCAATGGAGCGCCAAGGCCAAGTACTACAACCGCTACAAAATCTTTGAGCCTTACTTCCAGGATGACTTCCGCGTCAGCAAGCGTTTGACTCTTAACCTGGGCTTGCGCGTCAGCCTGTTCGGAACTTATCGCGAACGTTACAGACAGGCTTTCAACTTCGATCCTTCTATCTTCAATGGCGGAGATGCACCGGTCGTTAACGCGGACGGCTCACTGGTTGCCGGCTCGGGCAATCCATTCAACGGCATTGTGCAATGCGGCGGAAAGGGAGGAACCGGTTCCATACCGTCGAGTATTCTTACGGCCTTTCCAGGAGCGACAGTCGGATCCTCATCGAATGACGGCTGTCTCAAAGGCCATCTCTTCAACCCGGCTCCGCGCATCGGCTTCTCTTTTGATCCCAAAGGTGACGGCAAGACCGCGATTCGCGGCGGTTACGGCGTCTTTTTCGAACACACCAACGGTAACGAAGGCAACACCGAATCGCTCGAAGGATCCGCGCCGCTGGTCCTCACTTCCACGCAGGCGGATATTTGCGCCACATGTCCCGCAGGGAGCACGGCTACACCCGGTGGCTATTCCGGCATCGGCGGAGGCACGCTGTTTGCCCTGAATCCTCTCTCCATTCCTAGCAAGGCTGTGTGGCCTTACATGCAGCAGTGGAACCTGAATATTCAGCATGAACTGCCTTCTCACATCATTCTGTCTGTGGCGTATGTCGGCAGCAAAGGCACGCATCTCACCTTTCTGAGCAATCTAAATCAGCTTCATTCCACGCCCCTGTCAGCGAATCCTTACGCAGCCGGCGAGGCTATAGACGCAGGTGGCCATGATGATTGTGCAACTGGGACAACCTCCAGCGGCGCGCCGATTACGGGCCAAGCCGCGGTGAATCTTGGCGTGGCCGCCTGTGGCGTGAACCCCGATGCTATCCGAACGGAATTTCCCGGCTACGGAAGCCTCAACTCACTCCGCGATGTTGCTAATTCTAGCTACCACGCTCTGCAGGTTTCGGCCAATCGCACGGTGGGCGACCTCACAGTGAGCCTTGCTTACTCTTACAGCCACTCGATTGACGATTCCTCGGATCGCGGTGACAACGCATTCGTGGATGCTTTCAACATCGCCTCCAATCGCGCTAGCTCCAACTTTGACCTTCGCCACAGCTTTTCTCTCAGCTATGTCTACTCTGTTCCACTCTTCAGGGGCAGCGGATTAACACATAACATCCTTGGCGGCTGGCAGGTTTCGGGCATCACGGTTGCGCAAACTGGTACGCCGTTTAGCATCGCGAACGGCGGCGGATTCGGAGATAACGCAGGCGTTGGCAACGGTACATCTGCAACCGGTTCCCGACCCGATCTGGTCGGGGATCCGCGCAGCGGGTTTTCCTCCAATCAGGATCCATCAGTCGCCGGGCCGCTCTTTTACAATCCCGCGGCCTTCGCCGCACCTCGCGGGCTTACGTTCGGCGACGTCGGACGTAACACCCTTAACTTGCCTGGCCGCCTCAACTTCAATTTCGGCGCCTTTAAGCGCTTCACCATCAACGAACGGACTGGTTTCGAATTCCGTTGGGAGACGTTCAACATCTTCAACCACACGCAGTTCGACAGCATTGATAACAGCTTCGGGGGCGGCAGCACGTTCTTGCACCTGAACGGCACTCACGATCCACGCCGAATGCAGTTCGGCCTACGCTTCCAATTCTGATTTCTCTCTAACCACCCCCGGGCGGCGCGATTTTTTCCATGCGCCGCCTTTTTTTTGCCTGCCCCGAAAGTATTTTGAGGGGTATACTCGCTCCGCTCGCTCTTCAATCGTTTTACTACGCGCTGGAGAGCGAGCCAAATGTAGCGTACGCTTCAGCGTGCGTTACGCTTTGTACCGCAGGGCGATTGCCCTTAAGCTCCTGCGGCTTTTCTTCAATCCGTTTTACCGTTGACGGCAAACTGTCGACTGTAAACTTTCTGTCGAGGAGATCTCTCATGAACCGCCGCAAATTCATCGGTACGTCCGTCGCTGCAACTCTCGCCGCAAAAACTTCTTTCGCTGGAGGCATGCCGAAAATGGTTCGCCCCATCGGCGTTCAGCTTTACACCGTTCGCGACGCCATGAAGTCCGACTTCGAAGGCACCGTCGCCAAAGTCGCCGCCACCGGCTACAAGGAAGTCGAGTTCGCCGGCTACTTCGATAAATCCCCCAAAGACATTCGCGCCATTCTCGATAAGAACGGCCTCACCGCTCCCTCCTGCCACGTCCCATACAGCACGCTCGAAAAAACCTGGTCCGAACAGCTCGATGCCGCTCACACCATCGGCCACAAGATCATCGTCAATCCCTGGATCGAGCCTTCTCAACGCGACTCCGACGACGGTTGGAAGCGCGCCGCCGATCTCTTCAACAAGTGCGGCGAATCCGCCAAAAAAGCCGGCATCCAGTTCGCCTATCACAATCACACGTTCGAATTTCAGGCCGCGAAATCTCTCGATGGCGGACTTCCCTACGACTACCTCCTCAAAAATTGCGACAAGAACAACGTAAAAATGGAACTTGACCTTTGCTGGATCACCGTCGCCGGCAAAGATCCCATCACTTATTTCAACGCCAATCCCGGCCGTTTCCCCGCGGTTCACGTCAAGGACATCAGTCAGCTTCCCAGCCCCGAAGACGCTCCAACCGCGAGCCCGGACCGCAACATGGGCTTTCTAACCGAAGTTGGCAGCGGCAAAATTCCCTGGAAAGATATTTTCGCCAACGACGGCAAAGCTGGCATCCAGCACTACTTCGTCGAACACGACAATCCGAAGGACGCCTTCGCCAGCATCAAGTCCAGCTACGATTTTCTAAGCAAGCTCAACTATTAGTTGTCTTGCGGTGTCGTTGTAGGGGCCAACTTCTGAGTTGGCCCTCTTTGTAGCGTACGCTTCAGCGTGCGCTCCGCTGTAGCGTAGGCTTTAGCCTGCGTGCAGTTGTAGCGTAGGCTTTAGCCTGCGCTCTTACGAAGGAGGCTCTCGCAACATGCGCAAATCGCTCTCGGCGCTCGCATTTCTTTCGATCGCAACTCTCGCAATTTCAGCATTCGTCCATTCCACCCACGCCCAATCCGCCGACTGGAAACAACTCTTCAACGGCAAAGACCTCACCGGCTGGAAACACGTCGGCCCGGGCGGCATGACCGTCGAAGACGGCCTCATGAAAACTCACGGCGGCATGGGCCTCACCTATTGGACCGGCGGCAAAATCGGCAAATGCAAACTCCGCGTCGTTTTCAAAATGCGCGACTTCAACGACAACTCCGGCGTCTACATCCGCATTCCCATCGAGCCGCGCGAACCCTGGATGCCCGTCCACTACGGCTACGAAGTCCAGATCGACAATCACCCGGAAACTTCCAACGAAGACGACTACCACGTCACCGGCACGCTCTATTCCCTCACCAAGCCGCTCGCCAAACCCGGCAAGCCCGGCCCCGAATGGAACACCATGGAAATTACGCTCGATGGCCCGCACACCGTTGTCGTCCTCAACGGCGTCAAAGTCACTGACTACACCGAAGGCCAGCCCGTTCCTGAAAAGAAATTCGATTTCGAGCCCGAGCACGGCCCGCGTCCCGACGAAGGCTGGTTCGGCCTCCAGAATCACAGCGACAACGACATCGTCATGTTCAAAGAAGTCGCCATTCAACCTCTGAAGTAGCGTAGGCTTCAGCCTGCGCGCCGTTGTAGCGGCCGCCTCTTGCCCTGAGCGAAGCCGAACGGGTCTAAGGCAGGCGCTTGCGGCCTAACGTCGCTAGCTGAAGTTTGCTTTTTGCACGGTTTTGGTTTTTCTTGTCTTTGTTCTTTCTTACGCCGTTGTAGGGCCGGCTTTCTGAAGCCGGCCGCCCCTCGGCGCAAAACGGAATCGCTGACGTCGATTTTCTTGCTCGTGATTTTCTCTCTTGGAGGCAACCATGAAATCCGATTTCTCTCGCCGTCAATTCCTCAGGCGCTCCGCCGGTTTCGCCGGCGCCGCCACCATCGCTCCAAAACTCCTCACCGATCCCAATCCTATTCCGCCTCGTTCCACGTACGTCCCGCCGAGCGACCAAGTGCGCTTCGGAATCATCGGCATCGGCATGCAAGGTTCCGGCCTGCTCGCCGCCACCACCACGCTTCCCGGCATCGAGTGTGTCGGCGCCGCCGATCTCTGGGATGGCCGTCATCAACTCGCCCGCGAAATCACCGGCAAGTCCAATCTCCCCGTCACCCGCAAATACCAGGAGCTCCTCGATCGCAAGGACATCGACTGCATCATCGCCGCCGTTCCCGACCACTGGCACAAGCGCGTCGTCGTTGACGCTACTGCCGCCGGAAAAGACATCTACTGCGAAAAGCCCATGTCGCACACTGCCGCCGAAGGCGTCGCGATGGTCGAAGCGCAAAAGAAGACGGGCCGCATCGTGCAAATCGGTTCGCAGCGCGTCAGCTCCGTCATCTGCGCCAAGGCAAAAGAAATGATCGCGGCCGGCGCCATCGGCAAGCTCACCCTTGTCGAAGGCTGGCTTGGCCGCAACGATCCCACCGGCGCGTGGGAATATCCGCCGCCTCCGGGCCTCGCTCCCGCGAATTTCGATTGGGACACCTGGCAGAGCGGCGCCACGAACCGCCCGTGGGATCCCGATATGTCCCCAAAATGGTTCTCGCGCTGGCGCTGCTGGAGGGAATACGGCACCGGCGTTGCCGGCGATCTTCTCGTCCATCTCGTTTCCGGCATGAACTACATGATGGGTTGGAACGAGCCACCGAAAAAAGTCATGGCCCTCGGCGCCATCATCCGCTTCCCGGATGGCCGCAACATGCCCGACGTTCAGGCCGCGCTCTATGAATACGCCGCTGCCGCGGGCGCGCCCGTCTATCTTCGCCTCAATCTCGGCTGCGAAGGTCCCGAAACTTATCGCTTCCAGGGCTCCAAAGGAGTCCTTGAAGTCACCGAGTTCGGCCTCGCCCACTATCCGCAAACCGGCGAAGATTCCGGCCCCAGCTATTACACCAGTGGCTATCCGCAAGCCTTGCGCGAAGCTTATCTAAAACAGTGGCACAAGGAACATGATCCCGAGATCGGCAAAGAGCCGATGTTCGAAAACTACGTTTTCCGCGGCAACGACTTCGACGACGTTCGCCCGCACCTCTGGACCTACTTCTCGTCCGTCAAATCCCGCAAGCCGCTCACCGAAGACGCCGTCTTCGGCCACAACGCCGCTCTCGCCTGCCACATGGTGAACGAGTCCTGCTTCCGCGGAAACGTCGCCGTCACCTGGGACGCTTCCTCCAGCACCATTAAATCGTAAGCGTTTTTCTAAGCAATCGTGGGGCGAGTGCATTCTGCTCGTCCCACGCCTTTTTTGTTCCTCGAAGTTCCGCCTCCGCTAACGTCTTCCTCCCCCTCGCGTCCTATCTCACATGCAGCGAGTGCGTCCCCTTCGAATCATTCCCTTTATCATTGTTCTGGCGCTCACTCCTGCTGCCATCAATCCGGCGCCGCAAGCCTCTGCCTTTCATACCAGCGCCAAACTTTCCGTCGACAAAGACTCCTTCTCGCTTTCCTCTGCTGTCGCGATCCGTGAAGAGCGGAAATATCCCGCCGGCTATGCCTGGGTTCGTATTCATTTCTACCCGTTTGCCATGACCGAAGCCGACATCGCCGCGGCCCGGACTGGCGATGTCCAGTCCCTCGACAAACAGGTGAACAAGAATTCTTACGATCCGAAAGTCCGCACCAATGCCTCCGGCGTCATTCAGCTTTCCGTGGACAAGGACTTCAAGCTCTGGCAGGTCGATATGGCCATTCCCGGCCATTCCTGCACCATCGCCCCGTTTGAGAAGGATGTTCAATCCTTCTTGCAGGAATATCGATATGATGGCAAAACTCTCCGTCTGAAAAGCAAGGGCTCCTACGTCTGCGATTTGAAGGCCGTTGGCGCAGGCGAACAGCACTACTCCTGGGATTTTGATGTCACTCTTCCGGTTTTCCTAAAACCTAACACTAAAAAATGATCGCCGTGTGCTCGTAAGCCGTCTTCTCTTCAACCACCCAACGCCGCCGTCCGAGCCTCCTCCAAATCTCTTCCTCTTCTCCGCGTCCTCTGTGCTCCGACCTCTGTGATCTCTGTGTTAAGTCTTTTCCGTTTTGAACTCTACCTCCCTCTTCTCCGTGCCCTCTGTGCTCCGGCCTCTGTGATCTCTGTGTTAAGTCTTTTCCGTTTTGAACTCTACCTCCTCTTCTCCGTGCCCTCTGTGCTCCGACCTCTGTGCTCTCTGTGTTAAGTCTTTTCCGTTTTGGACTCTACCTCCTCTTCAACGACCCCAACGCCGCCTTCCTCGCCTCCTCCGCTCCGTTCGTCATCTCTCCCAACGACACCCGCGCCACAAACGCGCTCAAAAAATACGTATCGTTCTCAAATCTCTGCAATCCCTCCATCTTCGGCGGACTATCCCTCCAAACCGCTTGGTCCGACCGGTCCATATCGATCAACCACTCCCGAAACCCCGCCAAATTAAAATCCGCCCGCCCCGCCATCGCCGCCAGAACGTTCGCCAATCGATCTTGTTCTCCAAACGCAAAAACTACGTCCGCTCCTTCGAGCTTCCACCAGATCGCCCCCAGCACAGCTGCCTGGTCCTGCTTTGTAAACAACGGATGCCGCACAAGAGCCGCCAGCAAATCGGCCGTGTGCGCCGTAGCATGGATCCACCCTTTGACTGGATCGAATCCCCGCAAGTCGCGCTCTTCCTTTAAATAGCTTTCCGCCGCCGCCAGCAACTTCCGGTATCTCTCTTCCCCCAAAAACGGCGTCTTCAATTCGCGCTCCGCAATCGCCGCCAAACACAACGCCGAAAACGACCGCCCAAGAACCGAATCCGTCTCGCTGTCCCCAATCCCCGTCGTCAAATTCCCTCGCCACTCTTCTTCTAACGCCAAAAGTTCGTCCTTCGAAAACACGTCTTTGTGCAAAATCCATTCCGCTAAAATCGAATACGCCAAATCGTCCCGCAACTCCGCATCGCTCGACTTCAAATACCCGCTCAACTCCTTCGCCAACCCAAACGCCTTCTCCCCCTCCGGCACCTCATAACGATTCATCGCTATCCCCCGCCAATACTCCTTCCCATGCACCGTCTGGGCCTCAACTGTTCGAACCGCCGCCACCGCTCCTACAAGAATCGCCATGCCCAATACGCTCATCCTCGTGCGCCCACTTTTCATCGCGCCCTTCCTCCATAACGCCCGGCAATTCTGGTTCTTAGACGCCCACCAGTCCAATTCTGCTTTTTCTCCACAGCGCTGCAGTTGTAGGGCCGGCTTTCCGAAGCCGGCCGCTGTAACTTCGTCCAGGGCCCCCAACAACGTTCTAGACTTCTGCCCCGCCCTCTCTTACCATCCTGCTAATGTACTCTCGTAAGATCATCCGCCTCGAACCAAAAAACTACTCCGGCCAAACCGCCATCTTCGTAACTCTCTGCTGCCATCGCCGTCGTCCCCCACTTCTCGAATCATTCCGTCACCAACTCCACGCTCGAACTCCTCCGCGATACCGCCGCAACTCGCGATTTCGCCCTCCACGCCTACTGTTTCATGCCAGATCACCTGCATCTTCTGATCGAAGGCAGTTCTCCTTCTTGCGATTTCCTCAACTTCATAAAGGCTTTCAAACTTCGATCGAGCCGCATCTTCGCCCGCAACCACTTCACGCCTCTTTGGCAGGATAAATTTTTCGAGCACATCCTACGCAGGGCAGAATCCCTCGAATCCGTTTGCCTATACATCTGGGCAAACCCAATCCGCGCAGGGCTTGCTACAGCTCTCGGCGATTACCCTTTCGCTGGATCCTTCACGCGCCAACTTCTCTGCTCTCGCTCTAATCGCAAACCTTGGTGTCCGCCCACATCCCGAGGCCCGCTTCGGAAAGCGGGCCCTACAACAAACTAGCCTTTAAACCTGTCACGGCCGTTGTGGGGGCCGCCGTTGTAGGGCCGGCTTTCTGAAGCCGGCCTTCTGCTACCTCACCCACGCCGTGCCATCGCGCACGATCCCAACCTCCCACCCTTCTCTTTCTTCCCTGTTCCGTCCGCCCCCGGACGCCTGCGGTCCGAACCTGATAGAAACGGTCTTCTTCCGACGGCAGTTGTAGGGCCGGCTTTCTGAAGCCGGCCGCTGTAACCTCACTCAAACCTCGCCCTCGCGCACGATCTAACCCACGCGCTCTTTTCTCCATCCTATGTTCCGCCCATCCCCTCGCCCGCTCTACCCCTTTCTTTTCATCACTTTACGCCATTCCCATTCGAACGCCTCCCTAACTCCTTCACAATATAGTACTTATAATTTATATTGACAACATGATATTTTTATACTACCATGCCTTGTGAACGTCGCAAAACATCCCGCCCTCTCTATCCCCTTCTTCCCTCCTCGCTATCCTTTCGCTCTTTCACTCTCTTTGCCTCTCATGTTTTTTATCCCCTTTCTTTCCAATGCCTTGCGCACTCTTCACACAAAACCACCCGGGTGTACCCTCTTTCAAACCAATCTCAAAACGAAACGAGAACTCTCATGACAAAACCATCCACATCCGCTATTCCATCTTCCTATTGCCGCTACCGCTCCCCGGCTGGCCGCCAATGCCGCCAGTTGGCCTGCACCGCGACTCTTGGCCTCTGCGAAAAACACGCCGGCCCCCAGTTTGCTTCGCGGCAACCCGACGATTTTCGCAAAATCCTCACCCACGAAACCGACGAATTCACCACCGCCATGGGCATCCACAACTCCATCTCCGAACTCTACAAACTTCTCGCCGCCGACCTCATCTCCGCTCGCCGCGCCGCCGTCCTCGCCTACATCGCCAATCTACTCCTCCGCACCATTCCCATCGTCCATTCCGAGCTGGATCCGGACTCTTCCAAAGACTCCGTCCGAATCGATTTCGGCGACCTTCCTCGCCCCAAGCGTAACCAACCTGTGACGCTTACCGCCGAATCGAGCCATTCCTCATGAACTTTTCATGGAACATCCCGCGTCCCCTGGGCGTATCTTTACTCAACAACGCGCGCCGTACCCGTGCGCGCAGAAGAGGTATCCCCATGAACCGCATTCACCAAAAAACAATGGTCTCTTTGCTTTGCTCAATCGCCCTGGTGGCCCTGCCCGTTTCCGCCGCCGACAAAACGGAAATCTCCGAGCGCGGCGTCCCCCATTTTGAAGCGCAGCTTCCCGCCGGCGCTCGCATCGCGCTTCATATTCGCTCCGGCGCCGTCCGCATCGTCGGCAGCGACGAAGGAAAGCTGACCGTCAATATCTCCGGCAGGAACAAAAACAAAATCGACGACCTTCGTTACCGCTTCACCAGTTCCTCCGGCAGCGCCGAACTTCACGTCTCCGGCGGCCCGCGCAATGATCTCGACATCGAAGTCCGCATCCCTCGAAACTCCGAACTCTACGCGCGCATTCCCGCCGGCGACGTCACCATCGAGAACATCACCGGCAGCAAGGACGTCGAACTCCGCGCCGGCGATCTCACCATCTCCGTCGGCAATCCCGCCGACTATTCCCACGTCGAAGCATCCGTCGTCGCCGGCGATATTTCCGCCAGCCCCTTCGGCGAAGATCACGGCGGCCTCTTCCGTTCCATTCACAAATCCGGCCCCGGCAAATACACGCTCTATGCCCACGTCACCGCGGGAGACCTGACTCTCAAGTAGCGTAGGCACTCTTGCCTGCGTCCTTTCTGAAGAGCGAGGCACCCAATGGCCCTGAAAAAGACGGCAAAGAAAAGATCAAAAAAAGAAACTGCGGAAAGTACGGCCAGCGCGTATCGCAAAGTCATCCTCGGCCTCGGCATCAGCCTCGACGGCTACATCGCTCGCCCGGACGGCTCCGTCGATTTCCTCTTCATGCCCAAGGACTACTCCATGGGTCCCTTCTTTAAAACCATCGACACCGCTGTCCTCGGCCGCAAAACATACGACGACGGTTTAAAAATGGGCGGCTCATTCAGCGGCTCCATGAAAAATTACGTCTTTTCCAAAACGCAGCCGCCGGGCGAACGCAACAATGTCATCTTCACAAACGATTCGCCCAGCGCAGTGATCGCCGCGATTCGCAAGCAACCCGGCAAACACATTTGGCTCATGGGCGGCGGCGAATTAATTCGCGACTTTCTGAAAGAAGACTTGGTCGACGAACTCCACCTCGGCGTCGTCCCGGTTCTCATCGGCGAAGGCATCCCGCTTTTCCCCAGCGGCTTCCCCCAGCGCGAATTCGATCTCATCGAGAACAAATCTTATTCCCGCGGAATGATCGCGCTAAAGTACAAACGCGCCGGTGCGAGGCCCAAAAGTGCGCGCTAATTGGGAGATCGCGACGCCCGGAGTTTGGGCCACATACTAAGTGCGATAAACTTTTTTCATGGCCTCTTCTTCTCTGCCGCCCTACGTCACGATTGACGTGAACTGGATGGGCCGCCCGAAATCCATCGCCGCCGCGCTCGTGCAATCCGACGGCGTCAACGCGCTCATCGATCCCGGGCCTTCCTCCACGCTCGAAACGCTTCGCGCCGAAATGAATCGCCACGGCGTAAGCGTCGAGAACCTCCACGCGATTCTGCTCACGCACATTCATCTCGATCACGCCGGCGCCGTCGGCGCCCTCGTCAAAGAAAATCCAAAGCTCGCCGTCTTCGTTCACGAATTTGGCGCGGTGCACATGGCTGATCCTGCAAAATTGCTCGCAAGCGCCGGCCGCCTTTACGGCGCGGAAATGGATCGCCTCTACGGATCCGTACTTCCTGTTCCAGAAGACAATTTGCGCCCGCTCGAAGGCGGAGAAATCGTCACGATCGGCAAACGCGATTTTGAAATTCTCTACACACCGGGCCATGCTTCGCACCACCTGACGTTTTGGGACGCGCAAGACGGAACTGCTTTTATCGGCGACACCGGCGGAATCAGCGTCGAAGGCGACGAATTCATTTTGCCCGCCACGCCGCCGCCCGATATCGACATTGA
>Ga0137403_10005693_pt1 | contig 14405 bp, 16 predicted proteins | sample CZOMad2_1_16fung_FD_122057 | JGI IMG/M metagenome (GOLD analysis project Ga0137403, IMG submission 122057) | Vadose zone soil fungal communities from Angelo Coast Range Reserve, California, USA - CZOMad2_1_16fungal (Hybrid Assembly) | ecosystem: Environmental > Terrestrial > Soil > Vadose zone... | reverse complement strand
TGCCTGGGCCCTGCGATTGCGGCTCAATTTGTTGTCGTGCGTCATTGCAACCTCCCGCCCCTGCGATTCCCGCGCTACGAGGCCAGATTAGAGGTAGGCCGGAACGGAAGCACGGGCTATTCGGGGAAAACGCAGCGTTCACCGGCGAATGACGGCTCCAGGCAGGCCAATGACGGAAGGGAACTATAAGACTGCCGAGGTCTCGGAGGTAGCGCTTGCAAAAATCCAGGAATGGCACTAGGTTATGCGGACTCTAAGGCTCAGGTTGCCGGAACGATTGGCCTCGACGGAGGATTCTCCAATGAATTCGCGAGTGGCGGTCGGTGGTCGTGTACGCGGAGAGCGGTGGCGTTGGCTATTGTACGTCGTGATGGCCTTCGCTGGTGCGCTGTTGACCTTCGTTGGGGCCCGCGCTCAACAGCAGGCTACGGATCAGGCGAGGTTTCGCGCACTAATCGACGCCTATTGCACCGCGTGGAGCACCGCCGACGCGAATGCTCCGGCCAAGTTTTACGCGAAGGATGAGGGCCTGATTTTTTACGACATTGCGCCCTTCGCGTATCACAGTTGGAAGGAATATCACGACGGCGTCCAGAAGGAATTCTTCGCCAATATGGCGACGGGGAGTCTCACCGCGGGCAAAGATTTGAAGGTTACGCGCCACGGGACCGTGGCGTGGACGACCGTGTCGATGCATTTCTCCGAAAAAACGAAAGACGGAAAAACTACCGACGCCGAAATACGCTACACCGGCATATGGGAGAAGCGCGGTGCCAATTGGCTTCTCGTTCACGAACACTTGTCGGCCCCGATGGGCTAGAACACTGGGCTAAACTGTCTCGCTAAGCCTAATAGGTTAAGCCTCGTGATTGACCCCACTAAGTTAAGATAGATCTGTTACTCGAAAAGAGCGGGCCGCTCCCACACCGAATGTTCAAGATGTTGCGGTACTACTGGATTGCCGCAAAGGGCTATCGCCTGAATCCCTGGAATAGCCCGTATCTTCGTTGGCGATTCGAGACTTTCCTTGGGTCGGAGGCTGCGGCGATGACCGCCGGCAAGTTCTTTCGTCTAACCTGGAGGTATCGCGATCAGATGGAGCGGTTCCTTGAATGGGCCGACGAACGGCGCCGAATTCAGCGGCGCCGATTCAAATAACCACCGTCCTGCGGGTTGTGCATCTCACACTGGAAGAAAAACGATCGTCCGCTCGGCGTATAATAGCAGCGGTACGCAAAGAGGGTCGATGAACGACCTCAAGATCCTCCAAAAGACGGAAACGCTGCACGAGGGGCGCTGGTGGGAATCCGAAGCTGGCGGACGCGTGCACTGTTATCTGTGTCCCCGGCACTGCCACATCAATCCGGGACAAGCCGGGTTTTGCTTCATTCGCGTCAATCAGGGCGGCCGCCTTTACAGCCTGGGTTACGGCTCCCCCGCGGCATTGCAAGTGGATCCCATCGAAAAGAAACCGCTGAATCATTTCTTGCCCGGCACGCGTGTGTTCAGCATGGGCACCGCGGGCTGTAACATGGGCTGCTTCTTCTGCCAGAACTGGGATATTTCGAAATCCCGCCACGATCAGGTACGCTCGCAAGCGGTGCCGCCGGAAGACGTACCGTTGCTGGCGCTGAAGCATGGTTGCGATTCGATCGCGTTCACCTACAACGAGCCGACTATCTGGGGCGAGTACGTCATCGACATCTGCAAAGCAGCGAAAACGCACGGGTTGAAGACCGTGATGGTGTCAAACGGATACATCACTCGCCAGGCGTTTCACGATATTTACGAGCATATCGACGCGGCGAACATCGACTTGAAGGCGTTTACAGAGAATTTTTACGGCAAAATTACGCTGACTCACCTAGGTCCGGTGCTGGATACCTTGCAATGGCTGAAGAACGAGAGTCGCGTGTGGTTCGAGATCACCAATTTGATGATTCCGGGCCTGAATGATGATCCCGAGGAGACCCGGAAATTAGCTCAGTGGATTTTGGACAAACTCGGGCCGGATGTCCCGCTGCATTTCACCGCATTCCACCCGGATTTCAAGCTACGAGACAAACCACGCACGCCGCCAGAGACGTTGCATACCGCGCGGCGCATCGCCCGCGAAGTGGGCCTTCACTATGTATACGAGGGGAATATTTACAGCGACGGCGCGAATACGAACTGTCCCAAGTGCGGCGAGATGTTGGTTCGGCGGTCCTGGCACGATGTTCTGGAGAATCGTGTGAGGAATGGCGCTTGCGGACGCTGCGGGTTTGCAATCGCCGGAACATGGCCGCGAGCGTCACCGTTGGGTCAAGGTTCGCGTGCGCACGATGCCGACCCGATCGCTGGCAAATACACCCACCTTAATCCCTAACAATAGCGCACGCTGACAGGTCGGCAAGATTGAGTCACCAAGTCACCAGCCTATGGGCGAAGGAATAGTATCCCGGGCCAACACGCATGGAGTGATGCCACGCTACTGGGAAAGCCCACCAGACTAGTCCTCCCAGGATCGCCTGGCCTAGCGTCAGCGGGAGAATGTTACGTTCACGCGCGAACAGTAAACACATGCCGAAGCCGCCAATCAAGGTGACCGGGATGAGCACCGGATTGGGCCAATGCAGTGCCGCAAAGATCGTGCTGGAAAGCACTGCGGCAAACACCGGGCGTCTCACGACGAAAAGAAATCGGTTCATCAGGTACGAATTGACCGCAACCTGCTGTAACAGACAAAAGGAAAAGTAGCCCACGAACCGGCGTTGGTCGATCAAGTGATCCGGCAGCCGGTGAAGAACTCCTAAAGCGAGCCCTGCCACGCAAACTGCCGCGATGAAGACTCCAAACATGGCTAGACCTTGGCGCGTTGCGGGCCAAAGATTATCCGCGCGCCAGCCAAGGGTTTTTGGAGTGTCATGGTGCAACAAAAAGCTGGCCACTAGCCAGACGGGAAAGATGATCCAAGTCAGCGGATGCCCGGCCTGCCACAGCCAGATGAACAACGCGACCAGGACCGAGAAGAGAAGCGCCTCGAGAAAGGTCAGAACTCGTTCGCGTGACAACATCTAATGAACAGTTTCGGTGGATCCCTCGGCGGAATCAATGGAGTCGTCCACGTCAATCAGACGCAACGCGCTTTGAAATAGCCGTTCGATGTCCTGCTCGCTGACCAGCTTCGGGGTCAGCAGGTCGTCTAAGTCAAAATCGGGAAACCCGCGGTTCGTTACGCGCGCAGGAAGCGATTCCAGCAGGCGCTTGGGATCGATTGCGCCCAAAGCGCGGATCTCTTCGAACAAGACGCGCTGCAAGGGCTCCACGAATTTCGACGCATCGACCAGGCGGCACAACTCCACCCGCGTCACCGGCTTGACCAGCACCGAACACAACAAACGCAGCAAGTCCCGTTCGGCGGCGATGTGTTCGGTGGCGCTGGAGACGGTCATGGCGTGTTCGAGGATTTAGCCACAGGCGTAGGCAGTTTCTCACGGATCAGGTCTTCGACGCGCTGCCAAACGCGCGGATCGCATTCAATCTCGATGTGGCTGCGCATGATAGCCCGCGTGTACCAGGGATAATCCTGACAAGACACCGGGTTTTTCGTGTAATCCATTCGGAAGTTGCCCAGAATCTGGGTGTGCGAAGCGTCGGCCGCCTGAATTTTCTGCTGACCGTGCACGAACCCTTTCTCCTGGTAGAAATTCGCGGCGTAGCGCACATTATCGGGAATGACGGCGTCGTTCTGCCCCGACCTCGACACGCTGTCCACCTGGATCGTCATCAGCACCGGGATGCCCTCTTTCTGCAGGGTCCGCGCCAGCGTGACCGCCGCGCTCGCTCCCCAGCTATGCCCGTACAGTATGATCCGCGCAGCGCGCTTTTGCTCCTCCGTCAGGGTCCCGGAGCGGCCCCCGCCGAGCAGATATTTAATCCAACCATACGCGTCGCCCACGTGGTGATTTTCAAACGTTTCGATTCGAACGCCAACGGGATAATCCTTCCGCAGGCTGCGCGCGACCTGCACGGTGGTGTGCGCCGTGTCGTCGGCGCGCACGTATCCGCCCAAAAATCCAAAAACAATAATGGGCCCAGAGGGCGCACTAACCGTAGTCGTATCCACCGCCGCTGAAACCGGAGAAGTGTCGTCCGCTTTGGACGCTGGCGACCCCGGGCCATCCCCCGCAACACTCCAAGCCGGAGCCACGCAAAGCAGTACCACGATAGCTGCCAGAAAACGCAGCACCGGTTTGCCCTTCCCGCGAATCAAACCAAAGGACCCCACGCCAAATGAGATGATAGGCCTTAGCGCCTGGTTACTTCGAAAGGAGCCTTCTCGATGGCACCGCGGCATCGCGTTTTGATTCTGGGAGGTGGATTCGCCGGTTTGAACGCCGCGCAGAAACTCAAGCGTGCTTCCGTCGAAGTAACGTTGGTCGATCGACGTAACTTTCATTTGTTTCAGCCGCTCCTCTATCAGGTTGCGACCGGTTCACTCTCGCCCGGGGAAATCGCGGCTCCTCTTCGCGGCGTGCTCAGCCGCCAAAAGAACGCGCAAGTGCTCCTGGGCGAAGCAGTTGACATTGATCCGGACGCAAAACGCGTCATTCTGCGGGATGGCGCGGCCTTGGAATACGATTCGCTGATTGTAGCAACTGGCTCGAAAACTTCCTACTACGGAAATGAAGGCTGGCGTGAGTGGGCCCCCAGCCTCAAGACCGTCGAGGAAGCCACCGCCATCCGCCACAAGATTCTCTACGCGTTCGAACTCGCCGAGCGCGCCGCCACGGAAGCCGAAGCCCGCGCCTGGCTCACCTTCGTGATCGTCGGCGCCGGCGCCACGGGCCTAGAACTCGCCGGCGCACTGGCCGAAATCGCCAACGAAACCCTGCGGCACGATTTCCGCCGCATCAATCCGACCGAAGCCCGCATCATCATCGTCGAAGGTGGCGATCGAGTGTTGACCGCCTATCCGCCAGATCTATCCGCCAAGGCCGAGAAGTTGGTAGAGAAACTAGGCGTGGAAATCCGCAAGGGCGTCATGGTCACCGGCGTCGATGAAAACGGCGTCACCTACAAACAGGGCGACACGGTTGGAAAGTTTGCCGCCAAAACCGTGTTGTGGGCTGGCGGTGTGGTCATCACCGCCTTCGGTAAAAAACTGGCGGAGCGTACCCGTTCGGAAACCGATCGTGGCGGTCGCATCAAAGCCAAACCCGACTTGACCATTCCCAACTATCCCAATATCTATGTCACCGGCGACCTGGCCTTGGCGGAAGCGAAGAACGGTAAGCCGCTCCCCGGCGTAGCCCAGGTCGCCATCCAAGGCGGAACCTACGCGGCCAAGGCCATCCGCCAGCGCCTGGAAGGGGCCAAAGACATCAAGCCCTTCTACTACTTTGACAAAGGCGACATGGCGGTGATCGGCCGCGCTTCCGCGGTCGCCAATATTTTCGGCTTCCACGTCTCGGGCTTGCCCGCTTGGCTGATCTGGCTATTCATCCATTTGATGTACATCGTCGAATTCCAAAATCGCGTTCTCGTTTTTGTTCAATGGGGATTCCAATACATCACCTTCAGCCGCGGTGCGCGCCTGATCACCGGCGCGACGGCAACCGATGTCGACAAGACCGCAAAAACGGCCAGCAGCGCATCCGCTGGCTCTTAGCTGGCGTATTTTCTGCTAAGGCATTCCCTGTATTGTCCCGTACGAACACGTCTCCCATCATTTTGTTAGCTTCAGGGCGGTGATAGGTTGAGGAAGTCTGCATTGCATTTGCCAATTGTAAGCACCCATGAGGGCTCGTCTGGGTCCCGCCGCGATTTTTACCTTAGTTTCTTAGCTATCCTAATAGTCGGCACGATGGTTGTGGCTTATTGCAGCACCCTTCGCGCCGACCAATTGCCCGCGAGTCCCGATCAATTCGCGCGTGACGTCCTTCGCCAAGAAGTCGAAGCGCAATCCCTCGATAATGTCCTCTGGGCCTTTCGCGAAGAAAAGCAGGACGACGGCAAGCGCAAACTTTTGCATGTCTACCAAACCAAGCAAGGGCAGATTGACCGGCTCGTCGAGCTCGATGGCCACCCTCTGACTCCGGAGCAAGTCCGGGCCGAAGACCGCCGAATTCAGAAGCTGATCTCCCATCCCGGTGAACTGCGCCAGCACCAGAAAAAGCAGCGTGAAGACGGCGAACAAGCCCGCAAGCTTCTGCGCATGTTCCCCGACGCCTTCCGGTTTGAATACGACGGCCAGCAAGGCCCCCTGATTCGACTAAAATTTGCTCCGAATCTGAAATTCCACCCGCCCGACCACGCCGCGCAGGTCTTCCATCACATGAACGGGACCATGTTGATCGACGCACAGCAGCAGCGATTGGCGGCAATCGACGGAGTGCTCACCAGCGAAGTCAAATTCTTTGGCGGCGTCTTCGGTCACTTAGACGAAGGTGGAACGTTCTCCGTCCGGCAACAGGAGATAAGCCCGCGCGTTTGGGAAGTCACCGCCATGCATGTCCACATGAAAGGCAAAGCGTTACTTTTCAAAACCATCGCCGTTCAGGAAGATGAAATCTACTCCGATTTTCACACCGTGCCTGTGAACATCACTCCCGCACAGGCCGCCGAGCTGCTGAAACAAGACTCCCGGGACGTGCCGCAAACTCAGGCTAAAAACTGAATGTGCGTTGGTGGGCAAATCCCGCTGTTTCGCATCTGCTAGCATTCACTATTGTTATTCGACGTGCCTGGCATGGAGCGTATGAAGTTACATGATTTTTACTCCATGCCCGACAAACGACTCGTCTCTACACGGTATTATTTTCAAGTCCCCCGAATGAGGACGGGAAAGGCGCACAATTGACTTGCTCACGGTTTAGTACAGACGTATTTATCATTGGTGGCGGCCCCGCGGGGCTGGCGGCAGCCATCGCGTCACGTCAAAAGGGACTTGATGTAATCATCGCGGATGGTTCCGCGCCTCCCATTGAAAAGCCGTGCGGCGAAGGCATGATGCCCGAAACTTTGCAGGCCTTGCGCACCCTGGGCGTAAAACTCAATCCCACCGATGGCCAGAAATTTTCCGGCATATGCTTTGCGCAACAAGGTGCACGGGTCTCCGCAGATTTTTTGCAAGGACCGGGCCTCGGCCTGCCCCGCCCAATCCTGCACCAGCGGATGGTCGCCAGAGCCGAAGAATGTGGCGTGCAATTCCTTTGGCACACACCAATTGGCGGCATTGACTCGGAGGGCGCGCTGTTCGCCCGTGGCAAAGTACAGGCCCGCTGGATCGTGGGAGCCGATGGCCTGAGTTCGCGCGTGCGCAGGTGGAGCGCATTGGAAGCCACCAAACGCTCCAGCAGGCGCTTTGCCATCCGGCGGCATTTTCGCACGCGACCCTGGTCTAACCACATGGAAATTCATTGGGGACGCCATGCCCAGGCATACGTAACTCCAATGGGCGGCAACGAGATCTGCATCGTGCTGCTGGCGGATCACGTGGAGCACACGTTTTTCGATCGAACGCTCCGGGAATTTCCGGAACTCCATGAAAAACTCGCTGGCCAGGAAGTCAGCGGAAGGGAACGCGGCGCGGTCACGGCGATACGCTCCCTCCATCACGTACAGCGAGGCAATGTAGCTTTGGTAGGCGACGCTTCCGGAAGCCTCGACGCCGTCACCGGTGATGGAATGCGACTCGCGTTCCAGCAGGCGTCGGCGCTTGCCGCCGCCATGGCTGCCGGCGACCTGCGTTCCTACGAACGAGCCCATCGCGCACTTGCTAGACGTCCGATGCGCATCGGTGATTTGCTACTGTGGCTGGGCCGCAATCCGCTCGTTCGCAGTCGAGCGATTCGCGCCCTGCAGAGCAGGCCTGATCTGTTCGCGCGCTTGCTGGCAGCTCATGTCGGGGCGGCAGATTCTTCAGAACTCCTGTCAGCCGGCGCGCTCCTCGGCTGGCACCTGCTGCGTATCTGAGAAAAAAAGGCAAACATGAAGGCGTTCGGATGGCGATTCCCAACAATAGCAGTGCTGGCGATTCTCGGCTGTGCCCTGCTATTGCCGGCCTCGATGACGCGGCCCCCGGCGCAAACATCGGATGCAATTGCCTCCGAAATCGTCCTGACGGTCAACCCTGTCCAATCCACCGTGCACTGGAGCGTCGACAGCTCCTTGCACCTGGTGCATGGAACGTTCGTGGTGAAAAACGGAACCTTGCATTTCGATCCGGGAACCGGGCATGCGGGTGGAGAGATCGTAGTAAACGCAACCAGCGGGGAAAGTGGAAATAATTCTCGCGACGCTCGCATGCACAAAGAGATTCTGGAAACAGCGAAATATCCCGACGTAACTTTTCGTCCGATCAAACTCGAAGGTCACCTGGCGGCGCATGGCGTGTCCGACGCCAAAATTCGCGGCGTCTTTTCCATTCATGGCGCGGACCATGACCTTGTCGCGCCTGTGCATGCTGAGCTGGCCGGCGATCATTGGAAGGGCACTGCCCAATTCGAGGTACCCTATGTGGAATGGGGCATCAAGAATCCCAGCAATTTCTTCCTCAAAGTGAAGAAGGTAGTCAACGTGGAATTGGAATTATCGGGCACTCTGAAAGCACCGAAATAAATATCGGAGGTTCCACGCCGTACCGGCGACCGCGGCTAGGTTCTGCACCGAAGGCGGCGCGGATTTCCGTCGCCATTCTGGAACTTGGCAGCCTGTTAGAATGTGCGAACGAGGTACAATCGAGACATCGCCAGGAATATGAATTCGCCATGGCTGTTAGCGGCAGCAACTGCCTGCATGATGTTGATTTCACCTTCGTGTCTCCTCCCGCAGCAAACCGATCAACCCAAGGCCCCGGGGAATGACGTTGCGATTCGCGTCGCGGTAAATTCCGTGCTCGTGCCCGTGGTCGTGCGCGACTCTCAGGGACGCGCCACGGGCGACCTAAAGCAAGAAGACTTCCGCGTCTTCGACAACAACAAGGAACACGCCATCTCGGGCTTTAGCATCCAGCGGCGAGCGAGTGAGGCGACCGCCGCAAGCGTCGCCCCCATGCCCAATTCCGCGCCCGTTGCGCCTGTGGCGGCCGCTCCGGCCAAGTCCAGTCCGAACCGCTTCGTGATCTATCTCTTCGACGACATGCATCTGGCGGCAAACGATTTGCAAAGAGTGCAGCAAGTGGCCACGAAGTTGGTCAATACCTCGCTGGGAAATTCAGATGCCGCGGCGATACTTTCTTTTTCAGGAACCAACAGTGGCCTCACCCGCGACCCCGCAAAACTAAATGAGGCCATCGCGAAGCTGCGAATGCAGAATCTCTACCGCCACGAAGGCCACGATTGTCCCGACGTCGATTATTACCAAGCCGATTTGATCGAAAACAAGCATGACATTCCCGCGTTGGATGCCGCGGTTGAGGAAGCCATGACCTGCGCACACTTGGAGACCCGCGGGCCCGCCGAAGATTTGGCCACCTCCGCCGCCCGCCGTGCACTATCGACAGGCGACCAGGATGTGATGGTCTCACTGGGGTTCGTGCGCAATGTCGTTCAGCACATGGAGAGTTTGCCGGGACAGCGGACACTGGTACTGGTGTCGCCGGGCTTTCTGACGGTCACGCCGGACGCCATGTTCCAGAAATCGCAAATTCTCGATGTGGCGGCCAGATCCAATGTCACCATCAGCGCGATGGATGCGCGTGGGCTGTACACCTCGGAAGTCGACGCCAGCGAGCATGGCGCCAACACCGCTACATCTCTGCGCACCGGCCAATGGGCCCAAAACCATCGCAACTCCATGTCCCTCAACGAAGATGTCATGGCCGAACTCGCCGACGGCACCGGCGGAACTTATTTTCACAGTGCCAACGATCTGGCGGGCGGATTCCAAACGCTGACGGCAGCGCCTGAGTATGTGTATCTGCTCGAGATCTCGCTGGATAAGGTGAGGCTCGACGGCAGCTATCACCGCCTGCAGTTGAAGCTCGCCAAGGATGGCCTGAAGCTACAAGCGCGTCACGGCTACTTCGCGCCGAAAAAAGCCAAAGAAAAAAAGTAGAAACGCAAACCTTCGCGTTCGTTGATGCAAGTACGCTACGTTCGCGGCGTTCCGTTTTGTTCACCATGATAACCGCGAAGCCGGGACCTCAACGCCAGCACGGCGTTGACACTAGGCCGCACAGGAACGGGCGCAACGAGCAGGCTAGCCGAGGACCACACGGTCGCGGCCTTCTTCCTTGGCACGATAGAGGGCTGCGTCCGCCGAACGGAGCAGGGCTTCAGGGGTCAGGCCTTTCTCCGGGTATGCAGATACCCCGACGGAGAGCGTGACGTGGTCGAGGGCCAAACCGCGATATTGGGGTGTGAATCGATTTTGACCGCGTTCCCGGCCAGACCTTCAATCTGCAAGGGCAGCTCAAACCGGGGCTATCGGTTGAACCCGAGGCGAGAGTTCGATGAGTTGCATCGACCGGTTGAGATGGCACCGCAAACCAGACAAGTGGAATCGTACCAAGACCACATGATTGCATAACAATGTCGGCCCCTCTCGACGCGATCAGACTTTTGTTGATAGCCTTCGGGAGAAAGGAGCTGGGGTTCGGTTCGTACGCGGGACAGCTCGGTACCGGAACTGGTGTGAAGTAAACACCGTGCACTTGGTTGGGCATCCTGCTCCCTGCAAAGGGAGTTCGAAGAAGTAATCATGGTCGAAGTTTTGATCGAAGAGATGTATGGGTCGGACTGAAGCCGATCGAAAGATTACGGAACGAGCCGTGGTCGTCAATGCCGAGGTTAAAGAAGCGAACCAGACCACTCCGGGGAGTGCTCGGAGAAGTGTCGTTGAAAACAGTTTGACAGGGCCGACACTGTTAGAGATGTCCGGTTAGCTGACTAATCAGGGGTTAGCTCACAATTGTGATAGAAACTAGTTCGTCGTAGCCTTGAACGGCTCATGGATTAGAGCGAAACGCGTCGCGCGAAGCCGACTGGCGGAGTTTGACTATGCCTTCCACTCAAAAACTTGATACTCACCACAAAGCACTCACCGTTAATCTCGATCTCTCCACATTCGGTTCCTTCGCCGAAATCGGTGCCGGACAGGAAGTCGCCCGCTGGTTTCTCGTCGTGGGAGGCGCCTCCGGCACGGTGGCGAAAACTATTTCCGCTTACGACAAGGAGGTCAGCGACGATCTCTACGGTTCCGGTTCGCGTTACGTATCGAAGCAACGCCTGGAAGCGATGCTGGGCAACGAGTGGGCCCAGCTGCTCACCCAATTGCAGAAGACTCGCGGGTCGCACACTCGCTTCTTTTCCTTTGTGGATACCGTCTCCGCGCGCAACTTCGCCGGAACCAATGACCCGCATGGATGGATCGGGCTGCGCTTTCAGTCGCAGCCCGGGGGCCTTCCCAATGACGTCCTGCTGCACATCAATATGCTCGATCCTGCCAACGCGCTCCAGCAGGAAGCCATCGGTATTCTCGGCGTCAATCTCATCCATGCTGCGTTCTACGAATTGCAAACCAAGGAATCTTTTCTGGGAGGCGTGGCACAAGACGTTGTCAAGGAACGTATTGAAATCGACTACATCGATCTTCGCGGGCCGGCATTCGAGAGTTGGGACCAGCGGACGCTGCTAGCCCACTTGGTCTCGGCAGGATTTGCCGACGTCGTATTTTTCCCGTCCAAGGGCCCGGCTGTTCCCCCGACCGAGGCTCTCTACAAGAAAACCGTCGTGCTCGCACCCGGATACTTTGGCCACGTCGATTCCGCGCACTCGCAGGTTCACGCGCGACTGTTGGCTTCCGGTATTCAGCAAATTCGGAATGAACTGGGCGAAGCGCACTCGGCGCCCGCTGGCTTCTTTTGCCTGACAGCTGCTTCGTTTACGCCGAACGAACCGGCTCCGGAGATCCCAGACTTGCTTCGCCGCATCGACGCCCTTCTCGCCACTGGCGGCGACGTGCTGCTTTTTGGCCAGCGCGAGCTCTACCATATGACCGCCCTCGTCAACCGCTATACAACAGCGCCTGTGCGCTTCGTCGTCGGCCTTTCCCTGATCATTCGCGCGTTTGAAGACCCTTATGGGAATCTTGAAGGCAACCGTCTGGGGGCCCTCGCGCACCTCTTCGCCCAGAACGTCCGCATCTACGCTTATCCCATGACCGCCACGGATCTGCGCGAATGGCTCAACACTGCTTCCGCCTCCGGTTGGGAATGGAGTGAAACGACCGGATGGGTATCTGCCGCCCAACTCCGTTGCGCGCCGCCTCTCGGACACCTGTTCGCCTATCTTCTCGCTAGCAATTTTATTATCGCTATGCAAGTGCCTGCGGGCCTAAAAGCCGATGCTTGACGGCCACGGAGACCCGCTCTTTGATAAGTACCGGGAAGTCGGCCACCAGGAAGTAATATCCGCGAGGGCATTCGATTCTGGACGCATCCCGCGCCGCTCGGAAGTAACCCACATGCCTGATTAACTACGAAAAACTCATACCGTTCGCCGTGAACGTAGCTCTATTCAACGGAGGCCATCGACTACGTGATGGCTTCGCTCCAGGAAGAAATACAGCAATGCCACGAGGCGAGCAATGCCGACCTTCAATCGATGCGGGACCAACGACAGCGCATTGAGGGCGAATTGCGGCGTTTGGTCGAGTCGATTGCGGTAGGAAATGGCTCGCTCGCAATCATGGGGGCAATCAACGACCGCGCAGCGAGACTGCGCACGATCACGGACAAACTGATTGAGCCTTGCCCCGAATCGTTTCAGCAGAAGTACACGCGTGGGTGGTGCCGGGGGCCCGATTAGCACCACGCGTACCACAGAGTTTACGTTCTCACTCGCCGCATGACTATGTGGCGGACGATTGCCACGATTGCCGAGGGCCCGATACAGTGGGCGGATGTGTGAATAGCCCTTAGCTATTGACCCCGAATGAAAACATCGGCAGGAAGCTTAAATCGTGAACTCAGTTTTCGGACCTGCTCGAGCGTAAGTTTCCGTTGTCCTCTAAGAAACATCGAAACAGCGCTTTCCGATCCGAATTGCGGGATTAAATCGCGCTGCGCAAGTCCTTGCCGTTCAATGAGGAGCCGCACCACAGAAACGGCGTCCGCGGAAGGAATGGGGTAATGCGCTTCCTCGTAGCGCTCAACGAGTAAGGTTAGAAGTTCGATGGCCTCTATTTCTGATGCGGACGGATTCTCCAGTGCTGTCAGTTGAAAGAGCGCGTTGGTATACGCTTCCAATTCTTTATCATTGTGAATAACGTGGGGAGCGCCCTTCGCGATCATCTTTGCGGGATCTGCGAGAACTGTAGTCATTTTGTACCAAACTTTCTATCCCAATTGCGAGGATCGTTGTAATCCTTGTGTGTCAGGAGTGAAGGGATGTAGACATGTCCCTCCGTCCGCTTCGCATCTGTAGTCTTTGCATAGTGAATTACAGTGATGAGCCTGTAGCGGTTTCGCCGGATGTTAAACACCACGTATCCATTGACGTAATCTGCGTCTTGAAACATGAGCCGAACTTCTGCAAAATTGTGCCATCGAACACCTTTGACGATGGCGACCCATGCTTTGATCTCATTGGCCGCTTCCGGATACACCTGCATGGCGTCGCTCAGATGCTTGCGCGTCACAATATGCACTACGCGATGATACTTCACAATATGTGAAGGCGTCAAATGCAACTACCTAAACGCCATTCAGTTCCTCAATCCAACACCCTTTCGCTGCCTGCTTCTCCATCTCGTCTCCCCAAGGAGGTAGCGACGTCTTGCGTGAGTGGCAGGAGTTCTAATGGGCTGAACAAAGGCCACGAAACGTGTGTCATGCAATTTGAATGGTTGCAGGTTATCGACAGTCTTCTCATACGCGAATGGTTCAAATGTTCTTGACGGACATCCTGTCACGCTGTACCCTTACAGCGATACAGTTTGATGTTTTTCAAGCTCACTCCAACGACGGGGCAGCCTCTCTACCTGCAATTGATGCAACAAATCCGGCACGCCGCGGAAACTGGCGCCTTCCGCGATGGCGACCAGTTGCCGGGCATCCGAACTCTCGCCGAAGAGTTAGTTGTCAGTCCGAACACAGTTGCCAAAGCGTATTCAGAGCTTGAGCACGAAGGGCTTCTCGAATTGCGTCAGGGCTCCGGTGCATTTGTCTGCTTGAAGCGCCGGACCCGGTCCTTGACCGACCAAGTGAAAGTCGCACGTCACCGGATTCGAGATGTTATCGAGCGACTGCGAGAGGATGGCCTTTTCGATGAGGAGATCCGCCGGGCGTTCGAGGCAGAACTCCTTTACCCAGCTGAGATCGTGAGAAGGCGATGACGAACGAAGCCGTCATACTCACGCATGCACTCACCAAGTCCTATAGGAATGCCGAGGCTGTCCGGGGGCTGAATCTATCGGTC
>Ga0137403_10002908_pt2 | contig 14405 bp, 17 predicted proteins | sample CZOMad2_1_16fung_FD_122057 | JGI IMG/M metagenome (GOLD analysis project Ga0137403, IMG submission 122057) | Vadose zone soil fungal communities from Angelo Coast Range Reserve, California, USA - CZOMad2_1_16fungal (Hybrid Assembly) | ecosystem: Environmental > Terrestrial > Soil > Vadose zone... | reverse complement strand
CTGCCTGTCTTTTCATCGAATTCACGGTCCCACCAGGGAAGGGAAGGTTCGGAGGAGACCATAGAGTTCAAAGCACCGTGCAACAGAATGCTGGCAGGACTCTTCTATGAAATAGGGTCCTGGGTCAAGCCCGGTCGAGTACTGCGGGCGAATCTGATTCCTTGACGCCATTTGGCGCCGGTTGAATGGATATCGCTTCCTTAAAATGCATTTTGAGAAGTTTGGACGTTCTGAAAACGGCTGATTGGATTTGCGAACAGCACTCTTTGGTCGAAGGATCCGAGTACTGCCGGCTCAGGAGTTCCGCAGCGCCGATGACGATCTCAAGCTGGTTATTGACTTCGTGGAGGAGTTCTTTGGGAACCTGGGGATTGTCGTAGTCTGGCACGGCAGAATTGTCGCTCACAACCGCGCATGACCGAGTACCTATCCCGCTATTATTCTGAAAACAGAACAGACGCAGTGCTGGCAATCATCACTAAGTCAAATTCTTCAATTTAAGCGCTTTGATACACGCTGCCAAAACTTGTCCCGGGTCCTCGTATTCGTTTTCCGATAGCTTTTGAATGACTTCAATGGTGCGCGGAGCCAGCTTATAAGTCCTACGCCTGATCGAAGCAGGGTCGGGTTGAGGAACCGATAAGGGCCTCGCCAAACGCACCAAAAGCTCAGAACCAACTTGGACCGCACGGCCTTGCGAACCATAGAGTGAGGCGGCCTCTCGAATCTGCAAGATCACAGAGAGTGGGAGATTGTATGTTTTCGGCTCAGTTCCTGGTGTATCCGGTTCGCCGCGGCGTCTCGGTTTGAGCTTCGCGGCCTTTTTATCTTTGTGTTGGCTTGGCGACATGGCGGATAGTGTACTGGCTTTTTGTCTCCTCTGTAACATCAACTTACTAAGTATTTGTGCCACGGAACAATCGATCCGTTGATGTTATTGGAGCAGACCTCGAGCGCAACTCGTGTGTGACCGTATCAACGGGCCGGCGTAGAAAGCTGTCTGTGAGCGGTATTAGTGAGGCTGAATAATTCGGCCTCCTCCTCATTCATTGCGATACAGACGCTATCAAACCTCCCCAAAAGCCTTATGTCGGTTGTCCGCCCCGCATTCATTCTGAGCCAGTGCTCGAGATTGGCAGCAGATTGCAAGCTGGACATTTCGAGACAGACTAATCGGGCCATGACGCCTGCTTCGGAGATCTGAAATACCGCCCATTTCATGCCAAGGGAAAGTATGACACCTGTAGGTGGTATAAGTCAACGCCGAAAAGTACCAAAATCATGCAGAGTGTACAAATCATCGCACGGTGCGACTTAGTTCGCGTCGGCGGCTCGGCCTGGTCTACATATTGCAAAACAGCCAGCAAATGAAGATCGCCGCAACGAACGCTCCGGAAAGGACTTATCCTTTCTAGGGATAGTCGTTGCCGGTGTACTTGCCGGGCGGTGCATATCACCAAAGGAGGAAGAAAATGAGAAAGTTGTTAATCAGGATCGTTGTTGGAATTACGTTAGTCGTCACCACAGGCTCAGCCCCTGTCTTTGCGGACAGTTCCCCAGTGCCTCTTTGTTATCCCCGGCCCTGTCCGGTAGGACAGTAAGTTGTGACCCATGGGTGGCTGGTTTAAGCTAGCTGCCCATGGGTAAAACTGACTCACTGTTGGTCCTGGTCGTACCATCTCTTCTCGTGTGGGTCATTTGGGCTGTTACCAAACGCCGACTATACAGCGAATTCCCCTTTTTTTACGTGTATATCATCACAGCGGTGCTGGTTTCAGTATTTCGTTTTATTGTGATTGGCGATTACTCGTTGTATTTCAAAGTGTTCTGGGCTACCGAAGCCCTTTATGCGCTGTTGGCATTGCTCGCTTTGCATGAGGTGTTCCGATATATTTTCATCGAGTTCTACGATCTTTGGTGGTGGTGCCGGTTCATTTTTCCGTGTCTCGTCGGGATTCTCGGCTTTCTGAAAATCAGTGATGCACTTCAGCATCCTCCCGCGCAAGCATCTCCCACCGTCGCAGCCATCCTTTCCTTCAGCGTGACAGTCAACTGGGTGCAAATAGGTCTTTTTGTGTTTTTCGGGACTCTATTCTTCTTGTTGGGCAGTTGGGAGAATTACCCGATGGGAATTGTATTGGGATTCGCAATAATCGCTATCGGATCCTGGGCTGCCTATTCCGCACGTTCTATTTTTGGAACAAATTTCAACTTAGTCGCTAAATACGGACCACCTGTGGCATATATTCTTGCTGCCGTAATCTGGCTGATTACGTTCGTACGGCGCCCTCAACCTGAAAAGTGGGATGCTCTCGTTAAAATAATCACCCCTGATCAGATGCTGAAACAGATGAAAGAAATTGTGAGAATACTGAAAGGCCCTGATAAGAAATCTCGATGACCATTACAGGTACGGTCCTGCCGGCTATTTCCGTCATAGCGCTGGTCTTATTTGGCGCTTTGATGCGCAGATACATTTATGACTTTTCCGAGCGCACCCTGAAGGACGTGCTTCCATTCTTGCGGCGGGTAGTGCTTGAAGACCTTCAAAATCTTCTTCATCCGGAGGTCGAAGACTACATCCGCACCACGGTTTCACGAGAGCAATTCAAAAGAATGCAATGGAAGCGCATCCGTCTCACGCTACAGTATCTGGGCGACTTGGCTGAGAACGCCAAAGTATTCCATGCCTGGGGCAAATACGAGCGACGTCTGAGCATTAAGTTCCCAGATGCGGAAAGAAAGCGAGCCAGCCTGGATTTGATCACCGCTTCCGTGCAATCACAAGTATGCCTGTTTCTGATGACCTGTAGGCTGCACTGCTGGCTGGTTAGAATGGCTTTTCTTCCGTTTTTATCCCCTCCCAGTTTCAGGAAACTGCAGCAACGGGGGAGCTTCGATGTGTTCGTCTTTTATGAGCAAGTGAAGAAGGCCGCCGGCGAACTGAGCCAGGCATATGGAGAGTCGTTTTATCAAGAACTGCTGAAGGCCCTGTAGGAGGCGGCAAGTGAAATCGACTGCTGGTTCCTCACCAGCCTCTCCGCCTCTGATGGATCAAGACCGAGCCTGAGCCTGCCTCCGCCGCTTCGCCACCGAACCATTAGGGCTGTTTGTTTATTCAGTCTGTTATTTCGATTATTGGCACGTCGCCAAAAACATCTCGCATTTCAGACCAGACCACGTTTCGCACTTCAGGAGTGTCGGGTTGTCCATGGGCTGTCAGGAACTCCCGCATATTGACGTAGATATGGCCTTCACCGTCATGGTATATCCCAGGAATCAGCGGGCTGAGATCGGGCATTCGTATCTCGATGCAATGCTTCTGTACCTTGGTGACCTATGCGAGCAGGTTGTTTCAATAAAACGACACCTAAAGGTGGAATAAGTAATATATCATCTGCGCGCCACCTTCAGGTGGGGTAACCCGAAGGTCGATTACGATAAAATTATTCTTATTAACTTGACACCTAAAGGTGGGGACAAGTAATGTGTGCCTGTTAGTTGTCGCTTGGTGCATCTGCGAAAGCGTTAGAAAAGAACATTGCCATGCGAGCGAATACACCCCCGTTTACCACCAAGGAGAAGGCTGCTCGCTGCGGGGACCGCTATTGATCGCGGCCCCCGGTTTAATCCGGCGTTTGAGGTCCTGAGGAAATAAATATGAGACTGGGTGAAACGATTTCCGTGTTAAGTGCACTATGCCCTGTGGTTCTCCGCGGCTGATCTTCCGGTCGACGCGCGAGACTCGATGCCTTCATCCACTGTACGGATGCGATGATAACGGCCGCTGGTACCGCTAACTAGCGGCCCATCGAGCAGAAGCGGCGTGAATGCGATGAGCAACGCGCCAGATTGTGAACATTAACCTCTAACCCGCCGCTGGCGGCTACCTTCTTACCACCTCCATTCACTCCATTCCGGGGAGTGCCGCCGTACCGGGTGCCCAACAATATCTCAGAAGTTTACGCCTGGCTCTGATGAGCACCTCTGTCACGTAACGGGCCAGAGCGCGTATAAGTGGAGACAAATCGAATGCGATATAGATTAGCGCTCGTATTATTCGTTATTGCCCTATGGTATAACCCGCCGGTCGCGCAGGCGCAATCGTCAATTACATTTGTTGGTTGCGACGCTCTCGCGAATGGGCGAACCACAGGTAGCTTTATACATGCCAACAGCACCGCGACCATCACTAAGTCGTGGGCTACTCCAAACGATCCAGCGATTGTGCAGTGGTCGACCGACCTTTACACGGTATGTCCATTCGGTGGAGTAGGGACAAGCAATACGAGACCGCAGTTTTATAATTTCTCGACTCAAGAAGTTATCTACACGCATAATCCTGCCTTACCCCTCGGAACCTTCACTCCTATCCCAGTGTCCTGGTCGATCACGAGTCCTCAATTTACCAGTTCAACCTCCAATATTTCAGACAGCACACGCTGGCCGGTTGAAGTAGGAATTGGAGATCCACAGCATCCTCCTCTGCAGGAAGTTGCGAATCCAACGGCTACGATCTTCCTGAAAAGCGTGCAGACGACGTCACCTGTTGAGATCGGTGTGTTTGTGGATCCTGGCAATGTTGGATCGAATTTTGTCGGAACAATAACACTGTTTCCGGGAAATCAATCACCGCCCGCAGGTTTTGCAGATCCAGCAGGATTAGGTCCAGCGCACCAATGCACAGCGGCTTGCGGTGAGCCGATTGATGCTACCACTGGAAACACCTACGTTACAGCGCAGGATTTGAGTATGCCAGGCCTGGGAGGCGGCCTCGGCCTGAGCAGAATCTGGAACAGCCTGCTCCCCCTTGCAGGCGCGCCAAGCGTCACCGGAATGTTTGGCGATAGCTGGCGGTCGAGCTACGAGGAAGTTATCCAACAGCCGGACACCTCAACGCTGAGATATTGGCGTGGAGACGGAAGCGCATGGGATTTCACGTTCGTTACTGGCACAGGGTATCTCTTGTCAAAGCCTTCAGACGAGCACGCCTCCCTTGTTTATGATTCAGGCGCAGGCGTTGTCTCCATCACATTTAAGGACGGATCAGTACGGAGGCTCGATTCCGCCCACAATTACTCGCTGACTTCCATCACCGATCGGAACGGCAACGCAACCTCACTAACGTACGACAGTTCGGGAAGGCTTCTGCAGGTGTTGGCCCCTTCTGGCGCAGCCCTGAGCTTTCAGTACCAAAATACTCAATTTCCCTCACTCGTCACAGGCGTCACCTCACCTGCAGGAAACGTCAACTATACCTACGATGCAAACAAGAGATTAACGTCGGTCGCGTACGCCGATGCGTCCGGCATAACCTATGGCTATGACAGCAATGCCCTTCTGACTTCGGTGACGGACTCTGTCGGACATCTCGTTGAAGGCCACACGTATGACACGTTTCGTCGAGGCCTTACTTCAACGCGTGGAAGTGGCGCCGATTCAATTAACCTGGAGTATCTCACCGGTTCGTCGGCTTTAATAACTTCCCGCGGCGCGATCACAACCTTCAATCACTCCAGCAGCAACGGTCGCCGCTATGTGAATTCGACATCTGGACCAGGGTGCGCGAGTTGCGGAGCCAAATCAACTGCAGCCTATTCTTATGATTCTTCTCACAACCCTATCTCGGTCACGGATGCAAATGGCCACATTGTGAACTTTTCCTACGATACGCAAGGAAACGTCTTAACGCGTTCGGCGCAGCTTGGCGATGGAACGGCGCAGGTCTGGTCGTACACGTACAACCAGTTTAGTCAAGTCACAAGCTCCACCGATCCGCTGGGGAACGTTACCTCGTTTCAGTATGACCCACGAGGGAATTTGTTAGCGGTTATCACACCGCGGCCGCAGTGAAGCCCGCATTGATCAGACATATCCGAATCATTCTGGAGATTAGCATGAGGCATCAAGCAATGACGGAGTCGACTATCCAGAGCAGCAAGTGCTCATTTCAGTATCGTGGGTTTATCGCACCCTTCAAGCAAGCAGTGCGACGTGTTTATCAAGGCGGGAAAAGCACACTCATGGTTGCCGCCGTGTTGCTTCTCGCTTCCGCTGGGTGGGCACAAACGGCGCCTAGCATCAGCAGCATCTCTCCGACCGTTGGGCCGCCAGCGCCAGTGGGATCATCAGTCACTTTACACGGCGCGAATTTTGGATCTGCTCAGGGGACAAGCACAGTCACGTTCGGCGGCGTCTCGGCAACACCTTCATCCTGGAGCGATACAGCAATTGTGGCTCCGGTCCCGAGCAGTCTCGCTGCCGGAAACGCTGACATAGCAGTGGCGGTCAATGGCAGTTCGAGCAATACGCAACCGTTCCTGGTAATACCCGTCATCACAGGTCTCTCTCCCAGTTCCGCTCCGATCGGGGCCTCAGTCACCATCAACGGGGCGGGCTTCGGAACAATCACGAGCTCTGTTACGTTTAACGGCACGAATGCGACCCCTGCCACTTGGGCTGGTGGCTCTATCACTGTTCCAGTACCAACCGGCGCAACCACCGGCAATCTCATTGTGACAGTAAACAGCATTGCTACGAACCAGGTGTCCTTTACCGTTTTGCCGCCGCAGCCCAGCATAACCAGCATTTCTCCCACCGTGGGGCCACCATCCCCAGTGGGCTCATCGCTAACAATTCGTGGGACGAACTTCGGCTCTCCTCAGGGAGCCAGCAGCGTCACAATCGGCGGAATAACCGGAAATCCCTCATCCTGGAGCAACAGCACGATTGTGGTCCCGGTGCCAAGCAGCCTGCCGCCTGGAAGCGCAGATGTGGTGGTTAGGATCACCGGAGGCACAAGTAATGCCAAATCGTTTTTTGCAATACCCGTAATTACGGGAATATCACCGAATCCTGCTCCTATCGGCGCTCCGGTGACAATTTCAGGTGCGGGCTTTGGAACTGTTGCAAGCGCACTCACGTTCAATGGAACGAACGGAACGCCAAGTTCTTGGAATGGCACAAGCATCGTGGCTCCAGTACCGATTGGTGCGACCACCGGAAGTGTGATTGCCACTATCAACGGGTTCGCTACAAATGGCACAACGTTGACCGTATCGGCACCGCCACCTCCGCCTCCGAGCATTACCAGCGTCTCGCCCACCTCCGGCTCAGCTGGAACTGTGGTAAGCATCAACGGCTCACATTTTGGAAATACTCAAGGCACAAGTCTGGTGAGAATTGGAGGTGGGGGAGGAAACGCCGATGTCTCAACTTGGAGCGATACGGCAATCACCGTAACTGTGCCCAACACCGCAACATCAGGCCCCCTGCTGGTCGTAGTGAATAATCAGGTAAGCAACGGAGTTGACCTCACCGCTCCACCGGTTATCGGCAACCTTTCACCCTCGTCAGGTGTGGCGGGGGCGCTGATGACCATTAACGGAACAAATTTTGGGGGAACGCGGGGATCAAACACAATCTCCGTAGGTGGGACCCCGGCTATCCCGAGCGTTTGGACGACGACGAGCATTCAAGTACCAGTTCCAAGCGGAGCGGTCACGGGGGACGTCCTTGTCACCGTCAACTCTGTTCCGAGCAATCCCTCACTGTTCGTGCTCAATCCGACAAACGGAATCATCACGAGTTTTCGTTATGACGCTAAGGGTCAGTTGATCTCGACGACCGATCCACTCAATCACACAACATCATTTACATACACGAGTGGAGGTCCTCAACCAGCTGGCTTGGTCCAAACGATTTCGGACGCTGTAAACAACGTGACCCACTTTCAATATGACGCGGCGGGCAACAAAATAGCAGTCATCGATGCGGCCCAGAACAGTACATCATTCACGTACGATTCGATGAACCGCCTCAAGACGGTTACCGCGGCTGACAATTCGACGAGCCACTTTGATTACGATAACCGAGGGCGCAAGGTTAGCGTTACGGACGGGAATGGCAAGGTCACAAGTTATACATATGACGACGGCGACCGACTTACTGCCGTCACTGACGCCAATCAGGGAGTAACCCAGTACGCGTATGACGGCGAAAACAATCTGATCGGAACTACTGATGCCCTTCAGAGACAGATGACATATGCCTATGACGACCAAGGTCACGTGCTCCGAGCACTGTTTCCTTCGGGCTTGATGGAGACGTACGGTTATGATGCTGTTGGGAACCTCGTGAGCAAGGCCGATCGGAAAGCCCAGAGTATCGGTTACTCTTATGATGCTCTCAATCGGCCGGTGCTGAAGCATCTTCCTGGTGGAACTGGTGTGAGCTACACATACGATCTCGACAATCAGTTGACACAGATTGTCGACAGTACAGGGACTTACGGATTCAGCTACGACCACCTAGGCCGATTGGTCGGCACCACGACGCAGTACTCGTTTGTGCCGGCGAGCACGTTCACGAACTCTTACAGCTACGATGCGGCTTCCAACCGGACATCGTTGACCCTGCCGGACGCTAGTACAGACAGCTACCAATACGACACCCTGAACCGCCTAACGAACGTTACGGACTCTCTCGCTGGGCAGTTTTCCTTCGGCTATGACGGGCTGAGCCGGAGAAGCAGCCTCGGTCGGCCCAACGGCGTGAACACGAATTACGGATACGACCCGCTGTCGCGGCTATTGAGCGTTTTGCATCAGGCGGGTGCGACCACCCTGGACGGCGCGAGCTACGCATACGACAACTCCGGGAACCGAACGTCGAAAACCAATGCTCTCAACAACATCGTTGAGCAGTACGCTTACGATCCGCTGTATCAGCTCACGCAGGTAACCCAAGGGGCGACGATCACCGAGAGCTACTCATTTGACAGTGTCGGCAACCGGATTTCGTCCCTGGGCGCATCTTCATACAATTACAATTCCTCGAACGAGCTGACATCGACCTCGGCGGCCTCGTTCACATATGACAACAATGGCAATACCCTGACCAAAACCGACTCAACCGGGACGCGGAATTACACCTGGGATTTCGAAAACCGGCTGACCTCAGCCTTGCTGCCAGGCGCGGGTGGGACGGTGACGTTTCAGTACGATCCGCTCGGGCGACGGATTCAGAAAGCGTTCTCGCACAATTCGGCCACAACGGTCACAAACTACCTCTACGACGGTGCCAATGTGATTCAAGAGGTTGATGCGAATGGGAATGAACTAGCACGCTATGCGCAAGGGCCGGGGATTGACGAGCCCCTGACCGAGTTTCGCTCAGGGACGACGAGTTTTTACCAGCAAGATGGACTTGGCTCCGTTACATCATTGAGCGACTCCAACGGCGCTCTCGCCAGCACTTACGCATATGATGCCTTCGGTAACCTCACTGTTTCCACCGGAACACTCGGGAATCCTTTCCAGTACACCGGCCGAGAATACGATTCTGAAACCGGCCTTAGATATTACCGAGCCAGATATTACGATCCATCCATTGGACGCTTCATCAATGAAGATCCTGCTCAATTGCGGGGAGGCCAAAACAATTTCTATGCTTATGCCTGGAACAGCCCTTTAGGCTTCAGAGACCCTACTGGTAAACAAGGCGTGCCGGGGGTAGAGACTGCCGTTGACATTTCCATTTGGCTGGGCACACATATCGTTCCAAACGGTTTTATTTATTACGGCAACTGGGGCGGACCTGGATGGACGGGAGGGCAGACGGCCCCTTATGAGGACTTGACCCCTCAGCAGCAGGCCAAATTGGCCGCGCCAATCGATGACCAAGATGCGTGCTACAAAAGCCACGACATATGCTATTCAAATGCTCGAGTGAGGAACAAATGCACATCCAAGGACAATCCAAATAAGCAACAGAATGAGGCAGAGAACCACGACGAGGCCAGCTGTGATTTTGACTTGGCTATGTGTCTGGCTTCGGTCAATTCCAGTCACAGCAGCTCAGGCAAGAACAATTACGGCAGGACTGGGCGCCTTTTCTTTTCCGTACGTGAACTCTGGAGGTAAGAATGAAATTGATGATCTTGACATCTCTCGTGTCGATAATATGGATAACGCTCGGGGGAGTAGCATTACGGAATGCATCAAAGGCCGACACTTTCGTACGGCGCCGGCTTTTCACGAGTGCGATTTTGGCGGGAATATCAATAGCACTGTGGTTTTTATGGTATCAAGTCAGATTTACTATCCACCCTTTGGATTTTTTCGGACATTGGAAAATGGTTGGGCTGTCATTTATGGGGATTCTAACCTCGACCGCCTCTGCGTTTGTTATGCCACCGTGTTCCGCATTCATACGAGGGCCATGGATTTTCTGTTCACTACTCATGATCGGTATCTTCTTGATAACCGCGATTGTGTCCGTGCCCGTGTCATAACGCCTTTGTGCCTCTGATAGAAAGCAATGATATTTATATCTGTTTCGGTTGTAATCGCTGTGGGGTGGTGTTGGCTGATTATCCGCACATACCGAGCCCTTGGCAACAATTTATTTCAGCCACAACACCGAGCCCTGCTTGTTGCTCTCATCTGTGGAGGTTTAGCGAATTTGGTAGAACTAATCTGGCTTGGCACGGAGTGGTATCGGCCACCAATAGTGTTTAGGGAGTCATGGAAATTTATTGGATACGCCGCGGTTGGATTGTTAGCTTCTGTTGTAGCCGGCTTTACGCTAATGTTCGCACCGGGAGGAAAGCAGGTTCCCAAACTTGAGCGAAGGGTAATGATCATCTTTAGTCTGATAATGGGAGCCGAATCAATGCTAATGTTGCCGCTGTCTGTTGTGTTCTCCTAACCAGCGTGGTGGGCGGGTTCTATAAAAATCGTGATTGCGCTAGGCTACCGTTCCGGGGAGTGCCGCAGTCCTCAGGCGCCCAAAGACTTCATCGGCAACTCCCGCGCTTCGGAAGGTATTCATGTTGATTGCTGATCCAGGTTGGATCAAAAAGTCGGCGCTTCTTTCGCTTGCGCTGGCGGTTCCGTCGCTCATACTGCTTGTGAAAGTCTGGCGGGATCGCTCCCAGCGTCCCAAGTCTACTTCGAGTGCGACTTTGGCGATTTGGGCCGGGCTGGGTTTCTTGCGACCTACGTGGCATGGTTCGTTAACGTGACGTTTGAAAAGTCAGTGATGTTTATGGTGGCATGGCCACTCATTGGGATACTGCTGGCCCTTCTTGGGTGTGGAATTTCATTGGCTGTGGGCGGAGAGGATCGCAAGAAGCTTTTCATCGCGAACGCACTTTTGTTGATCCTGGCGGTAGCGTCGATTATTGCGCCCAATTAGATTTCAAGCGTTATTGCAACCCTCGATCTAAGGCTAGCCTCAACCCGTTCGGTAAATGTGGTGTCGATCAGAAGAAGTAATGGATGCTGATATTCTTGATAACTGTCCTCGCCGCGACAAGTGTTTGCTTCCTAATGCTGAGAATCAGCGGCAAATTGGAAGATGATGACAAGAACGTAAACACTTTGAAGCGGAAAATCGCTTTTCCACTTTCTGCGTCGGTGGTGCTTTGGTTGTTGTGGTGTGGGATAAGAGAATATTGGCCTCCAATTAGCATTCCTGAGCACTGGCTGAGCGTGCTGGTCGCAATGAGCAGCATGATCTTCGCCATCGCTGCGTCAATTCGAGCGTTTACCAGTCCGATCACCATGCGACTTGGTATCGGCTTTCTGTGTTTATTTGTTGGGTTGATATCCCTTTTAGGTGTGGTTCTCTCTATTCCCGTGTCTTGACAGGCCGGTCTGCAAAAGCGACCGTGTTTATGGAGCACCACCGTTGCCATAAAATCGCCATCTCACTTTTATGGCTTCCGATCCGATACTTCACGGCGTCAGTTCGGCTAAAAGGGCAGGGTAGTGCAGAAGGTTATCCCTAAAAGGCCGCTCAAAAACGTTCCCCGGTTCATCGCTCCGATGAAGCCGACGATGGTTCCCAAGTTACCGGATGACAGAGCGCATTGGCTGCTCGAACCCAAGCTAGACGGCTATCGTGTGGTGGCAATGAAGTCGGATGGTCGAACAAATATCCATTCGATGGACGCCAAGCTTTACAACAAAGAGTTCCCGGCAATCTACGATGCTGTTTCGGCATTATTCCTGAAAGACCTGGTGCTTGATGGTGAGATCGTTGCCGTTGAGCCGACCGGCAGACCGAATTTCAACGCACTTCAAAATCGCCGTTCCACAACGCTGCCTATTTATTACGTGGTATTCGATTGCCTCCACTTCAAAGGCCGGGACCTGCTCGACAAACCCATCGAGGAACGCAAAAAATATTTGGCGGAGATCGCCGCTGGATTCGTCTCACCCATGCAGCCGATCTTTGAGTTCGGCCCAGACGTGAACCTGGCGACCGCGACCAGCGTAGTCAGACAGACGAAAATTGAAGGGCTTGTGGCAAAGCGATTGGGAAGTCACTATTACCCAGGGGATGAATCGGATCTGTGGCTGAAACAGAGATTCAATCAGGAGGACAAATTCTTCATAGGCGGTTATCTTCCCGGTAATAACGGGATTGGCGAACTGCTCATTGGCGAATACCGCGGTGACGGAAAGCTGTATCACATCAAACGCCTGATTGCGGGTCTCAATCAGTTCAACCGCATGGAAATATTCAGAGCCGTGCAGGACCTGAAAACCAAACGCATCCCCTTTGTAAACCTGCCAGAGAAACAAGGCCAACATCAGCATGCGGTAACAGAAGAAGTCATGGCACAAGCGGTGTGGCTCAAACCCGAACAGCCGGCAGAAATTGAATTTGTGGAGCGGACGCCACATGGCCGGCTCAGGCACGCGTCATTCAGGCGCTTGCTGCCAAGATCGGTTGAGAAATAAGGACGAATCAGATTTGAGAGGCGAGTAATTTCTTCAGGTTCAGCAGGATCACTTCTTGCTGTTCCAGCGATGGACTTATAAATTCCACTCCGTATTTGAATCCAAGCCGGTTCTTTACTACCGCTGAGAGCGTCATTTGTTCCTGCGAACCCGGAAACAGCAGCTCTACACCAATGGTATCGCCCAGTTCGAGTTCTGCAGGTAGATAGATGGCCATTCCGCCTTGGCTCACGTCGCGCCCGTTCGCCAGCCTATATTCGTTGCCGAACGGAGCGGCAATGCACACCCGCAACCCCAAGTTGACCGGACACCGTGGCCACCGTCGAATCGCAGAATAGTCAGTCATGTGTATGTTTTCGGGTCCAACTGGTGTGATGCGTTTCATGGAGCCTCAGACAGGCCATTCGAGGAGAACTGCACGTGGCGGGTCTACATGCGGGGCTGGTGATTTTCCAAGAGGAGGGGCATGTATGACTTGCGTCTATCAGCATTTCCTGCAATGACCCCACCATTTGCTCATGCCTGGAGAAAGTTGCAAGTGTATACCCCTCAGATTGCGAAAACGTTCTCGCGCTCGTCTCAGGCAGGGTCGGCGATCTTCTCCAGTTGCTCCGAGTAATGTTCAACGAGCGGCCTGGGCGCTTTCACTCGTTCGCCCGAAAGCATGTTCTTTAACTCCAGCGCATTTACGGCCGCCTGGCCTTTGAAGTGATTGTTGGCGATAACGAAAGTTTTCTCGGTTTGCTGGCTGATGTGCATGATCCTTTCCTTCCAGCCCTCGAGTTCTTTCGGCTTGTACAGATAGTTGTAGCGGTCATTGCGGTTGTCGGCCTGAAACCACTCTTTGTAGTTGCGTCCATGCAGGCGCACGTAACCGACTGGCGCTGTCACGTGCGCGGTCCCGCGCAGCGATTTTCCCAATCGTGGTTGATCGATATTGCAGAAGCCCACTCCTTCTTCGGCAAGCCTACCTAGTATTTCTGGATCGTTCCAACTCTCGTGCCGGATCTCCAGGACGAGGGGATATTGATAAAATTTGCGCACAAGCGAAAACAGGTAATCGCGAGTATCGTCGGCATTCTTAAACGAGACTGGAAATTGAACGAGCACGGCACCAAGCCGTCCTTCACTGGCAATTGAATCCAGTCCTTCACGGGTCAGGCCTTCATCTTTGGGACTCACGGTGAGTTGGAAGGGTGAAGGTGATTTTGCGCCGCGCGGAATGTGCGTAAATCCCTGAAAGAGCTTGGCTGTGAACTGAAAATTCGGGTTCACGGCTGCCGTCTTATCGCACCAGCTTTTGCCCGCGTTCGGCCGGATGTGGCCATAAAAAGAGGTATTGATCTCACAACAATCAAAAAACTGTGCCAGATATTCCAGCGGATGAATTTTGCGCTTCTTCAAATCGGCCGGATAAACCACGCCTTCCCAATCTTTGTAAGAAAAGCCTGCGGTGCCGACAAAAATATTCATCCTGTATTCAATAGTTTAGCGGCAGAACGTTCAGCGGAGTCCTTGACTGGGAGGCATTTTTGAGGCTAGCGTGGTAGGTGAATGAAAGGCGAAAGATACTCGTTCTCCTTATTATATGTCCTCACTCGCCTCAATCCGTGCCCAAGTTGAAGAACGCCTGAGCGGGCGCGTCACCGCTCC
>Ga0137403_10005690_pt1 | contig 14411 bp, 20 predicted proteins | sample CZOMad2_1_16fung_FD_122057 | JGI IMG/M metagenome (GOLD analysis project Ga0137403, IMG submission 122057) | Vadose zone soil fungal communities from Angelo Coast Range Reserve, California, USA - CZOMad2_1_16fungal (Hybrid Assembly) | ecosystem: Environmental > Terrestrial > Soil > Vadose zone... | reverse complement strand
AGAAGTCAGAGGACAGAGAGCGGAGGACGGCGCAAATTGATACGTGAAGGTAGGCGGACAACATTTTCGGACGATCTGGCTTAACCCAGCAAATGAGCAGATTGTGCAGTTGATCGATCAGAGATTTTTACCGCACCGTTTCGTGATCGAGGACGTCAGCACGGTCGCGCAAATGGCGACCGCAATCCGGGAAATGCATGTGCGGGGAGCAGGCCTGATCGGAGCGACCGCGGGATATGGGATGTACCTGGCGACAATCGAAGCGGCAGGCAGTCCCGCCGTCGCGGGATTTGATCGACATGTAACCGACGCCGCAGCGCAACTCAAAGCCACTCGGCCGACCGCGGTGAATCTGGCGTGGGCGGTTGAAAGAATGTTGAAATCAATTGCAGGCGAGACGCCTGCCACCACAGAGCGGCAAGTTGAAATTGCGAGGCGGGTGGCGGAACAGATTGCGGACGAAGATGCCGAACATTGCCGAATGATCGGGCAGCACGGCCTGGATCTCATCGAACAGGTTGCCCGGAGGAAAAACGGAAAGCCGGTCAATGTCTTGACTCATTGTAACGCGGGATGGCTTGCGTTCGTGGATTATGGGTCCGCCCTGGCGCCAGTTTACGCGGCTCACGATCGGGGTTTATCGGTTCATGTTTGGGTCGACGAGACCCGACCACGAAGCCAGGGGTCCAAGCTCACCGCCTGGGAGCTCGGTCAACATGGTGTGCCGCATACGATCATTGCAGACAGCGCCGGCGGGCATTTGATGCAGCGCGGTTCGGTCGATCTTGTAATTGTCGGATCGGATCGAACCACCTGCACCGGGGACGTGGCGAACAAAATCGGAACGTATCTTAAGGCGCTGGCCGCGCAGGACAACAGGATTCCTTTCTACGTGGCGTTGCCTTCATCTTCATTTGACTGGACTATCCGCGACGGCTCTGAAATTCCGATCGAGGAACGCGGCGCCGAAGAGGTCAAGCACGCTGACGGTTGGCGAGACGGCCAAATGTTGGAAGTCAGCGTCGCGCCGGAAAACAGTCCCGCGGCGAACTATGGATTTGACGTGACGTCCCGACATCTGGTGACCGGGCTCATTACTGAGCGGGGCGTTTGCAAAGCGGACGAAAAGAGCATCCTCGAACTTTTTCCCGAGCACGCGTCGTGAGTGAAACGGGTTCAGTAAAATTTACGTGCCAACAGGTGGCGGTGGAGATGCCCCGCTTCGCCGGATTCGCCGAGCTGAACAGATACCGGCGCAAACTCCTTGTCCTTGGAGTGATCGGTGTGGATGCCAGTGGCGTCGGTTTCGGAAATCTAAGTATCCGGAACGGCGCGACCCCGCGCTTCTACATCACAGGCTCGGCAACTGCGGGGATCTCGGAGCTGATGCCGGCGGATTACGCGAAAGTGGTTGCTTACGATTTTGTGAGGAATTGGCTCGAATGCGAGGGAATCACAGTTGCGTCATCCGAATCGCTTACACATGCGGCTGTTTACGAATCGGATCCAACCGCCCGCGCGGTGATTCATTGTCATGACAAGAAGTTATGGGCGGCGCTCCTGGACGAAGCACCGACGACGCCGAAGAGGGTTGAATATGGGACACCCGAAATGGCCTACGCGGTGCGGCGTCTTTTCGAAGCACCAGAGGTGAGAAGGAGAAAGATTTTTGTGATGGCGGCGCATGATGGAGGCCTTGTGACGTTTGGGAGAGATCTGCAAGAAGCGTTTGGAATCTTGAAGAACGAGATGGGGTCGCATCTAAACTCCGAACTCCGAAAGTTTTCGCGAGCGGGAGCATTCGCCCGCCCCGGCGGGCAGGCTGAGCAGGCCATTTGACATTCGCTATTTCACTCGGCGCCAAACAACGTCTTCGTTGTTTCGACGATCGATCAGGGCGTCGACTTTGCCGGTGGCGTCGTAGTGGAACAGGATTCGGCCCTCGATCCCTTTCCGGAAGAAGAGGTCGCTCGTTTCGGGGAGGAGTTCTTCTTTTTTGCCGTTCCTCTCAACAAATAATTTTCCGTTGTATCTCGGCAGCTCGCCGCTGCGCTCGACCGCTACCTCGCGGCTTTTCCGGCCATGTCGCTCATCCCGGCTCGCTCCATTCTCGGCGGTGACGGTCCGGGTTTGTCCGGGCGCGAGTTCGTACGTGCCGACAAAGTCGGCAGTTGATTGTTGAGAGTTGAGGAGTTGAGAGGGGTCAGCCACCGCCGGGTCTTCGTAATAACGGTGGGCCTGGCTAGCGATGATCTGCCAATCACCGTGGCGTCGCAGCCAGGTGTCGGTGATGTGATAACGCGCTCTTAAATTCTGACCGAAGATGGTTTCGGTTTCGTTGGCGTCGTAACTCAAAATGGCCGTGTCGCCAATGATCCGGCTGATGACTTTGTCGATCTTGATGGCGCCGGAATATCCTTTCGGTAACGGAGTGATGTCGGCGACCAGTTTGGTCTTATCGAAAGTGCGGCCTTTCTCGTCGGAGAAGGTGCAATCGTCAGCAAAATATTTTTTCCACGGCGTTTGGTTTCCGGAAACAATCGAGTCGTAGAGTTCTTGCGTTCGCCGGACGAGCTCGGCTTCCGTGATCCGCGGGTCGGCGGCGAACGCGGAAGTGACCAGTGACAGGTGGCCAGTGACGAGAAGGAAGATGGCGCAGTTGCGAAATGCGGAATGCGAAGTGCGAAATGGGAGTAGGAGCATGGAGATGGGAAGTTAGAAGCCAGAGGACAGAGAACACGGCGTGCTGGGAAGTCGCCGGGTAGATGGTCCGACCGCCGAGGGCAGGCGGTGAATGAGCGGGAGTAAATGAATCAACAGAAGACAGAGGACAGCGAAGGCGAAGCGCATGACTGAAATTAGATTGCGAACTTCGAAATGCGAAATCGGGAAAACGGGAAAGAGTAAGGAGCAACGGAGAACGGAGAAATGTTGCCAGGAGGCGAGCGTTTAAAGTAAAATACAGCGCATGGGCTTAATTCTTCTTATCATTATCATCTTGCTCTTGATAGGAGCGTTCCCGACCGGCGGTTATGGATTCGGTTACAGGTCGCACGGTCTGCTCGGAACTATTCTCATTATCATCCTCATTTTGTATTTGCTCGGTAGGATTTAGCCGCCGGCAAAATTTATTTCGCTTTAATCGATGCCAAAAGCGCGGCCGCGCGAGTGACCAACACTCGATAACATTGCTACGCCTTGTTCGGTGAACGCGTAAGGTCGATGGCGCCGACCGCCTCGGCCTTTTGATCTTCCAGATTGGAATATCAACCTTTCCGTCTCTTTGTCGGTGAGTTGGAACATGAAATCTCCGGGGAATCGGCCCTGATTGCGCTTCACCGCCTTATTGAGATTGCCCGTCGTTACACCGTAGAGCCGCGCCAGGTCCGCATCGAGCATGACTTTCTCGCCGCGGATGAAGAAGACGAGCTGCGCGACGTTTTCCGGTTTCAGGATGATTGCCATGCGCCTTGGGGGAACTAATCGAGGGGAAGGGAAGTTCGAATTAAGAATTATGAATTAAGAACGGGCCACGGAAAGGAAAAAGGAGAAAACGAAGCAATTTCGAATCTCGGACTGCGAAATGCGGATTGCTTGGCACGGATTTAGCGGCATTTCCGGACTATGCCCACCGCGCAGCTCGATCGATTCATCCACGCGTTGGAAGCCGAGGCAGTGCCGCCGCTCTTCGTTGCAATACTCGCCGCAGCGTTGCTTGGTCTCTTATTCAAGCGGCTAGAGCACGCTCTCATTCGCGTAGTCCGTTCGGCACGCGCCGGTCGGCAAGCGGGGAAAGTCGTTACGAATACGAACGTCCGTTCTGCCGGCATTATTCGGCATTGCCCGATTTGCCATTCACAAATGATCAAGCGCAAGGCGGGTGGCGGATCGCACGTAGGTCAGGAATTCTGGAGTTGCCCGAATTATCCAGACTGCCGCGGCACGCGACCCGTCTGAGGTCAGAGGTCGGAGGTCGGCGATCAAACCAAACGACGGCGTCCCTCATCGGCTAAGATCTTTTCCGCTGTTCGGCGCGCCCGGTCCCCGGAAAGTTGAGCACGCAGCAAGACTTCAATAACAGCCGATAGTTTCCCCGATCGGACCGCGTCGTGGAATGGTCTGTGAAGACGAAAAAAATGTTTGTCCGCCTTTATTCCACTTATCCCTCGGAAATCCGCGATGTCGCTATGCATGGTTCGTCCCCCAAAAACAGATTTCGAATCTCAGGGGCGAAGCGGATGCCTCTCAGAAGTCAGAAGTCAGAGGACTCGACCGCTACCTCACGGCTTTACCGGCCATGAAATACAAGTGCGGTTCCGCACCTCATCCCGCTCGCCAATTCAACGAACGCGGTCGCGTTGAATGCGGCGCCGAATGCTGCGACGCGTTCCGGAAATTTTTTCCTCGTCCAACGCACACGCTTCCCCGCTTTGTTGGAGATGATTCTGCGGGGCATCGGCATGAAAACTCATTTCTAAGGAAGGCGGAACGACTGGCGAGGGCTGAGAAACAGGCTGGGAGTAATCGATCGAATCCGGTTGATAAGAGACCTCGGGAATTGGCATTTTCGCGGGCGACGGCACTGACAATGTTGCGGCCACGCTGTTGAGCACGGCGTGGAGCCGTGCCAGATCGATCGGTTTTGCCAAGATGGCGATCGCGCCCGATGCAACGGCGTCGTCCGAAGGCGACCAGGCGGAAACGAGAATGACGCGCGCGGCCGGATCTTTGGAAAGAATGTTGCGGCAGGCGGTGGCGCCGTTCAGTTTGGACATCCGGTAATCCATTAAGACGAGATCGGGACGACACCGGGTGTAAGCGTGAATGGCTTCCAAGCCCGAAGCGACCACGCCGACGATCTCGTGGTTGCAGGCGCGAACCATCTCCGCCAACGCCTTGCCCACGTCCTTCTCGTCATCGGCGATCAACACCCGCATACCTCGAGATGGAGAAACTTCCATGCCAATCGAGCGGACAAAACTGAATGGAGCGAATGGGATGAGGTGCGAACCGCACTTGTATTTCATGGCCGGTCCGGCCGCGAGGTAGCGGTCGAGCGCTGCGGGAGCAGCCGAGATACAATGGAGCGCGCGGGTCGCGCGACATAGAAGGGTCCGAGGCCAATTCGGGGATTGGTTATTCGCTGTCAGGGAGGGCAAAGAGGAACGTCCAGTCGCGGGTTGAGCGGCGTAATTCTTTTGTTAGGCGAGCGCCGACGCTTGAATAGGTCGCGCACGTATAACGACTAAACATATTAAGATGAAAAAATTCACGAGTTTATTGATAGGCTGTTCGCTGACGCTGGCTGGAGCCGTCGCTTTTGCGCAGCAGCCAGAAGAATCACCATCAAAGAAGAACCAGGGGGCTGAGAAAACGCAGGCTGCCGAAGCAAAGCCCGGCGCGAAAGCGGCCAAGCCCGAGGCCACCGCGAAGCAAGCCGGCGCGATGAAAGAGCCCGGCGCTACGACTGAGCAGGGTGCAGGAAAAGGCCGAAAGGCTAAAGCGACCGAGAAATCTGCGACCGCCACCGGAACGGAAACGGGCGTTTCCGCTCAAACCAGCGGCGGAGCGACGACCGAGACGGGTACAGGGAAGGGTCGGAAGGCGCGGGCGACCGAGAAATCTGCGACCGCCACCGGCGCCGAAACGAATGTTTCCGGTCAGGCGACCGCCAGTGCGACTCCCGGCGGAAAGCACCAGGCTGGGCAGCGCGGCGAGAAAGGGATGAAGGGCGCTGGCGCAAACGCCAACGCGAAGACATCCGCTACTCCGGTAACCGCGGCATCGGCTAGTGCGGCTCCATCAGTTGCGGCAACCGGCCAGCAAAGCACTGGGGCTACTGCGGCAGCCGGGACAAAGAAGGCCGATCCGCAGAAGGTGCAACAGGTCAAGCAGCAGGTGCAGCAGATCAAGCAGCAACATGTGAACTTCCGCGCGCAAGCGAGGCCGGACAAAGTTCCAGCGGTCACCTTCAGTCAGGGCTATCGGATCCAAGGAAGCGAAAGCTGGCAGGGTCCGCAATACGAAGTATACCGTTCGTACCATCCGGAACGGCACGATCGGCGCTGGTACAGCTCGCATTACAACCGCGTCGAACTGATTGGTGGCGGTTATTATTACTGGAACAACGGCTACTGGTATCCGGCGTGGGGTTACGATTCTTCGGCCGAGTATTATGCCTACGATGCCCCGATCTATGTGGGTCACCGTGCTGAACCGCCGGACCGCGTGATCGCGGACGTGCAAGCCGAGCTCCAGCAGATGGGCTACTACCAGGGCGAGGTGGATGGGTTGCTCGGGCCATTGACCCGACAAGCGCTCGCCGACTATCAGGCTGATCAAGGACTCGTTGCAACGGCGGTGATCGACGAGCCGACGCTCGAATCTCTTGGGATGGGATGAGGAAGAAAGTCGAAAGTCTAAAGTAGAAATTTAGTTTCGAGAAGCCGCCGGGCGCACGGATGCCTCGGCGGCTTTTCTGTTTTATTCCAAGGGCAAACCGGATTCGTTGGCTCGATCTTGCAAACTAACTTGTCGCTTTGTTCCGTCCGTTGCTTGTTGTTTGCGGACTCGCATTTCCGCGCTGGTCAAATACCGGGCGTAATCTTGAACGGTGCTACTTGGAATTCCAACTCTCGCCACCACCAGCAGTCCGTCCCTGGTCGAAAGCATGTCTCCCAATCCAGCCGGGAAAAAATGGGTGATCGCACAATCCAAAATTTCTTTCGTAAGCGGCGGGTCCGTCCGAAACGCGGTGTGGGTGTCGTCGCAATGCGATCCAACCATTGTCGTGATTTGCATGAGGCGGAATCTATCAGGAAACGTTGAAAAGCGGGAGGAGGAAGTTGAGAAGTTGAGGAGGGAAGAGCGGAAAACGGAAAACGCCGAACGTCGAACTCCGAAAGGATTCGCGAGCAGGCAGCCCAATGTCGGAGGTCGGACTGCGGAGAGCAGCGCGCAAGCGCGCGACGTCAGGAAGTCGTTGCTGCCGCGGGCGCGCGCATTGTTTCAGCCACGTCGTGGAGCGCGGCTTCGAGCCGGTTCAGATCCAACGGTTTTGGCAAAATGGCGATCGCGCCCGATCCATTGGCGTCGTCCGATGGCGCCCAGCCGGAAACGAGAATGATGCGCGCTCTCGGATCTTTCGCGAGAATGTTGCGGCAGGCGGTGGCGCCGTTCAGTTTCGGCATCCAGTAATCCATTAACACGAGATCGGGATGATACCGGTTGTAAGCTTGAATCGCTTCCAAGCCCGAACCAACTACGCCGACGATCTCGTGCTTGCAGCAACGAACCAGGTCTGCCAAAGACGTTCCTACACTACGCTGGTCGTCGGCAATTAAGACGCGCATACCGATCAGGCCGCAAGCTGGTCGACGGCGGTACGGAGTTGGCGGACGTCGAACGGTTTCGGGAACATGAGGTAGACGTCCATGCGTTCGTAGGCGGCGCGCACTTCGGACGAAAGATGCGCCGACAAAACCATGATCTTGCTGTTGATGCCGCGTTTTCTCATTTCGTCGACCAATTCCACGCCGCTTAGGTGCGGCATTTTTTGATCGACAATGATGATGTCGAACTGCTCCAAACCGGAATCGATCCTGGCGAGCGCGGCGTCACCGTTTTCGACGCCGGTGAGATCGTAGCGCGGTCCATTGAAGATGTGGCGCAGGGAGAAAATGACCGATGGCTCGTTATCGACGGCCAAGATCCGGAGGGCGGATGCGCTCATGAGGCTGTCTAAAGACAGCAGTGTTCGTACCGGGACAAGCAAAGTAGGAGGTGGAATAGAGCGCGCGTAACGCCCGACCGAGAAGGGTCCGAGCTCTCCGCGGCGAGTCTTCGACCGCACTGGCGGTAGCTCCGACGGTAGGAGCGAGTGAAGCTGGCTGCGAACACGGCGTACTGGGAAGTCGCCGGGTAGATGGTCAGACCGCCGAGGCAGGCGGTGAGTGATAGGGAGTGAACGAATCAACGAGTTTCAAACTAGAGTGGGATATGAAGACAGGTTATTTCCTCGCGGCGATTGCGAGCGTGCTGTTCGCCGGCTGCGCAAACAATCAAACGACTGCAGCCTCTGCCAATGCTAATCCGCCGGCCAAAACTTACACTGGCAGCGATCTGGAGAAAACGGGACGGCAACAGTCCGGTGAAGCTTTGCAAGCAGCCGACCCTGCGGTCTCGACCTCGAGTGGAAGATAGAGGACAGAAGACAGAGATCAGAATCAGAAAACGTCGAACACTGAAACCGCATGGCAAGCTACTGACCGCTACGTGAGATTCTTTTCCAAAAGGTAAAGATAGAGGATCGCCATTGCGTCGGTATTGGAACCTGAAGTGTTGTCGTATTCCACCGCAAGCTCGTAGCGGTGGCTGCGTAAAATCGGGATCCCGTCATTGGACTTGAACTCCTCGACATGAGCAACACCGATGCGATCGGGCCAATCTTGCGAATTCAACCGCAGGATCGTCTGACCCGTTGTTAGGTCGCGCAATTCCATCCCGCGCGCGAAAGGATGCACGTGGATCGTCGCATAATGGATCGTGGTGTCGAACGGCAGATTCAATTGCGGCGTGATCTCCATTTTGTAGATGTGGTCTCCTCGCGGAACCGTCCAATGATTAGTCACGCCTTCGACCGGCTTGAGCACGCTGGATCCGTCGGGCAGTTTTACTTTGACCAATTCTCCGCAGCCGGCTCCGATGTGTTGCGCATCGGGCTTTGCCATACAGGCGTGCCCGATCTCCCCAGATTCGCTCTCACGCTGAAGAACGTAGAGGGCACGGCGGAAAAGCGCTTTGGTCGGCGCACCCGGCTGATCGGCCGATATCGTGTGCACGTTGGTGCGGAGGCGAACCTTCGTGACTTGATTCCTCGCGTTCAGATTCAAAGACATGGTCACATAGTCCAGAGGAGCATCGGAAGGAATTGGCACACCGAAGCCTTCCGGAAATTCAATCGACAGCCGCCCCGGCGCGAGGGTGAACAGGCGCCAGTCGAGGTGCGTTTTTCCGCCAAGCTTATTATTGTATTGATCGGGCAGGGGCCCGTGCTCAGCGAAGGTGAGGTTGGAATGGCAGAAAAATTCCTGGGAGATCGGCGTCTGCTCTGTCGCATCGACGACCTCTGTTTCCAGGCCAGTGATCCACTGCACCCGGGATTTCTTTATGCTGCCGAGTTCAATTCCCCTTTGAACTGACCACGGGCCTTCCATGGAGCGGTAGATTTTATCGAGCCGGTATTGGTCGGACGTCAGCGTGAGAATCGATTCCTGCGCGCGATGAGGCGGCGTCAGCGAATAAAATGCGGGCCACAGAAGAGCCGCCGCGATGGCGAGAAGAGCTAATTCTCGTCGGTTCACCCTGAATTCAGACAGCAAAGACTATGCCGGTCCGGGAGGTGATAAGTGACCTGTCCTCGCCAATCCGGCCTACGCTAAATCTAGGGCGAGACATGGACTACTCCGAAAGGATTGACTCACTCATTCCCACTCGTTTCGGCCTCTCGGCTTTGCCCATCTATGTCGCACGCGTCCCCGCAGCTCCATTCGCGAGCGGGTGGCGTGGCGTGCACGTGACCGGGATCGAGGACAGATCCGCCGGTTATTTGTTAATAGTTATTTGTTTGCTGTTCGGGCGAATTATAGAGTCGGGACATGAGGAGAAGACTCAGGATCTTTTTTGTTCTCGCCCTCGCCTTATCAATCTTCGCTTCCGGCACTAGTGCGCAGGCGCTCGAGCGCGTCAGCAAAGTAAGTCCCGCTCTTACCGGGAAAGTCGGGCGCTTGATTGTGCAGCGGACGCCGAACTTTGGGACCCATCTCTCGATCCGGATGTCGATCGACGGCAAGAAGGTGGCGAATATTGGGCGGAACCAGCATTACGGCGGTGTGCTCTCGGCCGGGCGACATGTGGTGACCGTGCTGGCCCTGCCGAACACGGAGGCGCGCCGGCCAACTTCGATGGCCCTCACGATCAAGCCGGGCCAGGTGTACATCTTCACCGCAACGTGGGATTCGGACCGTCTGGTGCTGCAACCGTCTAATTTTTACATGCCGACAGCGCGCGTCCCGTAAGCGGGCAGTTTATTAGTTATTAGTTATTGGTTAATGGTTATAAAAGAGGAGTTGCAAGACTAGATGAACAAGACAATCACACGACGAAAATTTGTTGGGCTCAGTGTGGCGACCGGTGCCACGATTTTAGCGGGCGGAAAACTGCTAGGATCGACGGTCCGAGCCGGACTGGCATTAATTGCGCCGGGGACGGCGACGAACCCGGTTTTCAAGATCGGCGGCGATCTCGAAGTCAATCGGCTCGGTTTCGGCGCGATGCGTCTCACGGGCGAAGGCGTTTGGGGTTGGCCACCCGACCGCGCAAACGCGGTCAAAGTGTTGAAGCGCGCGGTCGAGCTCGGTGTGAACTTGATCGATACCGCCGACGCCTACGGGCCGGAAACGGACGAGCTGCTCATTGCCGAAGCGCTCCATCCTTATCCGAAGGGGCTCGTCATCGCGACCAAAGGCGGTAACACCCGGCCAGGACCCGGTCAGTGGGTGCCGAACGGTCACCCTGATTATCTCAAACAAGCCGTCGAGAAGAGTTTAAAGCGACTGCAGCTCGAGCGGATCGATTTGTATCAATTGCACCGGATCGATCCAAAGGTGCCGGTGGAAGAATCGCTCGGCGCGCTCAAGGAAATGCAGAGCGCGGGGAAAATCCGGCACGTTGGATTATCGGAAGTGTCGACGTCGGAGATTGAGCGGGCGCGTAAAGTTCTGCCAATCGTGAGTATTCAGAACCGGTACAACATCAACGACCGGAAGTGGGAAAAAGAACTCGATTATTGCGAGAGAGAAAATCTTGGCTTCCTGCCATGGTTTCCGGTCGGCGGCGGGCGGGGCGTGAAGTCGACCACGCTCGACGCGGTGGCGAAAGCACACAACGCGAGTGTTTATCAAGTAGCGCTGGCCTGGCTCTTGCAACGGTCACCGGTGATGCTGCCAATTCCCGGCACGTCGAACATTCAACATCTCGATGACAACGTGGCCGCTGAGAAACTGAAGTTGACGCCGGAAGAGTTTAGCCGCTTAAGCGGCCAAACGAAGTAGGAAGTAGGAATTAGGAAGTAGAAAATCGCGCGCGAACATCGGCGGAGACGCGCGTCGGCTTGCCAGTGCGAACATCGATCGGCACCCAGACGGTGCGCGCTTGAGCGAGAACTTGATTATTCGCCACGGCGAATCCGTCCGGTGGCGGATCGATGTCGCCACCGGAGGACTCCGAGTTGCCGCGACCGATCTCGCGTCGGATTTCGGTAAAGCGCTCGAATTTGAGCCGGCTCGCTTTACCGACCCAGGTGCGCAACAGGATCTCGTCGCCCAGACTCGCCGGCATTTTGTAATCGATCTCGTGCCGCAGCACGATCCAACCGATGGCGGCCTGCGATTCCGCGCTGGCGAGCGATTTCCAATGCGCAGTCGCGACGTCCTGGATCCAGCGCAAGTAAACGGTGTTGTTGACGTGATTTTGCTCGTCGATGTCGCCCGGTAAAACCGAGACGATCATTTCGAATGTCGCCACTGTCATTGGTTATCCGCCTTCAAGAGATTACGGCGTGACACGTTAGTTGTTCGTTATTTTTCGGAATACTTTTCGAAAACGACGTTGGCGGCCGGATAATTAAAGATGATTCGGAAGCGGGAAAGGATCGCGCCGCCGACTTGGCGGTTGACGTCGTCGTTGCCGGCGCAGCAGGCGCTGATTGTAGCAGGAATGCTGGTGCTACCAATTCGGAACCATTCGTTTGAACCAATAACGCCGGGGAGCGATCGTCCGAATCCGCCCGCGCCGGTGCTGGTCTCGCGCAGTTGTCCTTTTGATTGGCGAATGATCGGATGATTGACGGCGTCTTCCGAACCAGTGTCGATCAGGAAATGATCGCTGACAGGATCGACGCCCGGCACTTTCAGCGTGCCGGGAACGTAGGGCCATTTGCCTTTGAAACTCAGCGGCAGAACATCGCCGTTGCCGTGATATTGAAATGCCGATGGCGCGGTGACGGCGATGCTCGGTTCTCTGTAATCGATTGTGACGACAGTTGAGCAAAGAAGATCGTAGCCGATGATGCCAACCGCGCCGGTTTCGTGCACATCGTCGACCATATTAAGATCGACACCGTCGAGTCGAACCTCACCGAGTTGAAGCGATGCGTTCTTTACAAGATCGACATCTACCCGGCCGGCGCCGACGCCGCTGATGGAACTTTTTGCATCCGCGTGCAGTCGAAGGCGGCTAGCGACGCGCTTGTCCAGAACGGTGCGACCCGCGCCGGTGTCAAAGAGGAAGCGCAACTCTTCATTGTTTCCGTTTATTCGAACAGAAACGAAAACGTGATTTTCCGTTCGCGTAACACCGGGCAATCGGACCGACGTTTGGCCGCTATTAAACTGAACCTTTGCAATGCAAGGTTCGGCCGCGCGAATCGCAGATACCGCGCAAAGAGGTGCGAAGATGAAAAGGAAAATGGACCGAAGGCAAAATTCGGATTTCGAAACGCGAATTTCAGAATCGGTAGGCTGGCAGAGAACAGAGAACACAGGTCAGCGCGGTCAGATATCGGTCTTCAAGCGAAAGCGTTTCATCAGCTCCTGCCGGATCTCCATTTGCAGATCCGGCTGCAAACGGCTCAGGACTTTTTCGCGGCGCTCCGGGTCCATCGCCGCGAGATCCCGCACCAGCTTGTCGCGCGTCTTATATTTAGAGTACTTGCTCAAGCCGATGCCGACGGCGATGAGCGCAGAGATGGTCCAGACAGTAATGTCCGTTCCGGTAATCACCGGACGATTACAAATCGAAAACTACCGACTAGAAAGTAGAAAAAACCGATCAGTCAGATGGCGATGCTACATCCGATGCGGATTGTGTTTTCCTTTTTGCCAACCGTAATGATGTCCGGGAGGGGTCGGCTTCGGTGTTACCCTCGCTGGATTATTATTTGGACCGAAGCCGATTCCGCGGCCGTGCGGTTGCGCGATGGCGCAGATTGACAATAAAAGGCAGCCCGCCACGATGGTGATGATCAATTTCATAATTGTTCCTTTCTTAGGTGCAGCCGCGCAGCAGGAAGATGAGCAGCAAGATCGGAAGCGGTATTCCGATTAGCCAAAGTAAAATATAACCCGTTGCGGCTGCGGTTTCTGTTTTGTCCCCCAAATGCATACCCCTGAATTTCCCTTTTCCTTTCGAGGATGGACGGACTACACGCGTGTCCTATTCAAACACGGGCCCGAAAACAATTACGCGGCGGCGTCTGCGGTGCAGATTTCGCGGGCGATCCGACGCGCTTCTTCTTCGAGTGCGCCAATCGCAAAATTCGGGCAGTTCGTCCGATCAACCAGATATTGCCGGACCCATTGTTCCAGCCCGCCGCTCCGTTCGCATTGGGCGACATGCACCAGTTGGTGTAAGAACAGTTCGCGATCGCCCCAGGCATCGGCTCGAACGACGACGACGTGACCGATCGCGATGGCGCGGCAGGAGTTCGTTATGATTTGCGTTCGGCGAGCCGCCTCAGCCAGCTCAGGTTCTTCCGGCAACGGCATGCGATCGACGGCCAGAACTCTGACACGAGAGATCTCTTTCACGCCGACCTGGCGAGCGTCGGCGACTTGGCGCCGCCGAAGCGGGCTTCCATGTTGGAGAACGAAATTTTCAATATTTCTCGCCCACTGAAAAGCGAGCGGCAAAAGCTGTTCGAATGTTTCCTGATCGACCACGGGCATGGGGAACTTTGACTGCCAAGAAAAGCAAAAGCCGTGCAAAAGGACAAAGATTCGCAAGAGCGATTGGCTACAGATCCGGTGATTTTCCAGAGCACGTAAGGTTCGGTCCGCGAAGTGACTGATTCGCTTGCGGATGCGTTTGAGATAGCGAATTGGCGAGACTTGACCGCTAAGAGGGATCAAGTCTCTTTGCCGACCATGCCGGAATGATATTTCTTCCAATAACGGATTGCGGCGCCGACCGCCATGTAACTCGGATCGGCTGCTTCGTAACCGTCAATGTCGTCCTGAGTCGCACCTCTTTTTCGTAACTCTGAGTGCTCCAGCTCGGCGAATGTCGGCCGAAGCTTTGATTCGTCGTCACCGGCACGAATTCGTTCGCGGAACCATTCCGACCAACGCGCGACGCGCTCGTCCAGTTCGTCCAGATGCTCGCTGGTTGAGCCGTGGACCTTTCCGAAGTGAGGCAGGTAAAGATTTGCTGCGTTTAATGCGCGAATCTTGCGAATCGATTCACGCCACGATTCGACGTGCAGCTCCGGCGGAACAAATGGCGGAATCGGCGGGCCGTTGCCGATCCGAACACCCGCGATGTCACCGCCGAAAATAGTGTCGTCCCAATGGTAA
>Ga0137403_10005689_pt1 | contig 14412 bp, 12 predicted proteins | sample CZOMad2_1_16fung_FD_122057 | JGI IMG/M metagenome (GOLD analysis project Ga0137403, IMG submission 122057) | Vadose zone soil fungal communities from Angelo Coast Range Reserve, California, USA - CZOMad2_1_16fungal (Hybrid Assembly) | ecosystem: Environmental > Terrestrial > Soil > Vadose zone... | reverse complement strand
TTTGGCGGAGAGGCCGGGATTCGAACCCGGGACAGAGCTTTTAACCCTGTAACCGCTTAGCAGGCGGCTGCCTTCGGCCAACTCGGCCACCTCTCCAAGGGTCAAGCGCGCCTAGTATACACTCCCCGCAAGTGGCGCCGGCTCGCACGGACTTCGCGGATCGCCCAGCTCAAGATCGCCTCCCGCTTCGCCTCTGACTGGGGGCCGCCGCAGTCCACCGAGCCCGCGGCGCCAAACTACGCGACGGTCCGGCTCGAGTCGCGCCGTCCCACCACCGTCGCGCACCTGGCCTGGGAACCTCGCGGCTACATCCGGCCGTGGCTCAAGTGCCTCGTCGTGTCGATCCGGGACGGGTCGCTGTACCCGGGCGACAAGATCCACGTCAGATCGGCGACACGAGCGGCGGCAGCCCGGGCTCACGCGCCCAGACCTTCCGCGAGAGGGGCTGCGAGTGGCGGCTGCTCGTCGATCCTTTCGGGACCGAGCTCTATGCCGTCCTCGAGCCCTCGCCCCGGCTCGATATCGTGGGCGGCGGCATCCACCGCCTGGTCGTGATCGCTCCGACGACGGTGCGCCCGGGCGAACCGTTCGAAGCGCTCGTGAAGGCCGAGGACGTCTGGGGCAACCCGTGCGAGCGATTCGAGGGCGAGGTGAAGCTCGGCGTCAGGAGCGCGCCGCTCAACGCCCTCCGGGGCGAGCTCACGTTTCGACGCGGCGAGTTCCCCGGCGCCACCCTGGGCGCGATCCGCGGTGCGGGCGCCGCGAGCTCGCCGTGAACGGCCTACCGATGGGTTCCGCTGGACGCGCGGAGGGCCCGGTGAAGGTCGGGGGGCCGCGCCGTCGGGGGCGGCCGATCGAGCGTATCGACGTCTTCCGGGGGCTCGACCCGGTCTATCTCCACGCCTGAGGCGTCTGATCCTGGCGGCGTACGTCCGCCTACGTTTCCGGAATCGTTGGCGAATTCGCGGAATGGCCGTAACTTGTCACGTGCGCTTAGCAATTTGTCACTAACTCCCCCACTGGCCCGCTAAGTCCGCGTTTCCTCGGCTCAGGAGGCATGGCATCGCCATTGCTCCTGTCGTCCTCGGATGGACATTCGCACCGCTGCGGCTTGTGATTCACGCGGGTTAAAGATGACCAATCAGACCACGAGACTCTGGCGAAATTTCCGGATGGACTCGGCCGGCTACGCGCTCGTCGAGCTCCTCGTGCTGATCACCGTGATCTCGGTCCTCGCGGCGATCGGCTTCCCGCTGTACTTGAGCTATGCGAGAGCCCAGGAGACCGACGGCGCGGCGCGGGTGATCGTGGTCTCGCTGAACCAGGCCCGACAGCTCGCCGTCACGCGCGGCGTCTCGTTCAGCATCGAGACCCAGACGAACCCGAACAACCGGCTGCGCTTCTGCTCGGGCGTGACGGTGCCGTGCCCGACGGCCGCCGTGTACACGGGCGCCGAAACAGACGGCTCGGGCTGGAGAAGGCTGGAGAACGCCTCCCGTATCACTCTGGGCCCGGCGATCACGTTCAGCTCGCTCGGCGCGGCGACCGCCGCGGGCGTCCTGCGCGTCCAGAATTCTACGGCTACGGGGACGCTCGACGTCTGCGTGAGCCCATCCGGGCGCATCCGGGTCCAGGCCAACGGGGCTGCCTGCCCATGAGGAGCGTGAAGATGAGCCGGAAAATCTCGATGCCCCTGGGCGACCGCCGCGGGTTCACGCTCGTCGAGGTCCTGGTCGCCTCGATGATCCTGGTCGTCGCGCTGCTGACCCTGGCCACCATGTTCCCGGTCGGGTACCGCCAGATCGCCGACGCGGGGAGGCTGACCATGGCCGTCACCGGGGCCCGGCACATCCTCGAGGACATCGGCGACATCCCGTTCAACAACATCAGCAATCTGAACGGCGTCGACACCTCGACCAATGCGGGAGTCATCGCCGCATTGGGCGCCCCGGAGAGCGCCATCGCCCGCCGCTGGCGCTACATGCTGGCGGGATCGGGTAACGGCTTCACCTTCACGGCCGCGGAGACCACTGCGTGGGGTGCCGCGCAGCCCTACGGCGGACGCGCAACGGTCCAGATCGCCGACACCAGCGCGACGCTGCGCACGGCGACGGTGACGGTCACGATGCCCAACACGCCGCCGACCACCGTCACGCTCAGCACCATCATCGTGAGGATGTTCTGATGCACGCCTCCACGCTTCGCGGCCAGGCCGGGTTCACGCTGGTAGAGCTCATGGTCGCCATGAGCATCTTCCTTCTCATCCTCGTCGGGATCTTCCAGGTCTTCGACCCGAGCCACCGGGCGTATCAGGCCAGCGAGCGGAAGCTCGACGTCCAGCAGAATGCCCGGGTCGCGATGGATCGCATGGCCAGGCAGATCCGGATGGCCGGCTATTTCCCCGAGAACATCGACACCAACAGCGCGAACGACCTCGCCAATTCCATTCAGGTCGCCACCGAGTCCGCCCTTGCGGTCGCCGGCGACCTCGACGGGACGGGCGCGAGCCAGATCTACACCTTCTGCCGCGACGCCTCCGGATTGAGGCGGGTCCAGGGCGCGATCGGGGTCGGGGCTTCTTACACGTGCGCCAACGGACAGCTCATGGCCGAGAGCGTCACGGCGCTCGCCTTCGCCTACTTCGATGCCGCCAATAATCCGGTCCCGAATCCGCCGACCGGCCCCTTCAACCTCGATGCGCAGGGGATGGGCGGCGCGCCGAGCTTCGCCAACGTGGCGCAGCGCTCGATCGTGCGACGGATCGTCATCATGGTGACGGCCCGGGAGAACGTGCCGAATCAGCCCGCCCAGACCTACACCCTCACCTCCGACGTGAGGCTTCGGAATCCCTGATGGAGGCCCACCAAATGCGTGGACTGTGGCGTTACTGCACCGACGAGCGTGGCATCGCCTCGGTGATGGCTATTTTCATCATGCTCTTGATGCTCGTGTCGGGCGTCTTCCTGGTCCGGATGTCCAGCACCGAAGGCGACATCGCGTACGGGACGATGTGGGCGGAGGGCAGCTTCTTCGCCGCCGACGCCGGGATCAACGTCGGCGTCGACAGGGTGGTGCCGGGCGGTCCGTCGTGCACGAGCGCGTCCACGCCGATCGGCGCCTTCGCGTATTCGGTCGCGTCCGGGACCGGAGCCGACTCGAACTGCTTCCTGACTACGACCCAACGACCCGGCTACTCCCTCGGCTCCGGCACCGGATACAACACGGGCGGGTTCGTCTTCTACAACTACGCCATCACCGGCGCGGGGACCGGTCCCAAGAGTGCCCAGCGCACGATTGACGCCCAGGTCGCCTACGGGCCCGTTGCCCAGTGAACTCTGACCTGAAAACCATGAAGAGGCTGACCGCGCTCGTCCTCATCGCCGCCTTCCTGACGCTCCAGGTGCACCCAGCGGTGTTCGCCGACGACAGCGACATTTTCGGCGCCAACATCCAGCCGAACGTCCTGATCCTCCTGGACAACTCGGGCAGCATGAACGACGAGATCGTGTCGGCGCCCTATGTCCCCGCGACCACGTACACGGTCATCAGCAAGTGCGGGAGCTCGAAGAGCTCGCCGTGCACCAGTCCCGTCGTGTACAAGAGCGGCTCGAACAACAAGTACACGAAATACGCCGACACCATCTCCGACGTGAACAAGACGAGCGCCCAGACCGCGCTGACCAACGTCGGCTACTGGTCCGGCAAGATCAGCGGCTCCAACGTGGACCTCTTCGTCGGCAACTATCTCAACTACCAGATCGGGTTCTGTGCGAGCGGCGCCTGCACCGACAAGAAGATCGACATCGCCAAGAACGTCCTGAAGAACGTGGTCGACACCGTGACCGGCGTCCGGTTCGGGTTCATGAAGTTCTGGATGAACGACGTTTCGGGCTCGAGCTGCAACTCAGCCGCTCACTGCGGAGGCTCGATGGTGGCGCAGTTGGGGACCAATGCCGCCGCGATGAAAGCCGCCATCGACGCGATCAGCCCGAGCGGATTCACCCCGCTGGGCGAGTTCCTCGCAGACGCCGGTCAATACTACAAAGGGCTCGCGCTCAAGAACGGGAATATCTACACGAGCCCGATCCAGCTCGAGTGCCAGCCGAACTTCGTCATCCTGGTGTCGGACGGTCTCCAGAACGGAAATGTGCCCGGCAACGGGGACGTCCGGACCGAGGCGACCAACCGCTATTCGAACACCTCGACCAATGACCATTCGGCGACGTTCGCGGGAACGCAGAAGGTCATCGTCCACACCGTCGGCTTCGATCTGGCGGGGGACGCGGCGGCCAACGACGTCCTCCAGACGGCGGCCACGAACGGCGGCGGCGAGTTCTACACCGCGAACAACCAAGCCGAGCTGGAGGACGCACTTCAAAAGGCGATCACCCGCATCCTCGCTGCCACCTTCACGTTTGCCACGCCCGTCGTGCCGACGACCAGCACGACCGGAAGCACGAAGGCCTATCTCGCGGCCTTCCAGTCCGATGCGTCCCGTCCGTTCTGGCAGGGCTTCCTCAAGGCGTATCAGCGTGACTCCAGCGGCCTCGTCCCGATCGACGCCAACGGCGTGCCGCTGAGCTCGGCCCTGGTGTGGGAGGCCGGCCAGGTGATGAGCACCGCCGCGTCCTCGAGCCGGACGATCAAGACGGTGGCCAGCGTGACCAACACGGTGACCGGAACCTCCACGGTGGGCACGGGGAGCCTGACCTCGTTCGACAAGAGCAACAACGCCATCACGCAGACCCTCCTGGCTGCCGCGAGCAGCACCGAACGGGACCAGATCATCGACTTCCTGCGCGGGGTCGACGTCCTCGACGAGGACAAGGACGGTAACACCACGGAAGACCGCAGCTGGAAGCTCGGCGACATCTTCCACTCGACGCCCGTCCTCATCACGCCCCCGGTGCTCGCGCTGAACGACTCCAGCTACCAGTCGTTCAAGACCGCCCAGGCCAGCCGGACGAAGATCCTGATCGCCGGCGCCAACGACGGGATGCTGCACGCCTTCCGGGAGAGCGACGGCGCGGAGCTCTGGGCCTTCATCCCGCCCGACCTGCTCGACAACGTCAAGAATCTGCACGCCACGTCCGGCGACCACCTGTTCTACGTCGACGCGAGCCCGATCGCCGCGGACATCAAGGTGGGGAGCACCTGGAAGACGATCGTCGTCTTCGGTCTGAGACGCGGCGGGAAGTCCTACTACGCCCTGGACATCACGGACACCACCAACCCCTCGTTCCTGTGGAGCTTCACCGACACGAAGATGGGCGAGACGTGGTCCGAGCCCGCCATCGGCAAGGTGAAGATCGGTGGGGTCGACACGTTCGCCATGTTCGTCGGCGGCGGGTACGATACGGCGCAGAATAACGCAACCGGCAAGGCGTTCTTCGCCCTCGACCTGTCGAACGGCTCGAAGCTCTTCGAATACTACAACCCCGGGAGCAGCTCGGATGACCATCAGTACATGAACTTCAGCGTCGCCGCGAACCCGACCGCGGTCGACCTGAACAACGACGGCTACGTCGACCGCGTCTACATCGGCGACGTGGGCGGGCAGGTCTGGAAGTTCGACGTCTCGGCGAACGCGACGTCCAGCTGGGCAGGCAAGCGCGTCTTCGCCGCGGCCTCGAGCCAGACGAATCCTCCGGCGGCGGGCGAATTCTATCCAGCGCAGGGGATCTATGGCGCCGCCACGCTCGCGTACGACACGGCCATGAACCTCTGGCTCTTCGTCGGGACGGGCGACCGCAACCACCCGAACAACACGGCCACGAACCGCTTCTACGGGGTCAAAGAAACGACCAACATGACGAACGGCTCCAGCGCCACGTTGACCGAGAGCAATCTCGCGGACGTGACGACCACCAACGGGGCCGCCACGAACGGGTGGTTCTTCCAGATGGGCACCAACGAAAAGGTCTTCGCGGCCGCCAACGTCTTCGACCTGAACGTCCTCTTCTCCGGCTTCACGCCGACCACCACGGTCACGTGTACGAGCGGCGGCGGGACGGCCAAGCTCTACTCGGTGCAGATGCAGAGCGGCTACGCGGCGATCAACTTCTCCACTGGCGTCGCGCTCACCACGACCGGCGCGACGGTCACGCGCTCCACGACGATCGGCTCGGGCATCGCCTCGATGCCGGTCATCATCGTGAACCCGCCGGCGGGCTCGGGGTCGCCGACCGCGTCGGCGCTCACGGCCACGACGAACCAGCAGCTCCCGAACAACCCGATCCCCGCGCCGGGGTTCCTGAAGCAGGTCCGCTCCTGGCGTGAGCAAGTCCAGTGAAGATAGCGCCCTCGTCGCCGGCGCCCGACGCGCTTCTGGTGGGAGTCGCTCAGGGGCAGGACCAGCTCAGGGACTGGCCCCAGGAGCGCCCAGCGCGCCATCGACGCCCAGGTCACCTGCGGGTCAATTGCCCAGTGAGGTCACCAAAATGAAACGACTGACAACGCTCGTCCTCGCCATAGCCGCTTTCCTCGTGCTGCCGCCTCACCCGGCGGTGTTCGCCGATGACAGCGACATCTTCGGCGCCAACATCCAGCCGAACGTGGTGATCATGCTGGATAGCTCGCTCAGCATGACCGACCAGGTCAATTCGCAATCCTATAACCCCTCGACCACCTACGCCGCCGTCAGCACCTGCGGGAGCAGTTTTAATACCGCATGCGCCTCCCTCAAGGTCTACCGGAGCCCCTTCTTCCACACGTACTTGCAATACGCCAACACCGTCTCTGCCGTGACCGACGCGGGCGCTCGGGCCGCCCTGTCCGCGACCGGGTTCTGGTCCGGAACGATCAGCGGCTCCGCGGTGAACCTTTACACCGGCAACTATATCAACTACCAGTACGCGGGCTGCGTGGGCCTCACCTGCCCCAACCCCAAGATGGACATCGCCAAGCGCGTCATCAAAAAGCTGCTCGACAACGTGACGGGTGTTCGGTTCGGGGTCATGAAGTTCTGGAACAACGACGTTTCGGGCTCGAGCTGCAACTCATCCACTAAGTGCGGAGGCTCGATGGTCGCGGCGATCGGGACGAACGTCACCGCGATGAAGGCGGCCGTCGATGGCATCACCCCTGACGGGTACACCCCGCTGGGCGAGTTCCTCGCAGACGGCGGCCACTATTTCAAAGGCCAGGCGCTCAAGAACGGGATAACCTACGCGAGTCCGATCCAGCTCGAGTGCCAGCCGAACTTCATCATCCTCATCTCGGACGGGCTCCAGAACGGGAATGTGCCCGGCAATGGAGACGTCAGGATCGAGGCGACCAATCGCTTCACGCAGGATCACGCGACCTCGTTGACGGGAACTCAGAACGTCATCGTCCACACCGTCGGCTTCGGGATCGGCGCGAGCGAACCGGGAAACGTTGTCGCCGCCAATGACGTCCTCAGGACGGCGGCCCAGAATGGCGGCGGCCAGTTCTACAGCACCAACAGCGAGCCCGAGCTGGAGGCGGCTCTTCAGGACGCGATCCGCCGGGTCATCCAGGCGACCTTCACCTTCGCCACGCCGGTTTTGCCGACGACCAGCACGACGGGGAGCACGAAGGCGTACCTCGCGGCTTTCAAGTCCGACGCGTCTCGCCCGTTCTGGAAGGGCTACCTCAAGGCCTACCAGCGAAACGCCAACGGCCTGGTCCCGGTGGGCACCAACGGGGTGCCCCTGGACTCGGCCATAGTCTGGGACGCCGGCCAAGTCTTGAGCACCACGCCGGCAGCGAACCGGACGATTTATACGGTCGTCAGCGGGAGCCGTGAGTCATTCACGAAAAGCAACTCGGCGATCACCCAGTCCCTCCTCGGTGCCTCGAGCAGCTCCGAGCGCGACAAGGTCATCGACTTTATCCGGGGCATCGACTCGTATGATGAGAACGCGAACAGCAACACCACGGAAGAGCGCGCCTGGAAGCTCGGCGACATCTTCCACGCGACCCCGGTCCTGGTGACGCCTCCCGTCCTGGCTCTGAACGACTCGAGCTATCGGGCGTTCAAGACCGCCCAGGCCACCCGGACGAAGGTGCTGATCGCCGGCGCCAACGACGGGATGATCCACGCCTTCCGTGAGGACACCGGCGCGGAGCTCTGGGCCTTCATCCCGCCGGCCCTCTTGGACAAACTGAAGACCTTGACCGACACGGCAGCAGACCATCAGTTCTACGTGGACTCCAGCCCGATCGCCGCGGACATCAAAGTGTCCGGCGTCTGGAAGACGATCATCGTCTTCGGTCTGAGACGGGGCGGGGCCTTCTACTATGCGCTGGACATCACGGACACGACCAACCCCGTGTGGATGTGGAGCTTCACCGACTCGAAGATCGCGGAGACGTGGTCCGAGCCCTCGATCGGAAAAGTCAGGATCAGCTCGTCCTCCGAGGTCTGTGACCAAGCCGGCACGCATTGCAAGTTCGCGGCGTTCGTCGGCGGCGGGTACGACACAAGCGCCAACAACGCCCTCGGTAAAGCTTTCTTCGCCATCGACCTCTCGAACGGCACCAAGCTCTGGGAGTACTACAACAACGGCACGTCGGATGACCGTCAGTACATGAACTTCAGCCTCCCGGAGAAGTCGACCGCGGTCGACCTGACCAGTGACGGCTACATCGACCGGGTGTACATCGGTGACGTGGGCGGTCAGCTCTGGAAGTTCGACGTCTCGGCGAACGCGACGACGAGCTGGGCGGGTAAGCGCCTCTTCACCGCGGCGCCCAGCCAGACGAACCCACCGGCGACAGGCGAGTTCTATCCGACGCAGGCCTTCTACGGCGCCCCGACGCTCGCCTACGACCTCGCCATGAACCTCTGGGTATTCCTCGGGACCGGCGACCGCAACCATCCGAACAGCGCGGCGTCGAACCGCTTCTACGGCATCAAGGATACGACCACCATGACGAACGGCGGCGCGCTGACGGAGAGTGACCTCGCGAACGTGACGACGACCAACGGGTCCGCGGCGGGCGGATGGCTCATCCAGCTCGCCAGCACCGAGAAGGTGCTCGACGCGGCTAACGTCTTCAACATGGACGTCCTCTTCTCGAGCTTCACGCCGACCAGCACCGTCACATGCACGAGCGGCGGCGGGACGGCCAAGCTCTATTCGATGCAGATGCAGAGCGGCTACGCGGCGATCAACTTCACCACCGGCGGCGCGCTCACGACGACCGACGCGACGGTGACTCGGTCCGCAACGATCGGTACGGGCATCGGCTCGATGCCCGTCATCCTCGTGAACCCGCCGGCGGGCTCGGGGTCGGCCACCGCGTCGGCGATCACGGCCACGACGAACCAGGAGCTCCTGAGCAACCCGATCCCCGCGCCGGGATTCCTGAAGCAGGTGCGCTCCTGGCGTGAGCGAATCCAGTGAAGATAGCGCTCTCGGCGCTGGCGCTCTGCGCGCTTCTGGTGGGAGTCGCTCAGGGGCAGGACAAGTCATCTGACCAGAAGCGCGCGGAGGCCGCCGCCGCCCAGCAGAACGCGCGCGGCGCCGCGCTGCTCAAGGAAGGAAAGCTCGAGGAGGCCGTCGCCGAGCTCCAGAAGGCAGCCGAGGCGGCTCCGAAGTCCGCCGTCATCCAGTCGAACCTGGCCTACGCGTACGATCGGCAGGGAAAGACCGACGAGGCGGTCGCCGCGTACCGCAAGCTCCTCGAGCTCGAGCCGGGCAACGCGATCGCCCGCAACAACCTGGCGAACCTCTACAGCAAGCAGGGGCTCTACGACGACGCCGTCCACGAGCTCGAGGATCTGGTCCAGCGTGATCCCGCGAACGCGACGGCGAAGGCGAACCTCGAGAGCGTGATGAAGAACAAGGCGGTCACGCAGGAGCGCCAGGACCAGGTGACCGGCGCGCTGAAAGGGACCGAGGCCAAGCCCAACGACCCCCAGGCTGCGTACAATGCCGCCCAAATCTACGCGCGGAGCGGCGACCCGGACAACGCCTTCACGTGGCTCGCGAAGGCGCTCGATCTCGGTTACGACCGGCTCGAGTACCTGAGCATCGATCCCTCGCTGGCCAGCCTGAAGAAGGACCCGCGGTTCCTGAAGCTCCTCGAGGAGCGGCGCGCTCCGCGCTAGCGCTTCGCGGGGAAGGCGCCCGCCATCTGGCGGGCCGCCGCGTCCATCGCCGTTCGCATCGCGTCGAGCAAGCCCTTGCGCTGGGTCGCCACGAACCAGCGTCCGGGGTCCGACTCACCGAACGCCACGTACTCCGCCAGCTCCTCGTCGCTCAAAGAGCGATAGGTGTAGAGCCAGCGCACCAGGGCCGTGCGGGTCAAACTCTCCTGCTGCGCCCGCAGCGTGCGCTCCGCGAAGTCCGTCTCGCGCGCGGTGGGCCGCTTCTCGGACGGGAGCACGGGCTCGAGCGAGCGCACGACCGCCCGGAAGGCAACGACCCCCATTTCGATCTGCAGCTCTGCGCTGCGCATGGCCGCCTCGTGCCGCTGGACGAGCGCGACGCGCGCCGGCCGCGGGATGTCACCCTGAAGTCCGAGGGCGAACCGCTCGAGATCCTGCTTCGCGCCCGGCTCGCTGGCGGCGATCTCCAGGGCCGCGATCTTCCGGAAGAGCGGCGTCCGGAGCTGAGCCGTGACGAAGCCCATGCGCTGCGGATCGTAGTTCGCCCTGAAGGCGGCTCGGACCGCGCCGTAGAGAACGTCAGGCCGGAACGCGTCGCCGAGAATCTTGGCCACGCGCGCCTTGTCCTCGGCCTTGAGCGTCGTCTGGCGCGCTTCGAACTGGGCGCGGATGTGCGCCGGAATGGTCTCGAGCGTCTTCTTGGTCCCCGAGATATCCAGCGCCTCGCCGATGAGCGCCTCGCGCTCGCCCTCGACCGGCCGGACCTGCGGCGGCTGGTCCGAGTAGGTGACGATGCCCTGGTCGTTCACCCATCGGTACGTCTTCGCGTCGGCGAGCGAGCCCCCCGCCAGCGCGATCAGCCCCACGAGCCACGGAATCGCCCGGAGCTTCATGGCGACCCTCCTCAATTTGTCGCACCTCGGCCGGCGGGGCCCCAGCCCCGCGACGGCCTGCGGCGCGCACCACGAGATATCAGTACTTGACCCGGCCAAAGAGCCGGACCGCCATGGGCCCATACTCCGCTTCGATCTGCTTGGTGTGGGCGACGACGACCGCCCAGATGCGTCGCAGCTCGGCGACCGGGTCGGCGTGGTCGTCGACGCGGAGGTTGTGATACATGCGTGGCTCGCGGATGGCCGCCACCAGGAGCGCCGCGGATTGCTTGCCGCGCTTGTCGCCTCCGGCCGCCTGCCCTGCTTCGAGCGCCAGGAGGAGGCGCTCCGAGAGGTCCCGTCGCTCGCCGCCGTTCGCGCGGAACGCGCGCGCCATCGCCGCGACCACGTCCGGGCCGACTAGCATGTTACCGGCGATCGTAAACTCGTCGCCCTGCTCGTGACCGCACCACGGAACGCAATCGGCCCCGGTGTGGCAGAAGGCGCGCTCGCCGTCGAGCCCGTGCACCTGACGGATCTCTCGCTCGCCGTCCTTCCGGAGGAGAGCGCTCAGCGCCACATCGACCGGCACACCCTGCGCAAGGAGCGCCAGCCCCTGCCGGCCGAGATCGGTGTTCACGCGCGCCTGCGTGGCGATCGCTCCACGAGGCGAAACCCACGGCACGAGGCTGCCGACGTTGGGCCGTGCCGTAGCGACGGCGACGCCGAACGCGCCCGTCTCCCGATCGCGCGCCGCGATGGAGAAGGTGTGAAGATCAATCACCTTTTCAAGTTGTACCATGGGGGTGCCCGTGAACCCGCCCGATTACTCATGATCCGGCCCGGCCTGATCCTCTATCTCCGTGCGCACGGTCGCTCCCGGGCTCGTCGATCTCTACGAGGGCGTGAACCGCGTCGTGCCCATCCGCGACCGGCGCTGGGTGATCGAGCACATCGGTATCCTCACCGCGGACGAGATCGGGCGCATCCGCGGACGCGCACTGCGCCGCGACGCTGGAGGGCGCCTATCTCACCTTCGAAGGAGGACCAGAAGCGCGCGGATCCGTGGGCTATCGCCTTTGCAGCGCGAGCCGATACAACGTGTTGTCCGCACCGAGCCCCGAGGCCTCGAGCGCGGAGCCATTCACCGCCAACGTGAAGGAAATCGGAAGAGCCCGCCGACCGAATCCCCCCACCTCGAGTGACCCGCGGAGTCGGCTGCGTTCTTCGGTGATGTGCAGGAGCGCGGGATACGACCTGCGGCCGGTAGTCGAGGGTCGCATCAGCTGCCCGGCCCACGTGCCCACCAGGTCGGCGGCGAGCTCGGAGGGCACCGCGGGCAGGTCTGACCGGGGTCCCGCCGGTGGCTCGAGCCTCACGGGCCCGTCATCCTCGATGCCGCGAAACCAGTCAGGGGGAGGAGGGTCAAACTGCTGCGCGCGCCCCCATCCCCGGCGCTTCAGGCAGGCTCGATACAGGTCCGCCACGACGATCGCGTACTCCTTGTCCGAGCTCATCTGAACGGAGTTCTCGCGCGCACACTCGTTGCTGTCCTTCGTGAAGTCGGCGGGACCGGCCCCGACCTTGTTCCAGTAGTGCTTCCCGCAGCCGACCAATAGCAGGCCGACCATGATCGCGAGCCCGATCGGACGCAGAGGCACGATCGGGCTGCGTCGCCGCGCGGATGACGTCATGCTCCCCTGATATAGCGTCCCGCCCGGCGCCGTCAAGGGCTTGTTTCGGCTTTGTTTTGGCCCGCCTTTCCTTTTCGCCAGGCGACCGCAGCGGGCCCGTGAGGCCCGGGGATTTCCTCTACTCCCTCTGCGGGATTCACATGATTGTCTTCGCGGCCGACTGCAACCATCGTCTAAGACAGAAGGTCGTGGGCCGGATGGCCTCCTCCCGTCGGCCCAAAGAGGAGACCGCTATGACGCGCCACGCTCGCTCATCGCGCTCAGGTGTCGTCGGTCTTTCACTCGTGCTGCTCTCGGCGCCCCTCATTCCCGCCGTGCAACTCCCGTCAGGAGCTGGCACAGCCTTCGCGGGTAGCGCGGGGGTCGGCGCCAGCGCCGGGGGGGTCGGCGCATCGGCCGGGGTCGGCAGTGGTGGCGCGAGTGCCGGGGCGGCTGCCGGGGGGGTCAGTGGCAGCGCCGGGGTCGGCAGTGGCGGGGCGAGCGCCGGGGCGGCTGCCGGGGGAGTCAGTGGCAGCGCCGGGGTCGGTACCGGCGGGGCGAGCGCCGGAGCGGCTGCCGGGGGAGTCAGTGGCAGCGCCGGGGTCGGTACCGGCGGGGCGAGCGCCGGAGCGGCCGCCGGTGCCGCGGGTGTCGGGGTCAGTGGCGCTGCCGGCGTCGGCACCGGCGGGGTGAGCGCCGGAGCGGCTGCCGGTGCCGCGGGCGTTGGGGTCAGTGGCGCTGCCGGCGTCGGCACCGGCGGGGTGAGCGCCGGAGCGGCCGCCGGTGCCGCGGGCGTCGGGGTCAGTGGCACTGCCGGAGTTGGTAGCGGTGGGGTCAGTGCTGGCGTCGGCGCTGGCGTCGGCAACATTGGCGCGACCGGCGTCGGCATCGTCGGCAGCCCGAGAGCGAGCGGCCTCCGTGCGGGCGTGGGCCCGATCGGGGCTCGCTCGGAATTCGGCCGACGCGGCCAGGCGCGCTTCGGAGAGAGTGTGGATCCGTCGCGGGACTCCATCACGGACAGCGGTGGGGGTCTCGGCCAGGATCTTCCCCAGCGAGCTGCCCGGGCTGCGGCGAGAGCTGCCGCGGAAGCCGCGCGGCTCGCCGCGCTTGCCGCGGAGGTTGCTCACCGGACCGGTGAGCGACAGGCGGGTGGAGGTAAGTCCGGCCTGCGACTCGAGGTTGCCAACGAAGTTGCGGATGCCGCGGCCGACGCTGCGCGGGCCGCCTCTGACGCGTCGCGCGAAGCCGCTCGGGCCGCCGAAGCGGCGGCGCGCGCGGCGAGCGCTTCGACCCCGGACGTCGATGACATCGCCCGTCGCGAAGCGATCCGGGCGCGCGACGCTGCCGAACGCGCCTGGGAGGCAGCCGAGGAGGCGGGTGACCGTTCCGCCCGGGTCGCATCGGCTTCGCTCTCGCAATCGACCACACCGCCAGGCATCTTCCAGAGCTTCCAGCGGAGCATGAAGGCGCAAGTGAGCTTCACGCGCGGCAAGGCCCTTCTCGAGGCACGCAAGTATCAGGAGGCGCGCGAGCTCCTCGCCGAGGCCACGGTCCTGTATCCGGACCATGATGAGGCGCGAGCTCTCCTCGCCTGGTCCGAGTATTTCCTCGGTGAGTTCAGAGGGGCGATCATCACGTTCAAGACCGCGCTCCGTCGTCAGCCGACGTGGGCGGGTCTCTACGACGGGATCGGATGGAGTCGACTTCGTCTCAGTCGATATCACCTGGCGATCGCTGCGTTCCGGCCGGCGCTGGAGCGAATTCCGGACTATCCCGACGCCCTGAACGG
>Ga0137403_10005688_pt1 | contig 14416 bp, 12 predicted proteins | sample CZOMad2_1_16fung_FD_122057 | JGI IMG/M metagenome (GOLD analysis project Ga0137403, IMG submission 122057) | Vadose zone soil fungal communities from Angelo Coast Range Reserve, California, USA - CZOMad2_1_16fungal (Hybrid Assembly) | ecosystem: Environmental > Terrestrial > Soil > Vadose zone... | reverse complement strand
AAGGACATGGAGAATCTCTCGGCCCGCGAGCGCCTGGAGGGCCGGCCAGCCTACGACTTCGGCTGGATGTGGGGCCAACTGGGGCTCGAGCGGTCCGGCTGAGGACGGCGCCCGCGGTGACCTTCCCTCAGAGATCGCCGGGGAGGGCGGGGGCCAAGCGTGACCGAAGAGCTGGAGGTTCTCACGATCGTCGCTGGACGGCTCGAGGCCGCCGGGATCGCGTACATGGTGACCGGATCGTTCGCAGCCAACTACTACGCGGTGCCACGCATGACGCGCGACATCGACCTCGTCGTGGAGCTGTCGGCCGGGGACGCCGACCGGTTCTGCGCTCTGTTCGAGGGCGACTTCTATCTCGACCGGGCCGCGGTGCGCGCCGCAATCGCCAGCCGGGGCTCATTCAACCTGATCCACCTGACCCACGTGGTGAAGGTGGACTGCATCGTCCGCAAGGATAGCGAGTACCGTCGGACGGAGTTCGCGCGTCAGCGACGCGGCCCGATCGAAGGCCACGAGGTCGCCCTGGTCGCGCCCGAAGACTTGATCATCTCGAAGCTCGACTGGATGCGAGAGACGCGCTCGGAAGTCCAGCTCGCCGACGTGCGTAACCTCCTGAGGTCGGTGCCCGACCTCGACAAGCACTATCTGGAGCGTTGGTCCAGGCGCCTCGGGCTCGACGCGCTCTATCGGGAGGCGCTGGGTGACTGACACGCCGCCCGAGGTGATGCAGAGGTACCGGGCGATGCTCCTCGGGCGCTCGCCCGAGGAGCGCCTGAAGATGGGCTGCTCGATGGGCGCGACCGCGCGGAGCCTGGTCCGCGCTTCGGTACTGGCTCAGGACCCGTACGCGTCGCCGGCCGCGGTGCGCCGGGCTCTGTTCTTGCGTTTCTACGGGCACGAGTTCCAAGCGGTCGAGCGAGAGAGGATTCTGATGCGGCTGAGTCAAGCCGAACCTCGACCCGCCGGGTCGACGAAACGAGTCCCGGTGAATTGGGATGACCTCGAGATGGCGCTGACCTCAAATCACGGCGAGTGGACCTGCTATCTGGACCTGGAGAGCGGCGAGGTCCGGATGGTATCCATGGACCGCCTGGACGATGACGACGACGGGCCTTCGGATGGCGAGATCGACGCCGGGCTGTCCGCAGGACGCCTGATCCACGTCGAGCCGTTGGGCTCGAAGGTCGAGTATCGGTGGATGGCAGAGTTCACCGGGATGGTGCGCGATGTGCGGCTTCGCGACCGGCTGGAGGTCGCTCTCGACGGTCGCGGCGCCTTTCGCCGGTTCAAGAACGTCCTGCTCGATTTTCCCGCCGAGCGCGAGCGCTGGTTCGCGTTCCGGGACGAGTGGCTGCATGGGGCGGCGCGTGAGTGGCTCGGGGGGCAAGGGATCGAGCCGACAACGGCACCGCCAGCGTCACGATAGTCGTCTCATCCGAGGGGCGGCGCGATGAGCCGCGCTGATCGCTGGAAAACATCTTATGGTTGGTTCACCGCAGGCTTCGACACCGCGGCTGCCGGCAGGTGAAGGCCCTCTTAGAGGACGTCGCATAGGACGGGCCCCGGCACATCCGAGCGCGCCACCCGAACGGTCCGGTCCGACTGTCACCGAAGATGTCACTCACCGGCCGCATCCGCGTGCAACCTCCCGCGACACCGCGGATTCAGGTCGACTCCGTCGTACGTCGTTAACTCCGCAAGAGACAACGACAACCTATGGTCCTGGTGCGAGAACTTCTAATCCGAGGGTCGCAGGTTCGACTCCTGCCAGGCGCACCAACAACGACGACTACTTCGCGAGTAGCACGCGTGACTTGCCGGGCGGCGCGGTCGCGCTAGCCTTTCACCGAGCCTGCCGCGAGCCCCTCGACCATCCAGCGGTGGATGAACATGTACAACGCGACCACGGGCACGGTAGTGATGACCGAGGCGGCCATGAGCTGGCCCCAGTGGAAGACGTCGCCGTAGATCAACAGATTCAGGCCGACCGGCACCGTGATCGCCGTCTCGTCCGTGATGAAGATCAGTGCATAGAGAAACTCGTTCCACGACAGGGTGAAGGCGAAGATGGCGGATGCGACGATGCCCGGCGCCGCCAGCGGAAGCAGCACGCGCACGAGCGCCTGCGGGCGGGTGGCGCCGTCCACCAGCGCCGCCTCCTCCAGCTCCGCAGGCAGCGCCTTGAAGAAGCCGATCAGGAGCCACGTACAGAACGGGACCGTGAACGTCGGGTACGCAAGAAACAGCGCGATCAGCGAGTTGGTCGCGCCCAGCTCCGCGAGCACGCGGTAGAGCGGAATGAACAGCAGCGCCGGCGGGATCAGATAGAGCACCAGGATGAGCGTGGCGACCACCTCACGCCCCGGAAAACGTAGCCGCGCCACCGCGTAGCCGCTGAGGCACGCGATCACGGTCGTGATGATGGTGACGACGACTGCCGTGACCACGCTGTTGCGGAACCAGAGCGGAAACCGCGTCTCGAGCCAGAGGCTCGTGTAGTTCTCCCACGTGAAAGGGCGCGGGACGTAGATCGACTGCGCAAACTGGATCTGCTCGTACGTCTTGAACGACATTGTCGCGATCCACCAGAAGGGTACGAGGACGATCAGGACAAAGGCGGCCAGCCCCAGCACGGTGGCGACCTTCCACGGCTTCATGCCGTCCGCTCGCGGAGCAGGTAGCGGCTGACCAGCGCGATGCCGGCCACGAGGAGCGGCACGGCGAAGATCGAGATCGTCACGCCGCGTCCCCAGCGGAGCTGGTTGAATGCGACCTCGTACGAGTACGTCGCGAATACCTGGGTGGCAGTGCCGGGGCCGCCGCGGGTCATGACGTAGATGATGTTGAAGTCGTTGATCGTGAAGATGAACGTGAGCAAGGTGGTGACGATAATGACGTGCTTGAGCCCGGGAAGCGTGATGTGCCAGAAGCGCCGCCACGAGCCGGCTCCGTCGACCGAGGCCGCCTCGTACAGTTCACCCGGGATCGATTGCATCCCGGCCAGATACGACACGCCGAAGAACGGAAAGCCACGCCACCAATTAGCGATAACGACGGCCAGCATAGCGCCCTCCGGCGTGGCCATGAAGGCCAGGGGACGGCTCAGGAGACCGGCATCGAGCAGCACGCTGTTGAAGAAGCCGCGGCCCGGGAAGGAGTCGAACATCCAGCGCCAGGTGAGGGCGACGATGACGGTCGACGTGATCCACGGGAGCAGCATTAGCCCCCGGAAGAAGTTGCGCCAGCGCCACGTCGCGTGCAGGACCAGGGCCATGCCGAGCCCGGTCAGGATCTTGAGAGCCACCGACGACACCGTGAAGACGAAGCTGTTGCGGACGACGGCGTGGAAGGCGTCGTCGTTGGCGAGATAGATGTAGTTGCGCAGGCCGACGAAGCGCTCGGGGTAGCCGACGAGCTTGTCGGTGAACGACAACCAGACGGCGCGGTAGATCGGGTAGACGATCAGACCAACGACGAGCACGAGGAGCGGCAGCAGCAGGAGTGCCGCGGTGCGGGTGTCGTGTCGCTGCCTGGCCGCCCGACTATCGTCCCAGCGTGTCGTAGATCTCCTTGATCTTCTTGTCGGCCCAGTCGATGGCCTGGTCGATCGACCATTTGTCGATGATGACCTTGGCCGGTGCGTCGGTCAGCACGTTGCTGGCCTGCACCTCCGCTGCCGCCGCCGTGACAGGTCCCGGCCAGCCGGTGGCGACGAACCACTCCGCGGCGCGCCCGAAGTTCCGGTAGTTGTCGTTTTTGTTGAAGTAGTCGCGGGTGGCGGCGCGCGCCTTGTCGAGCACCGGTGAGAACTGCCCGTGCGAGTCGTTCATCACCTTCACGGTCTCCTCGGGCGAGAGGAGGTGGGCGACGAGGCTCATGGCCGCCTCCGGATCCTTGGCGGTCTTGAAGATGCCGAAGCTCAGCGCGAGCCCCCAGCAACGACGGCCGTCGGGGCCGCCCGGATGCGGCAGCGCCACGTGGTTGGCCAACGCCTCTTCGCGCATCTTCTTGTCCTTGGCGTCGGTCGCCTTGGCGAGCGCGTTCTCCAGCGCGAACGTGATGCTGGGACCGTTGGACGTCTGGGCGATCTTCTTGGCGATGAAGGCCTCGTTGTTCTGCGAGCCCGTCCACGTCAGCGTGTCGGCGGGCTGGATGCCCTCCTTGTAGATGTCGGTGGCCCACTTCATGACCTGCTGCATCTTGGCATTCTTGATCGACTGGTACTTGCCGTCCTTGTTGGCCCAGCCGACGCCGTAGGAGTACATGAGGCTCTGCATGACACCGTAGCCGTCGGCAGTCCGGTTCCAGCTCTGGCCCAAGCCGTAGAAGTTGTCGTTCGGCCGGTTCAGCGCCGCCGCCGCCGCCTTGGCTTCCTCGAACGTCGCCGGCAGCTTCACCTTCTTCTTCTCGAACTCGTCGCGCCACACGTACCAGAAGGCCGGCATGATGTACCACGGGATCGCGTACGTCTTGCCGCCGATGACGGTGACCGGGGCCACGTTGGCTGGGGCTTTGCCGATCTCGCCCTCGACCTGACGCGCGAAACCCGTGAGGTCGAGCAGCTGGCCCATCCCGGCGAAGCGCGCGGGCGCGCCCGTCTCGAGCTGGCCGACGTCGGGCGTGTTCTTGTTCTCGATGGCCGCCACGTACTTCGTCTGCATGTCCTCGAACGTGAAGTACTCCACCGTCACCTGGGCGCCGTGCTTCTGCGCCCAGCGCTGCGCGGCGGCCTCAACGGCCTTGTTGGTGGGCTCGACGTAGGTCTTGAGGATCCACAGCCTCAGGCTGGCGCCCTTCTTGATCTGCGGCGCGGCCATCCCGGGCAGCGCGAGCGCCGCGGAGGCGCCGACGGCACCGGCCAGGAGGCTTCGTCGACTGAGCCGTCGATCCGGCATCGCGCTCCTCCTTCGTTCTCGCTCCGTGGAGATCAGTTGGAAGTGGCCGGAGTATCGTGCGCGAGCGGAACAGTGTCAAGGCTCGGCGCGCATAGGTATGACGATGCGCTCACGTTCGCGGCACCAGAATCCTGCTTGACACTGCTCCGCTTCCAGCACATCGTCGCGCGCGTCGAAAGGATTCGCGTCGGTCGGAGAGGAGCCAGGATGCGGGCTGGAGCAGCGGCATTCGCGACGGTGCTGACAGTGGCGCTGTCGGTCTCCTCGGCGTTCGCCCAGTCGGTGAAGATCACGCCGCTCGGATCGCACGCGGGCGAGCTGTGCTTCAACGATCGCGCCCTGCTCTTCGAGGACCCGACCGGCGTCAGGATCCTGTACGACGCCGGTCGCACCGTGGCTGGGGGGACCGATCCGCGGCTCGGCGATGTCCACGTCGTGTTGCTGACACACGCGCACGGCGATCACATCGGAGATACCAAGGCCGCGGGTCCCGACGCCGGCGCCTGCGATCAGCCTGCGACCGTATCGGCCGCGCCTAATTCCAACACCGCGGAGATCGCGGCCGCCAAGAACTCCGGGGTCATCGTGAGCAACGACATGGGGGCGTTCCTCGCCCGGAAGATCCAGAACATCCGGGGCGCCGAGACGCCGGCCTGTCCGGCGACGGGCCTAGGACGGGAGGTGACTGTCCCCCGTTCGTCGCCGTGCGTCGGCAACGTCCAGCTCGGCGGCAAGCGAACGGTGAGGGATTTCGGGCACGACCGAGGCGTCCAGATCGCGCTGGTCCAGGCGGACCACAGCAACAACGTGCCACGGATCCTGCTTGCCGACGGGGCCAGGACCAATCTCGCGCCCGACAACCTCACGGCGTACGTCGGCCACGCGAACGGCTACGTCCTGACCTTCACGAACGGCCTCAAGGCCTACCTGTCGGGAGATACGGCCGTCATGGGCGACATGAAGACGATCATCAACGGCTTCTACCGGGTGAACCTGGCCGTGGTGAACATGGGGGCCTTCGCGATGCAGTCGGAGGAGACCGCCTTTGCCGTCAACGAGCTCATCCAGCCGGCCGCGGTGATCCCGTCACACGTGAACGAGGCGGCCACCACTAACGGGAAGGTGAATCCGCACACGAAGACGCGGCAGTTCATTGACTTGATCAAGGGTCCTCTGGTTCATGTCCCGCTGAGCGGGAAGACCATGCAGTTCGACGGCAGCGGGAAGTGCACGGCGGGGTGCTAGCCAGCCGAGCTGCCCATCCAACGCCGAGCTCCCCGTCGCTCTTGACCGAGTTCTGCGGCGCGCGCCGCCAGAGGGCCGCCTTCGACTCTGCCGCGTCGCCACTGAGTGGCAGTTGTTCCGCTGTCACTGAGACTGTCACCAACGAGACGCGACGGCGCGCAATTCCCCGCACTTCGACGCACTCGGGGGAGTGGGCTGTCTCCGATCGAAGTGGGTGAAAAGTCAGGCGTACCGGGTGAGCCGCACGGAGAACTTCTAATCCGAGGGTCGCAGGTTCGACTCCTGCCAGGCGCACCATGAACTTCGCCGCGCCCTTCAGGTTTTCGCACGAACGACAGCGCCATCTGAGGCCTCGACGTTGTGTGTTCCAGAAAACCAGAAAAGTGCCCACGCGATCGTCGACGACGCGATGCTCCGTGAGGCTGGCGCGAAGATCGCCGGCGCCACGACGCCGCCGGTCGAAGGTAGCAAAGTTAGCCTGCGATGCGAGCCGTTCGCTGTGCCGAGAATCTGCCGAAAGAGGTATTCCGGCGAGCAGCCTGCTGCATACCGCGGACAGGGGAGCGGTAACGAGCAAGAACTGCAACATCGACGGCCTCGCGTCAGCGATCGGCGGCGCTGTGGGCACGTTCTCGGCCGCCGGGCGACATCGCGTTCGCGGGCACACAAGCGCGGTGATTTCGATCCGCAAGACGCCGCGGCGGACAAAGACTCTCCGCCGATTCGTCGCTCGAAGGCTACCGCCTACCGCCCACACGATCGCTCAGCTCGAATCGCGAGAACAATAGCTCATCGTGTTCCTGGCGCGCGACACTCTCAGCGATGACGCACGCATACACGGAATCTCAAATTGCGATGCCACGTTCGGTAGCGTATTGGCGTAAATAATGAACTTCTGACATTGCAGGCCATGGCGATTTCGAACCTGATTCGACGCAGCGATCAAGTCGCCGCAGTTACCAAGCACTTAGCGAGTGTGGCACTGTCCATGCACCCAACACTTCGCACGTATGCGATGGCGACTGGGTCTCGGTCTGGCTGTCTTCATAGTTCTCCTCGCGACGAATCAAACGGTCGCTGGTGTGCTCGACGCTTCGTGGATGGCTCCCACGACGAACACCGACGGGAGCGTCCTGACAGATCTCACGTCCTATCGCGTCTACTATTCGACTTCGGCCACCCCGTGTCCGGGCCCGACGTTCTTCTCCGTCGCATCCTCGACCGCGGCCCCGTCGGCGAATCAAACGGTCAACTTCCGGCTCACCGGCCTGACGACAGACTCGACCTATAACGTCGCGATCACGGCGCTGGATACGGGCGGCAACGAGAGCGCTTGCTCGGCACCCGCCAGCGCCGTCGCCAAGACCGAGATCGTCGTCACGCCGACCGCCACCGTGAATTTCGGCAACGTCAACATCGGCAACTCCACCACCCAGACCTTCACCGTCCAGAGCACACGCTCCGGCACGGTGACCGGTACGGCTTCGGTGTCGGCGCCCTTCAGCATCGTCTCAGGCAGCCCCTTCACCCTCATCGGCACCGGCGCGACCGCTACGGTGACCGTGCGGTTCACGCCGACCAGTACCACCACCGCGAGTACCAATGTCAACTTCACCGCGGATGGCGACTCGCTATCTCGGCTCGTGACCGGCACCGGCGTGTCAACAGCCTCGACGCTGACGGTTTCCAAGGCTGGCGCGGGCAGCGGGACAGTGACGAGCAGTCCTGCCGGCATTTCCTGCGGTACGACCTGCTCCGCGTCGTTGACCAACGGCACCGTGGTTACGTTGACGGCCGCGGCCGCCGCCGGCTCGACGTTCACCGGCTGGAGCGGCGCCGGGTGCACCGGCACCGGCACCTGCACTGTCACGATCAGCGCGGCGACCTCCGTCACCGCCACTTTCATGCAGTCGTCCTTCGCGCTCACCGTGTCCAAGGCGGGTGCCGGCAGCGGCACTGTCACCAGCGTGCCGGCCGGCATCTCCTGCGGCGCGACGTGCTCGTCTTCATTCGCCAGCGGCACTGCCGTCACACTCACCGCGACGCCGGCGGCCGGCTCCACCTTCACCGGCTGGAGCGGCGGCGGCTGCACGGGCACCGGCACCTGCACCGTCACCATGAGCGTGGCCCAGAGCGTCACCGCGACGTTCACCGCGCCGACCTTCGCCCTCTCCGTCACGAAGTCCGGGAACGGTACCGGCACCGTCACCAGTGCGCCCGCCGGCATCTCGTGCGGCGCCACCTGCTCGGCCTCCTTCACGAGCGGCACCACCGTCACCCTGACCGCGGCGCCCGCCGCCGGCTCCACCTTCACCGGCTGGACCGGCAGCTGCACCGGCACCGGCACCTGCAGCCTCACCATGAGCGCGGCCCGCGCCGTGACCGCCACCTTCGCCTTGCCGTCCTTCGCCCTCACCGTCACCAAGGCCGGGGCCGGCACCGGGACCGTCACCAGCGCTCCCGCCGGCATCGACTGCGGCGCCACCTGCTCGGCCTCCTTCACCAGCGGCACCGCCGTCACCTTGACCGCCGCGCCCGCCGCCGGCTCCACCTTCTCCGGCTGGAGCGGCAGCTGCACCGGTACCGGCACTTGCAGCCTCACCATGAGCGCGGCCCGCGCCGTGACCGCCACCTTCGCTGTCAATCCCAACGCCTTCACCGACAATCCGCTCGTCGCCGGCACCACCGTCACGAAGGCGGCCCACATCACCGAGCTCCGGTCGGCCATCAACGCCGCCCGGGCCCGCAACGCCCTCGCCGCGGCCGTCTGGACCGACTCGACGCTCTCCGCCGGCGCGACCATGATCAAGGCCGTGCACATCCTCGAGCTTCGGACCGCGCTGAACCAGGTCTATACGAAGCGGAGCATGACTCTCCCGGCCTACACCGACCCGACCCTCGCGGCCGGCACCACCTCCAAGGCCGCGCATATCCAGGAGCTGCGGAACTTCGTGAGCGCCCTGCCGTAGGCGGGGGTGGACGACGAAGTCTCGGTTTTCTTGACTCGCTCGGCTAGGGGGCGCTAGCGTGAAGTTCTGGCCATGCGCACCTTCCTCTACTACCTCTATGGGCGGCGTCTCCTGCAGCAGGTCCGTGGCCGGGACGTCCCGCGACACCTCGGCATCATCCTGGACGGCAATCGCCGCTACGCGCTCGAGCGTGGGGTGCCGGACCTTCGAGAGGCGTACGCGCTGGGCGCCGAGAAGCTCGACGAGGTCCTGGAGTGGTGCAACGAGATCGGGATCCGGGCGGTCAGCCTCTGGGTCTTCTCGACCGACAATTTCGACCGACCGCCGACCGAGATTTCGGGAATTCTCTCAGCGGTCGAGTCCAAGCTGACCCGGCTCGCGCGGCATCCGCGATCGCATCGCCTCGGCCTCAGGATTCGGGCCGTCGGAAAGCTCGATCTCCTGCCGGATTCGACCCTCGCGGCGATTCGTGCGGCCGAAGAGGCGACCGCGGGCAATCGCGCGATGGTTCTGACGTTCGCGGTGGCCTACGGTGGACGCCAGGAGATCATCGACGCGGTGCAGGCCATGCTCCGCGAGAAGAGCAAGCAGGGCGAGGATCTTCAATCGATCATCGACGGCGTCAGCGAGGAGACGATCGGCCAGTACCTCTACGCGCCCGACCTTCCTGACCCCGACCTCATCATCCGCACCAGCGGCGAGATTCGATTGTCCGGTTTCCTCTTGTGGCAGAGTGCGTACAGCGAGTTCTACTTCTGCGACGCTCACTGGCCCGCCTTCCGCAAGGTCGACTTCCTGCGCGCCGTCCGGGCGTATCAGCAACGCGAGCGGCGCTTCGGCAGCTGATCCGTTCTCACGGTTCGCCGGCGGACCGTTCCGTTCTGAGCTAAGCTGAGCCTTCATGAGACTCGCCGGCAAGGTCGCGTTGATCAGCGGAGGCGCGCGCGGAATGGGCGCCGCCGAAGCTCGGCTGTTCGCACGCGAGGGCGCCCAGGTCGTCATCGGCGACGTGCTCGAGGCCGAGGGCCGCGGCGTCGAAGCGGAGATCAAGGCGAAGGGCGGCGAGGCCGTCTTCGCGCCGCTCGACGTCACGAGCGAGTCTGACTGGCAGCGCGCGGTCGGCGTCGCCCAGAGCCGCTTCGGCAGATTGACCGCCCTCGTGAACAACGCGGGCATCGGCGGCGGAGCGCGGATCGAGGAGACCACCGTCGAGGACTGGGACCGCATGATGGCCATCAACGCCAAGGGCGTGTTCCTCGGGACCAAGACGGCGATCCCGGCGATGCGTCAGGCCGGTGGTGGCTCGATCATCAATATCTCGTCTCAGCTTGGGCTCGTCGGGACGGACAACAGCAGCCCGCAGTATCAGGCCTCGAAGGGAGCCGTGCGTCTCTTGACGAAGGCCACGGCCATCCAGTACGCGCGAGACGGCATCCGTGCGAACTCCGTCCATCCCGGGCCCATCGTCACGCCGATGACCGAGCGGCGCCGCGCCGACCCCGCGCAGCGCGCGCTGATGATTTCACGGATCCCGCTCGGCCGGTACGGCGAGCCGGACGAGGTTGCTTACGGCGTCCTGTATTTAGCGTCCGACGAGTCCGCCTATGTGACCGGCAGCGAGCTCGTCATCGATGGGGGCTGGACCGCTCAGTAGCGCCGCTCGCGAACCGCCGCTAAACGCTTCGCTCTGGATGGGAATCCGCGTAGCTTAGGTTTAGCGATGAGCCCCGGCGGCGCGACCATCCTGGTTGTCGATGATGAGCCCGTCGTGCTGGACACGGTCCGCGACGGCCTGACCGCCCACGGATATCAGGTGCTGAGGGCCGCGAGCGGCGAGGAAGCCCTGCAAGTCGCCCAGGCCCATCAAGGTTCGATCGCGCTGGCGCTGGTGGACGTCATCATGCCTGGAATGAGCGGTCCCGAAGTCGCGCAGCGCCTGCACGCGGCTCGGCCCGACCTGAAGGTCCTCTTCGCCTTTCAGCCTCGACACCCTGGGCCGGAAGGTCCACCAGATCCTCGACTACCGCTCACCGTTCTCGCGCCCTCCGCAGCCACCGCGCTGACCTTACAAGCCGCGCGCCTCGATCACTTGACAACTTCGCCTCGCCACAGGCAAAGTCTTAGGTCCAGGAGGATACGGCGTGTCCGTGCAAGGCGAGCGTTTACTGGCGGCGATCGAGGCTGAGATCAAAAACATCTCGAAGCTCGAGCATACGCTGGCGCGTACGAAGATCGTGTTGCAGGAGCAAGCGAGCCGGCTGCGGTTGGGCACCAACCCCGAGCTGGTGATGACCTCCCTGCGGCTCTCCATCCCTCACGAGACGACGCTCGCTCTGATCGAGCGCGTCGACCCGGTCCTCTCTGCTCCGGCCGAACTCCCTCCCAAGAAGTAAGAAGTCGCTCGGCAGCGCTTCGAGACCGCGCACGACCACGTCCACTGGGGTCTGGTGACTACAAGACTACTGGGCTGCGCAGCTACTGACTGCGGGGCTTGAGCAGCCAGTCGATCGCGGCGCCGCCCGAATCGTCGGTCTCGGTCGGCGGAGTCCGCGTGGTAGTCGCCGGCGCCGGCGGTGTCTGTGGCTGCTCTCGACGCTCCACTCTCGGAGTCGCGGGCGGCGTCGTCTGAGCCGGCGGCGTTGTAGCTGGCCGAGCGGGTGACGTGACTGCCGGCGACGGTGACGGGACTCCCGGCGCAGGCGGCGCGACCTGGGCTGCAGGCGGCGCGACCGTGGGCGCAGGTGTCGCGACAGGCGGTGTCGTCGAGCGAACCGCAGGGGCGGGCCGGCTCTCGGATGGAGCAGTCGCCGACGGCTTACTCGCGGCCGGCGCAGCTCGCTCGACAGGCGGTGCCGACACGGCCGGCGGGCTCGGCCTCGGCTGCGGCGCGACGGCCGGTTCCGGGCCACGGACATTCGGCGGCGCCACGACCGCCGGCGCGGGCGACTTGCGCGTTTCCACCGCGGGCGGCGCCGGAGTCGGGGGAAGAGCCTCGATCGTCGGGCGCGCGGTCGGTTGCGCCGGCGACGAGCCCGCCGGCGGCCGCAGCGCGAGGATACCCCATACCACGGCCACGACGGCCAACGCCGCCAGCGCCGCGCCGCCCGCGATCATGGCGGCCCGCTTGCGCAGGGGCGCGGGACCGTGCGCGCTGGTCCACAGCAGATTGAGAACGTCTCCCATCAGAGGGCGCGCTTCGGGTTGCTTGTAGAGCGCGAGGGTGACGGCGCGCGCCACCGAGGCGGGCACACCGTCCCGGCGGCGATGAATCGGAATCGGCGCTTCCTTCAGGTGCTTCGCGTAGATCGCCTCGCGCGTCGACCCCTGGAACGGAGGGGCCCCGCCCAGCACCTCGTGCAGGATCACGCCGAACGCGTAGACGTCGGTCTTCTCGGTGATGGGGGCCTTCTGGATCTGTTCCGGCGACAGATACTCCGCCGGCGGCTCGATGTTCAGGAGCCCCTGAACCTCGCGCGCGTCGCGCAGGCCCGACAGCTCGATGTCGAGCAGCTTGACGCGACCATCCTCGAGCACCACGACGTTGCGCGGGCTCACGGCGCCGTGGATGAATCCCATGTTGTGCAGGGTCTCCACCGCCCCTCCGAGCTCCAGCATGATTCGCAGGGCGGCGGCGACGTCCATCGGCGCACGGCCAGAGATCATCTCGCTGAGTCGGCGTCCCTCGACGAACTCCGTCACGGTGAACGGCCGGCCGGCGTCGAGCTCGCCGAACTCCAGCACGCGGGCCATCGCGGGATGCGACGTCGAAGCGGCAATGATCGAGCGGCCCATGCGAAGGACCGCCTGTGAGGCCTGGGGCGTCGTGGCGAAGTCGCGGGGGAGAAAGCGTATCGCGACACGATGGCCGGTCGACTCGTCTTCACCGACGCAAACGGTCCCGAACGCACCGGCGCCGATCTCGTTGACAACTCGATAGCGGCCGCGCACGCGCAGGCCGTTCGCGAACCGCTCGCCGCGCTGCCCGGGCGGAACCGACGCGGGACCCGCTTGAATGTCTCTACTCAACTGCGCAGAAGTCTCCTCGACGGCATAGAGGCTATCCATAATCATAGCCGGAGTTGGGCGTCAAGTGGCCCCGGAGTCCCTGGGACGGGGCCGGGCCGAGTGGGATAATCAGCCCCGCATGAGCCTTTGCGGCACCCTCGCGGTCCTCGCGTGCGTTTTCCTGGGCCTGGGCAGCCCTGGGCCCTCGATGGCCGCATCCGACCCCGAGGGGCCCCGGGTCCGGGTGGAGCTCCTGAGCGAGGTCGCGGCTATCGCCCCCGGCCAGACCTTCTGGGTCGCCCTGCACCAGCGGATTGCGCCCGGATGGCACACGTACTGGGTGAACCCGGGAGATTCGGGCGAGCCTCCACACATCGAGTGGTCCCTGCCGTCTGGATTCAGGGTTGGCGAGATTGCCTGGCCGTTTCCAGAAAAGATCCCGGTGGGACCGGCGATGACCTACGGATACTCGGGAGAGGTCGTTCTGCCGATCCCGGTGACCGCACCGCCTTCGCTGCCTCCGGGCGCCCGCGTCACCCTGCGCGGTCAGGCAAGCTGGCTCGTCTGCGAAAAGACGTGCATCCCCGAGGCAGCCCCCATCGCGCTGATGTTGCCGGTAGCCGACGGCGCACCGCCGGCGGATCCACGCGGGGCGCCGCTGATCGCGGCCGCGCGACGGAACGTTCCCACGCCGAGCCCGTGGCCCGCGTCGTTCGTCGCCACCGCCGCGGACGTCACGCTCACGGTCAAGGCTTCGGGGTTGACGGCCGATCGAATCACGGACGTCTGGTTCTACCCCGCGCAATGGGGCGCGATCGACCTGGCAGCTCCACAACGCGCCCGCGTCGACACCACGGGTATCCGACTGGACGTCGCACGTGGACAGTTGCGTGACGCGGTCGCCGCCCCGATCAAAGGCGTGCTGGTCGTAGCCGAGCGTCTGGACGGGGGCCTTGCGCGCCATGCCTTCTCGGTGACGGCGCCGCCGCGCTCGGTGGGAGCAGACGACGCTCCCGCTCTGGCGTCACTGCTCCAGGCGATCGCGCTGGCGCTCGCGGGCGGGCTCGTCCTGAACCTGATGCCCTGCGTGCTGCCCGTTCTCTCGGTCAAGGCCCTCGGTCTCGTTCAACACTCGAGTGGTCGACCCTCGCTGCTGCGCGCTCACGGCCTTGCCTATACCGCGGGCGTGCTGGTGTCGTTCGCGGCCGTGGCCGGCGCGCTCATTGCGCTGCGCGCGGGCGGCGAGCAGCTGGGATGGGGCTTTCAGCTCCAGTCACCGGCATTCGTCATTCTCCTCGCCTG
>Ga0137403_10005686_pt1 | contig 14417 bp, 13 predicted proteins | sample CZOMad2_1_16fung_FD_122057 | JGI IMG/M metagenome (GOLD analysis project Ga0137403, IMG submission 122057) | Vadose zone soil fungal communities from Angelo Coast Range Reserve, California, USA - CZOMad2_1_16fungal (Hybrid Assembly) | ecosystem: Environmental > Terrestrial > Soil > Vadose zone... | reverse complement strand
ACCACGCGCATGCTGCCGCCGATCGTGGTGATCATCCCGATCTTCATCATGTTCCGCGAAGTGGGGCTGTCGGGCACCTATCTGGGCATCATCCTGCTCTACACAGCCTTCAATCTGCCCTTCACGATCTGGATGATGAAGAGCTTCTTCGACGAGCTGTCGCGCGAGGTCGAGGACGCCGCGCGCATGGACGGCAGCTCCGAACCGAAGGTGTTCTTCAAGATCTGCCTGCCGCAGGTCATCCCGGGCCTCGCCGCCACCGCCGTGTTCGGCCTCATCCTCACATGGAACGAATATCTCTTCGCCCTGCTGCTGACCGGGGTGGAGACACGCACCGTGCCCGTCGCCATGGGGCAGACGATCGGCGGGGCCATCGGCGTGCGCTGGGGCCTGCTCGCCGCGATCGAGACCCTGTTTCTGATCCCGGTCGTGTTCGTGACCTTCCTGCTGCAGAACCAGTTGCTGCGCGGCGTCACCTTCGGCACGGTCAAGCGGTAGGCGCGGGCATGTCGACCATAGCCCTCCACGGCTTGACCAAGGTCTTCGGCGACCTGACGGCGGTGGAATCGATCGACCTCGAGGTCGCCGCCGGCGAGGTCGTCTGCCTCCTGGGTCCGTCCGGTTGCGGCAAGACGACGACCCTGCGCATGATCGCCGGGCTCGAACGGGAGACCGCCGGCGAGATCCGCATCGGCGGCACGCGCGTGAACCGGTTGACGCCGGCCGAACGCAACGTCGCCATGGTATTCCAGTTCTACGCGCTCTATCCGACGCTGACCGTGCGCGAGAACCTGGCCTATCCGCTCCATGCCGACGGGCTCGATGCGGCCGCGATCGAAGCGAACGTGAACAGGGTGAGCGGAATGCTGCACCTTGATTCCGTGCTGAACCTGCGACCGGGTCAGTTGGCGGAAGGCGAAAAGCAGCGGGTCGCCGTCGGCCGCGCCATCGTGCGCGATCCCAACTGTTTTCTCTTCGACGAACCGCTCTCCCGCCTCGACGTGCAATTGCGGGAGGAGATGCGCAGCCAGATCAAGGAAGTCCTCGAAGGCCTGAACAAGGCGACGGTGATCGTCACCCACGATCAGCTGGAAGCCCTGACCATGGCCGACCGCATCGCCGTCATGCGCCAGGGCGTGATCGAACAGTGCGCCAGTCCGCACGATATCTTCGCCAAGCCCGCCAACCTGTTCGTCGCCGGCTTCATCGGCACGCCGCAGATGAATCTGCTGCCGGCGGTGCTGATCGGCGCCGATGACTGCGGTGTCGGCCATGGTGCGGTCCTCTCCGGCGCCCGCTTCCGCATCGGCGAAGGAACGATCCAGCTCGCCGTCGATCCAGCCGTCGGCAGATTGGCGCCCGAAAGCAGCGTGACCCTCGGTATCCGCCCGCGCGGCCTCGACCTGGCCTCCGAACCTCAGGCGGACTCCCTGGCGGCGCGGATCGATCTCATCGAGCCCATGGGCGCGGAGACGCTACTGCACCTCGTCGATGGCCGCCTCGAGTTCCGCATCGTCGTCGATCGCCGGACCGAGGCGCGTGTGGGCGACCGCGTCAATCTGCGCTTCCGTCCGGGGCAGACGCACGTGTTCGATGCGTCCGAACGGCGCGTGGCGTCATGAGCGAGCAACAGCGCAAAAACGGCATGACGGCGGGCCAGGCGTATGCGGCCGAATGGGTGATCATCGGCCTCTGCATCGCCGCCCTGGTCTTCGTCTTCCAGCCGTTCTCGCGGACGCTCTACGGCCTCGGCGCCGGCCTGGTCGTGCTCGGAGGGTTGGCCTTCAATCTGGTGCCGCTCTGCCGCCCGGGCGTGCCCGCGACGGCCCTCCTCAGGGCCGGTGTCGTGGTCGTGGTCTTGTTGCTTGTCGTCGTCGCTCTCGCGATCGGATCGGCCTACCTCTACGGACTCTATCTCTTGGCGCGGCAAGCCGGGTCCTAGTCGGGTCCACTTCCCGGCATCGCGACCCAGGCGCCGCCCTGCACGCCCGATTGCAGCGCCGCCTCGACGAAGGCGACTCCGCGAACGCCGTCCTCGACGCCCGGCGCCAACAGCGCCAGCGGATCGGGCGCCGTGCCGGCATGCCGCGCCGTCAGGATGTCCGCATAGTCGCGGTAGAGGGTAGCGAAGGCCTCGTAGTAGCCTTCGGGCAGGCCGGCGACCAGGCGCGTCGCCCGCTTGGAGGCCGCCGACAGCCCGCTGCCGCCACGCACGATCGTGCGCACGGCCTCGCCCTGCAGCGCCAGACGCATCTGGTCCGGCTCGCTCTGGTCCCACGCGATATGCCCCAGTTCGCCATAGACGCGCAGGCGCAGGCCGACCTGCTCGCCGGCCGCCACCATGGAGACCCACATCGCGCCGCGGGCGCCGTTGTCGAAGCGCAGGCTGATCTGGGCGTTATCTTCCAGCCGCCGCCCCGGCACCATGATGGCGAGGTCGGCCGACAATGCGTCGATGCGCCGCCGGGTCACGAACTCGGCCAGATGGAAGCAGTGGGTGCCGAGATCGGCCGTCACGAGGGAGGGGCCAGCCTGGATCGGATCGGTGCGCCAGCGCGCCTGCTTGCTGTCGCTCTCCGCCAAGGTCGACAGCCATCCCAGCGCGAATTCCACCTGCACCACGCGCACGGCGCCGAGCGCGCCGGCCTCGATCAGCGCGCGCGCCTCGCGCATGAGCGGATAGGCCGAGTAGTTGTAGGTGACGCCGAGGAAGCGGCCGGTGCGGCGCGCGGTCTCCAGCAGGTCCTTCGCCTCGGTCAGGTTCGCGGCGAGCGGCTTGTCGCAGATGACATCGATACCGGCTTCGAGGAAGGTCTTGCAGATGGCGTGGTGAGATGCATTGGGCGTGACGACACTGACCACTTCCGCCCCGTCGGGCCGGGTCGCCTCGGCCTGCGCCATGCCGCGGTAGTCGGTGTAGCAGCGGGTGGGATCGAGCCGCAGATCGTGCCCGGACTCGATGGCCCGGTAGGGATCGAGGCTGAACGCGCCCGCCACCAGTTCGTAGCGGTCGTCGATGCGGGCGGCGATGCGGTGCGCCTCGCCGATGAAGGCGCCCCGCCCGCCGCCGACCATGCCGAGTCGCAGGCGCCGCGGCGGGCCTGCCGGCGCACTCATCACCGATGATCGGGCGCTATTCGGCGGCGACCTGCGCCGCCTTCGCCCGCTTGCGCGGCTCCTTGTGGAAGGCGCCGTCCTTCATGATCGCGAGCAGGCGGTCCTTGTCGCGGAGCATGCTGACGTCCGAGAGCGGGTTGCCGTCGACCAGCAGGACGTCGGCGAGATAGCCGACCTTGATCTGGCCGAGCTCGTTGCCCATTCCCATGATCTCGCCGCCCAGCTTGGTGGCGGCCATGATAGCGTCCATCGGCTTGAAGTCGAGCAGCTTCACGAAATGCTCGATGTCGCGCGCGTTGGTGCCGATCGGGTTCCAGGCGAAGCCGTAGTCGCCGCCGGGCAGGATGCGCAGCCCGCGCTTCCTGAGCTTCTTCATGTTTTCGATGCACATGGCGAGCTCGCGCTGGAAGTAGATGGCGACGGGGTGGCTGCTGTCGATGCCGTAGCCGGAGCCTTCGCCGACGGCGGTCGCATACATGATGCCCATGGCCGGCGCGATGAAGATGCGGCTCTTGTGCGCCTCCAGCATGTCGAGCGCTTCGGGGTCGGAGAGCGTGCAGTGATAGAGCACGTCGACGCCGTGCCGCAGCGCCATCTTCACGCTCTCGGCCGAGCGGCAATGGGCGGCGAGCGTCTTGCCGCGGGATTTCGCGACCTCGGCGACCGCCGCCACTTCGGCGTCGTTCATCACGGTCTGGTGGGCGCGCGCGAACGGGACGAATTCGTCGCCCGACGGATTGATCTTGAGGGTATCGACGCCCTCGCGGCACATCTCGCGCGCGACCTTGCGGAACTCGTCGGGGCCATCGCAGGTGATGGCGAAGGTCTCGCGATACATGTGCGCGCGTCGGACGTCGCCGAGGCCGCCGGTGACCGTCAGCTCGGGGCTGGCCGCGCGCATGCGCGGGCCGGGAATCTCGCCGGCATCGATGGCATTGCGGATGACCACATCGAGGCGCGCCTTTGCGGCCGCGGCGCTGAAGATCGCCGTGAAGCCCTGGTCGAGCATCACCTTGGCGTATTTCATCGTCTTCAGCGTGTGTTCCTCGGGCGGGATGTCGCCCAGGCCCTCGAGTGTCGAGGTGTCGCAGAAGCTGATATGGCCGTGGGACTCGATGAGGCCCGGCATCAGCGTGGCGCCGCCGCCGTCCACGGTATGGGCGCCGTCGCGCGGCAGCTTCTTGCCGGCCTTGGCGATCTGCTTGATGCGGTTGCCTTCGACCAGCACCTCGCCGGCATAGGGCTGTGCGCCCGTGCAATCCAGGATGTTGATGTCGGTAAAGAGCGTGCGGCCCATTTGATCCTCCCTTGATTCTCCGCTATGGGCGATTGCCAGCAACTCTACCGACATTCCCGCAGCGGGAAAAGCGCCAAGGTTGGTAGGGTCCGCCCCCGGCAGCGAAGGCAAGGAGATAAACCATGAATCTCGGCATAACCGGCCGTACGGCCATCGTCTGCGGCGCCAGCAAGGGCCTGGGTCGGGGCTGCGCCGTGGCGCTGGCGAAGGAGGGCGTGCGGATCATCCTTAACGCCCGCGACGCCGCCACGCTCGAGCGGGCCGCGCAGGAGATCCGGGCCGCCGCCACCGCCCAGGTGATCCCGGTGGCGGCCGATGCGACCACGCCGGAGGGGCGCGCCGCCCTCATCCAGGCCTGTCCCGACCCGGACATCCTCATCACCAATTCCGGCGGCCCGCCGCCCGGCGACTTCCGCGATTGGGACGAGGCGGCTTGGCACCGCGCCGTGCAGAACAACATGGTGGCGCATATCCTGCTCATCAAAGCGGTGATCGACGGTATGATCGCCCGCCGCTTCGGCCGCATCGTCAACATCACCTCGGCGGCCGTGAAGGCGCCCTATCCGTCCCTCGGCCTATCCAACGGCGCCCGGGCGGGCCTCACCGGCTTCGTGGCCGGGCTGGCGCGCGAGGTGGTGAAGCACGGCGTCACCATCAACAACCTGCTGCCCGGCTCGCACGAGACCGATCGGCTGCGCGCCATCGTCGCCCGCGAGGGCGAGCAGGAAGGCATCCCGTTCGAGGCCGCCCTGGCCAAGGCCAAGGCGGCCGAGGTCGCCGGCCGCTTCGGCACCGTCGACGAGTTCGGCGCCATCTGCGCCTTCCTGTGCAGCGCCCACACCGGCTACATCGCCGGCCAGAACCTGCTCGTCGACGGCGGTTACTATCACGGCACGATGTAAAGGCGGCGTGGGCTCCGCATCCCCATCGGTAATGCCGGCTTAATCACGATCGGCCACGCTCCGCAGCGTGCGGATCAGGTTTTCTGTTCCGCAAATGATCCGGCGGTGCGGCTGACACGACTTCAATGGACATCTTCTCCCGCGATATCCTGGTGGCGCTTGCCGCCAACCTGGCGCTGCTCGCTCTGGCGGTCATAACCTACAACCAGGTCGCGGCTTTCCTCGGCAAGCTGCCGCGCCGGTTCGAGGGTTGGTTCGCCGGCCTGGCGTTCGGCCTGGCCGCGATTCTCGCCATGACCTTGCCGATAGCCGTCGCGCCGGGCGTTCTGGTGGATGGCCGCGCCGTGCCGATCGGCCTCGCCGCCTTGTTCGGCGGTCCGCTCGCCGCCGCGACTGCCGCCGTCCTCGCCGCCATCTACCGCCTGACGCTTGGCGGGGTGGGCGAGATCGCCGGCCTGATCGGGATCGTTCTGGCCGCCTTGAGCGGCATCTTCGTGGCCAAGCTTTCGCGCCGAAACGCCTCCGGCCTCGCCTACGTCCACCTGGTCCTGCTGGGCATCCTGCTGGTTTTTTCCCATCTGATCGCGACGCTCTTTCTGCCGGGGTCGGAATTGGCGTACACGGTCATCACTGCCGCCACGCCTCCCGAGGCGGTGGCGCTGCCGCTGGGGGCGCTGTTCCTGGGCACGCTGGTAATTCAGGAGCGCCGCCGGCGCGATGCCGAGGCCGCCGTCACCGAGAGCGAACGGCGCTTCCACACCATCACGGACAACCTGCCGGGGGTCGTCTATCAGCGGCTTCTCACCGCCGCCGGCGAGATCAGCTATCCGTTCTTCAGCGCGCGCGTGCTGGAGCTGTTCGGCGTGACCGCGGAAGAGGCGATGGCCGATGCGTCGAAGATCCTGAACACCGTCCATGTCGACGATTTCGACCGCCTGACGGCGTCGATCAAGGAGTCGGCGCAGCAGCTTTCCGTCTGGGACCACGAATACCGCGTCGTCCGCAAGGACGGCGCGTTCCGCTGGATGCACGCCAAGGCGGTGCCGCACCGGCGCGACAACGGCGACGTCCTGTGGGACGGCATCGTCAGCGACGAGACCGAGCGCAAGATCGCGGAGATGTCGCTGGGCGTGGCCAACCAGCTGCTGACGAGCACCAATCAGCGGCTGTCGACCATGTACGAGACCGCGCATCACTTCGTCGACAACGTGGCGCACGAGTTCCGCACGCCGCTCACGGTGATCAAGGAATTCGCCTCCATCATGGATGAGGGGCTGGTCGGCGAGATGAACGCCGAGCAGAGCGACTATCTGCGCGTGATCTGCGCGCGGGTCGATGACCTCAACGGCCTCGTCAATGACATGCTCGATCTCAGCCGCCTCGAGGCCGGCCTCATCGGCGTGTCCCGGCGCGAATGCGTGATCCCGGATATCGTCGGGCGCGTCGAAACCATATTGGAGCGCCGGGCGAAGGCCAGCGGCGTCGATTTCGCCGTCGAGATCGAGGCCGGACTGCCCGCGCTTTTCTGCGATCCCGAGAAGATCGGCCGCGTGCTGATCAATCTCGGCATCAACGCCTTCAAATATGGCGGCGAGAAGGGCGGCGTGCGGCTGTGGGCGCGTCGCTCCGCGAACTCGCGCGAGATCGTCATCGGCGTCAGCGATCGCGGACCCGGCATTCCCGCCGAAAAGCTCGAGATGATCTTCGAGCGCTTCAAGCAGGCGGGCGGGCTGCGCGACACCGCCAAGGGCTTCGGCCTCGGCCTCAGCATCGTGCGCGAGCTGGCCGATCTCAATCTCGGCGAGATCGCGGTGGAAAGCGCGGTGGGCGAGGGCACGACCTTCTCGCTCACCCTTCCCGTCTTCGATCCGCCCGCCATCGTTGCCCGCTACATAGCGAAGCTCGCGCGCGAACGGACATCGTCGTTCTACGTGTCGGACATCAGGATCTCGGTGTCCGGCGCGGTCGATGCCGCCGCCGCCGACGATTGCGATGCCTTCCTGCAGCAGCAGGTGAAGCGCGAAGATATCCTCATGCGGCTCGGCCCCGACTCCTGGATCCTGCTGACGGTGGACAAGCGCGATGCCGACCTCCGCTCGAAGGCGGACCGGCTGCGCGATGGTCTCGCGAAACATGCGGCCGAGATCGCCGACGGCGCCCTTGCCGTCGAGGTGCAGCCGGTCGGCGTCTGGCGCCTGCCCCAGCAGAGCGAGGCGTTGATTGCGCGCTTCCGGGCGCTGCGCGACCTGGCGCTGGCGCGCCGCTCGGCCTGAGACGGAGAAGGCATTGGCACGCTCCCTGCGCATCCTGCTGATCGAGGACGACCGCGAGATTGCGCGCGCGCTCCTGCTTCGGCTGAAGGCGGTCGGCCACGATCCCTTCGCCATGCACGAGGGCGGCAGCGGCCTGGCCGCGGCCATCGCCACGCTTCCCGATGTCATCATCCTGGACCTGCGCCTGCCGGACATGGATGGGTTTGCGGTGCTGCAGCAGCTGCAGCAGCACGATATCGCCCGCGTGATTCCCGTCATCATCGTGTCGGCCAACGTGGCGGAGCGGGCCAAGCGCGAAGCCATGCTGCTCGGCGCCCACTGCTTCATCGAGAAGCCCTATGACTTCCGCAAACTGGTGGCGGCGATCGATCGTGCCGCCAGCACGCAACTGCCGGGCGCGGCCAACACGGTAGCAGCGCCATGAGGTCCGATGATGCGAGGTAAGACGGTTCTGATCGCGGATGACGATGCGGATTTCCTGACCGTGCTGGCGCAGCGCTGCAAGGCATTGGGGCTGAGCGTGCAAGTCGCGACCGACGGGCTGGGCGCGTTGGCGACCATCGTGCGGGAGGATCCGGATCTTCTGATCCTCGACATCGACATGCCGGCAGTCGGCGGGATGGGTGTCGCGCAGAAGCTCCTGAGCGATCCGAAAATGCGCCCGATCCCCGTCGTGTTCTGCACCGGGCAATCCGACGCGGCCACGATCGAGCGCTGCAAGGCATTGGGCGCGCACTACGTCACCAAGGGGGCCGACGCCTGGTCGAACCTCAAGCCGATCATCTGCCGGCTGCTGGCGATGCAGGATGAAGTGGTCGAGATCACGAGCGCGGCGCCGGCGGCGGTCGCTCCCGCGCCGGTCGAGCCGCCGCCGGCAGCGCTTCCGAAGCTGCTGTTCGTCGATGACGATGCCGACCTGCGGCGGGTCATGCAGATCCGCCTGCGGGCCTGCGGCGTCGATGTCCGCACGGCGTCGACGGCGATGCAGGCGCTGTGGATCGCCATGAAGGATACGCCCGACGTCATCATCACCGACTACCACATGCCGGAAGGCTCGGGCCAATACCTGCTCGGGCGCCTGCGGGGAACGCCGCTCCTGAAGGACATTCCGGTCATTCTGATGACCGGCGCGAGCGTCGGGATGAGCCGCGATTTCGCCCTCGAGCGCCGGTTCCTCGGCGAATATGGAGCGTCCGCCTTTCTGTCGAAGCCCGTCGACCTCGATGTCCTGCTCGACGCGCTCGCCGAGCATATCGCGATCGACCCGGAGGTCCGGCGCACGGCCTCGAAGCTGCGGCGGCGCTAGTCCGCTCTACAGAGTCCCCTCTCCCCTTGCGGGAGAGGGATAGGGTGAGGGGACTCGCGCGGTAGCGCGCAGCGACCTCGCTGTCTCCAGCGCTCAAGAGTGGGCAATTTGTACTTTGTGCGTGCCATCGAAATTCTGAGTGCGTTTCCCGTCAACGGACTCATCGGCGCCTGCCGGCGCCGGACCCCTCACCCTGTCCCTCTCCCGCAAGGGGAGAGGGGACTCGGTTGCCATGGTCGGCCTGCAGTCCCCAGCGCTAGTCGCCGATCACCCGTTGGTCCTGCGCCGTCCACCCGATCCGCACGGGCTGGTTGAGCGACAGCGAGCGGCGGAGCGCGGTGTCCGTGTTGTGAACGGTGACGCGCTGACCCGTCGGCAGGGCGACGACGTACTTCACGAACGCGCCCAGATAAATCATGTCGGCCAGCGTGCCGTCGAGGATGATGTCGGCGGCGAGCCCGTTCGCGGACAGCCGCAGGGCCTCCGGCCGCACGACGACCGTCACCGGACCATCCAGGCCCGCCGACTGCACGCGCGCTCCCGCCTCGAGCGTCACCCATCCCGCCGTGCGGCGGGCTGCGAAGACGTTCGCCTCGCCGATGAAGGTGGAGACGAAGCGGGTCTTGGGCGCGGCGTAGATTTCCTCCGGCCCGCCTTCCTGCACCAGCTCGCCATTGTCCATGACGGCGATGCGGTTGGCGAGGCCGAGAGCCTCGCCCTGATCATGGGTGACGAATACGAAGGTGCCGCCGATCTGCTGATGGATGCGGCGCAACTCTTCCTGCATGGCCTGGCGCAGCTTGAGGTCGAGCGCGGCCAGCGGCTCGTCGAGCAGCAGCACGCGCGGCCGCATGATGAGCGCGCGGGCCAGCGCCACGCGCTGCTGCTGGCCGCCCGACAATTGATCGATGGAGCGGCTGACGAACTCCTCGAGCCGTACCAGCGCGATGGCTTCGTCGACGCGCCGGCGGATCTCCTCCTGGGGGCGCTTTGCCGTGCGCAGGCCATAGGCGATGTTCTGCCGCACGGTCATGTGCGGGAACAAGCCATAGCCCTGGAAGACGGTGTTGGTCGGGCGCTTCTCCGGGCCCCAGGCCGTCATGTCCTGGCCGTCGATCTCGACCGTCCCCGCGGTCGGCGCGACGAAGCCGCCGATGATGCGCAGCAGCGTCGTCTTTCCGCAGCCGGAAGGTCCGAGAATGGCAAGAAAATCGCCGCGCCGGATTTCCAAGTCCAGCGGCTTCACGGCCTCGACCGCCGCGTAGCGTTTGGAAATGCCATGCAGGCGGACAAGCGGAGTATCGCTTGCCGCCGGGCTGAGCGGGACCTGTGCCGTGTTTTCGTTCATTGGTACTCCCTGTCACGATGGATGATCGGGGAGCCATTGCGCTTTGTCCAGCCGACAGCCGGCGAGCCGTCGGAACAATCGGGAAACGCATGCCCCTGACCTACCCAAATACTGGAAGGGCGCCGGCCCATTAACCGACTCTTCACCTGGTCAAATTAAGAAAGGTGTACGAGCACGCCCAGCCCAGCCCCGGACATCGCGCAAGTCCGCCGTTCGGCCCGGTATTCGCTTCTGCAGCCCTTGCCGCCCACGCGCCCGCCTGATCGCAACCCGAACTGGACAAGGACTTCCATGCGACCCGCAAATGTAATGATCGTCGACGATGACCGCGACCTCGCCGAAAGCCTGGCCGAGATGCTCGAGCTGCAGGGCCATACCGTGCAAATCGCCTCCAACGGCCAGGAAGCGGTCGAGCGCCACCGCAAGGGCGAGTTCGACATCACCTTCATGGACGTCCGCATGCCCGTGATGAACGGCGTCGACAGTTTCTTCGCCATCCGCGCCCTCAGGCCCAATGCCAAGGTCGTGCTGATGACCGGCTATGAGGAGTCGATGGTGGCCCGGGCGCTCGCCGCCGGCGCCCTCGGTCTCCTGACCAAGCCGTTCCAGATGGATGATCTGATGGCGAAGCTGGCCGACGCCACGCGGCCGGTCGTCCTGGTGGCCGACGACGACGCCGACTTCGTCGAGAGCCTCGCCGAGCTGCTGCACGCGCGCGGCTACAACACCGCCGTCGCTTCGACCGGCGCCGAGGCCGTGAAGCGCGTGAAGAGCGGCAGTGTCGGCGTGCTGATCCTCGATCTGCGCATGCCCATCATGAACGGCCTCCAGGTCTACGAGGAGTTGCGCAAGCAGGGGAATCCGCCGCCGACCATCATCGTCACCGGCCATGCCGCCGATGCGCAGGACAGCCTGATGGCGTTGCGCGCCATGTCCGTCAGCGATTGCGTGGAGAAGCCGGTCGACCCGACGATCCTGATCGAGAAGATTTCGCGCCTGCTCGCCGCGGCCTGAGCGACTGACGCTTTGCGTCTCAGCAGAGTCCCCTCTCCCCTTGCGGGAGAGGGAAAGGGTGAGGGGTCTGGCGCCGGCAGGCGCCGATGAATCCGTTGCCGGTAAGCGCACACGGAACTTGAGCACCGTGCCTCATCCCGCATTCTCACGTATCGACCTGAACGAAGTCTCTTCGCGCTGCCGCGCGAGTCCCCTCACCCTTTCCCTCTCCCATAAGGGGAGAGGGGACTCTATTGGACGGCCTATCATGCCAACCTTCGCCCCTTCGCTCTTGACGGCCGTCTGTCGTTGGAGGTGACTCCCGATCGGGACGAGGACGGGGGCGAGCGATGGCGCGGCCGGAATGCGTTTTCGAGGCGAAGGATTGGCTGGGCGAGGGGCCCTGTTGGCATCCGCGCGAGCAGGCGCTCTACTGGACCGATGTGCCCTCCCGGAAGATCAAGCGCTGGAACCCGCGCAGCGCCGCGCATGCGATCTGGACCTTGCCGGAGATGGTCACGGCCATCGCGCCGCGCCGGAAGGGCGGGCTGATCGTCGCCTCGCACACGGGCATCGATTTCTTCGATCCGGCCAGCGGCCGCGCCACGCGCTTCTGCGCGCCCGAGCAGGACAAGCCGGAGAACCGCTCCAACGACGGCAAATGCGATCGCCAGGGCCGCTTCTGGTACGGCACGATGATGAACAACTTCGCGCCGGACATGAGCGAGCGGCCGATCGCCGGGCCTACCGGCAGTCTCTACCGCGTCGATGCCGACGGCTCGGCCCATGCCTGCGAGCAGGGCGTCGGCATCTCCAACACCGTCGCCTGGAGCCCCGACGACCGCACGATGTATTTCGCGGACACCCTCGATGCGATCTACGCCTACGACTTCGATGCCGCGTCGGGCCGCGTCAGCAACCGCCGCATCTTCGGCAAGCTCGACACCGCAGAGCATGGCCATCCCGACGGATCGACGATCGACGCCGACGGCTTCCTGTGGAACGCGCGGTGGGACGGCGGCTGCCTCGTCCGCTGGTCGCCCGACGGCAAGGTCGACCGGGTCGTGAAGATGCCCTGCCGGCGCGTCACCAGCTGCATTTTCGGCGGCCCCGACCTCGACGTCCTCTACATCACGACGGCGCGCTACGGCCTCGGCGCCGGCGACCTGGCGGAGCAGCCGCTGGCCGGCGGCATCTTCGCCCTCGACGCCGGCGTGAAGGGAATTCCGGACGGCCAGTTTGCCGGTTAGGTGACGTGGAAGACGCCGGCGCCGGGAATCAGCGGCGGCGCGTGCGCTTGGTGCTGCGCTTGGCGGCAGCCCGTTTCTTCGCCTTGGCTTTCGGCCGAGCAGCGGCGACGCGTGCCGCGCTGCGCCCGCCGACATGGGCGTAGGCCACGACCTCGATCTTGGCGCCCGGCACCATCAGGTTGGCGATGATGGTGGCGCGGTTGGGATAGGGCGGCTTGAAGGCCTTGGCGTAGATCTCGTTCATGCCCGGGAAATCGGCGGGATCGGGCAGATAGACCAGCACCTGCGTGACGTCGTCCATGCTGCCCCCGGCCGCCTCGACCGTGCGGCGCAGATTGGACAGGGTCAGTTCGGCCTGGGCGCGGATGTCGCCGGTCTCGATCGAGCCGTCCTCGCGGTTCGGAATCTGCGCCGTATAGAGAATGCCGTCCGCCGTCGTCGCCCATTCGAGCGGCGAGCTGACGGCCGGCAGGTGCGTCTTCACGGGCTTGCGCATGGTGCTTCCCCCTCGTGTTTCTCGGTCTGCGCAATTTGTATGCGCGCTGCATTATTGACACCCCGGCGCGAAAGCTCAAGAGTAGGGCTCTAAACGAAAGCCCATCAGGGCTATAACCCAACGGGAGGGAGCACATGACGTTGAGAGTAGGACGGGCGCTCTATGCCCTGGCGACGGTCGCGATCGCCGTCGGACTGGCCGGCACGTCCGCGCTGGCCCAGGTGAAGACGATCGAGCCGGGCAAGCTGAATATCGCCATGAACGGCGACATGCCGATGACGCAGCTGAAGGATGGCAAGCTGAGCGGCACCGACGGCGAGCTGATGATCTACATCGCCAAGAAGCTCGGGCTCGAGCCGGTGGTCCATCAGATGGATTGGGCCGCCGAGATCGAGGCCACCAAGCAGGGCAAGGTCGACATCATGCACGGCGCCATGGGCTGGATCGAGCCGCGCACGAAGATCATGAACCTGACCGATCCGATCTACTACTTCGGCACCCTCCTGGCGCAGAAGGAAGAGAACAACTTCCACAGCTTCGCCGACATGAAGGGCCATTCGGTCGGCACCGTCACCGGCTTCACGCTGGTGCCCGAGCTGAAAGGCGTCGAAGGCATCGGCGAGGTCAAGCTCTACGACACCTCCGACGGCGTGCTGCAGGATCTGGTGGCCGGCCGCCTCGACATGGCGATCCTCGATCCGCCGCTGGTGCAGTGGGGCATCGTCCAGCACCCCGAGTGGAAGCTGAAGCAGGTGCCGCTCGATCCGGAGCCCGCCAAGTATCCGATCATGTCGACCAAATACAGCGTCATCTTCGGCGTCAACAAGGATGAGCCGGAGCTGGCCGCCGCCATCAGCAAGGTCATCGCCGAGGACATCTGGCCGAACTGCATCAACGTGAAGACCATGGCCAACTACGGCATGGGCGACAAGGCGTGGTTCGTGCCCCCGGCCGTCGATCCGCGCGCCGGCGTCGACCGGCCGAAGGACTACAAGTCGCTGACGGCCGAGAAGTGCTTCTGACGGCTCCCGTTCACAGGCCGGCAGCAGTGTGTTGATCTGTAGGGGCGGGTCTCAGACCCGCCCCTACGAATGTTGGCACGCGACGTCGATGGCCCCGCTGCTCCAGATCGTCGATCTGCACAAGCGCTTCCTCGAGCTGGAAGTGCTGACCGGCATTTCCCTGGAGGTGGCGCGCGGCGAGAAGGTGTCGATCATCGGGCCGAGCGGGTCGGGCAAGACAACGCTGCTCCGCTGCATCAACTATCTGGAGAAGCCGACTGCCGGCCATATCTACATCGACGGCAAGCTGATCGGCGAGAAGCAGGTCAACGGCGGCTATGTCCACTTGAGTGACCGCGAGCTCGCCAAGGAGCGCCAGGAGATCGGCTTCGTCTTTCAGCGCTTCAACCTGTTCCCGCATCTGACCGCGCTCG
>Ga0137403_10005685_pt1 | contig 14419 bp, 25 predicted proteins | sample CZOMad2_1_16fung_FD_122057 | JGI IMG/M metagenome (GOLD analysis project Ga0137403, IMG submission 122057) | Vadose zone soil fungal communities from Angelo Coast Range Reserve, California, USA - CZOMad2_1_16fungal (Hybrid Assembly) | ecosystem: Environmental > Terrestrial > Soil > Vadose zone... | reverse complement strand
CTCTTCGACATCACGATAGCTGAGGCAGAAGCGGAAATACAACCACACTGCATGGCTGATGATCTCGGCTGGGAAACAGTGATTCTTGTAATGGTTGATCGATAATGTGCCCTGAAGCCTTGGTTGCAGGCAGGGTTTCGGGAGCCACCGCCCGGGTAGGTTTACCCACTACGAAGACGGCACCTGCGGTCCTCAGGGGCCGGGCCCGACGCCTTCGGCGTCGTCTCCGGTGAAATGCCGCAGGCCCACGCTGCCGTCGTGGACATCTCCCCTGGAGGCCATCCACCGGGTGGATGAGATAGCGGAATTTTAGGCCCTCAACAAGCATCATACGTGTGTTTTAGCACACGTCATCACATCCACACTCGCAGCCCAGAATGCGAGTGAGAGGACTAGCCCCACCAGCATCAGGCCGACGCTCACCTGCGCATGCGCGAAAATCGGAACCACGAGGGAGCCGAAAAAGACCAGGCCGATATTGGAGAGCATCTCGGAGACGAGCTTTAGTTGCGCATCAGAGAGCATATAGAGCAACTATAGCAACCCCCAGGGGTCGTGGGGAGGCGGAGCTGCAGCTGCTGGAGGGTGGCCTCATCCGCCGTGCCTGAGACGGGTAAGCCGTGTTGCTGCTGAGACTGGCGCAGCGCCGCTTCGGTCTGGGCATTCAACTCGCCATCGACGGGGCCGGCGTACACCCCTTCGGTCTCCAGGCGCTCTTGCAGCCGTTTGAGAGTATCCTTGCTCATGAGCTGCTTCTGTTCCTGGCGCTGCTCGCCCGTGGTCCCAGCGGTCCCAGCCTTGACCATGATGGGCCAACACTACTTGCTCATACTTGCACCACCGTGTCATCCTCGTAGTTGAGGCCTGCTGTTCCGCGTGCCGCAACCGAGGTGGTCGCCGCTCCAGCAGCGCTAGGAGGGACATCTTCCGCGTCGACTGTCATCTCAGGTATCCAGGGCACTGGTCTCTCGTGGCAGGGCCTGGGTGAGATCAGCCCCCTTCCCTTCGAGGATGGGCGCCCTCCGATGTCTGGACGACAGGGAATGGCCTGACGGGAGGAACAGCCCCAAGGGGAGGCTTGAGCCCATGCAAGGGCTGACCGTTCAATAACGTCGCGATTGCCATGCGGTTTCGCGCGTCACGGCCTGCCATGTCGGGTGGACCCCTGGGTCACCGGTCGCGCCGTGCCGCACTGGCACCGCACCGTGGTCGCAGCCAGCGTGTGGTAGCCGATATCGGAGATGTCGCCCATTTTGCCGAGCCCCATATTGGTGCCTCAGGCCAGTGGGCAGGCGATGATCGCGCGGTCGTCCGCTTCGTGTTTGACGTAGCCTCCGAGGATGTACTCGAAGGCGTCCATGAACCGGCACTGCTGATGCACAAAATGCACGACGCTCCTGATCTCCACCTGCCGGAGCTGTTCAAAGAATGGATGATTCATGGGCTCACTGCCACGGGGATACTGGAGGGTCAAGCGAACATGGGGGCCCCTTCGTATGATCTGCACGTGCTCGTTCTCGTCCGCAGCAATACGCTGATTGACCTCAGTCATGCGGCCTTCAAGCCGCCGCTCAAGCGCTGCTAAATGCTCCCGGATCGGTTGCGTGAGGAGTGCCAAACCAGCGTCGGCTATCAGCGCATCCTTGGCCTGCCACCGCTGATCATCTCGCAAGTCATCTTTGAAACGCCGGAAGCGGACACTGTCTCGGCAGAACAGATCGCCCGCTTCGAGGCCGTTGCATAGCAGGCGATAGGCCAGAAACTCATAGCGGTTCGGGAGGAGGCGTCTCTTGCTGCGCGTATCCTGAGTATACAGGCAGCGTTTGAGGGTCTCCGGTATGAAGCGGGTCGGCAACGTGTTAGAGGGATAGTGACCAAGCGACATGCTTTCTGAAACGCCGTCCTCAGAAAATGTACAGCCGTGATCAAGGGGGCGTGGGCCGATGTGGCACCGAAAGCGATCGCGAGGAGGATGGGGCGCACATGGCGTTTCAACTGCGGCGCCAGCCTATCAAGATAGTCCCACTGAAAGGCGGTTTCGTCGAATCGCGCGTGTGTGGCCAGATGATCCGCGATGAACGCCAGCTTCGGGCGCTCGAGCATGCCAAACGCGTGTGTTTGGACGTCTTGGAAGGGCGTCTGTGGCGCCATACTGCCATCCGTAAAGAGTTTCAGGATTTGCCCGGCCTTGTACAGATGGGGCAACAGCCTTCTGGCGAGCTCATAGACGGATGGAGCTGTTGTCCCCGGCGTATTTCTCGCGCCATCTCCCGCCAGCTAAAGTCTTTCGGTTCCCGCTTCAAGAGCGTGATTTCATACAACCCTTGGGCATCCTCCAGGAGAAGGGTGAAGGCCGCGGTCTCAGCGGGTGTCAGATGTTGGCGGACGAGGGTGATCAAACGCTGCTGCTCCTCCAGCAGCGCCTTGCCAACGGTCTCTTGCAGAAAGCTGTAGCCCGGCGCCACGAGGCGGTGTTCTGTCAGATCATGCAGGAGTTCACGGAACACATAGACGGGTTGGCCGCCTACCATGTGAACATGACGGTCGCAGGAAACCACGGCTCCAGATGCTCTACCTGCTGGCTAGCGGGCAGGTCCAGACCCGCCGGGACGTGGCCTGCCTGCTGGGCGTCCATCGGAATACCATTGGCCACTGGCTTGCACTCTACGAAGCGAGTGGCCTGGACGCCTTGCTGGCGCTGTATGTACCGGCTGGCCAACCCCTGGTGCTCCCTCCAGACGTGCTGGCGGCGCTTGAGCAGGCCCTCCGGCAGCTCGCCGGCTTCACCTCTTACGAGGCTGTGCGGCAGTGGATCAAGCAACGCTACCAGCTGGACGTCACCTATTACACCCTCTACACGATCATTCGCACCCGATTCAAAGCCAAGCTCAAGGTACCGCGGCCCAGCCACACAAAAAAATCCTGACGCCATCCGGGCGTTTCAGGCGACCTGTCAGGAGCGGCTGCAACGCGTCATCCCACCCGCGAACACCCGCCCGGTGCGGGTGTTCAGCCAGGACGAAAGCCGCTTCGGTTTGCTGACGGTACGTCGCCGACGCCTCACGGCCCGCGGTGTGCAGCCCAGCGGACCAGCGCAGCAGGTCTTCGAGTGGTTCTACGTCTATGGGGCCGTGGCGCCCACGACGGGCGAGCGGTTCTTCCTCGAACTCCCGTATCTCAACGCCCAGAACTTCCAACTCTTCGTCGACGCATTCGCGCAGGCCTTCCCCGACAGCCTAAACCTCCTGCTCCTGGAGTAACCGTTCACGTGGTGCTGTGCTTGTAGTTTCAATGATTTACAGGTGCATGGGAGCAGCTATTTTGGCCATTTTGGCGAAAATCAAAATCGCAACATATTGTTTTCGAAAGGGTTATAGTAGGTGAACGGTTACCTCCTGGATAACAGCGGGGCGCACATGGCCCAACGCATTCGATGGCCGGAGCATGTCCGATATGTAGGGCTCCCGCCTTACTGTCCGGAGTTGAACGCAATTGAGCGCGTCTGGCGCGACCTGAAGGACGACTTGGCGTGGCAACAGTTCGCCAATCTCGATGTGCAACAGACCTATGTGAGCGACTGGTGGCAGGCCTAAGATGCACCTACCCTCCAATCGCTCACCAGCTACGCGTTCCTGGTTGAAGCTATTAATGCACTGAGTTCAAAGCAAAGTCATAGCAAAGTCATATAAGATGCCATAGATGCGAGACTTGCCGGAAAAGGAAACTCACCATGCTGCAGGTGACCGAACTGCGGCACAGACGCCAGCACGGTGCGTTCATCAACACGCTGATGAAAGACTACTGCCTCTCCAAAGCCAGTGTGTAATGCTACCTCAGTGAGACCTCCTCCTCATCAGCTCAAACCGTATAATCCCTGAAATATACCTTTTGCTTTTACCGTTTCCGCGCCAGCTCATCGCACTCCAGGTGGAGCGTCATCCATGAAACACTTCCCGCGAGAGCCATGAGCCCGAGCGGCTGGGAGCGCGCGCTATGACCCCCAATGAGGAGGCCCAGTTCATCACCCTCGGGCAGCAAGGCTATAGAGTGGAGAAGGACCACCGATGATTACCTTCCTTGCGAGTTTGTGTGGTGGCGTCATCAGCGCCGTCATTACCCTCACCTTACTCGACAGTTGTGATTCGCCATGCTGGAATCCCCATGCTACCCTTGCGCCAGGCTGAATACCCGGACAAGGACACGGGGGTGTATGATGGAATTGCCGATTGTGGCGCCTGCTCCTGTGGTCACCGAGCACGCGGCGGTCTTGCGAGACCTCTTTGATAACCAGTGCCAGTTTCGGCATTTTCAGCACTATCTGACAGGTTTGATCGTCCTGCCCAACAAGAGCCTGGCCAATATGGCCCGCTGCATCCTTGAGAGCGCCGACAAAACGAACCTGTCGCGCTTTCTCTCGGAGACCTCCTGGCGGGATGACGCGATCAATCACCGCCGCTTCCGGTTCATGCTCCAGCAGACGACACCTCATCGCCGACGCCGACGCGAATCGCTCATCGTCCTCGATGCTACGCTGTGTGAACATGTCGGGAGTCTCTTCGACTATGTGGACCGCCACTATAACCACGGCGATGGGACGTATCCTCTGGCCCACAATCCGGTGACCAGCTTCTATGTCAGTGGTCCAGTCCGCTTCCCCCTCGATCTGCGCCTGTATCGCCGCTATGAAGAATTAACCCAGTGGGAAGCCGCAGTGGCCAAACACTGTCCCGATTTCAAGATCCCGACTGAGAAAAAGGCGCGGAATCGTCTGCATCAGCAAGTCGACCCGGTGTTGCTCCAGGATCCCGACTGTCGGGCGCGGCACGAGCAGTTTCGGACCAAAATTGCCCTCGCGATCGAACTGGTCGAAGCGGCCATCCGGCACAAGGTCCCGTTTGGGGTGGTGGTGTTCGACGCGTGGTACCTGGCGGAGGACGTGGTCCGAGTCTTGGCCCGGCGGCGGAAGGCCTGGATCAGCCTGCTCAAAAAGAACCGCCGGCTGGAAACGGCGAGCTTTCACCTGCGAGATGCCAACGGCTGGCCGCTGCAACTGCCGCGCCCCCACCGCGCGGTCGAGGATCTCGTGGCGCTCATCCCCGTGCAGGCGTATCGCCCTGTCAAAGTGCAAGAGCAGACCTATTGGTACTTCACACTGGGTGTCCGAATTCCCGGCTTGGGCAAGGTCCACATCGTCGTGAGTTTCGAGCACGAGTCCTTGACGGGCCGCTCGGTGGTCCTGGTCACCAACCGAGTAGACTGGAGTGCCGCCAAGATCATCAGTCTGTACCTGCAACGGTGGCCGACGGAAACGTTTGATCAGGACAGCAAGGGGCCGTTGGGCTTCCACGCGTATCGCATGCGGAGTACGGAAGCCATGGGGAAACCTTGGTGTCTGGTCTTCGTGGCCTATTCGCTGTGGCATCTGACGTGTCTGCCTGCGGTACCGGATCGAACGCGGAGCCTCATCCGGACCATTGGGGACGCCTGTCGGCAACAGGGGCGCGCGTTGATTCAAAAACTCTTGGTGTTCGTCCATGACCAGTTGTCCCGCGGGGCCTCGGCTGACCGGGTCTTTGCTCAGCTATTTACTAAACAGCGGGATATGATTCCCGCATGATAATATGTGACCGCCCCAAATCACAACTATCGAGTAACAGACTATCCTAGAGATTATTCTTACTCCGCCATCACTATTGTATACACATGATGACAATACTCACATAGTCCACCAAGGATTTGTTCTAACATTCCTAGGTCCGCTCCACATCTGTTACATTCGCTATAACTCCTCGAATGGCCACATAGAGCGCATTTGTCTTCTTCGGTTATATAAGATTTTCTAAAGCATTCCAGACAATGGTAAAGTGGATCATCTGTACCATCTCTTCTAGCTCTATAAAAATCATATGATAAATGCACTTCTAAACATGGCTCTGCTACATCAAAAAAGTCTAATTCTTCTCCACGTGATTTACGGGATAATATGAGCCCACCTATAGATTCTCCATCATAATTTGAAGGCATTAGCAGAGAAGAAGAACAATTTATACATCTAAACTTGTCTAATGCACTCTCCAATTCTGTTGATTTCCAATTAATAGATTGTAGTGAAGATTTTCACTCACCTTGTTCTCTTATAAATATAGTCTCTATTTCGATAAGTGTGTTCCAGCATTCTTGCCCAAGCATTTTCAATGGCTCTTCGGTTAAATTTAGCTGTATAAAATCTCTGATAAGTACAAATGACTTTGCTAAATCCTCTCTTATCCGATTACTTTCAATGTCACTATAGTAATGTTCTATATTATTTATAATGTGAGAAAGGTCATCAAAAGATTTCCAATCAACTTGAACATCAAGATTTTTAAAACGTTCTTTTATTTGAAATATACTGGCAGTGTTTTTGCCTTCACCAATAAGTTTTATGATTCCGTCGCTAGACCTGACCGGGGATATTTTCTCTTTAACTAAAACCTCATTACTATCTGTGGGAGATAACATACGAAGTTTTTCTTTATAGAGTAACAAAATACCGGCGTGAATGTTTCTCACAGAAGAAAGCATGCGTTCCGGTTTTAACGTATTGAAATCTTCCACACCCACACAGATAGATTGAATGGCATTTTCTAATAAATGCATAAAGAGTGGCTCCGATAGTACTGTATAGCGAGGCCGGATTCCTACACCGCCATAAATGGCGATCCCGGCCAGCATCGCCGCCAAGTCAAACTACCTACAGGAATCCGGACAGATCAGGGATGTGTGCCGGGTAGAACCGGCCCTTCACATCCACCAAACACGGGTAGGGGACGCGATCGAAATACCCCCGGAGCTGTTCGCGCTGGGCCTTGTCCTTGAGGTTCGAGAGCGCCTGGTAGGCCGGACGCGCCCAGATACAGCACCGTAAAGGCCCGCCGCAGGCCGCCTTCGCCGGCGATCTTCCAGGCGTTGACCTCGAATTCCTGCGCCACCGCAAACACCTTCATCCGGTACTTGCGGCCGCGGCGCAGGAGCCGTCGCAGCCATACCAGGCCGATATCCTTGGGAACGTCCGCCGTCTCGAGCATTTCCGCCAGTTCCGCCGCCGTGCTTGGGTATTCCTCGATCACCCGGACGACTTTCCCGCCGAATACTTCGCCTTCCCCGTGCAAGGCCGTCCGGCGCCTCAATTCGTTGATGTCTTCGGCTATGCCTTGCGCGATCGCCGCGTAGTCCCCGGCCCGCCCCGCGACGTCCAGTTCTCCCCACGCCCAGGGCGCGGCGTCGCTGTCATAGATATAATGTACCCCAAAAACTCGACAGGCTATTAAGATAGAATGCTGTGTCAAGGTGCGAGGGATGAGGAGAGAGGAACTGCCGGCACAGCGGAAACGTTATCGCGCTGAATTCAACGCCCGTGTCGCGTTGGAAGCCCTCACAGGGCACAAGACCGTCAATGAGTTCGCGAGTACATACGGGGTGCATCCCACACAGTTCACGCACTGGAAACATCAGCGCGAAAAGGAGGGTCGCCACATTTTCTCGGCACGACGTGCATAGGGGGCGCAGGAACACGAAGCCCGACAAGCCCAGTTGTATCAACAAATCGGGCAACTCAAGGTGGAGTTCGACTGGTGGAAAAAAAAGGGTCATCGTCACTTTTGGTGAGGCGGGTGACACCGTGTGCTTCCGGATGTACATTATGAGATATGCACACTAATACAGCTGCCACGCTACTCAAGGCGCTCCTCCCACCCACGTGCCCTGCACATCTCGATGCCGTGGCCGTGGAGTCGGAGACGCTCCAGCTCCAGCTCACGACGACCGCCCCGAGCGCGTGCTGTCCCCTGTGTGCCGTGCCCTCAACTACGGTGCATAGCCGGTATCAGCGCCACCTGACAGACCTCCCCTGGGGGAGCCTAGCTGTGCGCATCCAGCTGACGGTGCGGAAATTCGTGTGCCGCAATGCGACATGCGTCCGCCGCATCTTCACGGAGCGCCTGCCCGCGTTGGTCGCCGTGTATGCCCGGAACACCTGTCGACTGGTCGCGGCACTGCAGGCCATCGGCATCGCCCTGGGAGGAAATGCGGGCGCCCGGCTCGCGGCCCGCCTGCGGTTGCCGACGAGTGCGGCCACCTTGCTCCGCCTGGTCCGGGTGGCCCCTAGACCGCCTGTACCAGCCCTCCAGGCGGTGGGCGTCGACGAATGGGCCTGGCGGCGGGGCCACCGTTACGGTACCATCTTCGTTGATCTGGCGACACATCGGGTGGTCGATCTCCTACCGGAGCGCTCGGCCGCCACCGTGGCGGCCTGGCTCGCCCAGCATCCGACGATCACCGTGGTCTGTCGCGATCGGAGTTCTCTATATGCGGACGGCATTCGTCAGGGGGCTCCCGAGGCGGTGCAGGTCGTCGATCGCTTGCATCTGGTGGACAACCTTCGCGAAGCGGTGGAAGCGTTCCTGCGGAATCATCGGGGTGCTCTCCAGGCCGCCGCAGCACGCACAGCCCAGGCGCTGACTCCGAGGAGCCCCATACCCACCACCCCGATGTATCGAGGGCGGCGTCAGCCCCCGCAGCCCCAGCCTAGGGCGGAGGCCGAACCGCCGCCGCAGACCCTCTGGGGCACGATCTATGACGCTGTGCACACGCTCCATGCCCAAGGCATCCCGGTGGCCACGATCGCCGGTCAGCTCGGTATCAGCCGTCCCACGGTCTATGCCTATCTGCGTCGGACCACACCACCGAGCTCGAAACGGCCGCAGTTCTAGTGGACGGCGCGGGTGTTGACGCCTTATATGCCCTACCTCATCCGCCGCTGGCGTGAGAGTGAGGCCTACAGTGCCCAGCTCTGGCGGGAGATTCGCGTCCTGGGCTATACCCATTCCGCCCGGACCGTTACCCGCTTCATCACGCAGCTGCGGCGTGCCAGCGAAGCGGGGCAGGCTCCCGAGGCGCAGGCCTCGCCGTACACCCGCCCCCAAGGACCCTCGGCACGTGCGCTATCGTTCATCCTGGTGCGCCCCGCCGCCAAGCGGTCACAGGACGCGCAGAGCTATGTCGAGCAACTCTGCCAAGGGGAAGCGGACATCGCGCAGGCGCATACGCTGATCCAGGCCTTTCTGACCATCATGCGGGAGCGTCGCGGTCATGACCTGGAGGCATGGATGGCCGAGGCCGTTCGCAGTGGGATCGACGCACTCGCCCGCTTCGCGCGGGGGCTGCAGGACGACCTGAGCGCCATCACCGCAGGGCTCACGCTGGAATGGAGCAATGGCGTCACGGAAGGTCACATCCACCGCCTGAAGCTGGTGAAGCGCCAGGGCTATGGCCGGGCGGGCTTCGCGCTCTTACGGCAGCGCGTCCTGCAGGCGGCCTAAGGCTGGGATAGGGCTCATCATAGCGGCGAGAATGCAGACACATGCCTGCCTTCAGGGGAGCGGCTGCATGTGTGAGGAGTGATGATGGCCGAGTCCGACGTCATCGCCATTGGGGGAGCCCCATTCTCGGGCAAAACCACGCTCGCCAAGCGACTGGCCGCGCAAAGAGGATATGCGCTGGTCGCCCTCGATGACCTAGGCACCGCTGTGCGCGCGGTGACCACGCCGCAGTCCCAGCCGGCCCTGCATCCCATGGCCGGCTGGGATTATCAGGCCTATTACGTCGCGCATCCGCCGGCGACCTTGATCCACCACAGTCGGCAGGAACACAAGGCCCTGTGGCCGGCGATTGCGGCGGTCATCCACGCGCACCTCCAGTGGGCCGGGCCGGTGATCCTGGAAGGCTGGCAACTGGATCCCGCCCGCGTGGCGTCGTTGACCCACCCGCAGCTCCGTGCCTGCTGGCTCCTGGTGGACGACGCGGTGCTAGAGGCCCGGCTACGGGCCGACACGGCTTTTTATCAGGGCTGCACGGATGTTGAGCGGTTCATTCACCAATATCTGGCGCGGAGCCGCTGGGTGAATGACCGCGTGCGTCATGCGGCCGCCCATGAAGCGGGCATGGCGTTCCTGGTGGGGCCAGACGAGACGGTGGACGCCCTCGTGACCCGCTGTGTGCAGCGCGGGTGGCCGGAGTGAGCCTGGCGGTCACCGCGATTCGGTTACCCGATCCCAAGATGCCGTGCCTGCCACCGCTCCATCGTCACCAAAATTGACGATGAGCCAAAAAAAGTTGGCGTGGTCAACTGACGCCAAACGCCACGTCATCGAGCCCGATCATCCTCGGCTCAGTGTTGCCCGGCAGTGCAACCTCTGAGGGCTATCACGGGCCAGTTTTTACGATACGCCACCTGGGGAGAGTCTCGAGCACCTGCATGTCATGCGCGTACTGGATGAACAGGACACGAGGACCCCCTGTTATGGGGTGCGCCGGATGACGGCCTGGCTGCAGTCACAGGGGCACGGCGTGAACCACCAACGGGTGGCGCGACTGATGCACACGATGGGACTGGAGACGCTGTAGACCAAACCCCGCACCAGCCAGCCACCGCCAGGACATCGGGTGTATCCCTACTGGCTACGGGGGGTGCCGATCACACGCCTCAATCAGGTCTGGAGTACGGACATCACGTATATCCGACGGCAGGGCGGCTTTGTCTATGTGGTCGCCATCTTGGATTGGTTCAGTCGCTACGTGTTGTCCTGGGCGGTGTCCAATACCAGGGATGGACGCTTTGGTCTCGACGCCCTGGAGCAGGCGTTATGGAGGGCGAAACCCGAGGTGTGTAATAGTGACCCAGGGCTCCGTTCACCAGCATGGACTTTACGAGTCGCTTGGAGGTCGCGGGTATACGGATGAGCATGGACGGGCGTGGTCGGGCGCTGGACAACGTTTTTGTCGAGTGTCGGTGGCGGACCGTCAAAGATGAGGAAGTCTATTTAACTCGACTTTGGCCATTTTCCCCCCAACGAGATAGCAGGAAAATGGCTGCCAGATGAGGGCTTTATGGCAGCGGTATAGGAGGCTGAGTCATTTCGTGATGTCTCCCTCTCCACCAGACTTCACCGAATTTCCGGACGGTGCCTCCCCGTCCTTGCCTGACCTGCAGAGGGTCGATTCCTGAATGGCCAAAGTCGAGTTTAAAGGATTACGAAACGCCCAGGGAGGCGACGCTGGGGTTAGAGCAGTACTTGGTGTTTTACAATGGGCAGCGTCTACATCAGGCGCTGGACTACCAGACACCGGCGGCGGTGTACTTCGGTTCGTAGGCATAGCAGCCTATCTTAATTTTCGCCTCAACTTGTCTTGACAATGAGGTACACCTCAAGACCCGCACATGCGCGTCCCTGAAATATGAGTGAATGAGATACTTGGTCAGCAGGGATTTTCCGGAGCCACTTTCCCCGACCATGGCCGTATGATTCTCCCCGCTCACGGTTTCCAGCGGGTAGAACTCCAGGGGTTCGGTCGCCGCCAGCTGGTCTTTCGCGGCCGCGATCTTGCTGGCCGGCACATGGCGCAGACGCCGCAGCAGGGCGGCGGTTTCCTTCGGGCGTTGCAGGATGATCTCGATCAGATCCGAAGACACCTTGCCCGCCAGGGCGAGCAATTCATCGGTGTTCTGCTCCAGGATTTCCGCGATCAGGACGATTTTCTGTTCCCCCGGCGGCGGGAAGTGCCCTCGTTCCATGTTGGAGAGGAAATTCGGCAAGAGACCGACACGCCCGGCCAGCTCCCGGAGGGAGTAGCCTTGTTGTAAGCGGAGCTGGCGGACCAGGGTGCCGAAGGCTTTTCCATAGTGGAACGTATAACCTTGACACTCCACCGCTGTCAATGAAAAACGTTACTGAGATTCCAACATAAGGGTCACCCATGAGCGGTGAGCCTATACCTCGCCAGGATTGCTGGCAGGGTGCCGATCCCTGGGGGCCCATCCTTGAGCTTGACCCCCAAGAGCAGAGAGTACTCCGCCACAGGAAAGATGCCGTCATACCCTCCGGCACACCCGATCAGCTTGTCCCGGTTTTGCTCCTGGAGCTGGCGTCGCCAGCGCTGCCAGCCCCCCGGTTCCGCTCCCAGGGCTTCCCGTGCACGCGGCAGCCGGTACGCGGTCGCCAGGGCGAACAGCAGCAGGGTGCACGTCACAGGTACCCGGACGGCCCGCGCGGTGTTCTGCGGTGGATGTTTCACGTCCCACGGCGGTGTGGCTGCTTTGCGACAGCAGTGCTCCATGAGGCGGCGGTCATCATCCTCATCACACGGCTGCCAGGGCTGCGGCACGGCGGCATGGGTCAGGAACACCGTGTTGCCCCCCGGCCCCTAGTCCCGCCCATGCCATGTGCGGACGACGACCACATGGATCGGGTTGGGCTCGCAGTCGCGCCGATGGTGGTGACGCCCGTGTGCCTCCGTCCCAGACGGCTCAGACGTCGTCCGCCCCGTGATCCCGACCACCGCCGTTTCCAGCCGCTCGCTAGACGCCGTGCGGCCTGGCCCATGGCGGACCATGTGGACGCGATGGCCGACCGTCCCCCCCTCGCCCGCCGCCGCGAGCGCCTGCGCCGCCGCCGTCACCGCCCTGTTCTCTGTGGCCGGCACCACCAAACGGCTCCCCTGCGGCTCCAGCCACCACAGGTCGGTGCCCGCCCAAAAGCCCCGCTCCAAGACGACCGTGGACAGGCACGCAGAGCCCGCCACATGGGCCCGGGCCTGGATCACCAAGGCGCGGGTCCAGAGCGCCGCGTGCGCCTGCATCGGCACCACGTTGACGGCCAGAGGCATCTTCGTCACGGCATCGATCCGGAGGCGCGCTTGCCAGCCGTAGACCGTGACCTCGATCGCGTGCACCTGGCCCCGCTTGTCCTCGAGGCGCCTCGTGCGGGTCGCCTGGCCACAGCCCGGATCGCCTTCGGTCGTCTCCAGATCGGTGCCATCGGCCCTGCAAAGTCACCCGCTGGCCAACGACCCCAGCCGTGGCCAAGCCCCGAATCACCCTGTTGCACAAGGCTTCCAGGTCGCGCACGTGGCACTGCACCATGTTGTGGGCCAGGGTGTCCGGACACATGGGCCCGGGAGTCCGCTCCCCCTGGCGCTTGGTCCTCCCCCGTTGGCACACCCCCTGGCGGACCTGCTGGGCATTGCACCCCACCAGGCGCATGCGGGCCTCATCACTCCACAACAGCGCAGGCAGGGCATGGCTGCGCTCCAGGCCAACCAGGGTCTTGACCCCGTAGCGCAACACATCCTGCACGACGGGCCCCAGCACCCGGTCCATGGCGGCGCCGCGGAGCTGCTCCAGCCAGGCCATCACGCCAAACGCCTGCAGGCAATGGAAGAAATCCTCCAGCACCGCCCCTGCGTCCAGCCGGTAGACGCCATCGACCACGTGCTTACGGTCCAGCCGTCGCGCCACACGTGCCTCATCACGGCGGGCGACCTGCCAACACCATCGTGCGGCCAGGTGTTCTGTGATCTCGTCTCGGGTGTGTGGCATCGTCCACCTCCCGTTCCTGAACGTTTCTCAGCTCTAGAGGAAAGTGGAGCGTAGATCAAGGCTTCTGCTTATGTTGGAATCTCAGTATGGCGTATCGACGGGAGCAGGCGTGTGGCAGAAACTGGCCAAAGAAAAAACACCTCCGGCGAGATGCCGCGGGTTTTTCAGTATGAGAAGCGTCTGCGGATTAGGTGAGGAGCCCGAGGCGGCGCAGATTATCCTCGGTCCATCGGGTGGCCTGCAGGACGCTCCGAAGGGTCTTGCGGGTTAAGGTGTCGCTGCCGGTATGGTAGTGAATGCTGGTCAGTCGGCCGTCGGGGTGGCTGTAGATCCGGCCGCCGGTGCGGGTCTGGCGCTTCAACGAAAAGCCGTCCCTTCTCAGGGCGGCAATGAGTTCCCGTACGGGTGTGTTGCGGAGCAGGTCGAGTGATTACCGATAGAAGGCGGTCTTGAGTTGTCGGTTTTGAGGCAGGAGGCCGGAAGACATCATGAAGTGCTTGACCCGCGTTCTCGTGCTTCCGTTGCGATAGCGCGGGTGACAGATCTCGCAGTGATGGCGGTGGCCAAGGGCTTTTCGTTTGGCAAAGTACCAGACACTTCGTTCACAGACGCAATCAATTGCACCATCCGGATGGACGATGGCCAGATGTTCACGTTGGGCCCTCCTGGCTTTGACCCAGGTACGATGGAGCCGAGCGGCGCGCGTACGTTTACTGAAGGGTGGTGGATTCATGGTGCATAACCGCGTAGGGATGAGCGATGATCTCGCAGGAGCGCGTGTTTCCACTGGCGCCGCCGGAGCTTGTTGCTCTCCTTCTTGGCGTCTCGCTTGGGGCCCCAATAGGCGCCACGTCCATGCTTGGCGCCGGTATGCTCGGTCTTTGTGGCTCTGTATGCCATGATGATTGTCTCTGGTTAGGGCTCTTGCCCGAATGGCATTAAGTTAGGCAGAACCCAGGCTCGCTGGCCTGGAATCACACGGATGTTGGGATCCGTCAAGCATCT
>Ga0137403_10005684_pt1 | contig 14420 bp, 17 predicted proteins | sample CZOMad2_1_16fung_FD_122057 | JGI IMG/M metagenome (GOLD analysis project Ga0137403, IMG submission 122057) | Vadose zone soil fungal communities from Angelo Coast Range Reserve, California, USA - CZOMad2_1_16fungal (Hybrid Assembly) | ecosystem: Environmental > Terrestrial > Soil > Vadose zone... | reverse complement strand
GAGGTCCTCGTAGGGGCGCAGCACTGCTGCGCCCCAGCTTGGCAAGATCTCAGAGTGAAAGAAGCATTCGTCCGGAAAAACGAAAATGGAATCACCGAAACCAAACGAAACATCACTCCCGGTTCTCCCCGGCCAACCAAAACAAAAAGACCCCGTCTGCGGCATGACCGTCGACCCGGCAAAGGCCGCCGTCCGGGTCGAGCACGCCGGCAAAGCGTACTTCTTCTGCTCCAAACGCTGCGCCGAACGCTTTTCCGCCGCCCCCGACAAATTTCTCGCCGCGCCTGGCACTGCCGCATTGGAGTCCGCCTCGCACGGACAGATTCACGCTGCCGATCCGGCCACGGCGCAGCCCGCCGCAAAACCCGGCGTCCGCTACACCTGCCCCATGCACCCGGAAATCATCCAAATCGGCCCGGGCACCTGCCCGAAATGTGGCATGGCCCTCGAACCCATGGACGTTTTCGCCGAAGTCGAAGCCGATCCCGAATACGATTCGATGCTGCGCCGCTTCTGGGTGAGCGCCGCGCTTTCCGCGCCGCTGCTCATGTTAGCTATGGCAGGGGGATGGCTTCGCTTGCCATTCTCGCCGAGTAAGAATTGGATTGAGCTGGCTCTCGCCACTCCGGTGGTCCTATGGGGTGGCTGGCCCTTTTTCGTGCGCTTCTGGCAATCGCTGGTTCATCGCAGCCCTAACATGTTTACGCTCATCGGCATGGGCACCGCCGCAGCGTATCTCGATAGTGTTGTCGCGGTGCTTTTCCCGCAGTTCTTCCCAGCAACGATGAGCGCGATGGACGGCGCGGCCCCAGTCTATTTCGAGGCCGCCGCCGTAATCACAACGCTGGTGCTTCTCGGTCAGGTGCTGGAACTCCGTGCGCGCCAGAAAACCAGCGGAGCGATTCGCGCGCTGTTGAATCTGGCGCCGCCGCAGGCTCATCTGCTCGCAAGTGATGGCTCCGAGCGCGATGTTGCGCTCGATTCCGTGAAAGTTGGCAACCACTTGCGCGTGCGCCCGGGCGAACGCGTTCCCGTTGATGGCATGGTCCTCGAAGGTGCCAGCGCTGTCGACGAATCCATGATCAGCGGTGAAGCGATGCCGGTCGATAAAGCGGCCAACGACAAAGTCACCGGCGGAACACTCAACACCAGCGGCAGCTTTGTGATGCAAGCCCAGCGCGTGGGCAGCGAAACCACGCTCGCGCAAATCGTCAAACTGGTCAGCGAATCGCAACGCAGCCGCGCACCCATGCAACGCCTTGCGGACAAAGTCGCGGCGTACTTCGTCCCCGCGGTCGTGCTGGTCGCCGTACTGGCCTTTGTCGCCTGGGTGCTCGCCGGACCCGAGCCGCGTTTCGCGCACGCACTCGTCGCCGCCGTCTCCGTGCTGATCATCGCCTGCCCCTGCGCTCTTGGCCTGGCCACACCCATGTCCATCATGGTCGCCGTCGGTCGCGGCGCCCACGCGGGCGTCCTCGTCCGCAACGCCGAAGCTCTCGAAGCCCTGGCCAAAGTCGACACCCTCGTCGTCGACAAAACCGGCACGCTCACCGAAGGCAAGCCGCTCGTTCTTCGCACCGCAGTTTTCGAAGACCGTGGATTCGGCAAAGACGCTCTACTATGGCTTGCGGCAAGCGTTGAACAAGCCAGCGAGCACCCACTCGCGCGGGCGATCGTGACGGCCGCCCGAGAAAGCGGCGTCGCTCTGGGTCCAGTCGAGGATTTTCGCGCTGCGCCGGGCGGAGGAGTCGAGGGGCGCGTAAACGGAGAAATCGTACTTGTCGGCACTCTCAGATTTCTGGAACAGCAAGGCGTTCGCGGATCGACTGGCGAAAAACTGACCAGCCTCGATTCCGGGATGTCCGGCCCATTCGCTCCCAGTTACGTCTTTGTCGCGGTCAGCGGGCAGCTTGCAGGGGCCATCGCGCTCGGCGATCAAATCAAGACCACCACACCGGAGGCGCTGCGCCAACTTCGGCAGGATCGCGTTCGCCTGGTCATGTTGACGGGTGACCGTAAATCGCCGGCCGAATTCGTCGCCAAGCAACTCGGCATCGACGAAGTTCAAGCGGGAGTGCAGCCCGATCAGAAAGCGGAAATCGTCCAGGGCCTGAAAAAAGAAGGCCGCATAGTAGCGATGGCCGGCGACGGCGTGAACGACGCACCAGCTCTGGCTGCCGCGGATGTTGGAATCGCGATGGGTACGGGCACCGACGTTGCGATCGAAAGCGCTGGAATTACCTTGCTCCAAGGCGACCTGCGAGGAATTGTTCGAGCCCGAAAACTCAGCCGCGCCACCGTCAAGAATATCCGCCAGAATCTGGCGTTTGCATTTCTCTACAACATCATCGGCATTCCCATCGCTGCCGGTGTTTTCTTCCCCATTTTCGGTTGGCTCCTTAGCCCCATGCTGGCCAGCGCCGCCATGAGCGTCAGTTCTGTTTCCGTCATCGCCAACGCGCTACGCCTGAAGAACGCAAGCCTCGATTAGTTCAGCGGCTGCCTACATCGGCTTCGGTTGCAGCAGCGCATAGTTATTGCCGCACAAATCTTGAAACACCGCTTCGATCCCGTAAGGACGGTCTTGCGGTGTTTGCGTGAACTTGACGCCGCGGCCTCTTAGTTCTTCATAAGTCGCACGGCAGTTTTCGGTCTCAGCGACGCAGGTGGCATTCTTGCCCACCAGATCTGGAAACCACGACGCCAGCAGAAACTGCACTTCCGTTTGTTTCTTGGGTGCGATGGTCAGCCAGCGGATTCCGGGTGCTGACAGATCCATGCGCTTTTCGTAGCCGAGCTTTTCGGTGAACCACTTGAGCGCTTCATCCTGATCCACCACGGCGATAGTGATGGTTGCGATTTTGTTGATGCCTGGCATAAGTCCTCCAACGAAAGTAAACGATCGAGTTGGAGCGTACGCGAGGCGTACAAGGGAATGCTTCTCGATTCTTGCGATTTTTTGGAGTAGGCGTGCGGCCAGTAGGATTGAGGTCATCTCCCCGGCTTCGCGTGAAGCCCGTCCGCAAAAGCAGATGGCTTCTCTGAAGACTTCAGTCTCCAGAGAAGCCATCTAGGCTTACGAATCCAACAGCGCTCAGCTCAGCGACATCAGGGAGTAACACGAACGCTGATCGCGATGTTGTTTCCGCCGTCTTCACGGTACGTCACATCGGCCGTCGAATTGACCTTCAACTTGCCTTCCACCGTGGTGTTCTTATCGATTTGGAAGGTCATGGTCTTCGGAGTGGTGCTCGTGGCCTCCATCTGGCGCGCAGTGCTCGAGGCGACCGTCAGGGTGAAGGAACTGTCGCTCACCGATGCGATCTTTCCGGACACGGATTGAGCCTGTGCGGTAGATTGCGCCGGCGGAGGATCTTGATGACGGCCGGCGGGAGCTGCTGAAACTACCGTCACAAGAGCCAAGCTGCCAAGAGCGGTAAGGCAAAAACGTTGCACTTTGTTCATTTGAGAATTCTCCTGAGATTAGTAGGGCCAGACGCGCCTTGGACAGGCACAATGCGTGCCAAACTCCACGCAGACACAGCCCGCACCGCGATGTTTGTCTTATCGTTGAGTTTAGATGGAGTTCCGCGAGTCGAGCGGTGAGTAGTAGTGCCGGGATGTTCAGTACTAGCCTGTGCAAACTCTGCTTGGTTCGATGCGATTCTTCCTACAGCTTTTAACGGATTAGTTCTTCCTGTTCGCGAAAATATTATGGTTTTGCGCTCATCGTCGCTTCCTTAGCACGTGCGCGCGCGGGCAAAGTTGCGGAAGGATTGTTTTCGAAGAACGAAGGGCTGAGCGACGCCGTCACCGCGTGTGATTGGCCCTTCTCACTGACACCCGTGACCATCAGCTCGTAGCGAAATCCATCCGGATGGCTCTTGCTGCGCAGCAGCACCAGAATTCCGCGCACTTCCGCGTCTTCATGAATTATCGCGCCGCCCGAAGCGATCTGGGTGACCAGCGTCCCCTGAAATGACGACCCATCGCGATCCTTCGTCGAATCGATCGCGTCGATCAGTCTCACGCGCAGAGGAGTCCCTGGCTGCAATAAATCCAGTTCATCTCCGCCGCTTGGACGAAGCCGGCTCTGCACATGAAATGTCACTAGCGTTCCCGCTGCGATGTGCAGGGGAAGAACCCCGGAAGTTTGACTATCGGCGGGAATCGCGAACAAGCTGGTGACACATAGAACTACGAGCGCTAAACGCATCGGCCGGGCCTCTTCTACAGGGAACGCTTTTCCAAAATACCATTTCCTAGGTACGAAAACGCAACGAAATCATTTTAGCGACGTACAGGCACGTCGTCAAAAGGAAACAAAATCGAAACAAGTTGGATGCGGCGAATCGGTAATTGCGTTGGTTAAGGCCCATACTGCCCACATTTCGTCACTTGCGTGGATTCCGTGGCCCCGGAATCGGCGGAATTAGGATTGGTTGAGCAGAGAGTCGAAGTACGCGAGCATGTCAGGGGAGTCCCACTGCTGGAAGCCCACAAATTTGCGGGCGATCTTGCCGTGGCGGTCGATCACGTAGGTTTCGGGGTAGAACGAGGTGCCGTAGATGCGGGCGATTTCGGAGCTGCTACCCTTGGTTTTCGGATCGCGGTAGGTGGGGAAGGCGACCTTTTCGGTGCGGAGGAACTTTGCGTAGGCGTCCGGATCTTCGTCTGCGCTGACGCCTAGAATGATGGCGTTACGTGACTGGATGTGCCGCTGAAGTTTGTTGAGCGCGGGCGTTTCGTCCTTGCAAGGCGGGCACCAGCTGGCCCAGAAATTGAGCACCACGACTTTGCCGCGCAAGTCGGAGAGGTGTTCGGATTTGCCGTCGAGCGTGAGCGCGAAATTTTCGGCAGTAGTTCCGGCAATCGAGGGTTCGCCTTGGCGATAGGTCGGTAGGGCGAAGACTACCAGGACGCCCGCGAAGACTCCGACACCGGCCCAGATTGCCAGCTTTCGAAGAGGACTGCGCTGCATAGAATGTTATACTAACGCATCCACACGGGATCGGAAACCGGTCCTCCCTCCATTTATGGTTGACAACCACGCGCCAATCGCAGCTTCTGCCAGTGTCTCCGGCGCCGCGCGCCCGGACGTCGCGGCCGGCGTGTCCGCGATCGTTCCCGCGCGGAATGAAGAGGCGGTGATTGCAACCTGCGTGGAATCGTTAGTGGCGCAGGAAGAAATCGGCGAAGTGATTGTGGTCAACGATCAGTCGTCCGATAAGACTGCGCAGATCGTACGCGACTTTGCGGTGCGAAATCCAAAAGTGAAATTGCTGGAGACTGACGGACCGCCGCAAGGCTGGGTGGGCAAGAACTATGCCGTTTCAGTTGGTGCGCGAGAGGCCAAAAGTGAGTGGCTGCTGTTCACCGATGCGGATGCCGAGCATCTGACGGGTTCGACTGCCCATGCGCTCGCCAAAGCGAGCGAGACCGGCGCGGCGCTGGTGTCTTTTTCTCCGGAGCAGATTACCCGACGCTGGTATGAACGCGCGGTGATTCCGTTTGTTTATTGCAGACTCGCGAAATTATATTCGTACGACGCCGTGAACGATGCGAAGAATCCGGCGGCGGCTGCGAACGGGCAGTATCTGATGATCCGCCGCGATGCCTACGATGCTATCGGCGGGCACGCCAGTGTCGCGGGAGAGATTCTTGAGGATGTTGCGCTAGCGCGGATGGTGAAGCGCGGCGGTTCGCGCATTTGGTTTGGATCGGGGCACGGAGTCGTGCGCGTGCGCATGTATCGATCGTTCGCGGCGATGTGGGAAGGGTGGAAGAAGAATTTGTACCGGCTGGTTGGCGGCACGCCGCGTTCGGTGCTGAGCGAGTTGGACGCGTCGATTCCGTGGATGATTGTTATCGTTTTGCTGATCGGGATCAAAGTGCCTTGGGCGTTGTTTCTTTGCGTCTTGTTGCTGCTGGCCCGGCAACTTAGCTATGGCGCGGATTTAGTCCGTAACGGATATCCCTTCTCGTTCATCACCTACTATGTGCCCGCAGTTGCGCTATATGTAGGGGTGTTGTTGGCATCGTACCGGGCGCATACGAAGGGACGCGTGGTGTGGAAGGGGCGGCAGTACGAGATGGAATTACCGCAAGCTTCGGGAAAGTAGCTTTTCGGAAATTGAGAAAGGCGAGCGATGGTGCTGTTGACCAGGAAAATCGAGTTTTCGGCTTCGCACGTGTACCACAATCCGGCGTTTTCAGCGGAGGAGAACCGGCGCGTGTTTGGGAAGTGCAACAATCCGCACGGGCATGGGCACAATTACACGCTGGAAGTGACCGTGGCGGGGGAACCCGATCCGGCTACGGGCATGGTGCTGGATCTGAAGGAATTGAAGGCGATTCTGGAGCGCGAAGTCATGCAGCGCATGGATCATCGCTTTCTGAACAAGGAAGTGCCGGAACTGGCGGGCAAGATTCCGACGTGCGAGAACATTGCTCGAGTGATTTGGGACTTACTGGAGCCGAAGATTGCGCAGGGCAAGCTGCATCGCGTCCGCTTGTATGAGACGCCGGACCTCTTCGCGGACTGCTACCGGGACGGCGCTGCCGCATCTAATGGAGCAGGGCACTGATGACAGACTCCGTGAGAATCGAACTGGGACGGCGCTATCGTTTTGCGGCTTCGCATCGCTTGCATAACGAGCAGTTCGGCGACGCGGAAAACGACCGGGTCTATGGGAAGTGCAACAATCCGTATGGACACGGCCACAACTATGTTCTGGAGATCTGCGTGTCTGGAAACGTGAACCCGGCGACCGGTATGATTGCAAATCTTGCGGACCTCGACGGCTTTGTGGAAAGGGAGGTGCTGGAGCCGTTCGATCATAAATCGCTGAATGAAGATGTTGCGGCGTTTCACGGGGTGGTGCCGACGACCGAGAATCTGTGCATTGAGATTTACGAACGATTGAAACCTTTTCCGAAGGCGAAACTGGAGCGCGTTCGCGTCGAAGAGACGGCGAACAACAGCTTCGAGTACGCCGGAGAAAAAACCGAGGGCCAGCGACCGTGATCAAGCCGACCGAAGAAATTCTGCTGAATGAAAAGAAAGAGCTGGATGCCAAGACCATTGCGTGCCACATGCGCGAAATCATCAAGCTGGCGGGCGAGGACCCGAACCGTGAGGGCTTGCGCAAGACCCCGGAGCGGTTTGAGAAAGCCCTGAAGTTTCTGACCAGCGGTTATCACCAGAACATCGAACATGTGTTCAATGGAGCGACGTTTAGCGTTACTTATGATGAGATGGTGGTGGTGAAGGACATCGAGTTTTTCAGTTTGTGCGAGCATCACTTGCTGCCGTTTTTCGGCAAAGCGCATGTGGCGTATTTGCCGGAGAAGCGGGTGCTGGGTCTGAGCAAGATCGCCCGGCTGGTGAACATGTTTGCGCGGCGGCTGCAGATTCAGGAGCGCATGACCAGCCAGATCGCGCAGGCTCTTGAGGAAAAGCTGGCGCCGCAGGGTGTCGGCGTGATCATCGAGGCGCGACATTTGTGCATGCAGATGCGCGGTGTGGAGAAGCAGCATGGGCAAGCGGTGACCAGCGCCATGCTGGGTTCGTTCCGGCACAATAAGCAGACTCGAGATGAGTTTCTGTCGCTGGTGCGGCAGAAGAGCACGTAGGAAGTTGACCGGTCATAATCCCTGAAGGGCCTCGGTCTGGATCAGCTGCACAGGCCCTTCGAGGCTCAGGGTCAACAGGAGTGCCTGTGCTACCTACCTCAAGCACGTCTTTAGTTTTTTGACTCCGTTTTAAGTGACAGCCCAGTGTTTTCGCTAAAGAGTGCATAAACCGTTGCAATGACGGTGGTTACGCTTCGCTCTAGCGCGCAAGAGTGCAGCAAGAGTGTGTAAGTCGTTGAGCGTCGGCCGGGATCACCTTGCCAGGCTAAAGCTTGGCCCTGCGTTCGCCCCACGTTTTGCGGAGGCGGCTTTCGATAACCTTGCGGGTTAGAGTTTGCGGACTAGAGTTTGCAGGAATTCGACCAGTTGGGCAGCTTGCTGAAGTTCTTGCGGATCAAGGGATTGGAGCACTTGGGCGAGAAGTTCGACGCGGCGTTGCCTTCCTTCCTGCAGGATCCTCGTTCCTTTGGCGGTGGGTTCGAGGCGGATGCGGCGTTTGTCGTCGGTGGGCTTGCGGCAGACCAAGCCTGAACGGACGAGGCTGGTGACGATGCGGCTCATGGTCGGCGGACGGACTTGCTCGGCTTCGGCAAGTTCGCCGAGGGAACGCGGCCCGCCAAAAACCAAAACAGAGAGCGCAGAAAGCTGGGCTGGGCCGACTCCGCTGATGGAATCGCGCGCGCGGACGCGGCGGAGCAGATGGATCGCCGCGGAATGAAGTTGGTCGGCGATCTGGATGGGGTCGTGGGGCGGAGATAAATTGTGCTTGCTTTCGGTCATAGAATATAGTTAGCTATGCTAACAAATATTTTCCTGGAGGCAAAGGGCCATGACCATTTCACAAAATACCGCGCTCTCGCGTATCGGTCAGATCGCCATCAATGCACATGACGTGGACCGCGCGACGGCATTCTACCGCGACGTTCTGGGTTTGCCGCATTTGTTCCGCGCCGGGCAGCTATCGTTTTTCGATTGCGGCGGAGTGCGGCTGATGCTGGACAAACCGGAAAAGGCGGAATTCGATCATGCGAGTTCGATTCTGTATTTTCAGGTGGCGGATATACAGGCAACGTACAAACGGTTGAAGGCGGCGGGGGCTAAGTTTGAGGATACGCCGCATCTGCTGGCGCGGATGGCCAAGCATGATTTGTGGATGACGTTTTTTCGGGATAGCGAGGAAAATTTGCTGGCGTTGATGAGCGAGGTGGCGCATGCGGCGTAAGGGAACGGATCGGGTTTTCGGGCAGTGGATCCTGCTGGCTACACTTCTATTGGTGTGCGTTTGCGCGGCCGCCGGTTCAGCGAATGCCGCGGAGACGAAGAGCGGATTCTTTACGACGAGCGACGGAGCGAAACTGCATTACGTGGAGGCTGGGAAGGGGCCAGCTATCGTGTTTGTCCCAGGATGGACGATGCCGGGATGGATCTGGGAGCCGCAGATCCGGCACTTCAGCGAGCTGTTCCACGTAGTGGCGCTCGATCCGCGGTCGCAGGGCGAATCGAACTCAGGCACGGAAGGGAACAGCACGCAACGGCGGGCCAAGGACGTAAAAGAGCTTGTGGAGCAGCTGCATCTGGCGCCTGCGGTACTGGTGGGATGGTCGCTGGCGGTGCCGGAGCTGCTGACGTATGCGGAGCAGTTCGGCGGGGAAGCAGTGAGCGGCTACGTCTTGGTGGATGGATTCGCGTGGGACAAAAGAGAGCCGCAATTGGTGGAGGCGATGCTTGGGCTTTACACGCAGATGCAGACGAACCGCCGGGATTTTACGGAGAGCTTTGTAAAGAGCATGTACCGCAAGCCACAGACGCAGGAGTATCTCGACCGGCTGGTACAGGCTTCGTTGAAGATGCCGGTGGACAGCGCGGTGGCGGCGCATGTGAGCGCACTGACGCGCGCGGACTACACGCCGGCGATGCGGAAGCTGGACCGGCCGGTGCTGGTGGTCTGCGAAGCGCGGCTCAAGACGCGAGCGGCGGACCCGGTGAAGGCGGCTGTGCCTTCGGCGCGGATCGAAGTGTTCGAGGAGGCGAGGCACGCACTGTTTGTGGATGACGCGGAGCGGTTCGACAAGACGCTGGATGACTTCATCGCGCATCTGCCGGATTCCGGCGCAAAGGCGCCGTCCGGCAGATAGGAACGGGGCTGCGGTTACATGGAACCGTTGAGCCGAGTGTTTCTAACGTTCTGAGTGAGGAATGCGCAGGTCGAAGCTTTCTCCCTGTTTGAGGGCGCGGCGGTCCTGATAGAACGGCACATCTTCATCGGGTGTCTGGTGATAGATAACGATTTGCTTGGTCCGGATGCGCTTGCCTTGCTCCTTCATCGCCTTGAGCAGCCAGGGCGTTACGAAGGCAACGTCGAGACCGGATTGCCGGCTCAACTCCGCGACATCGCCGGTATCACCAGCAAAATACATCCTCAATCCATGCCAGCGCACAAGGTACGAGAAGTGTTCGATATCGCCATGAGGCGTGCGGAATGCCTTCACGGTAATTTCCCGGTAAGTCATTTCGGGGGCGAAGGCAATCTTGCGAGGTGTATCCAGGCTCCCTAGCACCGAAGGCGGAGCGATGATCGCAAATTTGGTGGCTGCAAAGAGTCTCGGATCGAAATGGTCGGCATGGCCATGGGTGATGAGACAAAGAGCGTTTTCGACGCCATCGACGGCGGCACGATCATAGGTCATGTAACCGAAAGCTCCGGAGGCATAAGGGAAGTCAGTGAGAAGCGTGTTGCGGCCACCCGTAATGAGAAAGGCTTCGTTGCCGATGAATCTAAAGTGCAAGTTGTCGGCGGCAGCGGAAGAAGAGACAGAAATCGAATTGATAAGCAACAGCACCGCCGTTAGGCCACGCCGCAAGGCAGCAATGGAAGGTCGCATGCCTTGTCAGACGCAAGGGATGGAATGAGGAGAGCTGATGGTTCCGGGGCAAAGCCTATGCCGTTGCGAGATCAATTCGCGGCGCGGGCACGGCGGACGCGGTCGCGATTGCCGCAAGTGCGTTCGCTGCACCAGCGCTTGATGCGGGCTTTGGTGGGGTCGTAGAAGAGCCAGCGGCAATCGTGGTTGGCGCAGATTTTGATGCGGGCAGCTTGTTCGCTGGCGAACGTCCCGGCCGCGGCCGCCGCGATTTTCGCCACAATCCAATTCCAATTCGAGTGCAGCGGCGCGAGTTCGATTACGTACGCATTTTGGCGCTGGATGAGCTTTTGCCGGACGGCTACGCTCATTGCGGAATTCAGCGCGGCCGCTTCTGTGGTGGCGAGCGGTTTACCGGCGGCGATTCTTTCGGTGACGCGGCGGAGCACAGCGCGCAGCCGCTTCAGGGCTGCCAGCGGGAGGCGTTCGCCGGGTTCGGGGCGAAGCTTCCAGCGCTGGAGGAACGCAGCGATCCAGGACGGGTCATCGAGGCGGTCGGAGAGATTGCCGAAGCCGTCCCACTCCTGGGAGTTGGCTAGATCGACCCAGGGTGCGACTTTGCCGAAGTCATGGGAATGAAAGGTGTCGTCTCGGGCGTTCATGGTAATGGGCTAAATAGCCTTGACTCGTTACATAGAGCGAGCTACGCTATGTAATGAGCATAGCAGTGATAAGGCATTACAGCAAGACGGCGCACCATTCTGTCCGGTGAAAGCAAATGTCCACTAAAGAAATGTCCAGGCTGATCGATAATTTGCCGACAACAGGCAGCGCAACTCGTGCGCACGCGAACCGCAGCGCGGTGATTTTTTCGTTTATCGCCATTTACCTGATTTGGGGCTCGACGTATCTGGCGATTCGTTACGCGGTGGAGACGATTCCGCCGCTGTACACCGCCGGGATCCGCCATTTAGTGGCAGGCGGAGTGCTTTTCGCGTGGTGTTTGATTAAGGGATTGCGTCCTACGGGGGCGCAGATTCGCGCCAGCGTGGTGATCGGCTTTTTCTTTTTTCTGCTGGGGCACGGCACCCTACATTGGGCAGAGACGCGGGTGCCATCGGGGCTGGCTTCGCTGTTGATTGCCACCGAGCCGATCTTCGTGTTCGTGCTGACCGCTGCGGCCAACCGGCGCTGGAAGATGAATGTGCCGTTGCTCATCGGCGCGCTATTCGGACTGAGCGGAGTGGCGCTGCTGATGAGGCACAGCGCCCTGGCGGCAACGCCGGGAATTTTCGTGGGAGCGGTTGCGGTACTGGTGGGAGCTTTTTCCTGGTCGGTGGGAATTATTTATTCGCGGCGGTCGCATCTTTCGGGGAGCCCATTGCTGCTGTCGGCGCTGTCGTTGCTGGCCGGGGCGGTGATGCTGCTGGCGACGGGGACGGTACTTGGAGAATGGCGAGGATTTTCGTTACATCAGGTGACGGCGCGTTCGTGGGGAGCACTGGGGTACTTGATTGTGTTCGGGTCGGTGATCGCGTTCACGGCGTATAACTGGTTGATGGAGCACTACTCGCCGACTTTGGTCGCTACGCATACGTATATCAATCCAATTGTGGCGGTGTTGTTGGGGTGGTTGTTTGCGGGTGAGGCGGTTACGTTGAATTTGTTGTTGGCGGCGGGTTTGGTGGTTGTGGCGGTGATTTTGGTGGATCGAGGGATGACACGGTTGGGGGCGGCGGGGCGTTAGGAACGCTGGCGCAAAGAGGGATCGGGTTGGGCGGTTGGGATTGGGCGGCGGAGAAGATCGGCCGCCTCAGAAGGCGGGCCCCCATAAGGAGAGACCGGAGCGGCCGACCGCCCTAGAAGGACGGCCGGTACGTTTGAGAGAATTGGGTCCGGCCGCCCTAAAGGGCGGCCGCTACCGGGGGGCTGCCGGTGCGCTACTTTTTGGCGACGTCTACAGACGCTCGCGTGTTTTCCCAGTCCAGATGCAGGACGCAGCCGGAACCGCCTTTGTCGAAGGCGATGGTGAAATTCTCAACGGGGCCGGAAGTGGCGGAGACTTTCATGGGGATGCGGGCTAGATCCTCGGAGGGTCCGGGATAGGCGGTGCCCCATTCGCCGGTTTTCTTGCTGATGACCAGGGTCCACTTGTCGGCTTCGGGAATTGCGAACAAGGTGTAGTTGCCCGCGGGAACATCGGTGCCGCCGACTTTTAGATCCGCGGTGGTTACGAAGGTAGTCGCCGCGTTGGCTCCTGCGCGCCACACCTTACCGTAGGGAACCAGGCCGTCGTAGATCTTGCGGCCTTTTGCGCGTGGACTCGAATAATCGACGGTGATGCTCTTGCCGGCGCCGAGATCGCAGGATGCTTTCGCGGGCGGACTTGCGGGCGGGTTCTGCGGGCGCATGGCGGCGGCTACGGCCACCGCTACTACCAGACAACTAATTCCGAGAACTACAAATCGCTTTTGCATGATGATTCCTCTCAGTGAAGACCCCTTCGCATTGAACCGGATTTTGCGCCGGTTGGCAACTCCATTCGGGAGCGTGCCGCTGCAGAGCTTTGGCGACGTCTTGCGGCGTCTTTTGAAATGGGGGGCATCTCACCTAGACTGACGGCTGGCCGGTGACAAGGTGAGGTGCCTTATTCGGATGAGAGCGATTTCTCGGGCGGTGATGTTGCTGGTGGCGGGGCTGGCCGTCGCGCAGGTTGCACGGGCACAGTGGACAGTTCAACACAGCGGACTGGATACGAACCTGCGTGGCGTCAGCGTCGTGGCGAATGGCTCCCCTGACGGCAGCGTGACGGTGTGGGCATCGGGTTCGAATGGCGTGATTTTGCGGTCGATCGATGCAGGCAAACACTGGAAGCGACTTCCGGCGGTTGGAGGGAAAGACGCGGACGGAAGGCTACTGGACTTTCGAGGCATCGCAGCGTTGAGCGAGAAGATTGCGTATGTAATGTCCAGCGGAGAGGGCGAGAAATCGACGATCTACAAAACGATGGACGGCGGGGAAAGTTGGGTCTTGCAATATACGGACAAGCGGAAAGAGTTTTTTTTGGATGGGCTGGTTTGCTTGTCAGAACAAGAATGTTACGTGCTGGGCGACCCGATTGACGGCAAATTTGTGCTGTTGGCGACGAAGGATGGAGAACACTGGGAATCGCTGTCGAGCCGCAATATGCCGGCAGCGCTCGCCGGCGAAGGCGCTTTTGCTGCCAGCAACTCTTCGCTTTCGGCGAATAAAGACCGCGAGATTTTCTTTGGGACGGGAGGGCTGGAGGCGCGGGTGTACCGGTCGATGAACGGCGGCAAGACGTGGAACGTGGTGAAATCTCCCATCGCCAGTGGAAATGCTTCGTCGGGAATTTTTTCGATTACGCGCGGGAGTGGGAAGACTGTTTTTGTCGTGGGCGGAGATTACAAGAACCAGGAAGCAGCCACTGGAATCGCCGCCTATTCGCCGGATGAAGGCGCTACCTGGCATCTTGCGGAGGCGCCGCCGACGGGTTACCGGTCTGCCGTGGTGTGGCTCGATGAAGGCGGGCTGGTGGCGGTGGGGCCGACGGGCAGCGACATCAGTCGCGACTCTGGTTTGCACTGGAAGACGCTGGGTTCGATGCCGCTGAATGCGATGAGCACGCTGAAGCCGGACGAAGTGTGGGCCGTCGGACCGAATGGCACGATCGCGCACTTTGGCATTCGAAGGTTTTTGTCAGGAATTCGTTAGTGCAGGGCGGGCTGCCGGACGGCGCTTCAGGAATGTTTGGTAGCGTCCTGATTTGAATGCGACGTTTGGTTAGTCATGGTGGAAATAGAAGAGGTTCCCGTCCAGATCCTGAACGGTGAACTGCCGTAATCCCCAAGGCTTTTTTTCCAGAGGATCCACGATGTTCGCACCTAACGACTTCAGTTCCTG
>Ga0137403_10005683_pt1 | contig 14421 bp, 14 predicted proteins | sample CZOMad2_1_16fung_FD_122057 | JGI IMG/M metagenome (GOLD analysis project Ga0137403, IMG submission 122057) | Vadose zone soil fungal communities from Angelo Coast Range Reserve, California, USA - CZOMad2_1_16fungal (Hybrid Assembly) | ecosystem: Environmental > Terrestrial > Soil > Vadose zone... | reverse complement strand
CACGATTGTCAGACCGTTGGCTCGGGAACCCGCGCTCACGTCGCCGCCGCGCGGAGCGCGAGCTCACGCCGGCTCGGACGGCGCGCTAAGACGCGGTCGCGCGCGGCCTGAGAGACTCCGGCGTGCCGGGCACCGGGACACCGCGCTTCCACGCCGGCAAATTCCCCGGCGGGCGGAAGTGCGGCATCACCTCCTCGGCGAAGAGGGTCATGTTCTTCACGACCTTCCAGTTCGGCATCGTCCCGACCTGCATACCGCCGGCGACGTGAATGCCGGCGCCGAGCTCGTCGGTGTAGATCGCGAGCTTCTCGGCGACCGTCGCTGGCGAGCCGACGATCACGTATTGCTTCGCGATCAGCTCCTCGTAGGTGAGCTCCCAGAACGGCTTGATGTCGAACTTCTCGCGGCCGCGCAGCATGCCGCGGAGCGACGCGCCGCTCGTGTAGCCGGGCGGGAAGAAGTACTGCTCGGGCGTCTTCAGGCCGGTGTGGAAGAGCCACATGACGTGCTCCTTCGCCTCCTGGTGCGCCTTCTCGTCGGTCTCCGCGACGTACGTCCCGACGCAGAACGCGAGCTGCTCCGGCGCCGGCTCGTAGCCGAACTCCTCCGCGGCGCGGCGATACATGTCGTAGTTGAGCTTCGTGAAGCCGAGCGGCGCGAACACCATCATGAACGGGTAGCGTCGCTTCGCCGCCTCGCGGATCGTCTCGAACGAGCCCTGCCCCGGGAGCCAGATGGGCGGGTGCGGCTTCTGGTAGGGGCGCGGCCAGGTGTTCACGTACGGGATGTCGAAGTGCTTCCCTTGCCAATCGAACGGCCCGTCCGTGGTCCACGCCTTGATGATGAGGTCGTGCGCCTCCCAGAAGCGATCCATCTGGCCGACCGCCGAGCGCACCGAGAGCGGCACCTCGTAGGGCACGCCGCGCACCAGGCCCATCTCCAGGCGCCCGCGCGAGATGACGTCGATCATCGCGAACTCCTCGGCGACGCGCACCGGGTCGAGGCGGTTGGCGATCGGATAGCCGAGCGTGAGCAGGCGCGCGCGCTTGGTCTGCCGCGCGAGGATCGCGAGCGGCACCGCGGCCACGGGACAGCAGCAGGTCGCGGTCGCGTGGTGCTCGTTGATCATGACGTCGAGGCCCAGCTCGTCGGCCAGCATCCATTCGTCGAGGCGGTGGTGATAGTTCTCCGCCATGACCTTCGGATCGCAGTTGCGGCTCGCGAGGTTGACGCGCAGCGACTTGTGCTCCGGCGCCCAGGCCTCGGGACACGGTTGCTCGGAAAAGTGGTAGATCCTCATGACATCTCCTTCTCTTACCGCGCCGCCTGCCGCGCGAGCCCGAACTCGATCACGCGGCGCGCCACGGCCTCGGGCTGCTCCATGTGCGGGAAATGGCCCGAGTCGGCGATCTCCTCGAATTTCGCCCCGGGAACGCCCTCGCAGTAGCTCCTGCCGTAAGCGGGCGGCGCGAAGCCGTCCTGCGCGCCCCACAGAAACAGGGTCGGGATGCGGATTCGGTGCAGCCGCGCCCTGAGCTTAGGGTTGTACATGTAGGGATTCCAGGCGAAGAGCGCGGTCGCCTCGCGGTTGCGCGCCATCGCGGTCAGCTCGTCCTCCGGCAGCGACTCGTAGTCGCGCAGCCACACCGCGGGGTCGCGGAACGAGAGCTCCTCCCAGCGGCCGCGCGGCGTGGAGAAGATGTCCACGATGTCGCTCTTGTCGCGCGCGCCGAATTTCGCGCCGACCGCCCCGATCAGAACGAGGCGCGACAGGCGTTCGCAGGTCTTGGTCGCGATCTCGGCGGCGATCCAGCCGCCGAAGGACGCGCCGACGATCACGAGGTCGCGCAAATCCAGCTGCTCGATCAGGTCGAGATAAAAATACGACATGTCGTCGACGCTCGCCATGCCCCTGGGCAGCTCCGAATGCCCGAACCCGGGATGCGAAGGGGCGATCACCTGCGCGCGGCGCGCGAGCGCGTCGATCAACGCTTGCGAGCCGTGCATTCCAATGTGCGGATGGAGAAAGAGGAGCGGGCGCCCCTGCCCCCGCCTGAGGATTTCGATGTTCGCGCCCGCGATTTTTTCGGTTACCGGGCCTTCTGCGGAATCCATGTTTCAGTCCACCCTGATCTTCGCTTCGCGTATGACCCTGCCCCAGCGCTCGTACTCGGTCTTCAACAGCGCGCGGAACGCCGCGTCCGGCATCGGCTGCACTTCCGCGCCCTGATTGAGCAGCACGTCTTTCACCTCGGGCTGCGCGAGCACGCGGTCGATCTCGCCGTGCAGCTTCGCGAGCACCGCGGCAGGCGTCGCGCCCGGCGCGAACAGCGCGTTCCAGATTACCACGTCGAAACCCGGGAAGCCCGACTCGGCGATGGTCGGAATCTCCGGCGCGAAAGCCGAGCGCCGGGCCCCGGTCATGGCGATGCCGCGCAGCTTTCCCGAGCGGATATGCGGCAGCACCGTCGGCGCCGCAGCGAGCATGACGCCGACGCGTCCGCCGAGCACGTCGTTCACGCCCGGCGGCCCGCCCTTGTAGGGCACGTGCACCATGCTGATCCCCGCGGTGAGCTTGAGCAGCTCGCCCGACAGGTGCGCGGGCGAGCCGTTGCCCGCCGACGCGTAGTCCACCTTTCCGTCCCTCTCCTTGACGTAGGCGAGGAATTCCTTGAAGGAATTGACCGGCACCACCGCCGGGTTGACGAAGAGCAGCAGGGGGTTCACCGTCAGCATCGCCACCGGCGCGAGGTCCTTCATCGGATCGTACGACAGCGCCATCAGATGCGGATTGGTGGTGATGTTGGCGTTGCTGCCCATCACCAGTGTGTAGCCGTCGGGGGCGGAGCGCGCCACTGCCTCAGCGCCGACGCCGCCGTTCGCGCCGACCCGGTTCTCGACAACGACCGGCTGGCCGAGGCTCTCCGAGAGCTTCTGCGCGACCACGCGCGCGGCGAGGTCCGAGCCGCCGCCCGCGGGAAAGGCGACCACTATCCTGATCGCGCGCGAGGGATAGGTTTGAGCCGCACAGGAAAGCGCGAAGCCGAGCGCGGGAAGAAGCAGTGCCGCGCGGACGCGCATCAAAGCCGCCCCTGCAGAAACCGCAGCAGCCGGTGCGCGAAAAACCCGGAGTGGCTTCCCGCCTCGTCCAACGGATCGCCGATCCAGAAGTGCGGCGCGCCGGCGACGACCACCGAGCGCACGTAATGCCCGGCCTGCTTCAGCGCCTCGAGGAATGCCTCGCTTTGCTCCTTGTGATCGACCACGTCGTCCTCGGTGCCCCAAGCGAGCAGAAAGGCCGTGCCGTTGTTCTTGGACGAGACATGGGAGAGCGGCGAAGCGTCGAAGTAGATGCGCCGGTCGTCGATGAGGCTCGCGCCGAGAAATTTCTCGACGATCTGGTCGCGCGGCCGCGAGATCTGGTCGTGGCGCCATTGCCGCGCGAGGTCGAGCACCGCGTAGATCGGCACGCAGGCCTTGACGGCGGTCGAGATGCGGCCGTGCGGATCGGCGGCGTTGCCTTCCCGGAACAGCGCGTGCTCCCCCGCGAGCGCCACCAGCGCGGCGAGGTGCCCGCCCGAGGAATCGCCCATGAGCGCGATGCGCTCCGGATCGGCCTTGAGCTCGGGCGCCATGGCCTTCACGAACTGCACCGCCGCGCGCACGTCCTGCACCGCTTCGGGGTAGACCTTCTCCGCGGGCTTGGACAAGCGGTGCGTCACCGCGAGCACCCCATAGCCGTGCCCCGCGAGCCAGGGCCCGAGGGTGCGGTAGTTGTCCAGATTGGCGAGGCGCCAGCCTCCGCCGTGGACGGCGATCACGACGGGAAATTTTCCCGGCCCTCTCGGCGCGTAGAAATGCCCCTTCAGCGATACGCCGCCGTGAACCGCGTATTCGATCTCGCGGCGCTCGCCGGCTCCACTATTCATTGCCTTCTCTCCCCCTTTTCCGCGGCGGCCAGACCGTTACTATAACGTTACAATGAACCGGCCATGAAGCCTGCCGCGCTCGCAGCCGGTCTTGTCGCGCTCGCCTGCTGCGCGCCCGCGCGGGCCCAGTCCTTTTCCGACCTCGCCCTGGACGGCCGGCCCGACCGGCCGCAGAGGCTCGCCGCCGCGGCAAAAAAAGAAGGCGCGCTCACCCTCTACACCTCGATCCCGGAAAAGGACATGGCCGTGCTCGTCGCCGATTTCGACAGGCGCTACGGCGTCAAGGTGAACGTCTGGCGCGCTTCATCGGTCAAGGTCCTGCAGCGCGCGGCGGCCGAGGCGCGCGCGAACCGCTGGGACTTCGATGCGGCCGCCATTTCCTCGCCGGAGATGGAGGCGATGCACCGGGAGCGGCTGCTGCAGGAGGTGCGCTCGGACCATCACGCGGACCTCGCGCCCGACGCGATGCCCGCGCACCGCGCCTGGGTGCCGCAGTTCCTGAACGTATTCGTGCAGGCGTACAACACCGCCCTGGTGAGGAAGGAAGACCTGCCGGGGTCCTATGCGGAGCTCGCGCACCCGAAGTGGAAGGGACGCCTGGGCGTGGAGGCGTCCGACAACGAGTGGTACTGCGGCGTGCTCGAGCACCTGGGCGAAGAAAGCGGCGCGAAACTGTTTCGCGACATCGTTGCGACGGCCGGCTGGTCGGTGAGGAGCGGCCATACGCTGCTCGCGAATCTGGTCGCCTCGGGCGAGGTGCCGCTTGCGCTGACCGTGTACAGCTACCGCATCGAGCAACTCAAGAGCGCGGGCGCGCCGGTCGAGTGGTTCGGCATCGATCCGGTGATCGGCCGGGCCAACGGCGCCGGCGTCTCCAGGCGGCCGCCGCATCCCAACGCCGCGCTGCTGTTCTACGAATACCTGATCAGCGACGCGCAGCCCCTGATGGTGAAAATGAACTATCTCGCGGCGAACACGAAGATCTCCTCGTCGCTGCGCGGAGTGAAAATCCGGTTCATCGATCCGCGCATGCCGCTCGAGGAGCTCGATCGCTGCGTCAAGGCGTTCGACGATCTGAACGGCCGCGGCGCCCGATAATCCGCGCCTCGGCGATTCATTTCGCTCCTGCTGCATCTACGGGCGATCGACCGTCTGCTTGTCGACCGCTTCACTGCTGACCACCCACTTGCTCAACGCAACCAGCGGCGAGAGCGTCGCTCGCACGACCGAGCGCCAGCCCTCGTGCGCGCGCAGCCGATCGGCGAGCGGCGGACTGAATCGATAGTACTGGTCCACGAGCCACCGGCCCAATTCGTGGGTAAGCAGGTACTGATCGCGGAACGCCCGCAAGTAACGCACCTCCGTCGCCATGGGCGATCCGTAGGCCGCCGTTGCGATAAAGCAGCCGCTCTTGCCGCCGCCTTCGACTGCGGCAGTGATGGTGAACGTGGCGGCAGTCGAGGTCCCACCCCCCGGCGCCGGGTTGACCACGGTTACGATCGCCGTGCCCTCGGCGGCGATGTCCGTCGCCGGGATCGTCGCGGCAAGCTGGGTCGGAGAAACGAAGGCCGTGGCGCGCGCCGCGCCGTTCCAATTCACCGTCGAGGTGCTGACGAAATTGGCGCCGTTGACGGTGAGCGTCAGGGCCTGACTCCTGGCCGCCGCCCCGGATGGGCTCATGCCGCCAAGAACGGGGACCAGATTGTTTACGGTCGTGCTGGCGGTAGAGCTGTTGTTGCCCGCGGCCGGATCGCACGAGGCAGGGGCGACACTGGCCGTATTGGTCAGCGTCCCGCCGGGAGTCGCTGTAACGACCAAGGTCACAGTGGCCGTGATGGAATTGTTGATGGTGCCCAGGTTGCAGATGACGGTGCTCGTGCCGCTGCATGTCCCTTGGCTCGGCGTGACCGAGACAAAGCTGGCACCGCTCGGAAGCGCGTCGGTGACCGACACTTCGGTCGCCGCATTCGGGCCGGAGTTCGTTACCGTCATGGTGTAGGTCACGTTACTGCCCGCGGCCGCGGGATCGGGCGAGGCGGTCATGGCGATGCCCACGTCGGCCGGTTGAGCCGATTGCGCTGCAACCTTGCCCCACCACGTGCCCCAACGGCCGTTTCCATCGTTCGCGCCCGTTCCTGCCGGCGTCGCCGCGTATTCCTGTATCGTCCACATATCGAGGTCATTCACGGGGTCGACCACGGTCGAGCTATAGTCGCCCCAGCGATTTTTTTGCGAACTCACGCCGATCTTGTAGTAGGGCCCCTCGCCCGCCTTCAGCACCGCATCGGACTGCAGCGTGTTCGCGGCATTGCAAGACTGGCGGAACGAGTAGTTGGCGCTGGCATACTGGCTCGCGGAGAAACGCGAATAGCCGATCAGGACGTCGCTGTTCGCGTTGACCGCGATGCTGGGATAGGCGTAGAACGTCGCGCCGCTCGCATCGTCGATGCGTCCGCGCTGCTGGATCGCTCCGCCAGTCGTCAGCTGCCACCATTGGACGGCAGTACGAGTGGGATTTGCGGCCGGCAGGAAAATGTGGTGCACGCACCACAGGAAAGCGTTGCGGTAGCTGCAGCTCTGCATCCGCCGGTCGCCGGTTTCGATCAGCGGAGCAGGTCCGAGCTGCGGCGCATCGGGGCCCGTCACGGCCCATGCGTTGGCCGATGTGGCGGTCGGAAACGACGTGCCGGGCGTATAGGTTTCTGCGCCCACCGCGCCGGTGATCGTGCCGATGCGAAGCGTAGCGGTGGAGCTGTTGAAGACATCCACGAGATACAGGGTGGCCAGTGTCTGTGTCGGATCGTAGGTAGCGGCGGGAACCAGCGTGGAACTGTTCGTGTCGCTGAACAGCTTGAAGGGCGCGGAGGGAGCGGGGTTGTTGTACAGGCTGGCCTTGGTAAAGACCCAGACATTGGTTCGCGCGAAAGAGGAATTTGCGACCGAAAACATGTTCATGTTGACGGCGATCCAGTCCTTGTTGAAACCCACGCTGGTGAAGTCGGCCCACGTCGCATTGGTTATATCGGCGTCGACGCTGAAGAGGTTCCAGAGGCCGGTCGGATCGCTTGTCTGGGAAACGCCGATCAACACCGCCGAAGCGGTGGAATCGCCGTTGGCGCCAGCCGCGAAGATCCAGCGGCTGCCGTAAGGGTCATACAAGATCTTGGGGTCGAAAGCGCTCGGATTGCCGACGCTCGCCCAAAAAAAGTCCAACGATACCGTGCTCAGAACCACGCCGGTCTTGTTTTGAATGCGTACCTGCGTGTTGAGGACCGTCATCAGGTGGTTGGGACCGACGGCGCCGTGGGTGTCGGGCGGGATCGCAGTGGTGTCGTCCAACAGGGCCAGAAAGCTGCTCGCCGGGGCGGGCGAAAGCGGCGCGGGGCCGGCCTCGGCCTGCGCTGCAGCCTTCGAATCCCGCGAAGGTGACACCCCGTCCGCCGATTCCCGTGGTCCCGGCATCGGCGAATGGATGACCTTGGGCGTTCTGGGCGCGAGCGGGACGCGCGCTTCCTGTCGCGCGAGGTCGGTGAAGTTGACCGTCGCCTTTCGACCGGCAACACCGGCGATTCCCGGTTGTGGCTCCCCCGCGTGCGCAGGCAGCGCGGCGACGCAAGTCAGGACGGTGACGAAGAGTCGATAGAAAATCGGCATCGGGATCACCTAAGGGAGCAGCGGCTTCCTGCCCTCGTGCAGCTGTTGGTCGAAAGCGGTGAGCATCACCGCGGTGAAGGCGTAGTTTGCCATGAGCGCGGTGATATTGACGACCGCGGTCTGGCCGAAGACTCTCACCATCTCCGCGTAGGTTTCGGAGCGGACTTTTCTGTCGCGAAAGAGCTCGCGGCCGAAGGCGATGATCGCAGCCTCCTTTTCCGGGGCTCCCGGGACGGCCCTGCGGAATTTCACGGCGTCGAGGATCTCGGGATCCAGGCCCTCTTTCAGGGCGACCGGCTCGTGCGCCGTCCACTCGAACTGGCTGTCGAACTCGCGCGCGGTCACCAGGATCGCAAGCTCCCTCAGGCGCGGCTCCAGAGGCACTTCGGCGCGCAGGATCCGGTTCATCTCCCGGAACGGCTCTCCCACCCTGGGGCTGTGCAGCCAGATGCCGGCGGGCCCCTGGAACCCCGCGATCGTGGGGCGTTTCGGATCGAGAACCGAATCGTAGACGCGCTTTCCCTGCTCGTCGAGCGCCTCGCGCTTCGGCAGCGGCAGCCGCGAACGTGATTCGGGATAGATGTCTTTGGCCAGAGTGGTCATGTTCGGCACCTTGGAAATTTCCTCGCGCTGCGGTCCGGGCGCGGCGCAGCCCGCGAGCACGATGGAAAAGATCAAAATGAAGCGGGTCGATTTCACTGCCCCTCCTTCCTATTCTTTTACGGCGCCGGAATGCTTGATCGCGAGCGCGAACTTCGCGATCTCGGCGTCCCAGAATCTGCCGAACTCGGCGGCGCCCATAAAGCGCACCGTGAGCCCCGCGTTTTCGTAGGCCGCGACGACCTGCGGCTGCGACAGCGCGTTTTTGATTTCCCCTTCGAGCCGCGCGATGATCTGCGGTGGCGTGCCGGCGGCGGTCACGACGCCCGACCAGCCGTTGATCTCGAAATCAGGATAGCCGGATTCGATCATGGTCGGCACCTCCGGGAGCTGCGGCACGCGCCGCGCGCTCGTCACCGCGAGCGCCCGCACTCTCCCCGCGCGGATATGCGGCAGCGACGGCGGCACGGAATCGACCATCACGTCGACGTCGCCCGCGAGGAGCGCGGTCATCGCCGCGGCCGCGCCGCGATACGGGACGTGGACGATGTCGATCCCGGCATAGTACTTGAGCAGCTCCGCCGAAAGATGCACGGAAGTGCCGGCGCCCGTGGAGGAGTAATTGAGCTTGCCCGGATTGCGGCGCGCGAGCTCGATCAATTCGCCGAGCGTTTTCGCGGGCGTGCGCGGGCCGGCGACGAGCACGTTCGGTATCACCCCGACCAGCGCGACCGGGGCGAGGTCGCGGCGCGGATCGAAGGCGAGGTCCTTCACCATCGATTGCACGATCGCCACCTGCGGCGTCGCCGAAAGCAGCGTGTAGCCGTCGGGCGCGCTCTTCGCAACCGTTTCGCCGCCGGCGACGATGCCGCCGCCGGGCCGGTTCTCGACGACCACCGGCTGGCGCAGCGCTTCGGAGAGGCGAGGGGCCAGCACCCGCGGGGTGATGTCGGCGATGCCGCCGGGGGCGCTCGCGACGATGTAGCGGATCGGCCGCGAGGGATACTGCTCGGGGCTCTGGGCGTGCGCGCCCGCGGCACAGAGCGCGGCGAGCGCCGCGATGATCGCGATGCGTGGCGTCTTCATCTTGGGCATTCCCCGGGCCGAAAAGCGCGCACAGTATAGTCCCGCGGCGGGATGCTAGAGTTCGGGCATGGTCAACCTGAATCGCTTTGCGGCCGCGCTTCTCTGCATCGCGGCGCTCCTCCCCCAGGCCGCGGCGCAGCCGGGGGGCAAGGTGATGCGCATCGTCGTGCCCTTCGCCGCGGGCGGGGCCCGCGAGGTCCTCGCCCGCACGTTCTACAGCGAGCTGGGCGCCGCGCTGGGGACGACCGCGATCATCGACAACCGCCCGGGCGCCGGCGGCGCGATCGGCACGGCGAGCGTCGCGAAGGCCGCGCCCGACGGCCAGACGCTCATCTTCGCGGCCTCGAGCCACAACGTCACGGCGCTCCTCGGCGCGAATCCTCCCTACGATCCGATCCGCGATTTTGCGGCGGTCGCCAACATCGGAATGCAAAGCTACGTGCTGATGGCGAGCGCAGCCGTTCCCGCCAGGACGGCGGCCGAATTCGTCGAGTACGCGAGATCGAACCCCGGCAGGCTCAACTACGCCTCGGCGGGCCACGGCAGCTCGGGCCATCTGGCGATGGCGTATTTCGCGAGCCTCGCGAAACTGGACATGGTGCACATCCCGTTCAAGTCCTCGCAGGACGCGACCACCGACGTGCTCGCCGCGCGCTCGCACGCGCTGATCGTGCCCAACGTCGGCGCGATTCCTTTCGCGAAGGACGCGCGCATCCGCCTTCTCGGGGTGACTTCGCAAAGGCGCTCGGCTTTCCTCCCGGAGATACCGCCCGTCGCCGAGAGCGTTCCCGGATACGCGTTCGACTCGTGGTTCGGCCTCCTCGCGCCGGCGAAGACGCCGCAAGCGGTGATCGCGCGCATCAACGCGGAAGTGGCGAAGCTGCTGCGCGATCCGGTGATCCTCGGACGGCTTGCGAGTCAGGGCGTCGAGCCCCGCGCTCTGGGCCCCGGGGCGTTCGAGCGCCTGATCCGCGAGGACTACGATGACATGGCGAGGCTCGTGAAAGCGGTGGGGCGAATCGAATGAGCACGGTGATCGACATTCATCCGCACGTCGTCGCGTCCGACACGACGCGCTATCCGCTCTCCCCCTTGAGCGGGCGGCAATCGGACTGGTCGCGCGAGCGCCCGGTCGGCTTCGAGGGGATGATCGCCGCGATGGACGAGGCGGGCGTCGCGAAAGCGGCGCTGGTGCAGGCCTCGACCTGCTACGGCCACGACAATTCCTACGTGGCCGGCGCCGTCGCCGCGCGTCCGGAGCGATTCACCGGCGTGTTCTCGGTGGACGTCTTGCAGCGCGACGCTCCCGAGCGCATCGATTACTGGATGAGCAGAGGCCTGACCGGCCTGCGCGTTTTCATCGCCGGGCACACCACGGCGGCGAAGGACGCGCGCCTGGACGACAGGCGCTCCTTCCCCGCCTGGGAAACCGCCGGCAGGGCGGGAATCCCCGTGTGCGTGCAGCTGCGCGAGGCCGGGCTTCCGCAGCTCGTCACGGTGCTCGAGCGCTTTCCGCGCGTGCGCGTCGTCCTCGATCATATGGCGAGACCGATCGTCGAAGACGGACCTCCGTACGCCGCCGCGGCGCGCCTGTTTTCGCTCGCGCGCTACGGCAACCTTTATCTCAAGCTGAGTACGCACAACGTGCGCGAATCGCGCTCGGGCAAGGCCACGCCGGAGAGTTTCTTCGCGCGCGTGGTGGCCGAATTCGGCGCGTCGCGCATCGCCTGGGGCTCGAACTTCCCCGCCTCCGAGGGCAGCCTGCCGGGACTCCTCGCCGAGGCGCGCGCGGCGCTCGCGGCGCTGCCTCAGCGCGACCGCGACTGGATTTTTTTCCGGACGGCGCAGTCGCTCTACCCGGCGCTCGCGGGCCTTGAAAAAAGTCGCGCCGGGCCTGCCGCAAGCCCCGAAACCGAGTCTATAATCCGGGAGTCCGGTTCTTCGAACCCCAGGAAAAAGGAGCACAGGTGAAGAAAACCTTGCCGGTCTTGTTTGTCTCGCTCGCTTTCGCGGTCGATGGTCTTGCCCAGACTCCCGCCCGGGATCCCGTGCAGGTGGCTCAGGCCGCCGGCGGCGCATCGCAAGGGGTCGGCGCTTCGACGGGAGGAGCGGGCGTCGGGTCGACCATCACGGCCATCGTCGCGACCGGAGTGGCCGCCGCATTGGCAGTGGCCACTTCCAACTCCACGACCACCGGTACCACGGCCGCGAACCACTAGGCCGGCGACGCCCCGCGCGCACCCTGCGCCCGGGTCGCATCCGTTCACCGGAAACTCCCGCGCCTCGCATCGGCCTTCCTGTCGCACGCAATAGCAGCGCGGATTTTTCACGAGGAATTTCCAGATGACCACCCTGAACGTCAACGGCAAAGGAGTGTCGGTGGACGCCGATCCGGACACGCCCCTCCTTTGGGTTCTGCGCGACCACCTCAACATGACCGGCACCAAATACGGCTGCGGCATGGCGTTGTGCGGCGCCTGCACGGTGCACGTGAACGGCCAGCCCGCGCGATCCTGCTCCACGCCACTCTCCGCCGCGGTCGGCAAGCGTATCACCACCATCGAGGGCGTCGGCCAGACCAAGGAAGGCAAGGCCTTGCAGTCCGCGTGGGTCGAGAACGACGTGCCGCAGTGCGGCTACTGCCAGTCGGGCCAGATCATGAGCGCCGCGGCCCTGCTCGCCAAAGTCAAACGGCCCACCGACGCGGAAATCGACGGCGCGATGAGCGGCAACGTATGCCGTTGCGGAACCTACAATCGCATCCGCGTCGCGATCAGGACCGCGGCGCGGAACGTGAAATGACGCGCCGGGAGAAACGCATGAGCGCATTCGAAATCGTCAACCTCAGCCGGCGCGACTTCCTCAAGGCGGGCGCGGGGCTCACCCTCGGAATCGCCGTGCCCGATGCGCTGGCGCAGATGGCCGGGCCCGGCCAGGGCGGCGGCAGCGCCGCCGCGGCTGGAACGTTCGAGCCCAACGCCTTCGTTCGCATCGGCACGGACAACACGGTCACCGTGATCGTGAAGCATCTGGAGATGGGCCAGGGAACGTTCACGGGCCTGCCGACGCTCGTCGCCGAGGAGCTGGACGCCGACTGGAGCCAGATCCGGGCCGAGGGCGCGCCCGCGGACGCGAGCCGCTACAACAACCTGTTCATGGGCACCGTGCAGGGCACGGGCGGCAGCACCGCGATGGCGAACTCCTACGAACAGATGCGCAAGGCCGGTGCCGCGGCGCGGGCGATGCTGGTCGCCGCGGCGGCCGAGCGCTGGAAAGTCGCGCCGGATTCGATCACCGTCACGCGCGGCGCGGTGATGCACCCGCCCTCGAACCGCAGGGCGAGCTTCGGCCAGCTCGCCGCGAGCGCGGCCAAGATGCCGGTTCCGCAGGAAGTGAAGCTCAAGGACCCGAAGGATTTCGCCCTGATCGGCCGGCGCACGCCGCGCACCGACACCCGCGCCAAGTCGAACGGCACGGCGACCTACACGCAGGACGTGAAGCTCCCGGGAATGCTCACGGCGCTCGTCGCGCATCCGCCGCGCTTCGGCGGAAAGCCGAAATCTTTCGACGCGGAGAAGGCGAAAGCGGTGAAGGGCGTGGTCGACGTGGTGGCGATCCCGCAAGGCGTGGCGGTGCTCGCGAACGATTTCTGGTCGGCTAAGAAAGGCCGCGACGCGCTGACTGTCGATTGGGAGGAGTCCGGCGCGTTCAAGCTGGGTTCGGCCGAGATCATGGCCGAGTACAGGAACCTCGCCGCGACGCCGGGCCTGCCCGCGAGGAAGGAAGGCGATCTCCCCGGAGCGTTCGCCCGCGCGGCGAAGACGCTGGAGGCGGCTTACGAGTTCCCGTATCTCGCGCACGCCTGCATGGAGCCGATGAACTGCGTGGTGAAGCTCTCGGCGGACGCCTGCGAGATCTGGAACGGCGAGCAGTTCCAGTCGATCGACCAGCCTGAGGTCGCGGCGGTCCTCGGAATGAAGCCCGAGCAGGTCAAGCTCAACATGCTCTTCGCCGGCGGCAGCTTCGGTCGCCGCGCCAATCCGCACGCGGATTACCTCGTCGAGGCGGCGCAAATCGCGAAGGCCATCGGCGGCCGCGCTCCGGTGAAGCTCGTGTGGACGCGGGAGGACGACATGCGCGCGGGCCACTAGCGCCCGATGTACTATCACGCGCTCAAAGCGGGGCTGGACGCGCAGGGAAACCTCATCGCCTGGCAGCACCGCATCGTCGGGCAGTCGATCCTCGCCGGCACCGCCTTCGAGGGCATGATGGTGAAGGACGGGATCGACGCGACTTCGGTGGAGGGCGCGGCGAACCTCCCGTACGCCGTTCCCAATCTGGGCGTGGAGCTGCACTCGCCCAAGATGGGCGTGCCGGTGCAGTGGTGGCGTTCGGTCGGCTCGACTCACACTGCGTTCTCGACCGAGACCTTCCTGGACGAGCTCGCCGCGGCGATCGGGAAGGATCCCTACCAGGTCCGCCGCGCGCTGCTCGCGAAATCCCCGCGGCACAAGACCGTGCTCGAAATGGCGGCGACCGAGGCCGACTGGAACACGCCGCTGGTGTCGGCGCGGGTCGGCGACCGGCGCGGGCGCGGCATCGCCGTGCACGAGTCGTTCAACACGGTGGTCGCGCAGGTGGCGGAAGTCACCGTCAGGCGCGACGGCTCCTGGCGCGTCGACCGAGTCATGTGCGCGGTGGACTGCGGCGTGGCGGTGAACCCCGACGTGATCCGCGCGCAGATGGAAAGCGGAATCGCGTTCGGCCTCACCGCGGCGATGCACGGAGCGATCACGCTGAAGGAGGGCGTGGTCGAGCAGTCGAATTTCCACGACTACATTCCGCTGCGCATGAACGAGATGCCGCGCATCGGCGTGTACATCGCCCGATCGAGCGAAAAACCCACCGGCGTCGGCGAGCCCGCCACGCCGGTCATCGCTCCGGCGGTGGCGAACGCCTTGTTCGCGGCGACCGGCAGGCCGATTCGCTCGCTGCCCATCCGGATACAGGCCTAGCCAGATGTAGCCGAAGTGCTACGGCCACACAAATTGAAACACTTTAGTCGCCCCGCACGCTGCGGGACTTTGCTAGCATTTGAATCATGAAAGCGCTCGGCTCGTCCCTCGTAGCGATTCTGCTGGCAGCCACAGGC
>Ga0137403_10005682_pt1 | contig 14422 bp, 12 predicted proteins | sample CZOMad2_1_16fung_FD_122057 | JGI IMG/M metagenome (GOLD analysis project Ga0137403, IMG submission 122057) | Vadose zone soil fungal communities from Angelo Coast Range Reserve, California, USA - CZOMad2_1_16fungal (Hybrid Assembly) | ecosystem: Environmental > Terrestrial > Soil > Vadose zone... | reverse complement strand
CTCGTCACCATGATCATGGGCGGCGAGATCTACCTTCCGGGCTACGAGAAGGCCTGGCAGATCGGGCGCCAGCTCGGTCTCCAGGTTGCAGCGCATATCCTTTCTCCATTCGGCATGCGCCCGACCTTCGACGCGCTCGCCCAGGGCCACGGCGGCGACAGCGGTAAGCTCGGCATCGGATCCGACAACCTGTTCGTGCACATGACCGGGATGTCCGACATGGCCTGGCAGAAGGTCAAGGACGTCGGCGCGCAGGTCTCACTCGCCGTCCCGATCGAAATGAACATGCGGCACGGCATGCCGCCCCTCCTCAAGATGGAAAGCCTGAAGATCGAGCCGTCCCTGAGCTCGGACGTGGAAGTCACGCTGCTAGCGGACTTCTTCTACCAGATGCGCTCCACGATGAATCTGCAGCGCGCGCTCGTGAACCAGATGATCCTCGATCCGGGATTTGCAACAGGCAATTGGTGGCCACCACAGCCTCCCAGCGTGCCGGACCCGCTGACGACACGCGACGTGCTGCGCTACGCCACCGTGAACGGTGCGAAGGGCCTGCGGCTCGATCGCAAGACCGGCTCGCTCACGCCGGGCAAGGAGGCTGACATCATCATCCTCGACGCGACCGCGATCAACGTGGCGCCGCTCAACCAGGTGCCGGGCGCGGTCGTCTCGCTGATGGACCGCACCAACGTCGAGACCGTGATCGTGGCGGGCAAGGTGCGCAAATGGAATGGGCGGCTGCTCGACGTCGATCTGCCGTATCTGCGCCGGCAGCTCGAGGCCTCGCGCGACCATATCTTCGCCGCGGCGGGCATCCCACAGGATTTGTTCCGCAGCAACTGATCAGGCGAATCGTCGTCAGGAGGACGCGGGGCGGCTCAGACCGCCCCGCGTATCACTCGCGCAGCCGGCTCGCCACGGGCCGACGAGCGGATGTTCGTGCTCGACTGCTAGCAATGGCTGCGGGTGAGCCAGATTTGCGCTCGAAAAGACAACGGGGCTAGCGAGAGTATCGCTAACCCCGTGTCGTCGATGGTTGCGGGGGCTGGATTTGAACCTGCCGACTCACCACTCAACGATGGCGTCTGCGGCGCCTGCGCTGGCTCACTGAAGAGCGGCGATGACCGACCACGCCGCCTGCACCGACTACATCTCGCTGAGTCGGCGGTTCCACTCGTTAATTCCACCGCGCCAGGAGCGCCATATCGATCGCCGCATCATCAGGAAACACCCACCGCTCGAAGACCACACGGCACGGGCAGGCCACTTCAAATCGATACCCGTTCCGACTGACCCCTGACCGGAGCACACGCGTAGAGCCATCGGACGCTATACTGCCTCCGATGGCCTACAACGCTTGGTTTCAGTGCATCAATGGTTGCCCCGGGGAGTTCGATCTGCGCGAGGTCATCTACCGCTGCCCCACGTGCGCCGACCTTCTCGAGGTCCAGCACGACATGGAGGCGCTGCGGTCGCGCTCGGCGGCGGCGTGGATGCAGCTCTTCAAGGACCGCGCGCACGGCACCGCGTATCCGTACGGATCGGGCGTGTGGGGTAAGAAGGAATGGGTGGTGCCGTTCATCGACAACGCGAACATCGTGTCGATGTACGAGGGCAACTCGAACCTCCTGTGGGCCGACCGGTATGGCAAGCAGCTTCACGTCGACGACCTGTGGATCAAGCAGTGCGGCATCTCGCACACGGGCTCATTCAAGGACCTCGGCATGACCGTGCTCGTCTCGGTCGTCAAGGAGATGATCGCCACCGGAGTGCCGATCGACGCGGTCGCGTGCGCGTCGACCGGCGACACGTCCGCCGCGCTCGGGGCCTATTGCGCCGCGGCCGGCATCCCGTCGGTGGTGCTGCTCCCGAAGGACAAGGTCTCCATCGCCCAGCTCGTGCAGCCGCTCGCCAACGGCGCCCTCGTCCTCTCGCTGGACACCGACTTCGACGGGTGCATGACGATCGTCCAGGAGATCACGAAGGAAAAGCGCATCTATCTCGCCAACTCGATGAACAGTCTGCGCATCGAGGGGCAGAAGACGGTGGCGATCGAGATCGTGCAGCAGTTCGACTGGGAAGTGCCGGACTGGATCGTCATCCCGGGCGGCAACCTCGGCAACGTCCACGCACTCGGGCAGGGCTTCGTGATGATGGAGGCGCTCGGCCTCATCAACAAGCTGCCGCGGATCTGCGTCGCGCAGGCCGAGCGCGCCAACCCGCTCTACCGGTCGTTCCAGGACGACTTCAGGACATTCGAGCCGGTGACCGCGAAGCCGACGCTGGCCATGGCGATCCAGATCGGGAATCCCGTGAGCGTGAAGCGCGCCATCCGCACGCTGCAGAAGTTCAACGGCGTGGTCGAGCAGGCCACCGAGCAGGAGCTGGCGGACGAGGCCGCGCGCGCCGACCGCACCGGCATGTTCAACTGCCCGCACACGGGCGTGGCGCTGGCGGCGCTGCGCAAGCTGGTCGACCGCAAGGTCATCCGCGGGAGCGACCGCGTGGTCGTCATCTCGACCGCGAACGGGCTCAAGTTCACGGACCAGAAGGCCGCCTATCACCTGAGCGCACTCGAGGGCATCAAGCCCACGCACCGCAACAAGCCGGTCGAGCTACCCGCGGATTCGAAGCGGATCGCCCGCGCCATCGCGCGGCACGTCGAGAAGGCGCGGCTGCTGGTGTCCTGATGGCCGACAGGCTCGAGCCGCCGAAGAAGCCGCTCGGTCCGAGCACGATGTCCGTCCACGGCGGCGAGCCGCGGCAGAAGCCCTCGCATGCGCTCACCACGCCGATCGTCCAGACGACGACTTACACGTGGGCGAACAGCCAGGAACTGAAGGACTACTTCGACGGCAAGATCGACGAGCGCATCGACTACGGGCGCTACGGCAACCCGACGCAGAAGGTCGCGGAGTCGAAGCTCGCCGCGCTCGAAGGGGCCGCAGACTGTCTCTTGTTCGCGAGCGGGATGGGCGCGATGACGACCGTGCTCTACGCGCTGCTGTCGCGCGGCACCCACGTCGTCATCACGGACGACAGCTATCGCCGCACGCGGCAGTTCCTCAACGCCATGCTGCCCCGGTACGGCATCGAGATCTCCACCGTCCCCGCCGGCGATTACGAGGCACTGGAAGACGCGATCAAGCCGACGACGCGCGTGCTCGTGAGCGAGTCGCCGACCAACCCCTACAACCGCATCCTGGACCTCGAGCGGTTCGGGGCGATCGGGCGCAAGCACCGTGTCAAGACGGTGATCGACGCCACGTTCGCCACGCCGTACAACGTGCGGCCTCTCGACTGGGGCGTCGACCTCGTGATGCACTCGGCGTCGAAGTACCTCGGCGGCCACAACGACCTGCTCGCGGGCGCGGTACTGGGCTCCCGCCACCTGATCGGCGGCATCCGCTCGCTCCAGGCGACGACGGGCGCGATCGTCGATCCGTTCGCCGCGTACCTGTTGGTCCGCGGCCTCAAGACGTTCGCGCTCAGAATGGAGCGGCAGAACCAGAGCGCGCAGACCATCGCGGAGTTCCTGGCCGCCCACCCGCGCGTGGAGCGCGTCCACTACCCCGGCCTGCCGTCGCACCCCGGCCACGACGTTGCCAAAAAGCAAATGCGCGGGTTCGGGGGCGTGGTGTCGTTCGAGGTCCGCGGCGATCTCGACGCGGCCTCACGCGTCGTCGACGCGTGCACGATCCCCTACATCGCAGCCTCGCTCGGCGGCGTGGAGAGCCTCATCGAGCAGCCTGCGATCATGAGCTTTTACGAGCTCACGACCGAGGAGCGCCTGCAGGTCGGGATCAAGGACAATCTCATCCGCTACGCCGTCGGCATCGAGGACGCCGACGATCTCATCGCCGACCTCGCCCAGGCCCTCGACCGCGCCTTCGCGGCGAGCTGACCGCACCCGGAGGGGCCTTCGCGCCGGCGCGGCGCTGGTTGCGCGGACTCTCTAGGAGGTGGCCGCTTCGGCGCTCGTCTTCGCCGCGGCTTCGGCGAGCAGCGTGTACTTGGCGAGCGTGCGCTCGGCGAGCGCGCTGGGCCAGCGGTGAGCGTCCACGATTCTCAGGAACTCGTCGAGGACTCGAGCGAAGTGTGTCTCGTGGCCTCCGTCGAGCAGGGGCGGCATGGTCACCTCGAACGTTGCCGGGCCGGCAGGCACGACCTCGACGCCGGGGAGCTCCGCCTGCCACGCCGTGACCGTCTCGCGCAGCGCGCGCGCGACGCCGCCGGCATCGGTGCGGGGCTCGAGGAAGACTCTGCGGCGGTGGTCCGTGCGGGCGCTCTGCTCCAGGCGGACGTCCGCGCGAGTCCCGTGAACGACGCTGTGAGAGGCGTCTCCACCACCCGGTGACGGCGAGAGGTTCCACCGCGTCGCGGCGCGCGCGGTGACGCGACCGATCTGGTACACGAGCTCGGCGTTGCATCGATAACTCAGCGTGTCGCCGTCGACGAACGGCTCGAGCTCCCGCGGGAACCCTGCCTCTCCGGTGATCCGACGGAACGCCTCCGCGGGCACTCGCGTCGACCAGGCGCGGGCCGAGAGGAGCACCGGCGCCGCGGTGTCGCCGTCCACGAGCCACTGCGCCTGGTCCACGACGTGCGTCGGAATGTCGACCGGACCGCTCCCCTGCACACGCACGTCGAAGAACCACCACGGACGTCTGAGTGGGGCGCCATCGACGAGCTTCTCCAGGTGGTGCACGCTCTCTTGCTCGATCGCAGGCCCGTCGTCGCGAAAAGCGCCGAAGAGCGCGGCGGCACCGACGAGCCTCTTGACCAGTCCGGCCGCCACGTCGTGACGCCCGGTCATGATCTCCGCGGCCAGCGGCCAGCCCTCGAGGCTCGCCCGCACGTGCTCGAGGTCGGCCGGCTCCACGAGCCACGGCTTGTCGGCAAGCACATGGAAGCCTGCTTCATGCAGCCGTCGTATGGTGCTCGCCTTGCCCCCGTTCCTGCCCGCGAGGACCACCACGTCTCCACGTCGCTCTTCGACGAGCCGCCCGAGCGGGTCATCGGCCATCGTCACGACGGGACGCCAGCGCGTCGGGTTCGGGGAACGGCGGTTGAAGCGCTCAACGAGGGCGAGGAAGTCACGCAACTCGGCGCCCTCGCGCGCGTAGACGAAAACCTCGTCGGCCGCGCACGCCTGCGGCACGCGCAGGGTCAGGGCGGCGTGGAAGTGGCCCGGGTCGAGGAAGAGCAGCGAGTGCATGGCAGCGTTCCTAGACGCCGTCGAGCGCCGGCTTCACCTTCAAGATGGCGTCGATGTGGCCGCGTGGAGTGAGACCTGCGCCCATCGTGTTCACCGAGAGGTGGGTGGCGCCGAGATCGCGCCACTCCCGGGCCCTTTTCGCCCACTCGGTCGGACCGCCGATCCCATAAGGAAAGCGTCCCTCGATCCCCACGGCCGAGAGCGGGCGGCCCGCCTCCTTCATGTACGCGCGTACGCGATCGAGGGTGTGGCTCGCCTCGTCACCGGGCTGAAACTGGGGGAACCAGCCGTCGGAGATCTGGGCGACCCGCTTGAGCACGGGCTCGGCCATGCCGCCCATCCACACCGGGATGGGGCGCTGGACGGGTAGAGGGTTGATGCCGGCCCGGTCGAGGTGATGATACGAGCCTTGGAAAGTCACCACCGGCTCGGTCCAGAGCTTCCGCATGACGGCGATCTGCTCGCTGACGCGGCGGCCGCGCGTGTGAAAGTCCTCGTTCAGGGCCTCGTACTCGACATGGTTCCAGCCGATGCCCACGCCGAGGCGAAGGCGCCCGCCGGTGAGAACGTCCACCGCAGCAGCCTGCTTGGCCACGAGGGCAGTCTGCCGTTGGGGCAGGATGACGATGCCGGTGACGAGTTCGAGGCGTTGCGTGCAGGCACCGAGGTAGCCGAACAGAACGAAGACCTCGTGGAAGGGGCTCTGGTCGGTGTAAGGCGGGCGGCGACCGAGCTTGTCGAAGCGCTCCAGCTTGCCGCCCAGCACGTGGTCGAAGACGAGCAGGTGGTCGTAGCCGGCACTCTCGGAAGCCTGGGCGTAGTCGCGGATGACCGCGGGGTCCGAGCCGATCTCCGTCTGGGGAAACACCACGCCGAGTTTCATGTCGTATTCGTCCTCCATCATCGGTTCGCGTCGTGTCGTGCATCCGCATCGCCGAAGTGGCCGCACTATCATGCCGTTGAGCCGACGAGTCAAGGTTGGGCAGGTCGGTTACTGTGTGGGCATGGCATTGTGGCTCCTGAAGTCCGAGCCTGACGAGTGGTCGTGGACCGAGCAGGTCGCGAAGGGGCGTGCCGGGGCGGGCGTTCTTCTACCACACCGGCAAGGAGCGCGCGATCGTCGGCATCGTCAGGGTGATCGCGGAGGCGCATCCGGATTCGACCGACTCCGCCTGGAGCGCCGTCGACGTCGCCGCGGTGCGACCGCTCCCGAAACCGGTCGGCCTCGACCGGATCAAGGCGAACCGACGCCTCACCGGTATGGCGCTGGTCAGGCTCCCGCGCCTGTCGGTACAACCAGTCACGGAGGCCGAGTGGCGAATTCTCAGCCAGATGGCGGGACTCGGCTGAGATGACGACAGCACGTCTCGGTCTGTTGTGCTTGCCGCGCTCGGTCGCGTCGGCGGTCGCGGACGCGCGGCTCGCCGAGGACGTCGGCTTTTCGATGGTCGGCGTGGCCGACAGCCAGTCGGTGTTTCGCGAGATGTACGCGACGATGGCGCTGTGCGCGCAGGCGACGCGACGGGTACGCATCGGGCCCAGCGTGACGAACGCGATCACCCGCCACCCGGCGGTCGCCGCCTCGGGCATCGCCACCGTCGACGAGATCGCGCCGGGCCGCGCGTTCTTCGGCATCGGCTCCGGCGACAGCGCGATTCTGAATCTGGCCGAGCGGCCGTCCACGCTCGCCGATCTGCGTGCGTACATCGAGACGGTCCGCGCGCTCCACACCAGGGGCGAGACGACGTGGCGCGGCCGCATGGTGCGCCTCACGTGGGCGAAGCGCGCGATTGCCATCTATCTCTCGGCCGAGGGGCCGCGCACGCTCGAGCTCGCCGGAGAGATCGCGGACGGGGCGATCGTGAACGTCGGCCTCGAGCCCACGCTCGTGAAGGACGCGGTGGCCCACGTGCACGCGGGCGCGCGTCGCGCCGGCCGCGATCCTGCCTCGATCGACCTGTGGACGATGGTGCGCGCCAACGTCACCGACGACGTCGCGGCCGGCATCGATGAGATCAAGATGGAGCTCGCGTCGAACGCGCATCACGTCTTTCGCTTCACGCTCGACGGCAAGCACGTGCCATCCGCGCTGGCCGATGCGATCGTGCGCGTGCAGAAGGGCTATCAGCCCGCCGCGCACGAGGCGCTCGGCCCGAGCCCAAACGCCGCGCTGCTCGATGCCGAGCCTGCGCTACGCGCCTATCTCGCGGAGCGCTTCGGGGCGGTCGGCCCACCGTCCGCCGTGGCCGAAAAGCTTCGCGCTGTCGTGGACGCAGGGATCAGCGGCCTCCTGGTGACCGGGTTCGTCCACGAGCGGCAGGCGCTGATTCGGGCGCTCGGCGAGCGCGTGCTGAGCCGGCTCGCGTAGCTCAGATCGTCGGCGCACGCGTCACGCCTCATACTCCTGACTCACCTCGATCTCCACGTCGCCGTCATCGTCGAACGTGAGCGTAATGAGGTTCGGGCGGCAGCACACCGTGCAGTCTTCGGTGAACGTCTGGCGCCGCCCGCCGCTCTCGTCGGGAAAGACCTCGTTCTCTTCCCCGCAGAACGCGCAGGCGTACTCCACTACACCGGCTCGAAGGGATAGAGCGGGCGGCGACGCTTGCGGTAGTCGAAGAGCGCGAGATCGGAGCTCGTGACGCCGTCACCGTCGCATAGCACGATGTGGCGCGCGATCGGCTCGAAGCCGGCACGGAAGTGCTGGCGCGACTTGATCAGCACGTAGCGCTTGCGGCGCGGATCGATGCCAGCGTGTGTGAACACACCGAGATCGGAGGGCTCCGCGCGCCGCTCCGAGACCACGATCTGCATCGAGCCGGTGTCGAGCACCGCCGTCCGACCCATGCGCACGCGCACGCCCGTTGCCATCGGGCCCGTGATGGTGAACTCGCCATCCGTGACCCGCGCGACCCGGGCGGTGACGGTGAGCGGCCTGCCCTCGAGGTTGAGCTGCGGCATGTCGATGCGGCCGCCGAGATCCATGGTGACGCTCGCGACCGTGCCGGCCGACACGATGCGCGCGACGGCGGTCGGATCGCAGATCGGGCCGACGAGCACGTCGCGCAGACCCTGGCGCATCACCTCCGCCACCACGCTCATCACGTCCTGCGTGCCGCCGGACGCCGTGTTGTCGCCGTGGTCGACCAGGATCACGGGTCCCTCCGTCAGCGTGCGCGCGTGCGCGATCTGCGAGGCGAGCGGCGCGCCCTTGTAGAGGAAGTCCGCGCGTCGCTGCCACGCGAGATCCAGCATGCGCTCGAGCAGCGCCTGGCCCTGCGTGGTCTCTCCGTCGCACACGACGATCGCGGAGCACGAGAGATGCGGGATGTCGGACTGCGGGAAGCCGCCGAGCACCGACGCGTTGAGGACGACGCCGCGCGTCTCGGCGTGGATCGCCATGTCCATCACGTCCTTCATCGGCTGGCGCGACGGCGTGTGCTCGAGGGTGCTGGTGAGCATCGGCCGGATGCCCCAGACCATGACCGGCATCACTTCGCCGTCGAGCGCGCGCACGAGCGTCTTCGCGGCGCGCTGCGCCGTCTCCGCCATGTCGATGTGCGGGTAGGTCCGGTAGCCGGTGATGACGGTGGCGTTCTCGACCATCGTCGATGTGAGCTGCGTGTGGAAGTCGAGGCCCACGGCGATCGGCAGCCGCGGCGCGACGGCGCGGATCCGCCGCAGAAGCTCGCCCTCGCCGTCGTCCACGTGCTCGGCCACCATCGCACCGTGCAGCGCGAGGAACGCGGCGTCGCAGCCGCCGCGAATGCCGCCGACGATCGCCTCGCACATGTCCTCGTACGCACGACGTTCGACATAGCCGGACGGATGAGCGCCGGCGGCGAGCGGCACGACGATCTCCGCGCCCAACCGCTGCGCGACGTCGAGGAAGCCGCCGACCTGCGTGTTGGTGTCCTTGAACTCGGCGATCGCGGCTTCGCCGCTCAGCGGACGGAACGACTCGAGCGGGGTGGGGACGGGCGAGAACGTGTTCGTCTCGTGCATCATCGAGGCGATCACGATCTTGCGGCGTGGCATCAGACGACGCCCTTGTCCCGGAGCGCGTCGATCTCTGCCGCCGAGTAGCCGATCTCACCGAGGATCGCGCTCGTGTGCTCGCCGAGCATCGGCGCGCGATGCCGGAAGCGGCCCGGCGTGTCGGAGAGATCCACGGGCATCGGCGCGAGCGGTACGCGATGCGCGACGCCGGGATAGTCCGTGTCCGCGAGCAGGCCGGCCTGCCGGATGTGCGCGTCGTCGAGCGCCTGCTGGGGCGTGTAGAGTGGTCCGGCGGGAATCTTCGCGCCCTCCAGCTCTTTCAACGCCTGCTCGGTCGTCCGCTGCATCGTCCACTCGCTCACCCGCTTGCTGATGTCCTCGGCGTGGTTGCCGCGGGCCTCGTCGTCCTTGAAGCGCGGATCCGTGAGCCAGCCCTCCTCGCCCAGCATCTTCGCCCAGCGCGCGAACATCGGCTTGCCGATGGCGTACGCGATGATCCAGCCGTCCTTCGTACGAAACAGATCCGAAGGCGCCGACGTCTGCCCGCGGTTCTCGGTGGGGATGCGATTGACCTGGATCGCCTGCTGCTCGACGAGCGCGGGGTTGTTGAACGCGACCGCCGTGCGCAGCAACGCCCCCTCCACCTTTTGCCCTCGGCCGCTCTTGCCACGCTCCATCAGCGCCGCGAGCGTGCCGAACGCGGCGAGCGACGCGGTGCCGCAGTCGACCCACGCCACGGCGGCGCGGTACGGTTGCTGGAGCGTGCCGGTCATGTACGCGGCGCCGCTCATCACCTGGCCGATGCCGTCGAAGCCGTGCTTGTGGCTCCACGGTCCGCCGGCGCCGAACGCCGTGACGGTCGTGAGGATGATGTCCGCCTTCACCCGCCTCAGGCTCTCGAGATCGAGCGAGAGCGAGCGCAAGACGTCCGGCGGGAGGTTCGCGACGACCACGTCCGCCGTCGCGACCAGCTTCTTCACGATCTCGCGTCCGTCGGGTGAGGATGGATCGAGTGTCATGCCGCGCTTGTTGCGGTTCATGGTCACGTACATCGCGCCGATCCCGTCCTCGTTGATCGGCGCCACCCACCGGTCTTCGCCGCCGCCGATTCGTTCGATGCGGATCACGTCCGCGCCGAGGTCGGCCAGGAGCGCCGCGCAATAGGGGCCAGCGATGTACCGTCCAAAGTCGAGCACCCGGATGCCGTCGAGAACCTTTGTCATAGCGGCGGCAGTGTACAATGCCCGATTGCGTCCGTCCCTACCGAAACGTAAAGCCGACGTAACCTCCGGCCGCGACCGCGTCACACTTCTCGCGGTACCTTGGCGCGCCGCCCGCATAGACGATGAACGTCCGCTTGTCCTTCCCCGCGACGTTGGAGTTGATGCCCATCATCCACGAGTCGACTTGGGTGAAGAGCATCCGCCGGCCGGTGTCGTGCACGTGCTCGAGCCAGTCGCGCTCCGCCTCGGGCGTCGGCTCCACGCGCGTGTGGCCCCGGTCGCCCATGTATGCGATGAGCGTGGTCACCCAGTCCGCGTTCTGCTCGATGCAGCGGGGGATGTTGCAGAAGGTGGCCGCGTTGTGCGGCCCGACCAGCGTGAACAGATTCGGGAAGCCCTCGATCTGCAACCCCAGGTACGTGCGCGGGCCTTCCGCCCACTTCTCCCGCAGCCTGCGACCGCCTCGCCCGCGGATGTCGATGCGGTCGAACGCCCCGGTGATGGCGTCGAAACCGGTGGCGTAGATGATCATGTCAGCCTCGTACTCCGCGTCGCTCGTCTTCACGCCGGCGGGCGTGATCCGCTCGATCGGCGTCTCCCGAAGGTCGACGAGGTGCACGTTCGGCTGGTTGTACACCTCGTAGTAGCCGCTCTCGAGCGGCACCCGGCGGGTACCGAAGCCGTGGTTGCTCGGGATCAGCTTCTCCGCGACGGCCGGGTCATTCACGCGCTCCCGGATCTTCCGGCGCATGAACTCGGTGATGGTGGCATTGGCCTCCTCGTTGATCAGCACGTCGCGGAAGTTACCCATCCAGATGCCGAACCCGGGCTCGCCGTAGAGCTTCTCGAAGAAGGCCTCGCGCTCCTCGGGGCCCACCTCGAGGGCCTTGCGCGGATCGGCGTCGTGGATGAAGCAGCCGAACGACTCGCGGCAGCGCGCAAAGATCTCCGGATACGTCGCCTTGATGCGAGCCTGGGTGGCCGCATCGATCGGGCTGTTGTGAAGCGGCGCGCACCAGTTCGCCGTGCGCTGGAACACGGTGAGGTGGCCGACCGTCTTGGCGATCTCGGTGATCGCCTGAACCGCGGTGGCACCGGTGCCGATCACCGTGACGCGCTTGGCGACGAAGCTTACCGGCTCGTGCGGCCACCGGCCAGTGTGGTAGGCCTCGCCGCGAAAGCTCTCGACGCCCGGAATTGTCGGCATGGTGGGCGCCGACAGAGGCCCGATCGCGGTGATCAGGAACTGGGACCGCGCCCGACGGCCGTCCTCGCTCTCGATCTCCCACTCGCCGGTGGCGTCGTCGTAGATCGCGGCCTTGATGCGGCAACCGAACTCGATGTCACGGCGCAGGTCGAGCTTGTCGGCCACGAAGTTGCAGTAGCGCAGCGTCTCGGGCTGGGCCGCGAAATGCTCGCTCCACTCCCACTCGCGCAGGATCTCCTCCGAGAAGGAATAGCCGTAGGTCCACGACTCAGAGTCGAACCGGGCCCCGGGGTAGCGGTTCCAGTACCAGGTGCCCCCGACGCCATCGCCTGCTTCGAACACCCGCACGGACAGGCCCAGCCCGCGCAGTCGGTGGAGCTGGTACATGCCGGAGATGCCGGCCCCGACGACGATGACGTCGTAGCGCGCGGCCATGCTCAGCTCCCGCTCGACTCGAGCCAGAAATCGCGACAACGTCCCCCGCCAATGATAACCGCGTCGAGCGACTCGTTGCTATCCGCGATCACGCGCTCTTGAAACGGTTTTTCGTGAGGGGGGCGCGAGTGAGGATGTGCACGCGCTCCCGTAAATGAGAGCTTCTCACGGCGTCGCCTTTGGGCCTCTTGGGTTCTCGTTGGGAGCAACTTCCTGGGTAATTCCTGGGTGAGGTCTGGGTGCCGCGAGGAAGCAATCGTGACTTTCTCGCTGTGAATGGCGTCGGTCCGCCGCGGCAGGCGAGCGTGCATCGTATGATGCGCCCGTGAGCGAGCCGCACATCCGCAAGGTCCGGCCGGACGAGCTCGAGGAGGTCTGGCGGGTGCACGTCGCCTCGAGCAACGACCTCCTGGTGCGCAGAGGTCGGCCGGCGACGAGGCCGGCCGACGCCCCGGTGGCGAGCGATGCCCGAGCGGGGCTGGCCAGCGACCCCGACGGCTACTTCTGCGCCGTCGAGGAAGGGCAGATCCGTGGCATGGTCTCGGCCCTGGTCCGCGGCCGGGTGTGGTACCTGTCCATGTTCTTCGTGCTCCCCGGCGACCAAGGGCGGGGCCTGGGGCGGGCGCTGCTCGAGCGGGCGCTGGCCTACGGCGAGGCGCGCGGCGCGGAGATTCGCTGCACCTGGGCGACGCTCGACCCGCGCGCCCAGGCCCGCTACGTGATGGCCGGGATGGCGCCGCGCTGGCCTATCTACCGCCTGGATGGGGATGCCGCGGCGGTGACGCGACTCAAGGCGCGGGCCGGGCTCGACCCGCGGGAGCGGGAGCTGCCGTGCGATCCCGGCGCCGCTGAGAAGCTGACCGCCGAGGTCTTCGGCCACGGCCGCGCCGACGACCTAGCCCACTGGCGGGGCGACGGCGGCGCGGCGGTGGCGATCCAGCGCGGGGGTGAGCTCGCCGCCTTCGCCTACCGGCGGGGGGAGCGGATCGGGCCAGCAGCAGGGCGCGACGAGACGGCTCTCCTCCAGGCGGTGGCGGCCGCAGCGGCGGCAGGTGCGGGCGGCGGGGGAAGCGTGACGATGCGCGTCCCCGGCGCCTGCACTTCCCTGCTCGAGGCGCTGGTCAGCTGCGGCTTCCGCATCGGCGACCCGACGCTGTTCATGGCCTCGCGGCCCTTCGGCCGACCCGAGCTCTACCTCCCCTCGGGGCCCATCCTCTATTAGATCTATTCGATGTTAGAGAGGCGCCCGAGCGGCATGTACCGGCGGGCGCGAACTGACGAGCGCGGGTCGCCCAGGGCATCAGCTTCGGCCACGCCGTAATCGGCGTTCTCATCGGACTTTCTATTGGAGCGCGAGGCTCCATGCCGCCATGGCGATCCGCTCCGGGACAATCCAAAACCGTCGCGCGCATCCGATCGAATCTGATACAGTTCGCCGCATGCGGGCGTCCCCCGCCGAGTATCTGCGCCTGGACCTTCGTGCCCACGACCTGCTGCGCGACGTGCCCTTGTACGACGTCTCTATCGTGGACCTTCCGGGCGGCGGTGCCGGACGGAGCGTAGCCGACATCCGCGCGCTCGAGTCGGCCGCTGCGCCGAGCCTCGTCGCCAATACTATTTACGGCCTGCGACATTTTCTCGGACGTGTGTTCGGCTGGGACCACGTGCCGATGCGGCCCGAAGACTCGCTCCTGTCGCGGCTGTCGGAGCGCGATCGCCGCGACTCCGAAGTTACCCCCGGCACGCCCGTTGGTTCGTTCCTTTTGCTGTACCAATTTCCCGGCGAGGCGCTGAGTGAGACCCGTAATGCCACGGTACACGGGTACGTCTGCACTGCCCTGGCACCTACCGCGAGCGGGTACCGTCTGTACTGGGGAATATACGTGATCCCCGTTTCCTGGCTCACGCGACCGTATCTGATCGCGATCGAGCCGTTTCGACGCATTCTGTACCCGGCTATGCTTCGCCGGATTCGGCGCGCGTGGCTCGTCGCTTACGGGGCTACGGCCTAGGTGGCGTCGCCCGAACCAACGCAGGCGCGCTCGGGAAGGACCGGGAAGATTCTGTCAGGTCGACACCTATCGCGCCGGGGTGGCCGAAGCAGCGTGGGCCGACGCCGCACCAGATGGGCAAGGGCCCAGTGAGCTGCCAATCGTGTGGCCACGAGAACCCCGCTGGCGCGAGGTTCTGCAACGATTGTGGCGCGCCCCTCGCGGCGCCGACAATCACCCGCGAGCCGCGCTCCTACACGCCGCGGCATCTCGTCGAGAAGATTCTTGCGTCCCAGAGCGCGCTCAGGGGCGAGCGCAAGCTGGTCACCGTCCTCTTCGCCGACGTCGT
>Ga0137403_10005681_pt1 | contig 14426 bp, 12 predicted proteins | sample CZOMad2_1_16fung_FD_122057 | JGI IMG/M metagenome (GOLD analysis project Ga0137403, IMG submission 122057) | Vadose zone soil fungal communities from Angelo Coast Range Reserve, California, USA - CZOMad2_1_16fungal (Hybrid Assembly) | ecosystem: Environmental > Terrestrial > Soil > Vadose zone... | reverse complement strand
CCGATTACCACGCGCTCTTCGCCCTCAATCGAATGCACTTTGTATCCGAAGTGATTCACCTGGTTCGTCACCGCATCAATCTCCTCGCGCGTTGCGTGCCTTTTCATCGAGATGATCATCGCCATTCCCTTTCGCGGGCCGCGGCCCAATAGAAATATTTTTCGTTCATAAAACTTCTCCGGAAATCCTAAAAATCTCTAACGAAAATAAATTGCCCGAAAATAAAAAAGGCCCACTCTGTGCGAGTGGGCCGAATCTTTTCGATTCTAAATTGCGCTTACAGAGAGGCCCCCCGCCACACAAATAGGTGGTCCGTAAATCGATACCAAAACCAATAAGGGGTCTGAATCATGTTGGCAGTGTACGCAGAATGTCGTCGGAAATCAATGCCCTGGCGCTGCGTGGTTCCGGCGCGGATTTAGGGATAGAGGAGGACGGTGAGGCGGAAGCGAGCGAACGGGGTCACCGTAGGGACTTCGCAGGCGCCGACCGCGGCGTGGCGGAAACGTCCGCTAGCGATCATTCTGCCCAGGTCATTCGGAAGGCGGCTCAGATCCGAGGTCTCGAATCGCGCGATGGCGGCGGGTTGCGTACCAAAGGGTGGGCGGTTCTGCTCGCAGCCCCTGCGCGCATCGTCCAGGCTAGCGGTAATTGTGACGCCGTTTGCGTAGAGCAGGCGCGCTACTTGCTGTTCCTGTTCCTCGCGCGTCATCGATGCGACTACGGCCGCGAAATCCTGCGTGGCGTAATACTCTTCGCCGCGGCGTTCAATGGCGATGCCGATGGAGTCCACCTGAGGGTCGAGGATATTCGCGCGATGCGGCGCAGAGTTCATCCAGGCAATGTGAAGAGTGGAAACGTCAGGAGCCTGTGCGACGTTCTCCGCAACCAGGCTAAAGCGCGCGCCTGCTAAACGCAGACGAGTCTGGAGATCAGCTTCGCCATCGAAGCGGTGGGAGAGCGTGTCGTGTTCGGCGAGCAGAGTGGTGTGGAGACGGGCGGCGTTCGCGAGTGCGGTATCCCACTGCAATTGACGCAGGCCGAGCGAGGCGCGTTCGCGATTCACGGCATCGTAAAGCATCTGTTCGGCGGAGTTGGAGGGACGTCCACCAGCAGGGGCAGCGGGCGCGGCGTAAGAAGTCGAGACGATGCAGAGAACGAGGATCGCCGCGAGCGCGATGCTCACGAGAACCCGAAGAACGCGATGATCTAAGGTGCCGTTCACGCTATCGATTACAGCGGAGTGAATTGCCGCTGGAAATGGAACGCGGGAGCAGGTACGGGCGGGATGGTTCCTGTCCAAAAGTACAGGCTAGGCGAGATCGGGGCGCTTTTCTCAAGCGGCGACGCGGCTGTTCTATTCGGTAACGTTCAGTGGTGAAGAGGCCTTAGTCGTGAACGTTTAGCCGCGAACGCGAACTGCGCTGAAACTCAAAATGACGTGGCCGCCAGAAATCTTCCGGCCAAAACTGCGCATGGGCTGGAATCGCGAGAACAGCAACATCTGGTCAAGCTGATGCTGCATTTCCCGGGTGTGCGGTCCAGAAAGAATCTGGTAGCCAATCATCTGGCCTTGCGCGTCCACAGTGACATCGAGCATCAGACCGTGCGGAAGGGCGAGCTCACTATCGTGATTCTCCGGAGCCCAATTGCCTGGAGAGTCAGAGAGAGTGACGAGTTCGGCGGGCTGCATCAGATTCAGCGGAACGTCGTTCGGAATGGCCTGAACGGTGATGCCCGGCGCCATCAACTGGAGCACGAAGACGAATACAAAAATGGCGGACACAAAGCCACCGGTTGCGGGAAGCGTGAGCGGACGAAAAACGTTGTCGAGAAGAATTTCCGCGCGATCGCGTACGCGCTGCCAACGGCTGGGCCAGTCCTGAGTTTGCTGAGCTTGCGCCGCAGCAACTTTGATCCGAACTGCGAGATCGGACGGAGGAAGCGCACGAGGCGAACGGGAAAGCAAGACGGCAAGCTTTCGATAGCGCTGCAGCTCTTCGCGGCAGTAGGCGCAGGCTTCAAGATGTTCGCGCATTTCCCCGCGTTCGGTAGTACGAGACGCGCTCTCGACGACATCGTCGAGATACCCCGCCAGCTTGGATCGAACGGTGGTGCACTTCATGGCATGTCCTCTTTTGCAGGCACCGAATCCGCGCCGGGAACATCATGGTAAGGCGCGAAATTCATCCGCTCTTTTGCAAAGGCCGGAGCGAACCTGCCTGCCGAGAAACCTCTTTGTCCCCCAAGCGCTGGTCCTATATGGGGCGGCGAGGGTCTGTTTGCCGCCGAATGGAGCGCGTGCTGCTCGCGGAGAAGCGGGTCGAGCAGATCCTTTAGCGCGCGGCGACCACGCAAGATGCGCGACTTGACGGTGCCGACGCTGCAGTCGAGAACTTCCGCAACTTCCTCGTAGCTCAGTCCTTCGAGATCGCGAAGGATTACAGCGCTGCGAAACACATCCGGAATCTGGCCAAGCGCGTCCTGCACCACCGACTGAATTTCACGCGACGCAAGCTGGTCAAACGGAGTCGCATTCATATCTTCAATTTCGAACTTGCTCTGGCCCTCGTCCGGTTCCGCGTCGATCGAAACGTTTTTCTGCAAATGGCGCTTGAACCAACGGCGGTGATTGAGGGCCTCGCGAATCGCTATGCGGTAGAGCCAAGTTTTCAGCGAACTGCCGTGGCGGAAATTTCTTATCCCTTTGAAGGCCTTGAGAAACACTTCTTGCGTGCCGTCGGCCGCATCGGATGGGTCCCCCAGCATGCCCAGGATCAAATTGAACACTGGTGCATGGTAGTGGGTGACGAGCCAGTCAAAGGCGGCTTCCGAGCCGGCTTGGAGCTCGTTGACCAGTTCGGATTCGTCACGCCCCCAAGAGAGGGCGCTGGCCCAATCGGACACGCGGTGCCTTTCTGGCGAGGCGTCCCTCTAGCTCTGGGTTTGCAAGTACAAACCTGAAACCCGAGGGTCGGGAACTGCCTGCCGGGCCTTGTCCGCTCATTTGGTTAGACACCGAAAACAGTGGAGATGTTTCCAAAGCTGAGCTTGGCCCAGAGACAATCTTGCGCCTGAGAGGACCATAGTGCAATGGGCCGCTGGAGTTGGAACGAGTCGGCAAGGTCCGGCTTGCGCCAGGAGTTTGGTAAGTATGGAGAATAAAGGACTTACGTCGGGCCAAATTCGTAAATACGGATCCTAAAAATGAGACGAGAAGGACGGTCTCCGGCGCGGGGGGATTGGCCTCCGTTCGCTGAAAAGGAAAGAGCCGCGCCCTTTTCAATCTTTGGGTGCGGCTCTGTGGAGATGGCTCTGCGCGGCTACTTTTCTAAACGACTGAGGAGCCGTGGCTTGCTACGCACTGCCATTTGCCGCCGGACATCTTCACCCAGGTATCCGTAAAGCGTTCATGCGTCTCGAACGCCTTTCCTGACGGATCGGTGCCCTTCGCGCTGAAGCCTCCCGTGGCGATGGCGGTATTGCCAAATACGGTTACTTTCAAATCGTCGTAGTCGACGCTGTTGTATTTGGTTGCTTTCGCTGTTGCCAGCGTTGCGGTGCGGTCGGTTACTTTCCCATCTCGCCCGGTATTGATGAATTTTTCAGCCAGCAGCGGGGCGACGAGTTCAGGATTATTCGTCTTTTGCGACTGAAGCCATTGTTGTTCCAACGCCGCTACAGACTTCTCTGTCCCGGTCTGGGCTTGCAACAATGACGCGCTTCCCAACGAAAGCAAAGCGATCAAACACACTGTCCAAATTCTCTTCATAGACTTCTCCCTATTTGTTTCGATTTTAGAACTCTGGTACGAGGGGCCTGTGGCCTGTGTGCAGGGCATCGGAGATCCGAGGCCTGGCAAATTCGGACAAAGTAAACGAAATCACCGTAGGAAGGGAGGACAAGTTCTTTGTAGGAGGACGAAGAGCTCCGTACCTAGTCGCTCTGTCAGTTTGCAAGTGAGACGGTACGCTATCGTTCATACGAAGTCAAACCATTAGTACGGGCAATCGAGGCGGCGATTCCCACGGGCGGCGGAAACATTCGGCGCAGTTGATGTGAAGGCAGCGCGTTTGACCGGTTACGCCAACACCGAGGGTATCGCATCCGAAAGAAGCGAAAAAGGGCACGTTTCGGCGTGCGACATCCTCGCGGAAGGTAATTGTTGCGAGCCTTGCGGCGCCTATTTCGTATCTTGTACAAATGCCAGATTGGCTGCCTGGGTTGGAATGGACTTGAATGATTTTCCGGCGAGAAGTTGCTCTTGGTCATCGACGCTTTTTTCCCATGTCGAGAAGTTGACACTTACCGAAGCCATTGCCGAGCGAATGGTTCGCGCAATGGAAATTGCGTCCTGCACGCTGGATATCGCCCCAATGGGACTGAAACCAGACATAGCCATATCCACGCTGGCGTTGGCAATTTTGTATCCCATCACAAATTTTTCACTGCCGCTCATTCCTTCCGTACCGAGCTTTGAATCTTCCAAACCCGGATAGCGAACAAACAGCCTGGTGTAGTTGTTGGCAAAACGCCGCGCCTGCGGACCTTCGATTGGAGTAAACGAGGGCAGGTAAATCGGAGACAGCGTGATGTCCTGTTGAGCAAGTTTCAGCCTCAGAAGCCCTCTATCTGTTTCAACTTTCCTAATGTCGTTCGGTTTTAGATCGAGAGAGTCGAACACCTTATGGCGCTGATCAGAAGGTTCTACCACCAAGTCTCCCAGGCCGTCTTCTCCAGCAGGCTTATTGGGCGGGGCGGTCTTTCCATTCTTGTCATACGACGAAAGATAGATCAGCCGCATTCGATCACGGCTTAGCTCGCACTTTACCGCCTGATCTTGCTTGTGGCCGCGCAATTCGGCGTAAAACGAAACGGGCAAGCTCTGGCTGGCTACAACATCAAAACTTTTCGTGGCCGCGTGGCCGTCATTGGCCTGCAAGAATACCAATCCCATCAGCTCATTGGCTTCGGCACCCAGCGGAAAAAGGGCCAGCGCAATCTGGAGATGGTCACTGGCACGCGATAATTGTTGCTGCGCGTAGGCAAATGGAACGGCAAAGCCACCGACTCTGCTTCTGGCTTTCCCTTCATCGCCCTTCTTTTTGACTCGGGCACGCTTGACGCGCAACGCACTGCGGTTCTCGGAACCGTTGAAGGACAAATTCATGGAACGGTTAAAGAGGTCGGAGATGATGTCGCCGGCTGAGTCCACTTCTTCGTCATACTTCAGCCGTTTTGAATCGAGCGTACTGAGATGCAGACCTGCCTCAGCCTTGCCCGTCTCATCGGCAGTTAATTGCTGGTAAGCGAGATAGTTCTCGCGCGCCATGTCGACGTCACCCATGGCCTCGTAAAGCAACCCCAGCTTCCATTTTGTGAGAGCGAACTCGGGAGCCAATTCGACAGCCTTGTGGAGCTCGCTGAGCGTGAGATCGTATTTTCGCTCTGCCAGCGAGCCGTACACCGCGGCGTAAAGTTTGCGGACCTCCACACCACTTTGACCGGATAGACTCATCAATAGTTTTAAATCAGCGATACGCGACTGCGCCGCTTCCTTATCGAGGGCGGCGGGGGCTAGCTCCAGATATTTTTCCAGCAACTTGATGGCTTCGGCGGTCCGCCCGTTGGACTCGGCGCAATTCGCCAGATTAAAGATTGCCGCCGGGCTTTTGGCTAACGTGTTTTTTAGCTCGCCTAGCGCATCGCATAGGCTAGCCCGGGGACTCGCGCTGATTTTGCTGTGAACACTGGCGGGCGTCGTTGTCTTAACGACCTTGGGCTGGGTAATCGTTTTGTCAACGGCGCGTTCTTCGTCAGACAGCGACTCGTCGCCCTGAGCATCTTCAAGTGAGGCTTCCATTCCAATGCTTTCGGCGAGCCGGTTGACGCGAACGATCCTTACCTTGTCACTGTCGTTCACCGACAGCGCGTTTTCTCCGGTTGTGAAATAGGTAATCAATTGCGGCAGCTTTTGCTTCTGTTTTGGGTCGGCGGTGCCGACAGTGGCTTTCCTGAGAAATTCTAGGCCGTTACTGCGATCGCCAAGCCGGAAGTAACAAAGGGCCAAATTCGATGCGATCACCGGCTGGAAAGCTTGCAATTTCATAGCGTCTTCCAGCGCGCCGGCCGCTTCTTTATATTTTTGCGAATCGTAGAGCTTACGTGAGTCGTTTAATGTAATTTTCACGCGGCGGTGAATCTCTTCATCCAGGCGTTTCAAAGCCTCGGTGACGTCCTTCACTTCGATTAACGCCTGAGACTCTGAGTACCTTGAGCGCGCTTCCGCGAGTTGCCCTGCTTTTTCTAATTTTTGTGCTTCGGCCGTGATTGTTCTTACTTTGGCTTCCAATTCCTTTTTTTGGACTTTCTCCTGATTGTCGGCTGTTGGCGCGAGACTCAGGCAAATCACGAACAGGATCGTTTGAAGTCCCATGAAGCCTCTTTCAGGAAGCTTTCTCAGTGCTTTGTAAAGTTATTTCAGGACTTCAGGAGTTCGCGGAGTTATGCCAGAAAACCGCCGACGCTCGTCAACGCCAGCAAGGTTTACTGTTGCGGTGCCCTATTGTCCAGTGTGAACCCGGTGGTATGTGGGCAATATACACTGCGGCGAATCCAATCGGCAGGAATTGTTAATGGTTGAAAAATTCTAGAGGCGATTCCAAGGAGGGCTTGTGATTGCACGAGTGTGGCACGGGTGGACCAAGGCGGAGGATGCAGATGGGTATGAAGCGCATTTGAAGCCGGAGTTGTTGCCGGGCGTGAGCAAGATGCCGGGATTCGCGGGGAGTTATTTGTTGCGCAGAATGGTGGGTGAGGAAGTGGAGTTTGTGACGATCCTGTTGTGGGATTCGATCGAGGGGATACGGACATTGGCGGGGCCCGATTATGAGACGGCGGTGATCCCGGAAGAGCGGAAGAAATATTTGAAGCGGTTTGATGCGAAGGCGGCGCATTTTGAAGTGGTGGCGGAGCAATAGAAGAAAGAACTGCCACGGAGGCAAAAAGGCACATAGCAAAGAATAGGGCACGGCGCGCCCGTGCCCTGAGGGTTTGCGAAAAGCAGCTACCGCGATCAGCGGGCGGCGGCGGGCCGGGATTTGTTGGCTGCGGCGATAGTCGCGGCAGTGGCGGCGGATTTGTCAGATTGGGAAACGCCGTTCGATCCGTGAGGAAGAGCGGCGGAGCTGTTGGGTCCGGGAATCTCCATTTTTTTGCGGAGGGCGGATTCGAGTTTGTCGCGGACGTCTTTGTGTTCCTTGAGGAAAACGCGGGCGTTTTCGCGGCCCTGGCCCATGCGTTCGCCGGCGTAGCTGATCCAAGTGCCCGACTTTTCGAGGACGCCCTTATCGACGCCGAGGTCGATGAGATCGCCTTCGCGGGAAATGCCTTCGCCGTAGAGAATGTCGAATTCGGCTTCGCGGAAGGGCGCAGCAACTTTGTTCTTTACGATTTTGGCGCGAGTGCGGGAACCGACGACGCGGTCGCCTTCTTTGATGGCCTGAATGCGGCGAATATCGACGCGCATGGAAGCATAGAACTTGAGAGCACGGCCGCCAGTAGTGGTTTCCGGATTGCCAAACATAACACCGATCTTTTCGCGGATCTGGTTGATGAAGATGAGACAGGTCTTGGACTTGGAAACGATGGCTGTGAGTTTGCGGAGCGCTTGAGACATCAAGCGGGCTTGCAGACCCATGGAGGGATCGCCCATGTCGCCTTCGAGTTCGGCCTTGGGGACAAGCGCGGCGACGGAGTCGATGACAATGATATCGACCGCGTTCGAACGGATGAGTTCCTGCGCAATTTCGAGAGCTTGTTCACCGTGATCGGGCTGCGAGACGAGCAGGTTGTCCACGTCAACGCCGAGCTTGCGGGCGTAGCTGGGATCGAGCGCGTGTTCGGCGTCGATGAAGGCAGCCTGGCCACCGAGTTTTTGGGCTTCGGCGATGATTTGGAGAGTGAGTGTGGTCTTACCACCGGATTCCGGGCCGTAGATTTCGATGACGCGGCCGCGTGGGAACCCGCCGACTCCGAGAGCGGCGTCAATCGAGAGGCAGCCGCTGGGGATGACATTGACCGGCACAAGAACATCCTTGCTGCCGAGCCGCATGATGGAGCCCTTGCCGTAGGACTTCTCGATGACCGAGATTGCTGTCTCGAGGTTCTTCATTTTCTCGTCGGACATTGCGCACCTCAATAGAGGAAATTAGGAAATTTTTCGTTGCAGAACCCTAAACGATCACTGCGCTGGGAAAGCGCCGCGGTCGCGTTCAAACCTTCCTACCTTTTTAAGTGATGGCGAATAGGATATATTGCCATTTGATTTATCCATCCGCCATGACTTTCTGCTTACTGCTAAGAACTTTGCGTCAAGCACATGAGGTTGGGATCCTTCGCACATCCCTATTGGATGCGCTCAAGATGACAATCTCTGACCCGGAGCGAGCCTCACCGGCGTTCGCAACCGTGAGCTGCAATGTGTTCCTTCAAGCGGGCTATGGTCATGGCCACTTGGTCCGCCAAGGCTCGTTCCTCGGAGCCCGTGAGTTGCCGCAGGCGAAGTAGATTGCGCATGCGGTCGCGAGATTCTCGGAACTCGCTTTCGAGCCTAGCATGCTCTGGACAAGAGATAGCATAGGTCGAAGGGGAGCACATGAAGCACCTGTTGAAAACACCGAGGGAGAAAATAGCAGGAAGGCGAACAAAAAGCAAATATTATTTTCGCCTGTTGTTCGCTATCGCTGTGGAGGTGCCTGGGCTCAGGAATAGGTGTAAAAGCCGCGGGAAGATTTGCGGCCTAGCCAGCCGGCGGCGACATATTTTTTGAGGAGGGGACAAGCGCGGTACTTGGGATCGCCAAGGCCTTCTTCGAGCACCTGGAGGATGTCAACGCAAACGTCGAGGCCTATGAAGTCGGCAAGTTCGAGCGGGCCCATGGGGTGGTTCATGCCTAGCCTCATGACGGAGTCGACGGCTTCGGGCGTGGCGACTCCTTCCATGACACAGTAGGCGGCTTCGTTGATGAGGGGCATGAGGACGCGGTTTGAGACAAAACCGGGAGCGTCGTTGACGGCGACGCCTGTTTTGCCCAGTTTTTTGGTGAGCTCCATGGTGAGGGTGAACGCGCTATCTGAGGTTTGCAGGGCGCGGATGACTTCAACCAGGGCCATGACGGGGACGGGATTCATGAAGTGCATGCCGACGAAGCGGTCGGGGCGCGAGGTGAGCGCAGCGAGCGTAGTCATGGAAATCGAGGAAGTGTTGCTGGCGAGGATGACTTCGGGACGCAGGATTTTGTCGGCTTCGGAGAGGACGGCGCGCTTGATTTCGAGTTTTTCGGGGACGGCCTCGATGGCGAAGTCGGCAGCGGCTATGGCGGACATGGCGATCACTGTTTTGATACGCGACAGGACGGCGGGCTTTTCGGATTCGGGGAGCTTCCCTTTCTTGATTTCGCGGTCGAGATTCTTGCCGATGGTGCCGAGAGCGCGTTCGAGGAAGCTTTGATCCACGTCGCGAAGAATAACGCTGTAGCCGGCACGAGCGAAGACGTGAGCGATGCCATTGCCCATGGTGCCAGCGCCAAGCACGGCGACAGTCTTGATCGAATCAAGGGACATTGTTCTCTCCGCGAACGCCTGATAAGAAAAACATTGTGGATAGCAACAGGTCAAGTGAAGGAAGACTTGGAAGTAGCCGTTTGCGATAAATGAGTCCATCGAGAATTTGGATCGCTACCTTGGTTAAGCGAGAGCCTTGCCGGGGATCGCGGGACAACTACTTGGCAGGCTTCCATACAACTTAATGTGGTATTCATCACAAATTCGAAGCGATGGAATGAATTCAGCTTTGAAGGTGCAGGCTCGTCCTGAGAATGTTGGCGGCATAGAGACCCGAGCCCTGGTAAGCGAACGAGGTCAAGTCGTAGCCCGAGGGCAGGTCAATTATCTTCTGACAGAACAAATTTGCGAAATCATGAAGGATTTTGCGTCGCATTAGGTGATTTCTTCCGCCGCCATGAGATTCTGAATTACGAAGCATTTCAAATCACTAGGGCTTTCTAGCATTCGAAGTAATCGAGGGTTCAAACTCCCGATAAGTGACAGCATCCGACGCTGAGTGCTGCCAATATTTAGTTAGCTTACCGCGAGGGCGAGCCAGGCGGCGAGTGTGGCGAATTTTTCGTCCTGGGTCCAGGGGGAGCCGAGAGGTTTGCCGAGATCGGTGACGAAGCGAGTGAGGATTGCGGGTTTGTGGCGAAGCGCGACGGATGCGGTGGCGAAAAGTTCGCGCTCCTTGATGGTGGTGATGACGAGGTCGGCGCGCGCGCAGGCGTGGAGCAAGGCTTCGCGGAAGAATTCGCCATCGGCGGTGTGAATCAGGGAATGCGAGGCCAAGATCTTGGGGAGTTCGGGTAGCGGGCGACCGGAGGCTAGAAGGAGAGCGGCGCTCGTTAGCTTAAAACCCTGCTGGGCGGCTTCTGTTTGCGCGGCGCGGAGAGCTGCAAGGGCGAGCGCTCGGGCTTCACTGCGCTGCTGTTCGAGAAATGCGGCTGCTTCGACAAGATCCATTTTTTCAGCGGTGTGGTAGGGCTGGCGGAAGGTATAGCTGAACGTGGCGACAAGATGAGGGCGCTGGCGCGCGAGGATGACCGGCTGTTTTCTTTCGATGGCGAGCGCGATAAGAGAAGTCCAACCGGAGTGGACGCGAAAGCCGAGGGCGGCGGGCTTCATGGAGCCTCCAGAAAGAAAGATCAAGGTAGACGTCGAGGAGGTACGGGAAGTTGAGGATGTACCGGCGACGCGTTGCCCGTCAAGGGTACGGGTCCGTCAGAATCTAATCTGAGGCCGCGACACAGAATCACGGAGAAAAAACAGAACGAGGCAGAAACGGATCAAGAACGAAAACACATAACGCAGGGAACGCTCCAGGAGGCGCAAGATCACGCGGAGTCTTGGGCGAAATGAGGATACTCCGTTTGACGCCTGCTCGGTGGCTCCTTGTCTCCGTGGGAAATCTTTGGGGTTCACTCCGGCGGCTTTACGTGCTTTGGTGGAGTTACCTATAATCGGCAGCGTCAGTCGCGACGAACTTGGTATGCGGATGTAACAGAATCCGGTTTGGATCGCGAAAACAAGAGCGCAGAGATTCCTCGCTTCGCTGGGAATGACGAGTGGTACCGCGGTTGAGTTGGGATTTGGAGGAGATGCCTTGCCTGTAGGTACACCGTTTCATGAACGAACGCTTGCGTTGTGCGAGAGCCTGAACTACCGGGAGTGGTCGGGCTACTACACGGTGAGCGTGTATGAAATGCACCACGAGCATGAGTACAACGCGATACGGAACTCGGCCGCGCTGATCGATATATCTCCGCTGTTCAAATACCGAGTCACCGGGCGGGATGCGACGAAACTGGTGAACCGGGTGATTTCTCGCGACATTAATAAGGTGGCGGTGGACCAGGTAATTTACTGTTGCTGGTGTGACGGCGAAGGCAAGGTGGTCGACGACGGGACGATCACACGCCTCGGTGAGAATGATTACCGGTGGACGGCGGCCGACCCGAGTTTGCGGTGGTTCCAGCAGAATGCGCTTGGGTTGGATGTCCGCATTGAAGACATTTCGGAGAAAGTAGCAGCTCTGGCGCTGCAGGGTCCGACTTCCGGTAAATTGCTGACCGTTGCGGCGGAAGCGAATATCGCGAACCTGAAGTATTTTCGGGTGACGCACGGAAAGATAGCGGGCGTGCCGGTGGATATTTCGCGCACGGGGTACACGGGTGATCTTGGTTACGAGATTTGGGTGCCGTGGAATGATGCGGTAAAGGTGTGGGATGAGCTGGTAAAGAAAGGCAAGCCGTTCGATATTCATCCGGCTGGCATGATTGCGCTGGACATTGCGCGGATCGAGGCGGGACTGATTTTGATAGAGGTGGATTATACGTCGAGCAAGAAGGCGCTGATTGCTTCGCAGAAATATTCACCAGGAGAGATCGGGTTGGCAAAGCTAGTGGACTTGAAGAAGGAAAACTTTGTGGGGCGCGCCGCGCTGGCGGCGGAAATAAAAAAGGGCGGACCAGCGAGGATGCTGGTGGGAATCGAGATTGACTGGAACGAAGTGGAGGCGCTGTACGAAAAAATTGCGATGGCGCCGCAGGTGCCGAGCATGGCATCGCGCGTGGCGGTGCCGGTGTATCGCGGAGGGCGCCACGTGGGAAAAGCGACGTCCACGACGTGGTCGCCGACACTGAAGAAGATGATTGCACTGGCGACGGTCGGCCGCGAACACTCGGCAACGGGGACTTTGCTGCAAATGGAAATGACGGTGGAGGCGGTGAGGCACACGGTGTCGGCGAAAGTTGGGCCTCTGCCGTTTTTTAATCCGCCGCGGAAGACAGCGGTGCCGGTGGTTTAGAGATGACCCTGGCCTGGCTTTTTTTGGCGGCAAGCGAAGGATTCTTTCCCACATTCCGTGCAATTCTAAACTTCAGATCCTGCTGGATTTGAGGCGCTCCTGAATTATGGCTTGCGAGAGGTCTCGGCCTAGTTTGCAGATGCGAAGGATTTTTCGTCGGCGAGGAGATTGTCGAGAGCTGCGCGGTCGAGGAATTTGCCGCGCAGGATGACTGCGCGGATTTTGCGGGTGTTGCGGATGTCCTCGAGCGGGTTTGCGTCGAGCAACACTAGATCGGCGAACTTTCCTTGTTCGATCGTTCCCAAATCTTTTGTGGCGTGAAGAAATTCGGCGGGACTTCGTGTCGCTGATTGGAGCGCCTGTAGCGGCGTGAGGCCCGCTTCGACCAGCAATTGGAGTTCGTCGTGAAGGCTCGAACCGGGGAAAACAAATGGTGCGGGAGAATCGGTGCCGGCGAGAATTCGTACGCCGGCTTTTTGCATTTCAGCGACAAGATTCATGGATTTTTGGAAGAGTCGCGCATTCAATTGAGAATCCTGAGGTGAAACGAATTGCATTTGTACGGAACGAGTTTTTCTCCAGGTGTCCAACGTGCGCGCTGGGACGTATTTGGCGTGGGCGTCGGACGCATCGGTATTTTCGGGGGTTGGGAACGCGTCGTTCTTCAGAAGGATGAGCGTGGGCGTCTGCCAGACATCTTTTTCTCTGAATCTTGCGATCAGCGCGGCGGCAGTTTCTGGCGAGTAGGAGTCGAGAAGCTCTTGCCGCCAGCGAACGATGCGTTCGCGAGATTGCGGGGGAGATTCCTGTTTCAGCGGAATGTAGACCTGCTCACGCATGAGCTTTGATTCGTCGCGCGAGCAGCCGCGGAGAACGTTGGTGAGATGTTCGATGCCGTGCTGCCCGGCATCGGCGGCTTCGGCGGCGGTGACTCGGTCCGGAACGTGGCCGACGAAGGTAATGTGTTCTTGCTCGGCGGCCTCCGCGATCGCAAAGTAAGCATCGCGACTGAGCAGCGATTGCACTTTAATGAAGTTCACGCGGCGCAAGACGAGTTGGTGAACATCTTCGCTCGCCTGCACGCGATTGGTGACGACAAGGGAAGGCTCGAATGATGGCGGCGAACCATCAAGATAAGGGCCCGGCGTCACGATGCGCGGTCCAAGACGCTTACCTTCCTCGATTTCGTGGCGGAGCGGAATAAGGGATTCGAGATAACCGCCCATGTCGCGAACGCTGGTGATGCCATTGGCGAGCAAGAGAGGAAGCACGAATTTGCGGCTTCCGTCGGGTTCGCCGGCGGCGGTGAGGTGGACGTGCATGTCGACGAGTCCGGGGACAAGAAATTTTCCGTGCGCGTCCAGGACTTGCGCGCCGCGCGGAATGGCGACGGCATTCGAAGCGCCGATCGCCGCGATGCGCTCTTTTTTCATGATGATTGTCTGATCGGCGTGTGGCGGCGCACCGGTCATATCAATAATCGTGACGTGGGTGATGGCGAGAATGGCAGCGGGGCGGAATGAGCAGGAAACCAGAAAAGCGCTCGCGCCGAGAAACAAGAGTATTATCGCCGCAAAGAGTGGTCGCGCGGCGAATTCCGAAATTATGCCGAGATCCCTCGACTGCGCAGGCCGCCATTCGCTTCGCGAATGGAAAAAGTCGGCCTGCTCCGCTCGGTATGACATGTTTTGGTTCATTCGGGGTTGTTCGAGAATCTAACCTCAGATCGATCCTTATTCGACCAGGCGATTGTATTTTTTCAGAACGGCTCGCAATTTGTCGTGTGGAAGCGCGATGACCTTGTGATTTTCAATTCCGGTCGTAGTTTCGGCGGCGACCATCGCGTTCACGATGGCTTCTTCGGTGGCTTGGACGGTCGCAGCGAAGATTGGATCGACGGCATTGTTGGGGAGCATCTTCAAGTCCACAACCTTCTTGCCGCGGTCGGCGTGCGGATTGGCAGTGGAAAACGCGATAAAGATATCGCCGGAGCCGTTGCCGGAAATGCT
>Ga0137403_10004509_pt2 | contig 14429 bp, 8 predicted proteins | sample CZOMad2_1_16fung_FD_122057 | JGI IMG/M metagenome (GOLD analysis project Ga0137403, IMG submission 122057) | Vadose zone soil fungal communities from Angelo Coast Range Reserve, California, USA - CZOMad2_1_16fungal (Hybrid Assembly) | ecosystem: Environmental > Terrestrial > Soil > Vadose zone... | reverse complement strand
AAAATCGCCAAGGAGCGCTTGCATCTCCCCGGCCCGGACTTCATCGACCGCATCTACGCCGCCACCGACCGCAACGTGCGCGTGCTCACCAATCTCCAGCGCATGTTTGGCCACGGCCGCCTCAGCGGCACCGGCTATCTCTCCATCCTCCCCGTCGATCAGGGCATCGAGCATTCCGGCGGCGCCAGCTTCGCCAAGAATCCCGATTATTTTGACGGCGGCAACATCGTCAAGCTCGCCATCGAAGGCGGCTGCAACGCCGTCGCTTCCACTTTCGGCGTCCTCGGCTCCGTTGCCCGCCTGTATGCCCACAAAATTCCCTTCATCGTCAAAATGAATCACAACGAGCTGCTCACCTTCCCCAATAAGGCCGACCAAATTCTTTTCGGCACCGTCCAGCAAGCTTACGACATGGGCGCAGCCGCCGTTGGTGCCACGATTTATTTCGGCTCCGACCAAAGCAGCCGCCAGATCGTCGAAATCAGCCAGGCCTTCGCCCATGCTCACCAACTCGGCATGGCCACCGTCCTCTGGTGCTACCTCCGCAACAACGCCTTCAAAAAGGACAAGGACTATCACCTCTCCTCCGACCTGACCGGCCAGGCCAACCATCTCGGCGTCACCATCCAGGCCGATATCATCAAGCAAAAGCTCCCCGAAAATAACGGCGGCTATGCCGCGCTCAACATCGGCGACTCCAGTTACGGCAAATTCGACAAGCGCATCTACACCGAACTCAACAGCGATCATCCCATCGACCTCACTCGCTACCAGGTCATCAACTGCTTCTGCGGCCGCTCCGGCCTCATCAACAGCGGCGGCGCTTCCGGCGCCAACGATTTCGAGGAAGCCGTCGCCACCGCCGTCATCAACAAGCGCGCCGGCGGCACCGGCCTCATCTCCGGCCGCAAAGCCTTCCAACGCCCCATGAAGGAAGGCGTCCAACTCCTCAACACCATCCAGGACGTCTACCTCAGCCCCGAAGTCACCGTCGCCTAGCTCCCATTTTTCTTTTTGTCCTTTGTAGGGGCGCAGCACCGCTGCGCCTTCTCCCGCGTGTGGTCTTGGAGGGGCCGGGCTTCAGCCCGGCCTCCTCGCTTTTCTTGTTTGTAGGGGCGGGGCTTGCCCCGCCCGTGGGGAGGCAAGTCGCCCGCAACCTCCCGCCACAATATCTGCTGTAATCCGGATAATTGTGCGTTACTATTTCGTTTAGTGAATTCCGTTTTCGGGCGCTTGCATGAACCCAGGTCTCTCTCTTTGCCTTGCTCTGCTAGTGTCCTTGTCCTCTTCCGTAGCGCGCGCGCAGGCGCTTCCGACTTCTGCGGCCAAACCGGATAGGTCTTCGCAAGAATCTCTTGCCAAAGAACCATACGTCTTCGAGTCGATCCAGAATCGGGTCCGCTTCGAGGCTGATGGCAAGGGGCAACGCGATGTAATCTTTCGCGCGCGTATCCAGTCCGAGTCTTCTGTCCGGGAGTTTGGACTCCTGGCCTATCCGTTTGCTGCCTCCTTTGAGACTCTCGACCTGGTGTATGCCCGCGTCCACAAGCCCGACGGCACCATAGTTGAAACCCCGGCCTCGGATGTTCAGGAACTCGATTCCGCCGTTAGCCGTGAAGCGCCGATGTACACGGACGAGCGCGAAAAACATCTCGCCATCAAATCACTCTCCGTGGGAGACATTCTGGAAGCACATTTTCGCTGGACGGTTCATGATCCCATCGCGCCCGGACATTTCTGGTATGACCACTCGTATTTCCGCGATGGCGTCTGCCTCCAGGAAATCTTGGAAATTGATGTCCCCGCGAGCTCCTCGGCGAAGATCCGCAACACTGACCCCCAACCCTCCGTCCAGGAAGAAAACGACCGTCGCGTCTATCATTTCGAAAGGTCAAATCCCCAAAAACTGCCCGACGCTAAAATACCCTCCTGGGAAAAGGACTATCATGGACTTCAACCGCCGGACGTTCAGCTGACTTCTTTCGCGAACTGGGAAGAAATCGGCCGCTGGTTCAGTTCGTTAGCGAGGCCAAAAGTAATGGTTTCGCCTGAAATTCGTTCCAAGGCGGAAGAGCTGACCAAAGGCAAGTCTTCTGAAGAGGAGAGAATTCGCGCCATCTATGACTTCGTCTCCGCTCGTTTCCGCTATATCGGGATTGATCTGGGATTAAGCCGCTATACTCCTCACGGAGCTCCTGATGTTTTGATCAACCGCTACGGCGATTGCAAGGACAAACACACTCTCTTCGCTGCCCTCCTTCAGAGTGTGGGCGTCGCTGCCTACCCTGCCCTGGTCAGTTCGAAATATCGAATCGATGATTCCTTCCCCACTGTCAGCCTTTTCGATCATGTGATCACCTTGATTCCTCGCGAGGGCTCTTTTTTGTTCACGGACACAACGCCTGAGGTGGCTCCTCTTGGCCTTCTCGTTCGGACTATCCGCGACCGCCAGGTTCTGGTCATCCCCGATTCCGGTCCGGCTCGGCTGGTTACCACTCCGGCGGATCCGACTCTTCCAAATTACGAGCATTTCAACATCGACTCTTCGATTGATGAGAACGGAACCCTCGATGCAAAAATGCGCCTCGAAGAGCGCGGTGATGACGAGTTGGGTTTGCGCCTCGCTTATCGTGCTACGCCGCAGAATAGCTGGCAGGAACTCACTCAAAAGATTGTCGGCGCCATGGGCTTCGGCGGCTCTGTCAGCGACGTCTCGGTGATTCAGCCGGAAGATACGTCACGGCCCTTTTGGCTCACTTTCTCCTATCATCGGACTGACTTCCCCGAGTGGAAGAATCACAGAATTGTGCTTCCGTCTCCTTTTTTCTTCCTGGCTCAGCTCACCGAAGAGCAAAAACTTTCGAAGGAGCCTCTTCCGTTGGGCGCCCTTCAGGATGTCACTTTTGACTCGACTGTAAAGTTTCCGAAGGGCTACTCCGCCGTTCTTCCACCCGTGCCCAATCGGAAAACCGATTTTGCGGAGTTTACGGGCGCCTATTCCTTTGAGAAGGGCGTCCTTCATGGAACACTTCACTTGAAAACTCTCTTGCATGAAGTTCCTGGAAAGGAGCGCGCTGACTTCAGCGACATGGCAAAAGCCGTGAGCGACGCGCAAAGCCGCTTCATTTTTGTCACTGGCAATTATCCTGTCACCGCTGGCATGGCCCCTTTCAACCTCTTCGGCCTACCCATGGGCAAGGCCGGAGACAGGATTCCTCAATTGGAAAAGATGCTGGCGGACGATCCAGACAATGATGCCGCCCTCATGGGCTTGAGCCGCGCCTACACGGACGTAGGCCGGCCGGCCGATTCCGTCGCTCTCTTGAAGAAAGCCATCGAAAATCACCCTGACGTTCCGCGCCATGTTCACATGGCCCTCGGACAAGCCTATCTTCAGGTTCCCGAAATCGAAAAGGCCATGGCCGAATTCAAGAGAGCGCTCGGCGATGATCCCGAGTTCAGCGAACTCAACAGTGTTGCTTACGCCCTTGCAGAAGCCGGCGTCCATCTTCCCGAGGCTCTCGACTATTCCACCCGCGCCGTCTCTTCTCTTTCCTCTAAAACAATGGATATCTCTCCAGACGATGCCGAACCTTCCGATTTCGGCCTCATGACCAACCTTGCCGCCAATTGGGACACCTTGGGTTGGATCAAATTCCGCACGGGAGATCTTCCGGGAGCTGAGAAATATATCCTCGCCGCATGGGAACTCATGCAAGCCCCCGCGATCGGCGAGCATCTTGTAGAGGTATACGAAAAATTGGGGAAGAGGGATAAAGCCGCCACTGTCTGTAATATGGCTCTTTCTGCCGGCGCCTCCGCTGATCTTCGCCAGAAATTAACCGCCGAGATCACTCGGTTGCGCCCTGTTCCCAAAGTTTTGTCGGGCCAAACTAGCCGCTCCGCTCTGCCGGATGGCGGCATGGCCCTCTCGGACATGCGCACTTTCAAGATCCGATTCCAGGCCAAACTCCAGGGAAACTCGCGTAGCGCCAACTTCGTGATCTCCCTTGTCAACGGCGTGAATGCCGACAATGTTGTCTTTGTTTCGGGTGCTGAAGAGCTTCGCAACGCAATTGCTTCCCTGGCCTCCGCGAAGTACCGCCAGAGTTTTCCCGACGACACTCCCACTCGCATTCTCCGCAAAGCCATCTTCAGTTGCTCCATCTATACGCCTGAGTGCTTCCTTGTCCTCATGCCCGCCACCGACGCAGCTGTGCCGGTTCCTTTCCCCCACAATTGAGTCGGGGGAACCGGAGACGGGAACCACGTGACGTTTTCTGCTTTTTTTCGTCCTATGGCTCACAATGACCGCTGTTTCAAGAAACGGGGGAACTTCCCCTCTGGCACCATCCCCTCGAGGCAAATCAATGACCGCCCGACGGGAACGGGTGGCCTGGACAATAAATCCTAAGACGACTTGGATGCCCTGCCCTCGGTTTTTGAGGGCGGGGCTTTTGACTTTGCATGTGTCGAAGCCACTCAGCGCGCCTAATAGCCGTTCGACCCTCATTTTCGATCATTCACTGAAAAACACTTAACATTTTCATTAAGGTGTGCTATGCTCTCCCGTGTTGCTTGCGATGAGTCCCGATCAGCCTGTCCCGATCCTGTTGGAAGGCGCCGCTAGGAAGCCTCGCCGACTTTTCCATTCATCCTCCAGCGCCCGTGCCTTGGGATATTCTTCCCATTTTGGAACTCATCTCGCCTCTCATTTGCCCTTGTTTCCCGTCGTCGATCCCGTTTCCCTTCAACAACCTGCAGCATGCCCTCCGCGCAACTCCATGATTCTGAATACTTTCCATTTTGATGGGGGGTGTACCCCCCTCCTCGACGTTCAAACCGTCCGACTTGCAGTTGCGCACTCTGCATCCCGATTGCGTCTAGGGGACGTTTCCCATCCCTACAAGTTCTTTGCCTGCAACACTTATGAACCTCCCCGCAAATGCTGCAAACAAAAGGCTTACTCTTCATCTAAACCCTTTAGATGCAACACTTACAAAAACCATAAGGGGTGGGGAAGTTGGCTAACTAGAACCGCTTCCGGTCCTGCTGTTCAGGTGCGGGTAAGCGTCGCGGCGCGTGCTGCTTCCAATAATTTTTTCGCGTTTTCCCGGATGTCGCCTTTGCTGAAGACGGCGTTGCCCGCAACAAGCAACTCCGCTCCAGCGCGCACAATCTCTCCGACGGTATCAAGCGACACGCCGCCATCGATTTCAATCCGGAAAGACAGCCCCAGCGATTCGCGCACTTCAACGAGTGTCTTGACTTTGTGCAGCGCCCCGGGGATAAATTTTTGCGCGCCGAATCCCGGATTCACGGACATGATCAGAACGTGGTGCACCATGTCTAAAACTTCATCAACCATATGTACGGGCGTTGCGGGGTTCAGCACCACGCCGGATTTGCACCCGTGCGAATCAATCAGCTGCAGCGTGCGATGAAGATGCACGCAAGCTTCCTGGTGCACGGAGATCCAGCTCGCTCCGGCTTCCGCAAAAGCGGGAATGTAGTTGTCGGGGTTTTCAATCATCAGGTGACAATCGAGTACGGCGTTGGGAAGCGCTTTTCGCAGCGACGCCACGACCAGCGGCCCAATCGTGATATTCGGCACAAAGTGGCCGTCCATCACGTCCACGTGAAGAACGGTGCCGCCGCCGTCCAGCGCCGCTTTGGCATCCTCGCCGAGCCGCGCGAAATTTGCTGACAAGATGGATGGTGCTAGTTCAACAGCCATGTCCGGCTTGGCGCTCCTTCCGTTCTTCAGAGAAAGGAGATTATACGCGGAAGTCCTTCAATGCTCAGTGAAAAGTGCGAGTCGAAGGAGCCGCGCGCAAATAAAACCGGAGCGAGGGAATTGCAACCTCGCAGGGACCGGCGTACATTTTGTGAACGGAGGCGTTATGTTGAAAATGCGGCTGTGGCGTGTTCGAGTCGTTCTATCGCTCTGTGCAATCCTCGTTATCCTTGTTTGCGAAGGAACGACCACTGCCGATTCGCCGGAAGTTCCCGTCGTGGACGCCGGCTTGGGTTCCTGCCGCGCGGATTTCCTTGTGAAAGATGGCGCGGACAAACCAATTTTCAATGCCAAGATTAGTCTCACGATCAAGTACGGATTCCTGAGCAAGCGCAAGTCGGAAGTCGAAATCGGCACCAACAGCGATGGCAAGGCCCGCGTCACGGGATTGCCCAATCTTCCAAAGAGGCCGCTGGATTTTTCTGTCAAGAGCGGCGACGTGACCACCACCGTCACGGACGATCCCTCTACGAATTGCAACGCGGTCTTCAACGTAACTTTGACGGCTCATTAGTGAGTCCACGGAAGGGTGCATCGGCGGTCGCTGCTCGCGCGGGCCAACTCGAGCATGCGCATGACGTCCAGCGCATATTCCGGAGTCACGGCCAGCTCGGCTTTCCCCAGAATGGCATCGCGGAGGTTTGCATAGTAGTCGCGATAGTCGCAGCTAGCCGAAGGAATGCGCCGGTGTTCGAAAGATTCGCCGGCCGGGACGGTCAGGACGCCCCAGTTTTCTTCGGGTTCATCTCCCCAAGGTTTGTCCTCTGGAATGTAGCCCCGGCGAAGATTCATTTCTTGAGGGTCGAAGGCTTGTTTCACGAAACTGCCAAGTGTACCGAGAAGAACGAAACGAGGGCGCGGCGCCGCAGCGAGGATGCTGGAACGAAGAACGGCGCGCAGGCCCTTTGGATAGTGAAGCGTGATATCGAAAGCATCGTCCGCGAGGGCATGTTCGCGCTCGGCTCGAACGTCGGCGGTCACGGCTTCCGGCAAACCGAAAAGCATCAATGCGTGGTCGATCAGGTGCGGAGCGATGTCGAAGAGAATGCCGCTGCCGGGCTGCGTAGTCTCGCGCCACGCGCCGGGCTTGAGGTGCGGGCGGAACCGGTCGTAAGTCGTTTCGAATCGCACGATGTGTCCCAGCGTGCCGGCTTCGACCAGTTGCTGTATGGCCTGGAAGTCGCCGTCGTATCGCCGGTTTTGATACACGGTGAGCAGGCGTCCAGTTTCCTCGGCAATTTCCACCAGCGATTTAGCTTCCTCAAGAGTTGTCGCGAACGGTTTATCGACGAGCACATCGCGGCCGGCCTCCAGGCATTGTTTTGCGAATGGATAGTGCGTGGCATTGGGAGTGGCAATCACGACCAGGCGAATTTCCCGGATGGCGAGCAATTCGTCCATGCTCCGCACGATTCGGACGTCGTGATATTTCTCCGCTGCTTCTGTTCCGCTGCGCTGCAGGATGGCGGCGAGATGCAGACCCGGCACAGCGCGGACCACTGGCGCGTGAAAAGCGCGGCCGGCGAGACCAAATCCGACAAGCCCGACTTCAATCATGGGTTTTCATCTCCGCGCAAATGCGAACGCTAAAGAGTATCGAACTTTCGAATTCCAGGCAGGAGGATTTTTCAGAAGCGCGAAGTTGCTTGGACGGGCGGCGTCCTTCAGAATGATAACTTACTCATGAGCGAGCAAAACTCTGCTGTCACAGAAACAGGCGGGCACCGCAATCTGCTCGCGCTGCTCTTCGCAGGCTTTGTACTGAGCGGAATCGCAACCGTCATCGTCGGCCCCATGCTGCCGGTCTTTATCCACAGATGGTCTCTCAATGACAGCCAAGCCGGCCTTTTCTCCACGGTTCAATTCATGGCTGCGTGGATCGGCACGTTGGCGTCCAGCGCTATCGCTTCGTGGCGCGGCTACCGCCCCGCTCTGGTATTAGGCTATGCGCTGATGGGCGGCGGGCTGGCCTTCCTGAATGCGGACACTCACATGCTTGCCCTGGCGGCCACAGCTACTTTCGGATTTGGCTACGGCTTGCTCACTGCGGGGACGAATCTGCTGGTAGCAGAGCTCGGAGGCATGCGAAGCGCCTCTCTTGTGAGCTTGCTCAATTTCATGTGGGGGGTTGGCGCGATGACTTGTCCGCTGCTAATCGCCTTCGCGCTGAAGCACAACCGAATCAGCCTTACTCTTTTAGGGTGTGCGGCGTTTGGTGTTGTGATGGTCATTGGTCTCCTCTTTACTTCGTTTGGCGCGGATGAAAGACCTCATGAGGCAAATATCGCCGAAGCAGCAGGGGCGGGGCCTGCATTGCACGTGACTCTCGTCCTTGCTTCCTTGTTTTTTATCTATGTGGCGATGGAAAATGGCATTGGAATTTGGGCGGCTGAATTTTCCAGACGTCTCGCAAATGGCATCACGGGCTTAACCACTCTCGCTCCGACGTTTTTCTACGGCGGGCTAACCCTCGGGCGCGGCGGTGCGCCCCTGGCATTGCGCCACCTGAAGGAAAGAACTCTCGTACTTGGCGTATTGGCCTTGGCGGCCGCCGGAGATGCTCTCCTCATCGTGTCTCCGGGCGTATCTGTGGCCATCGTTGCGGTCTTTTTTGCGGGACTTGGTTGTGCCAGCATCTACCCCATTTACATTGCGTGGCTCTCGCGATGGTACGGCGCGCGCGCCAAGAAAATCGGGGGCGTTCTCTTCGCTTTGGCTTCGCTAGGAGGATCTGTCGGACCGTGGCTGGTCGGATCTGTTTCACAACTGACTGGCAGCTTGCGAATTGGATTGTTGGTCCCGTTGCTTTGTGCGCTGATCATGATTGGCCTGGTGCTGACGTTGCGGCGGCAGACCACCGCCTGAGGTATTCTTAGCCCGTGCAGAATGGCGCATCCTCGCAACGCTCACCCACGAACGGACTGCTGCTAGGACTTGTGATCACGCTGGCGGCCGTACTGGCTTACGCTTTCTACATCACCGTTCAGCTTGCCGGCCTGCGAAAACTGCAGAGCGAGATGGTGGATCGCAACCGGAAAGATTCACTGCAATTGTTACGTGTTCAAAACGATCTCAATTCCATCGGGCTGGCCATGCGCGACATGCTGGACGCCACGGAACCTTACCCGCTGACCGCCTGGACCGCGCAATTCGACCGCATTCGTCAGGACCTCGATGCCGGCTTGAAACTGGAAGAGAGCCTGGCCGGAGCGAACCGCACGCCGGAGCAGCGGCTGTATCTCACGCAATCGGTCTCGCAGTTTTGGGATGCGGTGAACCGCATGTTTGCACTGGCGCAGAGCGGCAAGGACGCGGAAGCGCGGGAGCAGATTCGCCTGTCGCTGCAGGCGCGGCAGCAAGCCCTCAGCACAGCGGTTTCGCGTCTGCTGGTGGGAAATAATGAGGGCGAAGAGCAGGCCGCCGCGCGCATTGCGCAGATTTACGATGGCGTGCAGCGGCAGCTCTATCTCTTCCTGGCGGCAACGCTCATTGCGATTGTTCTGACGAGCTTGTACCTGATCCGCAGCAACCGCCAGATTTTTGCGCGCCTGGCGGAACTTTCCGAGCAGCGCAGCGACCTGGCGCAGAAACTGATCTCCACCCAGGAGTCGACGCTGCGCCACATTTCCCGTGAGCTGCATGATGAGTTCGGACAGGTGCTGACGGCAATTGGGTCGATGCTGGGCCGTGCAGGGAAACATGCTCCTGAGGGTTCTCCGCTACGGGAAGATTTAAAAGAAGTGCAGGAGATCGCGCAATCGACACTGAACAACATTAGAACGCTCTCGCAGGCCCTTCATCCAGTGCTACTCGAAGAAGCAGGCTTGGAAAGCACACTGGACTGGTATATTCCAACAGTGGGGCGGCAAACCGGCATTGCGCTGCATTACGAGAAGACAGGCCAGGCTTTTCCTGTGGAAACGGGCGCGGGCGTGCATATCTATCGCGTGCTCCAGGAAGCGCTGAATAACGTAAGCCGGCATTCCGGCGCGAGCGACGCCTGGATCCGGCTGAAATTCTTGCCGGATTCGCTGGAGCTGGAAGTGGAAGATCACGGGACGGGTTTTGTGACGGAAAAAATGCAACGCGGAATCGGCCTGGTGGCCATGCGGGAACGCGCCGAATTGATCGGCGGCACGCTGGCAATCTCACCGAGGCCGCAAGGCGGAACAGCGGTCCGCCTCCGGGTTCCAAGGGGTAAAGTGGATGCCAACGGCGCCTAAGATAACGGTTCTGCTCGCGGACGATCATGCGCTGGTGCGGCGCGGATTTCGCCGCATGCTGGAAGATGATCCAGATATCTCCGTCGTTGGAGAAGCCAGCGACGGCAGAGAAGCGGTGCGGCTGGCCTGCGAACTGCGCCCCAAAGTGACCGTGATGGACTGCGCGATGCCGCAACTAAGCGGCATCGAAGCAACAAGAAGAATTCTGGAGAAATTTCCCGGGGCGGGAATCCTGATGCTGAGCATGCATTCGGAAGAAACACTGGTGAGCCAGGCACTCGAAGCGGGCGCCCGCGGCTACGTGCTGAAAAACGCCATGGACCTCGACCTGGTGAGCGCGGTGAAGAGCATCGCGGCGGGCATGACGGTGCTGGACCCGCAAGTCTCGCGCCCGGATGCGCTCAAAGGGGAGCGCGGCGGTGGATTGACGCCCCGCGAATTGGAAATCCTTTCGCACATCGTTGCCGGGAAGTCAAACAAGGAAATCGCAGTGGATTTGCATCTCAGCGTGAATACCGTCGCGGTACATCGCGCCAATATCATGGATACGCTCGGGATTCACAAAACGGCGGAGCTGGTGGTCTACGCGATTCGCAATGGGCTGGTGAATCTGCCGTGAATCGGCGCGATTTTCTGTTCACAACATTGGGTGTGGGAATCGCCACAGGTGCAGCGCCCGCATGGACACGCGCCGATCCCGCCGCGCCGCTGGGATTCCATCTGACGGATGTTACCAACGCGGCTGGGCTCCAGTTCCGGCACAACAGCGGAGCGTATGGCGGCAAGTTGCTGCCGGAAACACTCGGTTCAGGCTGCGCATTCCTCGATTACGACAGCGACGGCTGGCAGGACATTCTACTCATCAACGGCATGGACTGGCCCGGACACAAACGCCAGCGCTCCACGCTGCAGCTTTACCACAACAATCGCAACGGTACTTTTACTGACGTAACTAAAAGCGCCGGTCTCGACCTCGAGATGTACGGAATGGGTGTAGCCGTCGGCGATTACAACAACGACGGTTTTCCCGACATTTTCATCACCTGCGTGGGACAAAACCGGATTTTTCGCAACACCGGCAAAGGAACTTTTGTGGACGTCACGCGGTCGAGCGGCCTGCTCGGTCGTCAGGGCTTCAGCACTTCCGCGGTGTGGTTTGATTATGACCGGGATGGCTTGCTGGATCTGTTCGTCTGCAATTACGTGCGCTGGTCGCCCGAGCACGATGTCTTTTGCAGCCTCGACGGCACTCATAAGTCGTATTGCACGCCGGAAGCGTATCGCGGGGATACTTGCTGGCTCTTTCACAATCGCGGCAACGGAACTTTCGAAGATGTGACCGCAACCAGCGGCATCTTTGACAGCAGCTCGAAGTCTCTCGGAGTGGCGATGTTCGACTACGACCAGGACGGGTGGCCGGACCTGCTCGTAGCCAACGACACGCAGCCGAACAAGTTGTACCGGAATTTGCAGAATGGCAAATTCAAGGATGTCGCGGTGGAAGCGGGCCTGGCGTTCAGCACGGAAGGGAAAGCGCGCGCCGGCATGGGTGTCGACACCGGAGACTTCGATGGGTCGGGCAAACCCGGTGTGGCCATCACCAACTTCGACAACGAAATGATTGGACTCTATCGCGCAACTGCTCCGGGAATTTTCGATGACGTGTCCATTCCATCGGGAATCGGGGCGGCATCGAGAAACACGCTTGGCTTTGGCTGCATGTTCCTTGATATCGATCTCGATGGCGCACTGGATTTGGCGGTGGCCAATGGCCACATCGACGAAACGGTGCGAAATATTCGCGGCAACACCGGATACGCGCAGGCGCCGCAACTTTTCATCAACCAAGGTCGCGGAAAATTTCGCGACGTGGCGGGTAGCGCCGGCGGAGGATTTGAGGCGCCCAAGGTTGCACGAGGATTGGCCTACGGTGATTTCGATCGTGACGGCGACTTGGACTTGCTGATGACTACGAACAATGGTCCGGCAGTTTTGTATCGTAACGATCAAACATCGGGTTTTCGGAGCATTCGGTTTCGTTTAACCGGCACGAAATCGAATCGCGACGCTATCGGCGCAACCGTTCGCATTTTCCACCAAGGGCAAACCCAGTCGAGGATGGTGCGCGCTGGCTCCAGCTATCTTTCGCAATCTGAATTGCCAGTGTCGTTCGGACTGGGCAAGCGCGAGAAAATCGATCGCGTGGTGATCGACTGGCCCAGCGGACGGACTGAAGAATATAAGGACCTGCCAGCCGGGAAAAGCTATAATTGCCTGGAAACAAAGGGAATAGAACCGCAGACGGGTTTCTAGTAGTTTTGCAGTATTGCGAGCCTGCTAATCCTTTTGCATTATCAGCAAGTTTCTAGTGCTTTTGCAGTATTGCCAGTTTCACCGGCAATCCCTATAAATGGTGCCACAAGCTACATCGCCTCTAGCACTGCCAAACCTTGGCTCGCTTCGGGGCACCCCAAACTGAATTGCGGCCGGATGTTTACCTAGACATCCGGCCGCTGTTTTTATCACCACAAACCGCGCACTCGGGTGGAGATGATGCAGATTGAATTTGTAAAGCGGTGGTTGTTGCGAATCGTGGCAGCACTGACGCTCAGCGCGGTTTATTTGTACGGATATCCTTCGGCGGCCATTTCCTACTTTGTTGTGGATTTGTTGCATGTCGCGATTGGCATCGTGGTGGCGATTCTGCTTCTCGTTTTCGCGGGACGCTTGCTGCGCGAAGAATCGCTGCTGGCGCGATTGGGATGGATTTCGCTGGCGTTGGGAACGATTCTTGGCTTGGTATTGATCAAGATAGGCACGCCTCTTCGGCTGAAAACGTGGCTTTACGCGCATATTGCGCTGTGCGTTGTTGGCGCGCTTTTTCTGGCGACGTCCTGGCTCATCTCAAAAGAGTGGCTGGGTGACGGCTTTGTTCGGCGTGGATTGGGATTTGCCGCGCTGGCGCTGCTGACCGCGGGCATCGCGGCTGGCACGTGGTGGACGCGAACGATCGTCTGGAAGAACGCGAATCGCATTTCCAATCCGCACATGCCCGCCGAGACCATGGACGGCGAAGGCGACGGACCTCAAGGAAAATTCTTTCCCAGCTCCGCGCAAACCAAACAAGGAATCAATATTCCGTCTCAATACTTCATGAAATCGGACGCCTGCCAGCGCTGCCACGCGGACATTTATAAGCAGTGGGACAGCTCGATGCATCATTTCTCTTCGTTCAACAACCAGTGGTACCGCAAGAGCATCGAGTACATGCAGGAAGTCGCTGGCGTGCGATCGTCGAAGTGGTGCGCAGGCTGCCACGACCCCGCGCTGCTCTACAGCGGATTGTTCGATACGCCGATCAAGCAGATTGTTGATCGTCCCGAAGCGCGAGCGGGACTCGGTTGCATGATGTGCCACAGCATCGTGGAAGTGAAGAGCACCATGGGCCAGGGCGATTTTTTCCTGGAGTATCCGAAGCTTCACGAAATGGCGGCCAGCGAGAACCCGCTGGTCCGCAAACTGCATGACTTTATTGTTCGGCTGAATCCGGAGCCACACCGCCGCACTTTCCTGAAGCCGTTCATGCGCGCGGACACGGCGGAGTTCTGTTCTTCGTGCCACAAGGTGCACTTGGATGTCCCCGTGAATCATTACCGGTGGATTCGCGGCTTCAATGAATACGACAACTGGCAGGCCAGCGGCGTTTCCGGGCAAGGCGCGCGCGCGTTTTATTATCCCAAGTCGCCGATGAATTGCGCGGATTGTCATATGCCGCAGGTGCCCTCGAGCGACGACGGCAATGTGGATGGACTCGTGCATTCGCACCGATTCCCAGGAGCGAATACCGCCGTGCCGACCGCAAATCAGGACCAGGCGCAATATGAATTCGCCAAGAAGTTTTTGCAGGACAAGCAAGTGAGTGTGGATATTTTCGCGATTTCTCCAGCGGGAAAAGAAACCAACGCGTCGGTACGAAGCGAAATGGGGAAGACGGAACTTTCGACGACTTTTGCAGTGGGCGAGGAATCTGATATTTCTCTGCCGAAAGGTCCCGCGGGAGAAGTCCGCCCCATTACCGCGCCCATCGATCGCACTGACGCGGCTGTGCGACGGGGCGACGACGCTCGCGTGGATGTGGTTGTTCGCACGCGTAAGGTCGGGCACTTTTTTCCCGGCGGCACCGTGGACGCTTTCGATGTCTGGCTCGAGTTGCAAGCCACCGATGAAAAGGGGCAGACGATTTTCTGGAGCGGAAAAGTGGAGGACGACGGGAAAGGACCGGTCGAACCGGGGGCGCACTTCTATCGTTCCCTGCAAATCGATGGGCACGGCAATCCCATCAACAAAAGGAATGCCTGGGCGACGCGGTCGGTTGTGTATGTCCATTTGATCCCTCCGGGCGCGGCGGA
>Ga0137403_10005677_pt1 | contig 14430 bp, 12 predicted proteins | sample CZOMad2_1_16fung_FD_122057 | JGI IMG/M metagenome (GOLD analysis project Ga0137403, IMG submission 122057) | Vadose zone soil fungal communities from Angelo Coast Range Reserve, California, USA - CZOMad2_1_16fungal (Hybrid Assembly) | ecosystem: Environmental > Terrestrial > Soil > Vadose zone... | reverse complement strand
TTCCAGCTGTCGGCACAGCCGCCAGCGTTACGCAGTTTGTTTATGACACCAAGGGACAGCTCACGACCATCACTGATCCGCTGAGTCACGTCACGACGCTGGCTTACTACCCCACCGGGCTGATCCACACCATCACCGACGCCCAATCAAATGTCACCACCTACGAATATGATCTCCGCGGCAACCGCACCGCCGTGGTCGACGCCCAGCAGAACCGCACCACGTTTACTTATGACATGGGCGACCGCCTCAACAAGATCACCTATCCTGACACCACGTTTGTCAGCTTCGCGTACGACTCGCGTGGCCGCCGGACATCGGTGACTGACCAGAACGGCAATGTCACGTCGTACGCATATGACGATGCCGACCGTCTCACCAGCGTTACCAACGCGGCGCAAAACGTCACCAATTATGCTTATGACACGGAAAACAATCTGCTGAGCATCACGGACGCCGCAACCCACACCACGGCGTTCACCTACGATGCCTTTGGCCGGGTCACGCAGACCGCCTTCCCCTCAGGGCTGAATGAAAACTACGTTTATGACGCAGGGAATAATCTCACCTCCAAGACGGACCGCAAGGGCCAGCAGATTCAGTACATTTATGACGCGCTGAATCGCCTCTCGCACAAGGGGTATCCGGATGCCACGGGCGTCGATTACGTTTATGATCTGGCGGGCAAGATCAAGCAGGTCACTGACCCCACAGGAACTTACGGGTTCGCCTATGACAGCATAGGACGGTTGATCGGGACCACGACGCAGTATGCGTTCCTGCCGGGAAATACCTACTCGACAGGTTATGGCTATGACGCAGCGTCTAACCGGACCAGCTTCACAGCTCCAGATGGCAACACTAATACCTACGCGTATGACACTCTGGGTAGGCTCTCAACGCTGACGAACTCGCTGACGGGCCAGTTCTCCTATAGCTATGATTCGCTCGACCGGCGTACCGCACTCAACCGCCCAAATGGCGTGAACACAACATATGGGTATGATTCTCTGTCTCGGCTGCTGAATGTGCTGCACAAGGCGGGAACCGTAACGCTCGATGGCGCTGGATACACTTACGACAACACAGGAAACCGCACCGCAAAGACCAATTACCTCAACAACATAACGGAGCAATACACCTATGATCCGCTTTACCAGCTCACGCAGGTGACCCAGGGGGCTACGACCACCGAGAGCTATTCATATGACCCGATCGGGAATAGGCTTTCGTCACCGGGCATGTCTCCGTACGCATACAACTCGTCCAATGAGCTGACCTCCACACCGAACGCGACATTTACCTATGACAGCAACGGCAACACGCTGACTAAGGCAGCCTCCAGCGGCACAACGACCTACAACTGGGACTTTGAGAACCGGCTGATCTCCGTTGTTTTGCCTGGAGCGGGCGGAACGGTACTTTTTAAATATGATCCATTTGGGCGGCGGATCCAGAAGAGTTCCGCAAGTGGAACAACGAATTACCTCTACGACGGCGCAGACACGGTGGAAGAACTGGATGGTGGTGGGACTCTGCTGGCGCGCTACATGCAAGGTCCCGGAGTCGACGACCCGCTAGCCGAACGTCGCTCGGAAACCAATGCATTTTACGAGCAGGATGGAGTTGGTTCCGTTACATCCCTGAGCAGTTCGACAGGAACAATTTTGAATTCGTACACGTATGACACTTTTGGCAACTCGACTCTTAATGGATCATTCGTCAATCCTTATCGGTATACTGCACGTGACTATGATTCTGAAACTGGCCTTCAGTACTCACGCGCACGGTATTTTGATTCCCAAACAGGACGTTTCTTGAGCGAAGACCCCTTAGGATTCGATGCTAGCATAAATTTTTACGTCTATGTCGGCAACAACCCCGTTAGATCCGCGGATCCATTGGGTTTGTTTGCCACGAGTGGCGATAAACAGCCTTGGGATTACCGAGCAATAATCCACGATTTGCTCAGAGGCAGCAGTAAGTGTGCGGATTGGTTTAGAAAAGGGAAATGCTCAGCGGTGGATATTATAGACAACGTTCCAATAAAACTTTACACATTAAACATAAATATAAATCAACCTGGCCAGACGCCTAGTGATGCCAGTTCCCCAATAGAGATAAACACCAATGGCGCGTTTTACTCTGAATCCCCTTTCGCTGTGGGACATGAAGGACCAATGCGCGATCCAGTCTACTATTCCGGAACATTCGGGGCTCGAATGGTGATCCTGATGCATGAACTCGCCCACAAGATCGGACTGCCTTACGAGGAATTTCCACTTGACCAATTCGATCAAAACCAATCTGAAAAAAACACCCTAAAGATTATTCAGCTGTGCAGAGATGCGATTAAAGATATCGCCAAGAAGTGGCATGAAACATATAGTGAAATACCCAAATAATAAACACCCAGAAAGATATATGGCGATTCGGAGGGCCTTGTGAAAATATTATCGAAGCTCGTCGTTATGAGTGTCACGCTCGGTATGATGCTCCTCAGTCAGGCATGTAGGGGAAGGCACAGACCGGTCGCACTGGGTAGTGGTTTTCAAAGTTTTGAGTCAACCGCGGCCGCGCGCGATCGATTAAAAGACCTTCGCATCACTGACTCATGGGTGGAACATGTTGAGACTCATTCCAAATCAGATTCTCACCCTGAATACACTTTTCGAACTATTTCCGGCCCCTTTCTTTTATTTGGTGTCCAAGGAGAGTTAAGACTGGTCTTCTTGGATGACCAGTTGATGTCAACAGAGTTTTCAACTTCCCATGGCAATCAGGTGATAGCCGCCGTACAGAAACAATATCCCGGAGTTTCCATTCGTCCTGGAAAGGAAATCTCATTGGATGACCATGCAAAGTTTCGGTACGACATCCCTTCTGAAGGCTACGTCCGCCTTGATTGGCACGACCAAGAGTTTGAAGATGCTTGGAGTTTTTGGATCAAGCGATATGCGCCTGCCTTATTGTGATCACTGGGGTAAAGTTGAATACTAAAAAGGTATCTGTTCAGCGACTCCTGGCCGCTTGTTTAATTCATACGAAATTCAAAAATCCATTTCAAGACAAGCTGACGCAAATCGTGGTCATCATGCTGCAGTGATCGCTCGCGGGCTGGATACGACGATGGCGAGGCTGCCGAGGGGGCTGTGAACTATTCTCTGGACGTTCTGAGTCTGCGCGGCCTCCGTGACGGTGTGATTGCCAATTCATCTATTTAAGGCGAGGCAATGGCTGCTTGAAAAGTCAGGAATGCAAGGCTCCGGACGCTAAGAGAGCACCGGGGCACGCCGGCCAGTCCAACGCATGGTTCGGCCGGCGCTATCCAGAAGAGGATCTCTGCCAAAGTCCTTTCGGATTGAAGCCCTCCAGCCCAATCTCCTCGGCCGGGGTCGCTTCTTCTGCTTCAACAAGGTAAACACGGCTGCTGACGTCTTCTTCTTGGCTCCTGGTGCCAATAAGCCAAAGTATCTAATTGCGTGGCGATATCGGTCCGGCACGTGCTCAGCCAAAAGAGCCAGGAACTGTTCGATAGGATATCGATCGATCACCTTACGCTTTAGACGCAAGTCTTTGGTCCAGAACGCGACTTCTTTGTCAGTGATACTCATGAATCGACGCTGGGCGATCGGCGGCCGGCGGGCATAACGGCCTGCGTATCGCAAAAACTGTTCCTTCGATGTGAAGTGATGGACGTCAATATTCCACCACCGTTCATACTGCGATACCAGTAAAGCCTTGATCGCGATTGGGCTCATGTCCGTTGTGAGCACGTTCGCTGCTAGTGCCGCTCGGAGGTAGGTGATAACCGCAAACCGCCACATATGCATCAGCGCTGATTTATCGAAAGGCAGATCCGCGATCCAGAGTCCCTCTGACTCTTTCAATCTATCTATAGGAAAAACAAAAATTCGCTTCCAAAAAGCCGAAGCCTTGGAACAAGAGGTTTGGGCGAGGAATTTGTTCGTGACCCATTCCAATCAACCCAAAATGGCCTTCTAACTGAGGGGTGGCAAGAAAAGGCACAAGTCGAGATCGACTTGTGAACTTAAGAGTAGGCAGAGGCTTACGGTGCGACAGGGAAGTGTTGACCAACATACTGCATCGGTTGGCCGCGACTATCGATCAAAGGATTTCTTCCAAAGTACTTCAGGATCATCTCTTCCCAAGACAATCGGCGTGGGCGTGGGCGCCGTTTTTGGTCCAGCAGCCTAAACATGATGGCGTAAACACGGCTTCGGGAACGTGGCGCCAGCAAGCCGTAGTAGCGGACGGAATGCGCGTATTTATCGGGTACGTGATCCGCTAGAATCTGGATAAATTCCTCTTTAGTCAGCTCGTCCAAAACGGTCTCTTTGGTGGCAGTGTCTTTGGTCAAGAATTTAACTACCCGCCCGTCGATTTCCTGGAAACGATGTTGCGCGATGGGAGGTCTCCGGATATAGCGGGCTGCATACCCCAAGAAATGACGCTTTGAAATATGTTCTTGCATATCAACATGCCAGCCGACTTCGTATTTGTCTGCAAGTAGCTCTCGCAACTCCCAGCTTTTCAAATCTGATTTCAGTATTCCTGCCTTAAAAGCGAGGTGCAGATATGTGATGATCCCATGTCTCCACAACTTCATGAAGCCCACCGGATTAAGGGTCAATCCATCTATCCAGCGGCTTTCCGCTTCCGCAAGCCCGCCGGCGGAAACCAGCATATGAAGGTGCGCATTGAAATTCAGGTGCCGCCCGAAAGTGTGCTGCACCACCAGGATAAGCGGCCGTATTCCATACTTGTCTTTCATCCACTGCAATACCGCCTCACCGCCAATGGTAGGGAGGTCATGCAGCAGGTGCCGGTTCTGTTTAAAGATACTCCAGAAAACATCGGGCATGGTAAAGACAAGGCCGACATAGGGGACATCTGGGAGCTGGGTCCACTGCTCCCGTTGCCATTGAAGCGTCGCTCGATACCCGCAGCTAGGGCAGGACCGCACTTTACAAGTGAAATAGACGCGTCTTACCTCTGTTTCAGAGGCATAAAGGAGCCATCCCAATAGCGGCGTTCGACATTCGATCATTTTCCTGAAGCTTTCGCGGACGCACGGGCGAGTACCGTCGTGATCCCAGACAGATCGGGCGTCCTTAAGGATATGCTTCATCGGTTCTTCTAAGGGCATGAAAGGGCCTCCTCTCGAAACCCGAGACGTTGAGCTATGTCTTCTGAAAGGGCAAGGATTGGCACCGATGCCTTGATGAAGATCACGTCCACAGCCCCGAGCGCTTCCGGTGCCAGAGAGCCCAACCGGCTTATAGTCTCGCTCAAAGTTGCATTCTTCCACCGGCTTGGTGGTCGTCGTTTGTACTTCAGCCTTTTCACCTGCCGCGCAACCAGCTTTTCTGCAACTCTCTCCATGCCGCGATGTCGCCTATAAAGCTTTAAATTCTCGCACTGGCAGACGCGTGATTCTTTGGACCATCTCCAAGCCCTATCGATCTTGATCTCTCCGTTGCACAGTGCTCGCACGATTTCCTGATCGCCAGTCTTAAGGACTTCTAGGGCGTGGCTGAGGGTTCCGACAGAAACGCCGGCGGCTGCCGCGAGCTCTTTGCGGACCTCAACCTTTTGAGCTTCCGTCAATTTTGACGAACCCTTGCTCTTACCGCCGGCCTGCTGGTGCTGTAACGCTTTTTCTTTGAAGGATTTCGCCAGGTCTCGTGCCATGGCGATCCGGCTGAAAGGCACTAATCCTGGAGATGGGCGATGACAAAGAAGAAGCCGACGTAGTGCTTCTTCTTCGGAAATGTCGTATTCGACGCATTCGACAATTGCGCGTCCTTGCAATCGTGCTACTTCCAGGCGTGCATACCCATCGATGACGATGCCAGATGAAGTGACTATCAGGGGAAAGAGAAATGCGTCTTCCCCCATTTCGAGCAGCGCATTCAACCTGGAGGCGGGAACTCTGATTCCGAGTTGCGCATAACTGGGATGCGGCCGGAGTTTACCTACTTGCCAAGGCACGAGCTGGCTTCGAGTATGTGTGATCGTCGGGGAATTATGGGAGGAAACGCTCTGGCCATTTTGTTGATTTCTTGGTTCCGAATCCGGCCAGATACGTCCGCGATTGTCCGAGAATTGAGATTCAGCCATGCCCAGCGCCTGGCGTCGTCACGGGTAGCTTCAGAGGCACGGTTGCAGAAGAAGACGGGCATTCCATTGCTAAGGAATGGCGGGCCTGGGGCCCTATCCGTGCACATCGATCTGATGTGTGCCGTAAATGTGCCATACCGCCACAACCGGCCGTCAACTTTCGGCTACTTCTGCAACCTTGGCGATACCTTCCGTGCGAGCGTATTTTGTGGGTAAGCTATTGATTTGAATGGTGGGCGATCACGGACTCGAACCGTGGACCTCCTGCTTGTAAGGCAGGCGCTCTAACCAGCTGAGCTAATCGCCCTTCGCGCCATCGAATCGTCTGATTTGGCGCGGTTTTTCAGCGTGTTTGCAGTATAGCGGCTGCGGCTGAGCGGGGTCAAAGCAGTTTTCCCGGAATGGGACCAAAACAGTCGTTACCCGGCGGTTACTGAGGTTACTCGCGCCCAGTCTTTCCCAGCGCTTTTTCTGGCCCTGGCCATGATAGATTTGGTGTTTCCCAGACTGGAAAATTGCGGAAATGGCCAATTTGTTCGACAAGCTACCCACCATCCTTGTGCTGGCCGTCATGGTGGGCATTTTTGTGGCGCTGCGCAGGCATGTTAAGTCGGCCCGGCTCCATCTATGGATTACAGCCTGGGTACTGATATTTGTCCATTTCTTTGTTCAGCTCTTTGAGCCCGCAGACGGCAATCTCACACCCGTGACGTTCATGATCGACCTGGGCTGCCTGCAGCTTTCCGCGCTATATTTCATTGCTTCTCTCACGTCATTTTTTGAAGATACACGGCTGACGGTCAGCCTGCTTGCCCTGACCGGCGTTCCCGCCCTGGCGTATACCGCCGGACTGGCCTATGAACTGAATTGGCGATGGCTCTACATTTCCTGCGCTGCCCTTATTTTTTACGGGGCGCCATTGTTCGCGGTCTTGCGCCGCAAACTTATTATCCAGATTTTGTTGTGGGCTCCGATCGTCGCCATCACGGGTACTGTGGCCATTGTGCGTGCCTGGCACGGACATTACGACTTTGGTTTCCTCGCCATGCTTACGCTTGGCTTTGCCTTCCCTGGATTTTTATTTTTCAGACGCTATTCGCACTGGACGCCCGGCGTAGTCACCAGTGCCGGAGGCTTCCTGTTGTGGGGAGCGGTCTTTCCCATAAGCCAGATGATGTCCGTGTGGGCTCCAAACCTTAAGGTAAACCCCGAACTCTGGAACACGCCCAAGTTTTTTGTTGCTTTCGGAATGATCCTGACTCTGCTGGAAGACAAATCAGAGTTCTTGCGTTCAGCCAGGCGCCGCGAGCAGAAGCTGAATCACCAGTTGCAAAAGTTTGCCGGAATAACATCACGCCTTTTGAGCGGCGAGGATGTGAATTCGGTCTGCAATGAAATCGCCGCTGCCATTCGAGAAACCAGCACGTTTGATCGTGTAGTGATTATTCTCAGCCACGACGGCAGGAACCTGTTTGCAGCCGGGCACTGTGGCTATGAAGGCGATGCGAAAGACCTGCTTGAGCAGAAATGCAACGAAGTCTGGAAGTTTGACGACCTGGTGGAAGCGTGCACGGTGGGCCAGAAATTGGGTGATCGTTCGGTAATGCTGCGTCCGGAGCAGATGCAAAAATACGGCCAGGTACCCAGCGCCACCAGGTACGCACCTACCCAGCATTGGGTGAAGGGCAATCAGGTTCTTGTGGCGCTTCGCTCCATGCGCGGCGCTCATGTGGGGTGCATAGGGCTGAGCGATCCGCGGGATGTCAGGCGGGTGAATGCCGAGGAGATGACCAGGATCGAGTTGCTGGCGGGCGACCTCGCGGTGACCGTGGACAACGCAGCTCTGCACCGGCAATTGGCGCGCTCGGAAAAATTGGCCGCTATTGGCCAGCTGGTTGCGGGCGTTGCGCATGAATTAAATAATCCGCTTACGTCCATCGTGGGTTATACCGAGCTAATCAGTGACGATATTCCCGAAGGCCCTGCGCGACAGAAGCTGGGCAAAATGTTGCGCGAAGCCCAGCGCATGAAGCGCATCATTGAGAACCTGCTGCGTTTTGCCCGCCAGAACAGTCTGGCCAAGAAATCGGCCAATTTGGAAGTGCTATTACAGGACGTGCTGGCGCTGCGCGAGTACCATCTGCACAATCAGGATATTGAGGTCCAGGTTCAGATTGAGCCCGGCCTGCCTCATGTGGCGCTGGATGAAGATCAGTTTAAGCAGATCCTGTTAAACCTGCTGAATAATTCCATTGACGCGCTGGACGGGAATTCCAGGAAAAGAATACGCATTGAGGCAAGCTGCAACAATGGCCGCGTGATGTTGAGCTTTGACGATAATGGCAATGGATTTACCGACGTGAATCGCGTTTTCGATCCTTTCTATACAACGAAACCTGTCGGCAAAGGCACTGGCCTGGGATTGAGCATCTGTTACGGGATTGTAAAAGAGCACGGCGGAGAGATTCATGCGGAAAATCTGGAACCACATGGAGCCCGCATAGCTCTGGAATTACCGGTGGAAGTGGCCGCATTGGCGGCCCAGGGAATCTGAGAAAGCCAAACACAAGAAACAAGAAATCCTCAGGATGTGATCCAGCCCGCCAGTGGATAGGCGCGCGACTGCGCGGATCGCGTCAGGATTATGGCCCGCGCCAGCGCTAGATGTTAAAGCGCGAGTAGAGCATCATTCCCGCGATAAGAACAAGCAACAATGCAGAGCCAGCGCCACACACCTTGACCCACGGCTCAATCTTGTTCATTCTCACGATCAGTTCTTCCTGCTCTTTGGCCATGTGGGCTTCAGAGTTTCCGAGGAACAACTGGTCATCTTCATGCATGGCAAGAGTGCTGCGATAGATCAGGAGAATGACCAGCACAACTGTTAAACCGGCCCAAAGGATGAGGAGAGGCGTCATCATGGAACACCACCTTGGATTTTGGCCGATTCCGCTACTCAGAGGCCGCAACCGCAGGTCGCGGCGAGGGTGTAGATGGAACCTTAACCGGCATTATAGCTCTGGGCAGGACGGCAAAAGCCAATATTTTCGAGAGTTGCTGGATTGGTCGGCGGAAGGCTGAACGGGGAACCGGAGCACCTGAATGGTCAAAGAAGGCAGGTGGGCAGAAATTGTGCGACTACAGAGGACCTGGATTCATCTAATGGAGGTAGAAGGCCCAATAGAATCAGCAGGGAACCATGTATAATAAGGGCTGAACATCAGGCAAGATCCAGCTTCAAGGAGAGGAATAATGGCTACCACGACAACTCCAAATGTTGAAACCACTCCCAAATTGCCGGTCAATTTGACTCCCACGGCAGTTGTAAAGGTCAAGGAGATCATGGGCCAGCAGAACCCGGTCCCGGCAGGTTTGCGTATCGGCGTAGTGGGCGGCGGCTGCTCTGGCTTCTCCTATTCCATGTCATTTGAGAACGCACCCGGAGTAATGGACAAGGTCTACACCTTTGACGAGTTGAAAGTTTACGTGGATGCGACCTCGGCCATGTATCTGAACGGCTGCGTCGTGGACTTTGTGGAAACGCTGGAAGCCTCGGGCTTTAAGTTTGAGAATCCGAACGTGAAGAGCACCTGCGGATGCGGCTCTTCCTTCAACGTGTAAACGAAAGCAGTTTTAAGCGATCAAGCCTCGTCGGAAGGACGAGGCTTTTGTTTTTCAATTAGGACTTGGAGAGGGCGTTGGTACGGGCGTAGGCGAGACGGATGGTGCAGGTCCGGGAGTTCCCGTCGTGTTGCCGCCGCTCCTGGGTGCAGCGACTGTCACGCCGCTTCCGCCGCTCTGTTCCAGGCGCAAGTCATAGACGAAATACCATTCGTCGTAGTGATCTTTGTCGTTGAATTCCTTGATTGCCTGACCTTTATTGACGCTGGCCACGCCCATGATCTGACCACCGCCAAGCGTCTGACCGTTGCCGATGTCCGACCTGGGAAGCGTGTTGTTCTTGTCGTCCAGAGGCGGTGGAATGTTTGGGCCGCCAGGGGGCAGCGGTGGTGGATTTTTAGGGTCGGTGTTCAAGGTAGATTTGGGCGCGGGAATGTTGATCTGGGCTTCACCCACGTGCACCATTTTCCAGTCGGACTCGCGAGTCATGGGGTCTATATATTTTTTGCGCAGGAACCGGACGTGATTCGTGTTCTCCAGTTGCTCAACGGAAGTCGGATAGCGGCCGCCATTCTTGTGGACGAAGCGCTTTATCGCGGTGGCATAATCTTTCCCGCGATGGACCAACTCTTCTTCCTTTTCCCGCTTGATCTGCTGCACGATGCGCGGAGCTTCCACGGAGAGGGCAATCAGCATCAGCGTGAGTACTAGCATCACGGCCAGCAGCACATATCCGGATTCCCTGGAACGACCTGATTTCATACGGCGCATCTTGATTTCCACCGACCTATTTGGCAGTTAACTGGATTGTCTGCCGATTACTGTTCAGCACGTCTTCAATGATCACGCTGGTGTTATTGATCTGAACAATCTTGTATTTTCTCTCGACAATATCACCCTGCCGGGCGACGAACACTTCGCCTTCATCGGCCAGGAAAATACGCTTCGGCTCGTTGGATTTGCTGGCGAAGCCGTAAAACTTAAGCGGAATCGGCGGAGGCGGAGGAGTAGGCGTCGGCGTGGGTGGCAGTTCAGGGCCATACGGCTGTCTAACGCTGGTAACGGTCTTTTCGATCTGTTTCAATTCTTCCATCCGGAAGATATTTCTTCCGCCGGCTTCATACTTCTTGTTCTGGCTTACAGACAGGATGTCGAGCCGGAGTCTTGGATCTAGCGTGCTGTCGGAGAGTTGTGGCGCACCGGGTTTCTTTGTCGGCTGCGTTACCTGCGTGGAGCTTGCGGGCGAGGGAGACGCGGCGGAACTGGTGCCGAAGTCGACAAAGTTGTAAATGCCAACCAGCAGCGCGAGCGCCAGCAATACGATCATCCATCGCACCTGCTTTTTATTTTCCGCGCCTATCTTCACTTTAAGGTCCTTCTCCTCTGGCTATGAATGCTTGCGGCCCAGGCCGCTTGCTAACTTTGTTTCAAGAACGTCTCAAATTTTATTTGTAGTGATACCACTCCGCTTTCCTGGCTGGTGAGCGCAATCTGGTCAATGATAAACACGAATTTGTCCTGCTCCATGGCGTTGATAAATCGTGCAACCTTGGCGTACTCGCCGGTCACAGTAGTCTCGATGTTGATGCGTTGCACGTCTGGCAACTCATTTTTCTCATTGCTCGCGTTACGGTCCTGGTTATAGCGAATTCCGGCTGTGGTCACTCCCGCTTCCTTCATCAGCTTTTCCAGGTGCTGAGAAATCTGGGAAAACTGGCTTGGGACCTTTTGTTCATAAAACTTCTTCACGTCCACGCGGGTCTGTGCCAGTTTCTTGTCGATCCCATTCAGCGGCGCCACCTCGCTGGTCAGTGCCTTTTTCTGCTGCCGTAAACTCTCTTCCTGGGCCAAGCGTGCGGCGGGACTGGATCCGGGCAGCAGAAGGTAGATAATAAGCAACAAATCCACCGCGCCCAGCACCGACAGGATCAACGTAAACCGCTTTTGCACTTTCGCCAGATTATTCATCAGAAGCCCTCCCGGTTGGCGCTACGCCCTTGCATTGGCGCGGCGGGAGTGTAATAAGTGACGATATCGAACTTGTAAAGCTGACCTTCACTCTTCTGCTGCTTCTGAGTGATTTCGGACATGATTTGCGGGCTGCGAAAACGTTCGGACTTCTCCATTTTCTTCTGTAGTTCAAGACCATTGTCGTGTGTATCGCCCATCACCACCAGTGTCAGCTTCAGGCGGTTGTCCTGGGTAACTTCGGGATGGACTGAACTCAGGTAAGCGCGAGCCGGCATGATTCTCTGGAGATCATTGAACAACTGCGTCCAGGAAAGCTGGCGGCGGTTGATCTGCTTGTTCCAATAATTCTTTTCGGTGGTAATCTCGTGGTTTTCTGGAAGATTGGAGATCGCTTCCGCGGCGGCACGCTCTTTTTGCAAATCGTCGATCTCCGCCTGCAACTGTTTGATCCGCTGGCCGGATTTGGACGAGCCGGCAAAATTTATCCAGGCAAGTCCGATGAGCAGCGCCATCAGCAGCGCGGCGAAGCCAATTGCCACGCTCCAGCGCACGTAGAATTGCCGTACATCCTCAAATTTCTGCGAAGCTAGATTGATATTAAGGCGCATTATCCGAGCAAAGCCCCCACAATTCCCGCCATGGTGGTGGGCGAAACCTGTTCACCGCTCAGGTTCTGCTCCGCAGCAAGTTCCGGAGCCAATTCCTGCACCTGCGCGCCGGTTTGCTGATGAAGCAAAGGGCCAAGTTCCTCGAGCGGGGCCGTGCCGCCTACGTAAATCTTTTCAATATGCGCGGCAAACGTATCTTCAAAAAAGACGATCGAAGGCAATACGGCTTCTGACAGGTCAGCTGCGGAAAAAATACCGCCATGCGGATTATCGAGCGTTCGTACCAGCCGCAGTTCATGGTGCTCCACGGCCGTGATGGTAATGTTCATCGGATCAACTTTCAGGACCAGCGTCGGTCGCTCGCCATCCACCAGTCCAAGGGCAGCCAGCGAGGATGGCAGAACCACGCCAGGTTCATATCCAACATCGCGGAAGGCTTTTTCATACTCTTCAATGATTTCGCGCGGGGCCACCGCGGCGGCTACCCGAACAGTTCCATTGGCGCGGATTACATCATAGGAAAGCACTGCCTGGTCCACGTCAAAAGGCAGTGACTTTTTGAGGCGAAAACGAATGACCGGCTCAATTTCCTCGCGCTTGGCTGGCAGGGACTCAAAATCCAGCAGAATCATGCGAATCGCCACGTCCGGCAATATCACGATCACGTCTTTCGATTTCCCGGCCACCGCGCCCAAGGCTCCACTCAGCGCCGTACGGAACGCCTGGGCGTTAAGAATGTTCGGAAGGCTCAGTCCGGGAGCAATCGTACCTTCCTTCCACCGCCGGGAGGTGAAGACCTCCAGCCGCGGCGCCTTGTCAGAGGCACGCGCTGCGATCACCCCTTCCGAGGTGATCTCGCAAGCCAGCCGTGGCCGCACCGTTTTTTGGTTCAAAGCTGCCATTTTTATCTCGTAGTCTCAATGAAGGTGACCTTGTTGATTTCCTTCATCGTGGTAACTCCGGCTTTGACGCGGGCCAGCGCCGAATCGCGCAGGAATTTCATTCCTTCTTCATGCGCTGCCTTGCGGATTTCTGACGACGGCCGCTTCTCCAGAATCAGCTCGCGGATGCGATCGGATAGGTCCAGTAGTTCATGGATCGCTGTACGTCCGTGATAGCCCGTGCCGCCGCACTCAATGCATCCCGGCCCATCATAGAACGGCACGTCGCGCCATTCTTTCGGGGAAAGCCCAAAGCTTTCCAGCTCTGCATCTGAATAACGTACCGGCGTTTTACAGTGCGTGCAAATCATTCGCACCAGCCGCTGCGCCAGCACGCAGTTCAGCGCGGAGACAAAGTTATACGGCTCCACGCCCATGTTGAGGAAGCGTCCCAGCACGTCGACTACGTTATTGGCGTGGACCGTGGTGAAAACAAGGTGGCCGGTAAGCGCCGATTGGATCGCGATCTGCGCGGTTTCCGTGTCGCGGATTTCGCCCACCATGATCTTGTCAGGATCGTGGCGCAGAATCGAGCGCAGCCCGCGAGCAAAGGTGAGACCCTTTTTCTCATTCACCGGAATCTGCGTAATGCCGTGGATCTGATATTCCACCGGATCTTCAATCGTGATGATCTTGTCTTCATCCGTCTTGATTTCATTCAATGCCGCGTAGAGTGTTGTGGTTTTGCCGCTGCCTGTTGGGCCAGTGACTAGCACCATGCCGTAGGGCTCCAGAATGTAGCGGCGGAACTTGCGCAAATCTTCCTCGTCAAAACCCACCACGTCCAATACCAGGTTGCGGAACTTCTCGCTCATCGACTCTTTGTCCAGCACGCGGAGCACGGCATTTTCACCATGAATGGTGGGCATGATGGAGACGCGGAAATCGATCAGGCGGCCGCTGTACTTCACGCGGAAACGTCCGTCCTGGGGCACGCGGCGTTCCGCGATGTCCAGTTCGCTCATGACCTTGATGCGCGTGATGATAGTGGAGTGATGTTCCTTTGCCATGGGCTGCATGGCCGGCGTCAGCACACCGTCAATTCGATACTTGACGACAACGGAATCGCTTTCAGTCTCAACGTGAATATCACTGGCGCGTTTTTGCAGAGCTGTAAAAATGGTTGTGTCGACCAGACGAATGAT
>Ga0137403_10005676_pt1 | contig 14433 bp, 12 predicted proteins | sample CZOMad2_1_16fung_FD_122057 | JGI IMG/M metagenome (GOLD analysis project Ga0137403, IMG submission 122057) | Vadose zone soil fungal communities from Angelo Coast Range Reserve, California, USA - CZOMad2_1_16fungal (Hybrid Assembly) | ecosystem: Environmental > Terrestrial > Soil > Vadose zone... | reverse complement strand
ACACGTGGGGTCATGGTGCCTCCCCGTATGCAATGAGCAGCCCGGCGGTCAACGCCTCGTCGCCGTTGCCCCGTCCGTACACACTTCGTAGAGTGACATCGTGAAATCCCGCCCGTCACGGACCGTGGGCCCGACCGACAGCGCCGCGGCGTACGACGCCGACTTCTTCGCCTGGACGCAGCGCACGGCGGCGCTCCTCCGGGCGCGTCGCTTCGACGAGGTCGACGTCGAGAACACGGCCCAGGAGATCGAGGACATCGGCAGGCGGGAGGCGAGGGAGCTGAACAGCCGTGTGCAGGTGGTGCTTGTGCATCTTCTCAAATGGCAACTGCAGCCGAAGAAGCGGACGTCCTCGTGGCTGACGACGCTCTTGATGCAGCGATCCGAGATCGAGGATCTCCTCGGCGATAGTCCGCGTCTGCGGCCGAGGTTGCTGCACGACCTTCCGAAGAGCTATGCGCGCGCCGTGAAGCGTGCCGCGGTCGAGACGGGCCTGCGCCCCGACAAGTTCCCGGCGCGGTGCCCATACACTGTCGCAGAAATTCTGGACGACAACTTCCTTCCGGCGTAGCGCTCCCGTCTACACGTCCAGCGTCACGTGCGCGTCCCAGCCGGTCGCGGTGCGTTCGACGCGCAGGTCGTGGAACGTGACGGCCTTCACGTCCGCCAGGAGCTCGTGCCGCTCGGGATCGATTCGCTCGCCGGCGAGCACGGCGTCCAGGCGGGGGTGGGCCGCATCCACCGCCACCCGCGTCGCGCGCAGCAGGAGCTCCTCCACGTCCTTCCGATAGATGAGCTCGTCGAGGAAGCGCCGGAGGAGCAGGTCGAGCGCGTCGGCCTCGAGCGACGCCGTGCGAGTCTCGACCGCGCGCACCGAATCGAGCGCGCGCACCATCACGTTGAGCGTCGCGTCGGCCGCCGCGACGAAGAGCTGTTCGAGGCCCTCGGCCCAGGCGTGGAACGTAACGTCGCTCGTCACGCCGTCGTCGACGAACTCGTAGGGCACGCCTACCCCTTGACGTTGCCGATCGGCGTGAAGCGGGCGACGGGACGGCTGAGCCCGGCGCGCGCCGTCGCCTCGACCACCGCGTCGATGTCCTTGTAGGCGCCGCCCGCCTCTTCGGCGAGCCCTGCGTACGACGTCGCGCGCACGTAGATGCCGTGCGCCAGGAGGCGCCGCTCGAGGTCGCGACCCGGGAACAGCTTCCGCGCCTTCGTCCGGCTCATCGTCCGTCCGCTGCCGTGCGCGGTGCTGTAGAAGGCGGCCGCCCCGCTCGGGACGCCCGCGAGGAGATACGACCCGGTCTCCATGCTGCCGCCGATGATCACCGGTTGGCCTGTGTCGCGATAGCGCGCGGGCAACTCGTCGTGCGCCGGGCCGAACGCGCGCGTCGAGCCTTTTCGATGCACTAGCAATGTCTTTTCCCTTCCATCGACCACGTGCCGCTCCAGTTTTGCGGTGTTATGTGAGACGTCGTAAACAGTGCGCATCCCCAGCTCCTCGGCCCTGCGGCCGAACACTTCGGAAAAAACTTCGCGGATCCGGTGAAGAATTACCTGCCGGTTGGCGAACGACATATTCAATCCGCATTTCATTGCGGCGAAATAATCGCGGCCTTCAGGTGAATCGAACGGCGCGCACGCCAGTTCGCGATCCAGTATTTTGATGCCGTACTTCGGCTCCATCACTTTCAAGAATTTCTGGAGATAATCCGTGGCGACCTGATGTCCGAAGCCGCGGCTACCGCAGTGAAACATCACCACGATCTGATTCGGAACCGTGATCCCGAATTTTTCCGCAAGATCTTTGTCGCGCACGTCCTCTGGCCGCGCGACCTGCACCTCCAGGTAGTGATTCCCGCTGCCGAGCGTGCCGACCTGGTTGTAGCCGCGCTCGACTGCGCGCTCGCTGATTTTCGATGAATCGGCGCCCGAGATGCAACCGTTCTCCTCGGTAAACTCTAGATCTTCCTGCCAGCCCAAATCGCGCTCGACGCACCAGCGCGCACCTTGTTCCACCAATTCTCGAAATTCGTTGTGCGATAGTTTGAGGAATCCGTGAGTGCCAACGCCAGCCGGCACGCGTTGAAAAAGGCGATCGACGATTTCTTTCAAGTGCGGTTGCACATCTTCCAGGGTCAGATTCGTGGTGATAAGGCGCATGCCGCAGTTGATGTCGAACCCAATGCCTCCGGGCGAAATCACGCCGCCTTCGTGCACATCCATGGCAGCGACACCGCCGATGGGAAATCCATAACCGCTGTGGCCATCCGGCATGCAAAGCGCGTAGCGCGCGATTCCTGGTAAAGTGGCGACGTTACTAATCTGCTGGTAAACCGCTTCGTCCATTTCCCGCACCAGTTTTTCCGTCGCGATGATCCGCGCCGGCACGCGCATGCCTTCCTTGTAACTCGCCGGCAACTCCCAAACCGTGTCGGAAATTTTTTGCACGTTGTCGACGATGGCCATGACAGTGGCGTTCCCTAAACTTTTTGTGGGTGATCTGAAAGCTTTCTCGCTCGGTTGCGATCCATGTTGCTGCATTCCCAACCGGGAGTCGACGCAGTTGAATCCGCGTTTATTTGTTTTCGCTCCGCGGCTAACGATTGCTGACCAGTTTACGGCGCGCCGCAATGTCGGCTGCGAGAATTCGATCAATGGTGGCGTTCACCGGTTTTGCCCACGCCTCTCCTGATTCGCTGTTGTAATGGATCCCGTCGCCACCGGTTTTCCCCATCACATAGCGTGTGAATCGACGTGAATCGATCACTGGATCACCCCGTGGCAGCGATTGCTGGATCAGCTGGTAGATCCGATTCTGTACTTTTGAAAACCGCGATGAATCCGGCGGCCCGATCCAGATTAATCTTCGTGTGCTGTCGCCGTGCACCGCGCCAACAAATCGCGCGAGGACATGGCGGATGTAATCGTCGGACAATGTTTGATCCATCCAGTTTGTGCCTAACTGGACAATCACGATCGTCGGTTTGTATCGCTCGATCAGTGTCTCGATCTTCGGCGTGGCCATGGATGGCGGCCTTTTGCCCTTGTGATAATCAAGATAAATGTCGCTCGTGGGCGTCTTTTCGCGGTAACCGCATCGCGTATGAAACACCGGTTCATTTTCCAACCAACTTTCAGGCGACGATCCGCACGACGCGAAAAATGCCACGTTCTGCCGCCCAAATTCCTGTTCAAGATGTTCCCGCACTGCATCGCCAAAGCCGCTTACAGATAGCGAATCGCCAATCATGAGCACCTTTGGTGGTGGCGGAGGGGCGGACAGCTTTTGCGGCTTCTGCCACTTATTGGCCAGGACGAAGGAGCCGATGACGACCAACAAGGCGAGCGAGAATGAAACGGTCCGAATCATTAGCGACCAATGCTTCTTATCGCGCGGTCTTGGGATATCGGGCTTCATCCTGGACGCGAATGTAGGGTTCCAACTCGATCCGGCCGGAATCGTCCTTCGATTTTATCGTACTCCAAAGCGAGCCGTCTAACGGACGCAACTGCATGTCATAGGTCTTACCGACTCGAAATTTCTCGAGCGATTGCGGTTTCAGACCAATGTAAGCAGGGTGCATCACCAGGATTTGTTTCTCGCCATACTCGCCTGAAGTGACTTGTTCGACATCGTAAACAAATCCGACCAGAAATTCCTGGTATGGCAGCAATTCCTCCTTCCGAATCGGGTTCGTTTTGGAAACGAGTTTCCCTTTTACGACCAACGAGGCCGTCGCCGGCGTTGCACTCGGCGCGGCTACGGGCGCCAGTTTCGCGATTGATTCGCTGAGCGGGCGCACATCCGACCATGACTGCGCGGAAAGATCGCGATCGATCTCTGCCCAGACCTTGTCCGCCCACCTGTTCATGTCTTCGCCGACGAAATGCTCCTTATCCGGTTCCATATGTTTGTAGGGATAAGAGATCAATTTTCGACTATCGATCACGTTAGTTACACTGCCGATGTCTTTCTGCGTTCGATCGAACACAAACTGCTGAACGTCGCCTGAAACGCGCCCGGAGATTGGCGGCGCTACCCAGTAAATCTTTCGCAACTTCGACGGTGGCGTGATCGCTTTCTTTACGAATGGCACCATGTATTTTCGCAACATCGGCCCGTCACGATCGGGCTTTGCCTTTTCGCGGCCGGAAAACAACTCGAACAGATTGGAGCCCGTTTGCATAACGAGTATATCCGGCTGGATCGTGGTGAGGAGGTCATCCAGTTTGGGAACTGTGTGCGATGCCGGCCGATGGCCGCTCGGTTCTCCGTAAGTATCGCGCTGTTCCTTCATGCCATGCGAATCCGCCTTCGATTCGATGCTCCAGTAACCGCAATGCGTCTGAATGTGGGTGAAGGGTTTCTCTTTCAACCAGCTCAGCGGATTCGTGCCGCACGTGCAATAGGTGAAAACCGATTTTACTCGCGGATCGGCGCGAAATTTTTGGTCGAGCCTTTTGCTGAATCCACACAACCCAAGTGAATCGCCGAGTATCAACACGGTGAGATCACGTGATGGATCAGCTGGAGTGCTTTGAGCAAGAGACGAAACAGCGATGCTTGAAGCAATTGCCGCGATGGCTAGCCGCTTCGAAAAACGTCCGAGGGTCAACATCCAACCTTCGACGTCCAGTGAAGCGGCTCGTTCAAAGTGGGGCGTTGAGTGTTGAGCCTTGGATGTTGGCATTCCTTACTGACCTACAGGCACTTTGTCCCAGCCTTGATCTGACTCGCTGAATTCGCGGGCGGCGAAACACCAAACAACAATTTTTTTCTTAGCGAGATAATCGGCATCTTTGCGTGCCCGCCGATACAGACTGATCCGGACCGAAGTAGAGCCGGAACCACGCGTGCCTATCAAGTCAGGCGCAAATCCGGTCTCGTAGGCAAGTTGATCAAGCAAACCGGACTTTTCCCCAAGAAAATCGTGGAACACGAGCGTGTGGCTGTCGCCCATAATCAGTAAAGGGCTGTTCGGATCGGGATTTATTGCCGCGCCCGTTTCCTTGTCGCTGATCGTTCGCACCGCAATTTTTTCCGGTTCGGGCTTCTTTGTATCCGATGCGGCAAGATCGCCGAGGTCGCCTTTGATCGTGGTTTCTTTCCATTCTGCTGCGTAATTCTTCCGCGGCTGCCCGGCGAGTTTCTCGCGAATTTTCTCCGTGATCGTTTGTGCCGCGAGAACGCAGCCAAATCCAGACCAATGCGTATCGGTCTTGCAAAACACCGGGGCGTGCTCGCTGGCACGGTTTTGAAGGAAGACTGGCGCAAGATCGACCACGTCAATTTCGCGTTTCCGGAGTTCGTCATAAAATCGCGCAAGGAATGGAGCCGCCGTTTCACCATGAAGATCGACGTCGGGCAAAATTTTCTCCGGATAAATTGCTGCTTTCGGCGGGACTGGCACTAGCAGCAGATCGATTCCGCGCCGTTTCAGTTGATCATGAAAGTCGACAATCGCCGGAATCGGATCAGCCGATTCGGGTTTGTGTGCCCGGCTGACTTTCGCCACGTCAACGCCCCAGAATTGGCCGACCGAGAGAAATCGAATATCGCTGGACAGAAAGAACCAGCCATCTGCGCCCGCGATTACGGCCTCGCGTTCACTTTCAGCCGACCGTGATTTGGCCGCCAGTTCGTCAACGAATTTCTGTTGCGACTCCGACAGCGGGCCCAAGTCGCCCGCGAAGGCTCTTGGGACAGCCAAACAGCCAAGGATTGCGGTGCAAAAACACAAATTGCGGAGGAGGCTAAGAGCTTCGCGTGCACTACTCTCCGACAGGGCGAGCGCTGTCCAACCCCCGCGTACGGCTGATAAGAATGGTGTCGACTTCAAGAGAAGTTTTTCTATAACCGGATTGCGGAAATAAAAAGCACCAAATATCGCCCGTGGTTTTTAGCTCTCACATTTTCATCTACTATTTTCTCCCTTTCGCGCTGCTCGTTTATTACGCGCTGTTTCGCACGCGGCAACGCTGGCGTAACGCCTGGTTGATCGTTGCCGGGTACACATTTTACGGCTGGGCCGAGCCAAGGTTCATGGTGCTGATGTTCGGTACAACGTTTATCGATTGGCTGATGAGCCTGGTCATTGCACACAACTCCTGGCAAGTGTGGCGAGTCTGGAACCAGCCGGTAAAAATTGTCGACCCGGAGCATCGGAAGACGCGCGTCCGTCGGACGGCAATCACGATCTCGATCGTCTGCAATCTCGTTGTCCTGGGTTTTTTCAAGTACTTCAACTTCGGCATCGATAGTTACAACTCGCTGGTGCAAAGCCTCGGATTGGAGGGCACGCAATTGAACACGTTTTTTCGCGTGGTGCTGCCGCTCGGCATCAGCTTTTACACATTTCAAGCGCTCAGCTACACGATCGACGTCTATCGCGGCAATGCCGAGGCGATGGCCAACTTTATCGATTTCTCCTGCTTCGTCTCGATGTTCCCGCACCTTGTCGCCGGGCCGATTCTGAAGTTCTCGTTCCTCGCCGATCAACTCAAAAATCGCCGCCTTACATCCGATAAATTCGCGCGCGGCGTCGCGTTTTTCATGATGGGCGTGGCCAAAAAGGTTTTGCTGGCGAATCCGTGCGGCAAAATCGCGGACACGGCATTCGACGCCGGCTCGATTCAAACACTCGACGCGTGGTTTGGATCGATCGCGTATTCGTTTCAGATCTATTTCGATTTCAGCGGTTACTCCGACATGGCGATCGGCCTTGGCCTGATGTTCGGATTCGTTTTCGCGAAAAATTTTGATTCGCCGTATCTCGCGCAATCGATCACCGATTTCTGGCGACGCTGGCACATCTCGCTTTCAACGTGGCTGCGCGAATACCTTTACATTCCAATAGGCGGCAACCAGGGAGGCCTTTCCCGCACGTACTCGAACCTCATTATCACGATGCTTATCGGCGGACTTTGGCACGGCGCATCATGGAATTTTGTGATCTGGGGCGGACTTCATGGCGGGATGCTCGCATTCGAACGGAGCCAGGGCCGCAAAGGCGTTTATCATAACCTGCCCAAGCTAGTACGAATCACGTTGACGTTTTTGATCGTGACAATCGGCTGGGTGTTCTTCCGTGGCGGAACATTACGGGGCGCCGTCCAATATCTCGGCGCGATGTTTCACCTGCATCAGCCGTTCCCGAATGCGTCGTTGATTGGCGGTCTGATCTTCAAGCCCTATTACGTTTTGTCGATTTTCGCCGCGGGAATCGTTGTTTGGTTCGGGAGACAAACCTGGGATTGGAGCCAGGAAATGACATGGCCGAAGACGGCGACTTGTTTCGCGCTTGGCTGGCTCGCCCTGATCGTCCTGGCCACGCAGGAATACAACCCTTTTATCTATTTCATTTTCTAGCGCGTAGAATATGCCAACGACTCAAACACCGCCAACGACTCAAGCACCTCTGCCGAAATATTCGTTGCCGAGATATGCCGACTCGAGTCCGAGCGCGGCGCATCGTAAACTTCCGCGCGAAGAGGAAGCCGATCTGGCGCTAAAGAACACGAAGTTTACGCCCGGAACGCGCCAAACTCTCATTGCGCTGTTTTTGTTAACAATTCTCGCTGTTCCATTGATCCAGTTAGTTGGCGAATTTCGCGCGGCGGGGTCGATCGGCCGCTTGCCAATGGTTTCCATTTTCAAATCGCTGCCATGGCTTCCTCATTCTGAAGATCTGAAACGCGTTGAGCGCACGCTCGAAAACGAGTCGTTAGTCTCCCAATGGCTCCTGCCGCGCATGCAATATCTGCTCACCGTGCTGCTGGGCGCTGGAAACGAGCAGGTTTATTTGGGTCACGATCCCTGGCTGTTTTATCGCGCCGATGTCGATCATGTGATCGGGCCACCGTTTCTCGATCCGACCCGGCTGAAACACCGCTCGCAAACGAGCCGTGTCCAGCCCGATCCGATTAAGGCGATTGTCGATTTTCGCAATCAGCTTGCTGCACGGGGGATCGATCTGGTGATTCTGCCGGTGTACGTGAAACCAAGTACTGAAGGTGAAATGCTCGCCGTGTCTAACGCCAATCGGGCTAAGGCCAGCGGCGCTTTACCCAATCCGTCTTTTAATGAATTCAAAGCCCGACTCGAACGCGAGAAAGTGCGCGTGTTCGATCCTGCGACATTTTTGATGGAGCGAGGAAGCAACGGGCATCGTTATCTCGAAACCGACACGCATTGGCGGCCCGAGACGATGGAGCTTGTGGCGCAAAAGTTGGCAGATTTTCTCCAATTGCCAGTGGCAACAGGATCAACATCGTCGTCGATTATCGAAAAGGAAATCGTCGCGCGCGGCGATATCGCCGCGATGTTGAAGTTAACGAGAAGTGACAAGTTTTTTCCGCCGGAGAAAGTGACGATTCGACAAGTCGTCACTGGCAACGGGCTGTGGCGTCCAAGCAGGGACGCCGATGTGCTTCTACTCGGCGACAGTTTTTCAAATATTTTTTCCTTCGAAGCGATGGGCTGGGGCGAATCGGCGGGATTCGCCGAGCACCTGAGTGTGGCGTTGCGGCGGCCCATCGACTGCATCCTGCGAAACAGCGACGCGTCGTTCGCCACACACGAAATTTTGAGCAACGAGCTCTCACGCGGGCGCGACCGACTGGCTGGAAAGAAACTGGTGATCTGGGAATTTGCAGCGCGCGAGTTGTCGTTTGGAAATTGGAAACTTCTCGATCTGAAACTCGGCGAAGCGAAACCTTCTCGCTTTTTGACTTTGAAGCCCGGCGAGCAAATCGAGGTCAGCGGGACGGTCGAAAGCATTTCGCCCGTGCCGCGACCGGGCACCGTGCCATACAAGGATCACATCGAGGCGTTGCATTTGGTCGACGTTGTGGCCGCCGATTCACGCGACGCGACCGCATCGCATGCCCAGGCTGTCGTGTATTTGTGGAGCATGCGTGACAACGTGTGGACGTCAGCCGCGCGCTTGCGGCCAGGTGAGCGGATCAAGCTGCGTTTGCGGCCGTGGTCGGATGTCTCCGCGCAATATGAGAAATTTAATCGCACCGAGCTGGACGATCCGGCCTTACAACTGGAGGAGCCGGTGTGGGGCCAGGACGTCGAAGCGTTGAATCGTTGACGCGGTGTTCAACGTGCGAACCTGGCTTGCCGTCGTTTAGAAACTCCCTGAATACTGATCCGGGAGCCGGCCTTAAGAAATGAATCGACCCACCAAAAGACGTTTTCGTTGCGCACAACGCGTCTCATGCGTTTCATGCGCGCGCTGCGCTCGGCTTGGCTCATGCGGAACGCTTGCAAGATCGTGTCCGCCATTTGCTCGACATCGTACGGATTCACCAGCAACGCATCGGGTTTGAGTTGCTCGGCGGCGCCGGCGAATTGGCTCAGGATGAGCGCGCCATCGTTATCGATGCGGCAGGCGCAGTATTCCTTGGCGACCAGATTCATTCCATCCTTTAGCGGTGTGATGAAGGCGATGTCGCACGCGCGATAGTGCGCAAGAAGATTGTCGCGATCAAGGCTGCGAAAATGATACTGCACCGGTAGCCAGGTGCGGGTGGAGAAACGCCCGTTAATGTCGCCGACCAGGCGATCAATTCGCCCTTTGAATTCGTGATACCTGGGAATCTGTACCCGGCTCGGCACAACGATCTGGATCAGAACCACGCGACCGCGTAATTCCGGATGAACCTCCAGCGCGGCGCGAAAAGCGCGCAACCGTTCGGGAATTCCCTTGCTATAATCGAGCCGGTCCGATCCAAGGATTAGCTGACAATCAGGGAAAGTGGCGCGCAGCTGCCTGGATCTTTGCGCAACGGCGTCAGACGCTGCGCCGTTTTCAAACAGGGCGAAGTCGATCCCAATCGGGAAATGCCCGACGCGAATTTCACGTTTTTCAAAGCGAATTAATTGCAGCTCGCGACGCGGAAGAATTCTTGCGTCCAATATCACGCGGCGCACGCACTGAATAAAATTGCGCACATCGCGCCGTGTCTGAAACCCGAGCAAATCGAACTGAAGCAGCGCGCGCAGAAGCCGCTGTTGTTGCGGAAGTTTTGAAAAAATGTCGTACGGCGGAAACGGGATGTGCAGAAAAAACGTTAGTCCAGAAAGTTTTTGCGACACGCTCTGGTCGCGCAACACCTGAGCGACGTACATCAGATGATAATCGTGGACCCAGATGAAATCGTCGGGTTGCGCGCATCGCGCGATAGCATCTGCGTAACGCTTGTTAACTTCCTTGTAGGCTTGCCAGTATGCCGGCTCGAAATTGCAGAAATTTTGCAGATCGTGAAAGAGCGGCCAGATCACCTGGTTCGAATAGCCGTAGTAAAATTCATCGCGCTCAATTTCACTCAGCGCCACCGGCACAATTTTGTAGCCGGCGTTGCGCGTGGCCTTCGCCAGCGGCTTGGGTGGGATCTCACCGACAGTTCCGGGCCAGCCGATCCAGGTTCCGCCGCGCTCGCGCAGCACGGGTTCGATCGCGGACACGAGGCCGCCCGTAGCCGGCGTGATCGTCCATAAATCTTCGCCAATCGAATCGAGCGCAAATGGCAATCGATTGGAAACGACTATAAGACGATTCATTCTAACAGAGCGGTTGAAAAGTTAAGAAGTTACACGGGAATTGTAGGGCGTTTCTGTGAAACGCCGTTTTAACGGATCGGCGTCTGGCACAGACGCCCTACAAAACATCTTGTAACCTTGTAACTCTTTTAACTCCTTTTATTAAAGTCGAATATGATTCCGTCAGCGCTCGATCACGTTCAGGACATCGCGCGAAGCGGGCGGGTAGCGGTTTTTCTCGACTACGATGGCACGCTCACACCCGTTGTCAGCCATCCAGAGAACGCCTCGCTCTCCGATTCTATGCAAAAGGCGCTCCGGGAGCTTGTCGCACGAGCGCCGGTTGCCATTCTTAGCGGTCGCGAGCTCGATGACGTTCGTCGCCGTATCGACATTGATGGGATTGTGTACGCCGGCAGTCACGGATTTGACATCGATGGTCCGCGCGGATTGCGCAGGCAAGTGGCCACCGAGTTTTTGCCCAAACTCGCAATTGCAGAAAACGAGTTACACAAGGCACTTGATGGAATTCCCGGCGCACGCGTGGAGCGGAAACGTTTTTCCATCGCTGCGCACTACCGGAACGTGAAGGAAAACGATGTCCCCGCAATGGAGCGAGCTGTGAGCTACGTGGGTGCACGACATCCCGAATTGCGCAGAATCGACGGCAAAAAAGTTTACGAACTGCTGCCTCGTATCGGCTGGGACAAAGGCAAAGCCATGCTCTGGTTGTTGGAAACGCTCGACTTAAAGAGCAATGACGTTCGCCCCATTTACATCGGGGATGATAGCACCGATGAAGACGCGTTCCGCGCGCTGGAGCAATCGGGCATTGGCATTCTGGTGAGCGAGCAAGTGCAACCCACGGCAGCGAGGTATTTACTTAAGGATCCCCGCGAAGTTGAGCACTTCCTGTGTGAACTCGCCGCGCGTCTGGTTCAATGACGAAGCTCGAATGACGAAATCCGAATTAATGACGAATGACCAAACCGAAATGACGCGGGCAAGGTGACTTCGTCATTCTGCCTGCCATTCCAGCGCCAGTCCTCTGTCCTGGTCAAATGTCGCCGCTGTGCCAAAAGGCTTGCCAAGCTCATTCACGAGATTGCAAAGCCATTTGGCGTCGCCGACCGAGGCGTGCTGTAGCTGGAAACGCCGCATTTGCATTGGAACCAGCCGCGCGGTCATCAACTCGCCAGTGTCCGGGTCGAGTTCGACGAAATACATCAGCGCCAAATCGCCACGAAACGTTTCGTAGCCGCTGATTCCCTCGTAATCAGTGATGAAATCGCCGCAGCCGTAGAGAATCAGCCGGCCCCTGAATACCTCGATCGCTTTCACATGATGCGAGGAATGCCCATAAATGACGGCAACGCCGCCCTCGACCAACCAGTGGGCGAACGCGATCTGTTCACGCGCGATTTCGTAGCCCCAATTGCCACCCCAATGGATGGACACAACAATCACATCGCCCGGTTGCTGATGGGCTCGCATTTGATCGCTCACTCGCGCTGCGGTCGCTTCCGAGAGGTCATCGAGCAGATTCACTCCAGGGGAAATGTCGGTGGCCTTCCATTCTTGCGGGATGCCGCTGCTCGTTGTTCCGAATGAATAAAGGAGCAAGCGCTCCTTTGCGCCGCGATGGAGCATCGCGGGCTGCATCGCTCCCTCGGCATCGTCGCCCGCGCCCGAGTGGGCAATTCCTGCCGCGTCCAGTGTTTGCAGTGTTTCGGACAAGCCATCGTGCCCCCAGTCCAGCACATGATTGTTTGCCAAACAGCAAGCGCTGATATGTCCAGCGGACAAACAGCCAATATTCTGCGGATGCATGCGATAATGAATTCCTTTGCCGGGCCATGGCGTTTCAGCCGATGTGATGGCGGTCTCCAGGTTTACGATTCGAAAGTCGACCTTTGCTCGCTCCAGTTCTTGCAGTCCATCACCCCAGATGTAATCAACGGTCAGTGGACGCCGTATGGGTCCGTGCGTTTTCTCGGCAAGATGGACATACTCACGCGCGTCGCGCACATACGGTTCGTACAAGATCGGATTAACGCGGTGCGCTAGCGCCTGATCAATGCCGCGCCCTGTCATCACGTCGCCGCAGAGAAAAAGGCGCATGATTGAAGGTAAGCTCCAAACGCCAAGCTCCAACGTTCAAGGAATGACGGCTTCCCAGCCGTCAATTTCAGTATCGACGGCTGCTCGAGCCGTCGTTCCTTGAAGTGTCACAGCTTCACTTCGCTTCGTCTCAGAATGGCAAAAGCAATGGAGAATCACAACCGCTCGCCGCAAATCAATCATGTTTCGTGGGGACGGCTCGAAGGTCGAGGGGACAGCCGAGCCTTACAAAGACGCAAAACTTTTCCCCGGTGGTTCGCGTGAATGGAACTGGCGCGAAAGTGGAATTCGTCACAATCCCGGCATTCAAATTGCCGACGTCCAGGAACTCCTTGAACACAGCTCGAAAGTCGTTGTGCTCTCGCGTGGAATGGCAGAGTCCCTTCACGTTCCGAGCGAGACACTCGAGTTTTAGAGCAGCGGCAAATTCTGGTGCACGTATTGCCCACGCAGCATGCCGTGGCGCTTTACAACAAGCTGGCGCGGACGCAGCTCGTTGGCGGCCTGTTCCATACCACGTGCTGAGTATGGCGCTGGCATAAAGCAACCGCACTTCAACGTGCGCTTGCCTTCGCGCTCTTGATTTCCTCCAGCGACGCCGGGTTTTCCAATGCGGATGTGTCGCCGAGTTTTTCGCCCAGATACGCTGCACGAACGATGCGGCGCATCACCTTTGCGTTTCGGGTTTTTGGTATGTCGCCGACGAAAATGATTTCCCGCGGCGCGAGCGCTTTCCCGAGATCGTGCGCGACGTTCTTTTTCAATTCGGCGGCGAGGGTGGCATCGCCATTTGCATCTTTCTTCAACACGCAAAAGCAAACGAGCGCTTCACCTTTGATGGAATCAGGGACGCCAACGGCAGCGGCTTCGCTCACTTGCGCGTGCGCGACGAGAACTGATTCAACCTCGGCCGGTCCGACACGTTTGCCGGCAATTTTAATTGTGTCGTCGCTGCGCCCGAGAATGTACCAAAGTCCGTCGTCATCGACTGCGGCCCAATCGCCATGCACCCAAACGTCCGGGAAACGCGACCAATAGGTCTCAATGTAACGCTGGCGATCCTTCCAAAAACCGCGGGTCATTCCGATCCAGGGTTCGCGAATCACCAACTCGCCGACCTCGCCGCGCACCGAGTTACCATTTTCATCGACGACGTCCGCTGCCATGCCGGGAAGCGGACCGGAGAACGCGCACGGTTTCATCGGCGCAAGGACGTTGCCCATGACAATGCCGCCGGAGATTTCAGTGCCGCCGGAGTAATTAATAATCGGAAGTTTTCCGCGGCCGACATTTTGAAATAGCCACATCCACGGGTCGGGGTTCCACGGCTCACCGGTCGAAGCGAACTTGTGCAGCGACGAAAGATCGTGACGATGCACAATTTCGTTGCCGTGGCGCCGAAGCGCGCGAATGAGCGTCGGCGAAACGCCAAGTGCTGTAACTTTATGTCGATCTACTAATTGCCAGGTGCGATCCGGTCCCGGAAAATCAGGCGCGCCGTCGAAAAGCATCATGGTCGCGCCAAGGATCAGCGTCCCGAAAACTTCCCACGGGCCCATCATCCAACCCATGTCTGTCATCCAAAAAAGCGTTTCGTCTGGATGAAGATCGAGACCCATCCACATGTCTTGCGCCGATTTGATCGGGAAACCGCAATGCGTGTGGACCGCGCCTTTCGGTTTACCGGTCGTTCCCGAGGTGTAGATGATCATCATCGGATCTTCGGCGCTTGTGCGTTCGATCGGCGCGTCACGACGACT
>Ga0137403_10005674_pt1 | contig 14439 bp, 18 predicted proteins | sample CZOMad2_1_16fung_FD_122057 | JGI IMG/M metagenome (GOLD analysis project Ga0137403, IMG submission 122057) | Vadose zone soil fungal communities from Angelo Coast Range Reserve, California, USA - CZOMad2_1_16fungal (Hybrid Assembly) | ecosystem: Environmental > Terrestrial > Soil > Vadose zone... | reverse complement strand
AGCATGGCGGGCGCAACATTCATGACAAAGACGTACGGCCTCGATCCGGTCATGGCAGGGCCTCCTGAGCTCTGTGAATTGCCAGCATGCTAACGGCCTCGGGAGGTCCATGAATATTGGACCAATGTCCAATGGGCGGACAGGGCGGGCGAGGCTAGAGTGAAAAGGCAAAGGAGGCACATCATGAGCAATGTGTTCTACATCATCGGTGTCGTCGTCGTCGTGCTCGCCGTTCTCGGATATGTCGGGCTCCGGTAGACCCATGGCGATCGGGAGGAGCGTGGGCAGGAACAAGAAGAGCGACCGGCCCGCTGCAGCGGCCACGGTCACGTCGGGATCGCGCGGCCGGCCGAGCCCGTCGCGGACCCGGGTAGTGCGGGTGCCCGCTCGAACTGGAAATGATTCGGCGAACGTGTGGAAGGCCAGACCGGACCGACCGGTCGCGGTTCCGCTTCTCCACCTGCGGCTTGCCGACGAGCTGGGCCGGCTCAGGCAGGAGTCGACCTGGCGCACGAGCGGGCGGAACGCGATCACGTTGACCAAGGAGCCCACCCTGCGTCTGGTATTGCTGCTGCTCGGCAAAGGCACCACGATGCCCGAGCATCAGACAGCGGGGCCGCTCACTCTGCAGGTCCTGTCTGGCTTGGTGGCGTTCCGGGCAGGGGATCGCGCGAAAGCGGTGGGGCCGGGTGAGCTCATCGTGCTCGAATCCGCCATCGGGCACGAGATCGAAGCACTCGAGGAGAGTGCCGTCCTGCTCACCCTTGCCCGCGCCTCGTGAGGCGACACATCCGGGCCCGCCGCGCGAAGAATCTTCCTAGAGGCTGAGAAGCGCTTCCCCGTCGATCTCGATGAACAGGGTCGCCGGCTGCGCCGCCGGCCGAGCGACCCATGGACAGAGTGCTGAGGGAAGGGGCGGATAGCCCCCGATCCAGGGCGCGGTACTCACGGCGGCCGTCCGTAGAGCAGGTCTTCGATGCCGAGTCAGGAGCCGCTCCTCATCGACGGCGCCAGGTGCCGAGGAGCAAGGCGACGCCCCCCGCGAGCGCGATGCCCCCGAGAATCGGCGGCAACGGAATCGTTTTCTGTTTGTCCGCGGTGGCCTTGATGGGCCCGAGGTCCACCACCGTCTCGCGGCTCGTGTACGTGATGCCCTGGTAGGCGAGGGAAACCAGACCCACCGCGATGAGCACGATGCCGATGATGATGAGCAGGAGTTTCATGGAGTGCCTCCTCTTGACTGCTCTCTCACTCTAGGCGTCGCTCGGCTCGCTTCCCTATTGGACCTTGGTCGAACCCAGGGCCGCCCCCCCGACCGCGTCCCGGATCGCCCCGAGCACGAGATGGTCGTCGAATGGCTTGCAGAGGTAGGCGGCCGCCCCGGATGTGTGGACGCGCTCGCGCGTTGAGAGATCGTCATTGGCGGTGATGAAGATGATCGGGATGTCGACCCGGTCGGCCGTCAACCGCGCCTGAAGCTCGAATCCGCTCATGCCGCCGTTCAAGTGGATGTCGAGGACGAGGCAGGCGGTGCGGACGAGAAAGGTCGAGCTCAGAAAATCTTCCGCCGCCGCGAAGGTCTCAGCGGTGAAGCCGGCAGACTGCACAAGCCGACGAAGCGCTCGGCGAATCGAGCGGTCGTCGTCAACGATGGAGACTAGCCGGGTGGCATTGGGCACGGAGTCATCGCACTCGCTTACAGGCTACGGGGCGGCCCGTATGACTCGGTAGTGGACCTTGGTCCAATGGGCTCGGCGACGTCGCCGGCCCGGAGGGATCAGGACTTCGCGATGATGCCTGCGCGGTCAGCCAGCCGGACCAGCTCGGCCAGGGAGCCCGCCCGCATCTTCTCCATGACGCGAGCCCGGTGGACCTTGACCGTCTTCTCGACGATGCCCAGCTCGGCGGCGATCTGCTTGTTGAGCATCCCGGTCACGACCAGCGCGAAGACCTGTGCCTCGCGCGCGGTCAGGGTCTTGAGACGACCATGCATGTCGGTGGCTCCGGCCTGTTCTCGTCGCACCGTCAATGCTCTGGCGACCGCCCGTTCGATAGCGCCCAGAAGCTCCCGGGCGTCGACGGGCTTCGTGAGGAAATCGATGGCCCCGCCTTTCATGGCCTTGACGCTGCCCACGACGTCGCCGTGGCCGGAGATGAAGACAATCGACATCCGGCTTCCCGCGACGGCGAGCGCCTCCTGCAGCTCCAGACCAGTCAGACCGGGCATCCGAACGTCCAGGACCAGACAGCAGAGGTCCTCATGATGCGCACGCGCCAGGAACTCGCGAGCCGACGCGAAGACTTCGACTCGATAGCCGGCGGTGGTGACCAGGCGCGCCATACCCTTCCGCACGGACGCGTCATCGTCCACGATACCCACCAGGGTCCCCGAAGGAGCGCTCATGGCCGATGATGGGCGATGGGCAGAGTGAAGGAGAAGGTCGCCCCGCCGTCCGGGTTATTGTGGGCCTCCAGGCGGCCGCCGTGGGCGTCGACGATGGATCGGGTAATCGCCAGGCCGATGCCCATCCCGTCGGGCTTGGTCGTGTAGAACGTCTGGAAGATCTTGCTCATGTCGCTCGCATTGATGCCCGGCCCCGAGTCCTTTATCTCCACTCGAACCGTCTCGGTATCGGCCACGGCCGTCTGGAGGACGAGCATCCTATCACCAGGCCCCGACTCTCGCATCGCGTCCATCCCGTTGAGGACAAGATTCAGAGCTACCTGCTGCAGCTGCACCCGATCTCCCAGCACGGGAGGAAGGCCAGCGGCCAGCTCGAGCCGGATCGAGACACCGCGCACGACCGCGTCGCCGCTCACGAGCCGCGCCACGTCCTCCAGCGCTTCGTTGAGATCGAGCGCGCTCATGTGAGGATCGCCCTTCGCGAGGAGCCGGCGAAGCCGGCGGATGACCTCACCGGCCCGCTTGTCGTCCTCGACGATGTCTTTGAGAATCTCGCCCACCTCGACGAGATCCACGGGGGCGGTGTCGAGGACACGCTGGCCGGCCTGCGCATTGCTCAGGATCGCCGTCAAGGGCTGGTTGAGCTCGTGGGCTAGCGATGCGGTGAGCTCCCCGATAGTGGCCACGCGCCCGGCATGGGCAAGATCATTTCGCAGCCCCTGCGCCTCCAGTTCCGACCGCTTGCGCGCCAAATTGTTGGCGAACATTTCTCCGAAGAGCCGAAGGCGCTGCACGAGCTCATCCCGCCACGTGCGCTCGGCGGCAAGCGTGCTGAGGGCGAGCGCCCCCACCACCGCATCCCCGATCATCAGCGGGATCTCGACGCGCGACTTGATCCCGAGGGCGAGGTAGGTCGCCCGGTCCGTCGCGGCGCCCTCTGGCGGGAGATCTTCGAGCCGGGCGAAGTGAATCGTGGCTCCGCGCCCCAGCCTGGCCGCAGTCCAGGGGATCTGATCGAGTGGGACCGCCGCGGGGGCCGGCGCCACCCCATCGGCCGCCCAAGAATGCGTGGTCTGGGCCGACAGCTTGTCGTCGGAGAACTTGACCAGGGTGCCCCGATCGACCTCGAGGAAATCCACGATACGGCGAAGACCCCGGGTGATCTCATGGTCTATTTCGAGGGCGGGCAGACCGCTGAACACCGCGGATAGCTCCGAGAGGAGGGTTTCGAAGCGCAGTCGCTCGTTGAGGGCAAGCTCCGCTCGCCGCCGCTCCAGGGCGCCGGCGAAGACCTCGCTGAGAAGCTTGAGGCGTGGCAGGAGCTCGTCGGGCCAGGTCCTTTCCGTGCGAACAGAATTGAAGGACAGGACGCCGAGGAGCGAATCACCCGCACCGAGCGGGAGGGAGAGCTCTGACTGCGTGCCGATGTTCTGATAGCTCTCCCGATCGATCGCGGCTTGCTCGGGAAGCTCGCTCAGCCGGGAGAACCGGACGAAGTGCCCTCCCCGGAGCTGCTCGGTAGCCCAGGGGAACTGATCAGGATCCATGACGCGTGACAGCGGCTCAACCCCCTCCGCGGCCCAGGAGATACGAACGATGGCCCCCTCCGCCACGTATTCGTGGAGATTGGCCCTGTCCATCTTCAGGAACTCGCCGATCTGTCTAAGGCCCCGGCCAATCTCATCATCCAGATCGTTCAGCGAGATATGGATCAGGCTCGCGGACAGCTCGGACAGCAGGCTCTCGAACTTCAGGCGCTCGTCGAGTGACAGCTCCACGCGCCGCCGGCCTGCGCGCTGGAGGAGAAGTCCCCACATGAGACTCACCACGCCGAGAACCAACATTCCACCTGTCACATAGCCTCGGTAGAGCGACCACAGCGAGGGGTCCTGATACCGCACGATGCTGCCGTGCGGAAGCCGGCTCTCGCCGATGCCCCAGCGGCGGAGCTGCCGGACATCGAAGATGTACGCGGCGCCCTCACCGTCGACAATGGGTACGTTTCTCGGCTGCTCTCCCCTGAGGATACGTAGCCCGAGCTCCGCGGCCCTCGCCCCTTGCGCCTCGAAGCTCGCGAGGCGGCCACCCACGATGCCATGTCCGAGGTGGGTCTCCGCCCAGCTGTAGACGGGCACGTTCGAGGCTCGGGCGATGAGCGATACCGCTTCCGGGTTGGTGAAGAGGCGCCCCGACCCATCACGAAGCAGGGACACGAAGAGGACCGTGCTGTCCTTGGGCAAGCGGGCGACCGCATCCAGCAGCCGCGCCATCGGCAATCCCGTCAGATACGTGAGGGCGACCCGATTGCGGTAGCGACCCAGGTCCTCGACGGCTGCCGCCTCCAGGTCTCGATCGATCTCCGATGCCCCCGTGATCACGATCACCTGTTTCAGGCCTGGATCCACCCTGAGGGCGGCCTCGAGCGTCGCGCCCCACTCTGAGCGCAGCCGCACCCCGGTAATGTCAGGTCCGAGATCGAGTCCCTTGATGGCGTCGAGGTTCGCGGCGCAGAAGATGGCCGGCACACCGGGGAAGAGCTCGGCACGATGCTGCAGGAAAAAGTGCAGGGCCGGGAACGCGACCGGGATGACGAGGTCGACTTTGCGGCCCTGATACTTCTGCCGCAGAAAGCGCGTCAGCAACTGCTCCTTCGGGTCCTCAGCCGCCAACCCGAGATCGAGATACTCGGTATAGAAGTCAACGCCCGATGCGACAGCCGGCTCGAGCGTCGACCGGAGCCCCTGCTCCACGGCCATGGATTCGGGCAAGAGCCGCGGATTCGGATACAGGAGCACCACCGTCTTGCGTTCCGGTACGTCGGCTCCGTGAGCGGGGGACGGATACGCAGGAAAGACGAGCAACCCACACAGGCACACACCTGCCCAGACCTGCACGTACCGCGAAGCCCACATGAAGCCGCCCCGTCTCCCTCTTAGCAGCACATCTTTTCCTGCCGAGCATCTTACCTTACGTCGAATCCTTACGTCGCATCGCTTGGCTTCTCCGGACGTGGTTGGACCAAGGTCGAATAGGCGGCGCTTCTTCGAGAGCGCTAGCGTGACGGTCAGTCGAAGACGGGGAGGACCTTGCTATGAGCAATTGGCTGGTGATTGCCACGACGGTCGTGATGGGATACCTGCTCCGGATGTTCGTGTTCTAGCGTCGCTTCGCCGTACGTCCTTCCGTCATAGCGTGGGGGTTGGACCTAGGTCCAATGGGCATGCGGGCGTGCGGGGACTAGAGTGACTGCAGCAGAAGGGGGAAGGGCATAGACAACGTCTTCTACATCATCGGCGCCGCCATCGTGGTGGTGGCCGTCTTCGGGCTACTGGGATTCGATTAGGCAGCACGGCCTGAGTCACACAGAGAGAGAAGGTAAGGACATGCGCAGTTCGAGAATCTTCGGGGCTTTGATACTCGCATCAGTGGCGATGGTGGTCGCACCGGGAGCCGGCATAGGGCAAACCACCGCCGACAAGATGGAACAGAAGGCGAAGGGGGCGGCGCAAGACGCGAAAACCGAAATCACTGACTCCTGGCTCACGGCGAAGACGAAGATCGCGCTGTTCGCCGATGACCGGATCAAGGGTGGACAGGTCAGCGTCGAGACGATCAAGGGAGTGGTGTCGCTTCGCGGCAAGGTGGATTCGGAGGAGGCGAAGGCTGCGGCCGGATCGGTGGCGAAGACGGTCGACGGCGTAAAGAGCGTGAGAAACGATCTGGAAGTGGTATCGCCCGGTGACCGAAAGGTGGTCGAGACCTCGGACAAGGACATCACGCGCCAGGTCGAAGGGCGCTTCTCGAATGATGCCCAGCTCCGGAAGGTGGACGTGCGCACTGATGGCGGGGCGGTCATCCTGACCGGCGCTGTGTCGAGCATTGGCGCGAGCGCCCGCGCCTCTGAGCTGGCCCGTGGAGTGTCCGGTGTCCGCATGGTCAAGAATGAGCTGACCTATGACGCCAGCGCGGGCCGCGAAACGCGCGGGCGGAGTACGGGGTCGTACGCGCAAATCGTAGTAATGCAGCAGGCCCTCAAGGACAAGGGCTTTGACCCGGGCGCGACGGACGGCGTCATGGGTCCAAAGACGTCGGCGGCTCTGAAGGCGTATCAGAAGTCCGAGAATCTGCCGACGACGGGCACCATGGACGGTGACACGAGGGCGAAACTCGGGGTCAAGGTCAGTACGCAGGGGCGATAGTCAACGTCGAAGACACAAAGGAGAACTCCATGAACCTGATTCTTTTCGTCTTGATCGGATTGATTGCCGGAGCGCTGGCGGGACGGGTGGTCAGTGGCCACGGCTACGGCGTGTTCGGCGATATCGCCGTTGGAGTCATCGGTGCCTTCCTTGGCGGGTGGATTTTTTCCACGTTTCTGGGGGTGGGAGCCGGCGGGGGCGTCTTGATGAGCCTGGTTGTGGCGTTCATCGGAGCCATCGCCCTGCTCTGGCTGATCCGACTGGTCGCGCCACGGCACGCCTAGTCGTCGAGGGAGGGCGCGCCTCCATCGTCGCTTGCACGGGGGCGCGCTTCCCGTCGGGGCATCACGCCGGAGGACTCACGCGGCTCATGCAGGCCGGCCAAGGCGACCGTGGTCAAGAGAACCCCATGATCGGAGAGCCGCGTAGGATGCTCGTAAGAACGTGACCTTGATAGCGGGCAGCCAACCCATGATTTCTATTGTGGATGATGATCTCTCCGTCCGTCGTGCCCTCAGCCGGCTGGTTCGGCTCGCGGGGTATGCCGTCGAGTTGTTTGCGTCTGCCGGCGAGTTCCTCGCGTCGGCCGCGCGAGGCCGCACCGCCTGCCTGGTCCTGGACATCCAGCTGGACGAAGGCGGGATGAGTGGATTCGATCTGCAGGAGCGGTTGGTCGCTGACGGAGGTGCCCTCCCAACGATTTTCATCACGGCTCACGGTGACGCCCGGACGCGCGAGCGCGCCAGGCAGTCCGGAGTGGCTGGCTTCCTGTCCAAGCCGTTCGGCGACAAGGCGCTGCTCGACCTCATACGGAAGGAAACCTGCCCGGCCTGACCTGTCGCAGCGGCAGCTGGCTCCTCGAAGACGCGGGCGCGCACCTCGCGAGGACGCCCGGCCATGAACTCCTCTAACCGATCGGCGACGAGACGGGGCGGCGGAGGTTTCGGAAGCTCGAGGTGGCGCGCCGGCATTCTTGGTCGTACGCTGAATAGGAAGGGTGCGTCGATCGAGGAGGTCGATATGAAAAAGCCGGCATTGACATGGCTGCTGATCGTCGGATTGATAGTCGGATTTCTAATTGTTCCAGCCGCACCAAGCTATGCCTGGAGTCACGGACACGGCAGAGTCTTCATCGGGGTCGGGCCTGGTTTCTGGTGGGGCCCTCCGTATCCCTATTACTGGTACCCGCCGCCCTATTACCCGCCCGTTGTCGTCCAGCAGCCACAGGTATACGTGCAGCAGGCGCCTGCACCTCCTCCGGCGCCCTCGACAGACTGGTACTACTGCCAGAGCGCCGAAGGATACTATCCGCAGGTTCAGAGTTGCCCTGAGCCATGGATTCGGGTCCCACCGAGGAATCCATGACGGCGCGAAGGGTTGTCCTGCCGGTCGCGGCGTGCTTTCTGCTCACGGCCTGCGCGACGGTGCCGACGGGACCGAGCGTCCTCGTTCTCCCGGGCGCTGCGAAGAACTTCGAGCAGTTCCAGACCGATGACGCCGTGTGTCGACAGTGGGCGCTGCAGCAGACCGGCACGACACCCAATGAGGCTGGGGCCGCCAGTACCGTGACGGGGGCGGCGGTCGGTACTGCGGTGGGCGCCGGGCTCGGAGCCGCTATCGGTGCCGCCGCAGGTAGTCCGGCGACCGGCGCCGCCGTGGGCGCGGGTGCTGGACTTCTCGGAGGGACGGCCGTCGGCGCCGGCAATGCCTACGGCTCCGGTGTCTCGGTGCAGAGGCGTTACGACATCGCATACATGCAGTGCATGTACGCCAAAGGCAATCAGGTGCCGGTCCCTCGAGGCTCGCAGCCGCCACATACGTCGGCGGCGGCCCCGCCACCACCACCGCCGCCGCCCGATGTGCCGCCGCCGCCCGTCGGAACGCCTCCGCCACCTCCCCCGGGGCCCGTCCGCTAGGAGTCTCTGGCGAGTCCACGCAGAATGGGGCCTTTGAAGCGGCCGACGTCTCGAGGCGAGCGCGTGAGGGGCCAGGGAAGCGGGGAGGCAAACCATCGTGGTAACCAAGGAACGGTTCGGGCAAGGCATGACGGTGCCGGAATACATCGACCAGATGTCCATGAACAGGGAGCGGTTCCTCGCAGCCCTGGACTCGACCGCGGTCCCCCCCGGGGACGCTGAGGTGTTGAAACTCTTCGCGGCTACGCGCAGGATCCTCGTCCTTACCGAGGACTGGTGCGGCGCCGCGATCGCTTCGCTGCCGTTCGTAGTCAAGCTGGTCGAGGGCATGCCGGGCATCGAGATGAGGATTTTCTTGCGGGATGAGAACGCCGACCTGATGGATCAGTTCCTCAAAAACGGCCTCCACCGTTCGATTCCCGTGTTCGCGTTCTTCGACGAGGACATGAACGAGCTCGCCCGCTTCATCGAACGCCGACCTGCCTGAGCCTGGTCGGAGGCCCCGACCGGCAGCCCCGCCCGTTGACTCTTCGCCTCTCGGGATGACCTGGCCTCGCCTCCCGCTTATATATCAATGGGTAAATTGTAGAAGAATAATATAGTATATAAGTGAGGAACGGGCAGGCCGGAACCGATCCTGAAGCAACACAACCTTCGAATGAGGTGAGTCCATTGGCGAACAAACTGTTTATTGGCGGATTGTCCTTTGCCACCACCGACGAAGGCCTGCGCGAGCTCTTCGCCGCGGCGGGCGGCGTCGAATCGGCCACGGTGGTCACGGACCGTGATACCGGACGCTCGCGCGGGTTCGGCTTCGTCGAGATGACGAGGGCGGAGGATGCCGACGCGGCGGCGAAGAGGTTCAACGGCCAGGTCGTGGACGGCCCGACGCTGAAGGTTGAGATCGCGAACTCCTCGCCCGCGGGCGGGAGCAGCGGTAGGGCGCGCGGGTAAGAGGCCCTCATGCAAGTGCTGGCCTTTTCTACTACCTCGAGCGGCGGGTGGAGGTGGCGCATCGTCAACTACGGCGGCGAGATGATGGAGGAGTCGCGAGAGCAGTATCCGACGATTGCCGAGGCGGTGGCCCAGGGTGCGGGGCGACTGACCGAGATGAACGTCCAGGATGTCTCGCGCATGGATCGCTCGTTCTCCCCGCGGAGAGGCCGGTAGGCGCGGACGAGGGATCGGCAAGGCCTCACGAACACGCCGGACGATCACCGGGAAGGTGATCCGGTTCGGCGGAACGGGGAGATGTCGATGTTCGAGGACAAGACAAGGGTTCTCCTGGTGATTCCTCGAGAGCTTCTGGATCGGGCTCGGGTGTTCGCGGGATCGTCCACCACCAAGTTCAAACGGCCCGTGAGCCTCCAGATGGTTCTGCGGGCCTTCATTGACGAGGGGCTGAAGCGAGATGGTGATCGGGCTGTCCTCGCGAACGTCGAGGACCAGATTCACGCCATCCTGCGTATCCGGAGCGCGGCGGCAATGGGACGCGCGGGAAACACGCGAAAGAACGAACGAGAACGACGGGACGCGACAGCTCGACGGGTAAGGAGCCGGACGTCGCCGGCACGCAGATCATGACGGACCATGGCCTTCGGTGATTGGAGAACACGATGACGTATCACCTTTGGATAATCCCTCTCGTTGCCTTGACGCTCCTACAGTTCGCGGCGGTGGCGACCTCGGTGTATCTGCACCGAGGCCTCGCGCATCGCTCCCTGCAACTGCATCCCGTCACCGACGTGGGTTTCCGGACGATTCTCTGGCTCACCACGGGTCAGAACCGCCGGGAGTGGGTGGCCGTTCACCGCAAGCATCACACGTTCACCGACAGGGAGGGCGACCCTCACAGCCCTCGATTGTTCGGGCTCTGGCGTGTGCAGCTCATGAACGTCTACTATTACATCCGCGAAGCGCGAAATCCCGAGACGCTCCGGACTTTCGCTCCGGATATCACGGAAGACTGGCTGGATCGTACGATCTTCGCTTGGGGCTTGAGCGGCCTTGGGGTGGGCATCACGCTGCTCTGCCTGACCTTTGGCCTGTGGACCGGCCTGACCGCCGCGCTGTTGCACGCGATCCTGTACGTGTTCGTGCTGACGCCGCTGATCAACGGTCTGGGACACTGGCATGGAACCCAGAACTTCGCCAACACCGCCTACAACTGGCGCACGCTGGCCTGGGTGACGGCGGGCGAGAGTCTGCACAACAACCACCACGCGTACCCGCGCGCCCCGAAGTTCAGCATGAGCCGCTTCGAGTTCGATCCGTCGTGGGTGGTCATCCGCTGCCTTTCCGCGGTCGGATTGGCAAAGATCACCGGTGCCCCGGTGCGGGTCGAAGCGGAACGCGCGATCTGAGCCCGCCAACCGGAAGAGGCCAACGCGCGGACTGACGAGCTCCTCGAGATCAACGGTCCCTCGGATTGTGCTCGGAGAATCGTCGCCGTTTCCGTCAGCCTGCCGCGAGCTTCCAGGCTCTCACGCGCCCGATGTTCTTGGCTCCCACCGGCTCGAGCTCGGTGAAAGCTGCGCGCTCGGTATCGGGCAATGCCTGGTGAAGGAGATTGCTGACGACGATCTCGCCGGGTCCGGCCACCGAGTTGAGTCGGGCCGCGAGATTCATGGCATCGGCCACCGCGCCCATGTGCGTGCGGCTGAACGGACGGAGGGATAGCATCTGGACCTCACCGAGCGCCATGCCCACGTGCACCCCCGCCGCCGGCTCCACCTGATCGATCTGTCGCTGCCATTCCTCGGTTACCGCCGCCACGATGTCAACGAGGCCGCGGGCACACGCGAGCGCTCGCGACGCGTCGTCTCCGGCCGGCGTCGGGATCCCGAAGAAGCCGACCACCGAGTCGCCGATGAACTGATACAGCATGCCGCCATCGTTGATGATGCGGTAGCGCGACTTCGACGCGAAGCCGGTGAGGGACTCGCGGATCACGCGATCGTCGCGCGTGTCACGCACGTAGCTCGAGTACGCGCAGATATCAGCCATGACCACGATCACTTTCGAATAGCGCCCCGGAGGCAGGATGGCCCGCGGATCGAGGCAGCCCGCCTCGCGAAGCTGGGCGAGGCGCCAGTAGGCGAAGTGCCAGAGGAGCGTGGAGCGGAGGGGATCCACCGCGGTCGCCGCGCCGAAGGCATGAGCGGCCTTCGCCCGGTCGACGGCCTGACGAAGCTCGAGCAGCCGGCCCTCCACGAAGCTCGAGATGTCGGAGCCGAGCGTGTCCCGGATCAAGGCCGAAAGGTGCCGATCGTCCCACAGCTCGAGGTCGAGGCCGGGAGCCAAGAGACCACGGAGCTCCGCATCGAGGCCGGCGGAGGCGGCCGCGAGTTGGTTGTCCACGAGGACGATGACCGTGCGCGCGCCTTCGCTCACCGGCGTCCTCTGGGCATATTTCAGGCGCACGCTCTCGATCACGCGCTGACGGGAGTAGCCGACATCGACGTCTATGAAATATGGGGGGAGCTCACCGGCCGCGACGCGGATGTCCGCGAAAGCCCCCGGGCCGACGCGCATCTCCTGATGGATCTGCGTCTTGGCCGGGGCCACGCCATCCCGGGTGGCATGACGAAAGCGGCACAGATCACAGATGACGCTCTCGAGGAAGATCCGCAGCTCACGGAAGTCCGTGTCGGCGGGCGGATCCATGGCCCCTCTAGACGTCGACCCCATAGACGCGAGCCGCCGTGTCGTGGAACATTGCCGTGCGCTCGGACGTCGAGTAGCTCTTCGACAGCCGCTTGAAGGCGTTGTACATCACGTTGTAGGAGAAGGAAACCTTGTCCACCGGGAAGTTGCTTTCGAACATGCTCCGGCTGGGGCCGAACTGCTCGATGCAGTAGGTCATGAAAGGGGCCATCGACTTGGCCAGCTCCTCGGAGCCGATGGGCGTGGTGCGCGTGTGCCAGTCGAACCCGGTCCTGGGCATGCCGACACCGCCGAGCTTCACGTACACGTTGGGACACGCGGCCACCGCCGCGATGCCGCGCCGCCAGGTGGCCAGCACCTCGTCGTCACGATTGGCGTACGGCCCGACCCGTAGCAGGCCGCCGATATGGTTCAAGACAATCGTCAGGTCCGGGACGGCCTTGGCGAAATCGGCCAGCTCGGATAGCTGCGGGAAGTAGAGCCACGCTTCCAGGGATAGGCCCATCCGCGCCAGCACTCGCGCGCCCGCACGGAACTGATCGCTGGCCAGTTGGCCTTGGATCTTGTGCGCCGCCGTGTTTTCCACCTCGGGATGAGGATCCCAGGTGACGGAATGGCGAATGCCCCGAAACCGGTTGGGGCTGGCCGCGCGCAACGCTTCCAGTACCGGTGCTGCGCGCTCACCCAGGTTCAGGTTGGCGTGACCGACAATGGCCGCCGCCGCTCGACCGGGGCCGTAGAGTCCGCTCGCGCTGGCCGCGGCCAGCCCCTGGACGAACTCGACCTCCCCTACGGGTCGCATCTCCTCCGGCCCGTCGGCGCGGTACATCGCGCGCGCCTCGATGAACACCGTGGACCGCACGTTGTGGCCGCTATTGATGTCATCGGCCAGCTCGTGGAGCAGGTATCGCTGATAGGGGATGCGGGCGGTGCGAAAGTCCCAGAAATGGTGATGGGGATCGCAGATGGGCAGCTGTGGCTCCAGCGTCGGTTCCGAGGTCAAGGCGAGCCAGTCATTGCTTCCGAATGGCACAGGAGCACCTCCGTGACAGCGTTGGTGGTCACCGCACGATCTGGTCGGCGGAGGATAGGTTGTTTGAGGATCCACGCATAGTCAAGTCACTCGCGAGCGGCCGGCCACGCGTGTCCGGGGCGCCCGTGTCCCACGGATGGGCGGTGTGATACGATCGCGCCCGCTCGCGGGGCTCGGGCCCCCATATCGTCACGACCGGTCATGGAGGTGACACGTATGGCATCTTCCTCGGACAACGTCGCGAGGCTCAAGAGCGCGTATCGCCAATGGCACGAGAGCAAGGGGGGCAGCGTCAAAGCCTGGCTCGACCTCATGGCCGACGACGTCCGCTGCTACTCCCTGGCCGCGGGCGCCCCTTCCGCAGAATTCACCGCTCCCATCAGCTCCAAGAAGGATTTCGAGCGCTACTTCAAAGGCCTGCTGGACGACTGGGAAATGATTCACTACACCACGGACGAGTTCGTCGCGGAAGGTGATCGGGTGGCCGTGCTGGGCTCGACCGCATGGCGGAACCGCAAGACCGGCCGCTCCGTGGACACGGCGAAGGCCGACTTCTGGACCTTCCGCGACGGGAAGGTGGTGGAGTTCCACGAGCTCTATGACACGGCGGCGCTGATCGCCGGCGCACAGCCCTAGTCCGCCATGGCTTTCATGGTGAAGGACGGCTTCCGTCTCTACTACGAGGACACGGGCGGCTCCGCACCCGCCGTGCTGTTCCTGCACGGCGCCGGTGGCAATCACCTGAGCTGGTGGCAGCAGGTGCCGGTCTTCGCCGAAGAATATCGGTGCATCACGGTGGACCAGCGAGGCTTCGGGCAATCGCCAGACGTCATCGGCGGGCCGGGGCCCAATGCCCTCGCCACTGAGAACATCGAGGACGGCGACGTGGTGGAGATCGAGATCCCGGGCATTGGCGTGCTTCGCAACCCCGTGGTGAAAGAACGCTAACGGAGGAATCCATGGCCTACGACCTGGTGATCAAGAACGGCATGCTGGTGGACGGCACGGGGGCGCCCGCGCGCCGGGCCCATGTGGCCATCGCGGACGGCAAGATCGCCGAGGTGGGCCGCGTGACCGACGGCGCCGCCACCGTGATCGACGCCGCCGACCTCGTGGTCGCGCCGGGCTTCATCGACCCGCACACGCACTACGACGCGCAGATCTGCTGGGATGGTGCGGTGACCCCGTCCTCCTGGCACGGCGTCACCAGCGTCATCATGG
>Ga0137403_10005673_pt1 | contig 14440 bp, 15 predicted proteins | sample CZOMad2_1_16fung_FD_122057 | JGI IMG/M metagenome (GOLD analysis project Ga0137403, IMG submission 122057) | Vadose zone soil fungal communities from Angelo Coast Range Reserve, California, USA - CZOMad2_1_16fungal (Hybrid Assembly) | ecosystem: Environmental > Terrestrial > Soil > Vadose zone... | reverse complement strand
GCTCTCGACCCCATCCTGGGCGACCAGATGAACCGTGTTCTCCGATCCGCCGAAAGTACCGCTATCGGCCGAGACGTCATTGGCCACGATCAGATCGCAGCCCTTGGCGGCCAATTTCTTGCGGGCATTGGCGATGAGATTTTCCGTTTCGGCGGCGAAGCCCACCACCAGGCGCGGGCGCTCATTGCCCGCTGCGGCCAGGGTCGCCAGGATATCGGGATTGCGGAGCAACGTGATAGGGGCGGGATCGCTCGCCGCCTTTTTGATTTTCTGATCGGCTGTCTTGGCCGGGCGCCAATCGGCGACCGCCGCGGCGCAAACGGCGATATCGGCGGGCAAGGCAGAGCGACAGGCAGCCAGCATCTGCTCCGCGCTTTCGATGCGCTTGACCTCCACCCCGGCCGGATCGGGCTCGCTCGTGGGGCCGGAGACCAGCAATGTGGCCGCCCCACGGCGTGCCAAGGCGGCGGCAATGGCATGGCCCTGCTTGCCAGAGGAGCGATTGCCGATGAAGCGTACCGGATCGATGGCCTCGAAGGTGGGACCGCTGGTGACGATGGCGCGCCGGCCGCTCAGCGGCGCAGCCGCGCCGAAATAGGATTCGATGGCCGCGAGGATTTCCATGGGCTCGGCCATGCGACCGCTACCCACCTGGCCGCAGGCGAGATCCCCCGCTTCCGGTCCGATCTGGCGAATGCCCCGCTCGTTCAATGTGGCGACATTGGCCTGGGTAGCCCCATGGGTCCACATCATGGTGTTCATGGCCGGCGCGATCAGCACCGGCTTGTCGGTGGCCAGCAACGCCGTGGAGGCCAGATCGTCGGCCAGGCCCTGGGCCATTTTGGCGATGAGATCGGCGCTGGCCGGGGCCACCACCACCAGATCGGCTTCGCGGGATAGCCGGATATGCCCCATCTCGCTTTCGTCGGTGAGCGAGAACAGATCCTGATAGACCTTGTTCTCGCTGAGCGCCGCCACGGACAGCGGTGTGACGAACGCGGCCCCGCCCTTCGTTAGAATGGCGCGCACGCTGACACCCCGCTCCCGCAGGCGGCGGATCAGCTCCAGGCTCTTATAGGCGGCGATCCCGCCGGAGATCACGAGCAGTACGCGTTTGCCTGCCAGCATTGCGGCTCCCTCTGTCACAAAGCGACTTGTTCGATTTTCAAGCCCGAAGGGGTTTAACCGATTATCTTAAGGTAGGGAACCGGCGTACCGCCCGCAAGCAGCGCGGGCAAGGCCTCAGGGCCGCAGGCCCCGGGCGATGTCGCGCAGTTCCTTCAACCGCCGCTGGGCCAACATAAAGACGAGCCCGCCATAGATCGCCAGGCCGAGGGTCACCTGGGCCAGAAGCTGGAAGATCGGGCGCTGGCCTGTCAGGGCCCGACCCAGCAGAACGACGGCCCCGGCCATGACGAAAGAGGCCGCCACAGGAACCAACGCCTCGCCCAGATAGGCGCGCAAGGAAAAGCCGGCATTGCTGCGCAGCACCAGCAGTTCCACGCCATAAAACAGGATCTGGTTCAAAGTCACGGCCAGGGCCACGCCGGTAAGCCCGAACCTGACGCCGATCAACGAGGCGATAGCCAGCGAGAGCGCCTGCGCCGTCACGATGCTGAGGCGAAGCCCCGGCCGGCCAAGCGCCGTCAAGACATGGCCGAAGAAGAAACTGAGGCAAAATCCCAAAGACGCCGCCGCCAGGATCTGAGTTGCGGGCACGCTCGCTTGCCACTTGGCGCCGAGAACCACCGGCATCAGGACCGGCGCCGTGGCGGCCAGGCCGACGAAGGCCGGGATGGTGATGAGGCTGAGGATGCGTTGCGCCGTCATCAGGCCGCGATTGACCCGCTCCTTCTCGCCCTGGATGCGCGAGAATAGCGGTACCACGATGCGTTCGGCACTGCCGGCGACGAAATCGGTGACGATAGCCAACAGCCGCTGGGCGACGCTGTAATAGCCGAGCTCGGTGGCGCCCAGGAAGTAACCCAGCACCAGGCGATCGGCCTGGAATCCGATGGCGCGCACGACATTGGCCGCGAGCACGTTGAACCCGAAACTGAACAGTTCCTTGAAATGACGATAGGAGAAGGCAAATCGGGGCCGCCATTCGGCGATCGACCAAAGAACGACGAGGGCCACGGCTTGGTTGGTGAGGTGCTGAGCCACCAGCGCCCATACGCCCATGCCAGCATAAGCCATGACGACCCCCACGACGCCGCCGGCAAGCGCCCCCACGAGTTGACGTACGGTCAATTCGCGAAAACGCAGGCTTCGGGCCAACAGGGCCTGTTGGACGACAGAGAGAGACGCAAGAACAGGCCCGACGGCATACCAGCGCAGGATCGGCGCCAATCGTGGCTCGCCATAGAAGGCCGCGAGGGGCCCGGCAAGCGCAAGGGTGAAAAGGGCAATCGCGACTCGAGCAGCGGGCCTGCAATAATCATGGCCCCGTGTGTTCTTAACTAATTTGGCTCTATCGACGTATTTAGCTCTATCAAAGCGCCCCCGGCCAAATAACCGTACGGAGTGTCCGGAAAATACATACGAAACATGAGATGTAGGCCTTAGAAACCCCTTCAACTGTCTACTCCAAGAAAACCTCCCTGCAGTAAAAAATTTACATTTAAACCAACTAATTAGCCAACTTCGGCAATGACTTTGCCGTTTGGTACAGACGTTGCGTTTCTGAAGTCCAAACTTTGGCGATCGATCCATCCATCACAACCTGGATGCAATGCACTGAGGTCTAAAGTAAAATGATGAAGTGTTGACTCCGGCTAGTTTCGCTTTGGCGAATCGCTCCGCCCTCATCGTTGGCAGCTTTCAAAATCTAGTTCTTTCCTTGGTGAAGAGAAGAAAGGAGATCGTCATGAGTAATTTGTACAAATTGACGCTTATACTTGGTCTCGGGACTATCCTAGTTGTTGGAACCGTAGGAACGGGATTCTCGGCTTCGCCCGCTGGCGAGCAGGTTAAGGCAACGATCGATCAAGTGATCGAAGTGCTGAGAGACCCAAAGCTCCAGGGGCCCGGCAAAAAGGCCGAGAGGAGAGAAAAGTTGCGCCAGATTGTACTACCTAGGTTCGACTTCGCCGAGATGGCCAAGCGAGCGCTGGGAAACAACTGGAACCGCTATCCGGATAAGCAACAAGAATTTGTCACCGCGTTTAAACAACTCCTCGAAGAAACCTACGCAGATCAGATTGAATTGGCTGGCGGCGATAAGGTTGTGTACCTGAACGAACGCACTGAAAAGGACTACGCGGAGGTGGATACCAAAGTGATTTCTCCCAAAGGTGAGGAAACGCCAATGACTTACAAACTTCATCCGGTGGGTTCCGATTGGAAGGTTTTCGACATCGTGGTTGAGAACATAAGCATCGTGAACAACTATCGTTCCCAATTCAACCGCGTTCTGAGCAACGCCTCTCTGGATGAACTGATCAAAAGGATAAAAGAAAAACGATTTCAGAAGAGCAGCTAAGGAGCAGCCGCACATTTGCCCTAGGCCGTACTATGCGCTGGTTGATTTCTTCTTCCGCTGGGAGGCCTATAAAGGTATCCAGCATCGAAAAGTTTTACATATAATATGCGCAACAAGCTGAGTCGTTTCTAGCTAACCGCGAAAACAAGCGACTGATTCGGCGATGCGGCCACAGAAAAATAAAAAACCGCTTGTAAAATAGTCCTCACGGTGAAAAGGTATACCCAATCTAGTCCCTATTTCATTTTGTCCGTTTTCATTGTACTTAGATCCCCTTGTCCCAGCTAAATGTGCGACCTGGATAAGACAATGCCAGACCCAAATACCGCGTCAGAAAGAATTGTAATAGTTTCCAATCGTCTCCCTTTCACGGTCGTGCAAGACGGTGAGGGGATTCAATTCACTGAAAGCGTGGGAGGCTTAGCGACGGGCTTGAGAACGCTGCTGACCTCTGCGCAAAGTTCCCTCTCCCGTGAATCCGAATTGCTATGGGTTGGCTGGCCGGGAAGCACGATCAGGGATGAAATTCGTGATGAAGTCAGATCCAAAGCGTTGTCTGAGTTTAGCTGTTGTCCCGTTTTCCTCTCTGAGCAGGATCTGGAAAATTTCTATCAGGGTTTCTGCAATGAAACGATTTGGCCGCTGTTTCATTACTTTCCCACCTATGCCCGATACGACGAAGCCTACTGGGAGCAATATCGAAAGGTTAACGAATCATTTAGTCTAACCCTGCTGGACGCTATCCGCCCGGACGACACCGTATGGATTCACGATTATCATTTGATGCTGCTGCCGCATCTTCTCAGAAAAGCCCTACCGAAGCTTCGGATCGGCTTTTTCTTACATATTCCGTTCCCTCAGTTTGAGATCTTTCGACTGATTCCGGGGAAATGGCGCCGGGGAATTCTGGAGGGATTGCTTGGCGCGGATCTTATCGGGTTTCACACGCACGATTTCGGGGAATACTTTCTCCGATGCGTTCAGCGGATACTCGGTTACGAACACCGCATGGGGCAACTCACCATAGGCGGTCGCCCCGTAAAAGTTGGGGCCTTCCCCATGGGTATTGATTTCAAAAAGTTCCACGAAGCCGCGAATCATGCGGAAGTTCAAAAAGAAAAAGAAGAGCTGCAAAAGGGTCTGGGAGACTCCAAAATCGTTCTTTCGGTCGACCGACAAGATTACTCTAAGGGCATCCTCCACCGTTTACAGGGCTTTGAAGCCATGCTGGAGACGAACCCGGAATGGCGCGGCAAGGTAACGTTGGTCATGCTGGTGGTCCCCTCCCGAATCGGCATCGCAGATTATGAAGGGATGAAAAAGCGGATCGAAGAGCTGGTCGGCAAGATTAACGGTCGATTCGGCACTATCAGCTGGACACCCATTATCTATCAATACCGATCGTTACCCTTTCAGTCCTTGGTGGCGATGTACGCCATGAGCCACGTTGCGTTGGTCACCCCCTTGCGCGACGGGATGAACTTGGTTGCCAAGGAATATGTCGCAACTCGTCACGATAAAACAGGTGTCCTGGTTCTAAGCGAAATGGCGGGGGCCTCAAAAGAGTTACCGGAGGCGATAATCATTAATCCCAATAACCGGGAAGAGATTGCCGATGCCTTGAAAACCGCGCTGGAAATGCCCTGCGAGGAACAAATGCGGCGAAACGCTATCATGCAAAACCGGCTGCGCCGTTACGATGTCGCTCGTTGGGCCATGGATTTTTTGGCAGAGTTGGTTTCCACCAGTCCTGTCGATGAAGAGTCTCACGTGAAATCGCTCGACCCCTCCGAACGCCATAATCTGACCGAGCAATATCACCGCAGCGTGCGCCGTCTTCTGATCCTCGATTATGACGGAACCTTGGTTCCGTTCGCAGCCTATCCCGAGGTTGCCAGACCGACGCAAAGATTGCTGAGAATTCTTCGTTCTCTTGCGGCTGATTCACGCAATGAATTGCTTCTCGCCACAGGGCGGGACCGCGCCACCCTCGACCAATGGTTCAACGGGATTCCGACGGGGCTCGCAGCGGAACACGGATCCTGGATCAAGGAGCGCAACGGCAATTGGAAAATGCAGCAATCTTTGCCTCTAGGCTGGAAAGCGAGACTCCTTCCGATTCTTGAGATGTACGCCGATCGCGTTCCCGGCGCCTTCGTCGAGGAAAAGGAGTTTTCTCTCGTATGGCATTATCGCATCGCCGATCCAGAACAGGGGAGCGCAGCGGCGAGAGAATTGACCGATCATTTGCTGGTATTCACAGCCAGTATCGATCTCCAGGTGTTACGAGGAAGCAAAGCAATTGAGATCAGGAAGGCCGGTGTCAACAAAGGATCGGCAGTGCAACAATGGCTGGGCAAGAACGATTTCGATTTTGTATTGGCCATCGGAGATGATTTGACCGATGAGGATATGTTTGCGGTACTGCCGCCGTGGGCGTATTCTTTCCGTGTAGGAGTCGCTCGGACCCGCGCTCGATTCCGTCTGCGCAACCCTGCAGAGGTATTGCAATTCTTAGCGGAACTGGCGGTTGGCCAGGATAGCGATACAAAGGAAAGCCAAGATGGTGCGAGCGCTAACCCGACCTCGGACATCCGCCAAATTTAGAGTCTTACCGTTTCGCTGCAGACGATTTAGGCCGTCCCGCCGGCGACAATTTGCCTTACAGCAAAACGTATCATCGGTTTGACCTGCTGGAAAAGCCATTGTTATAACTCGAGCGATAGCGGAGATCCTTACATGCGCCTAATCGATGCTGATGGTCCATCTAGAGGAGAGCCCAGCGCCGGGTCTGGAACGCGGTCAACGCACTTCAAACAACAGTATTGTATGGTCGTGGAGGAAATCGCCCTTTATTCGTTCAACCTTATCCGGTACCCATCCCTGAATTTCGAAATCATGTGAAACTACTCTGGCACCGGGCTTTAACTGCTTGTCGAAAATGGGCCTTAATTTGGCGTTGAACTCCGGGAGCATGTAAAGCGTTACAACCGTCGCCGGTGAAACGTCGACCGTGAGTGCGTCTTGCACACGAAATTCAACCAAATGTTCTACTTTTTCTTTGAAAGCGTTGTCCTTAGCTTTTCGCACTAGGTCGGCATCGATTTCGATTCCAACCCCTTTTACACCATAGCGCTTAGCCGCCCGAATGATGATGCGGCCATCGCCGCTCCCCAAATCGTAGATCACATCGCCGCTTTTCACCTGAGCCATCTCGAGCATGCGGTCGACGACTTCGGGGGGCGTTGGGACAAACGGCACTTCGCCATCGGTCCAAACGGCCACAGGTGAGCAGCCGTTTCCGATCAGAAGAATCAAATTTAATGCAAGCCAACCTGCATTTTGTCGCATTGATTGCTTTCCACCCTCGCCATTGAAATCGCAAACGTGTTGGTTATAGGTTATTCATTAATGCCGCGTCAATCTTCATCACCGGTTTGGGAACATTCACAACGATCACTTTTGCTATGTTCTTCGACTCAAGAAACCGATAACACAAAGGAGAAAAAAGCATGGCGACCTGGGATAATATTTTGACCCAACGAGATAAAGAGGTTTTCGCTCTTTCCGGCTACGGCAAGCGTGCCGGTTTCGGACAGAGGCCCGCGGTGCTCGTCATCGACGTAAATTACAACTTCGTCGGGGACAAACCGGAACCGATTCTCGAATCCGTAAAGCGCTTCCGCAATAGCTGTGGCGAAGAGGGCTGGCAAAGCGTTCAGCGAATTCGTGAGCTTCTCAGCGAAGCTAGAAAGAAACATCTACCGACATTCTACACGACCGGGCATGACGATAGAACGAACACGGTCGCCTTCGGCCGTTGGCAAGCAAAAAACAGCCGCTCGACCGAAGATATGACCGAAGAGTGGGATAAGGGTAACCATATTGTGGAGGAGATTGCTCCCCAGCAGGGTGACATCGTCGTCCGCAAGCAAAAACCCAGCGCCTTTTTCGGCACGCCGCTGATCAGCATGCTCAACGAAGTCCACGCCGACAGCGTACTGGTAACGGGCACCACCACCAGCGGCTGCGTGCGCGCCAGCGTCATCGATGCTTTCTCTTACAACCTCAAGGTTTCGGTGATTGAGGAATGCGTATTCGACCGCGGCCAGGCATCACACAAGATTAATCTCTTCGACATGGCCATGAAATACGCAGACGTGATTTCGCTTAAGGAAGCGATTGAATACGTTCACGGGCTGCCTGATAACCTGTACGCGCCGGCACTGTAATTAAGATTTCGGGTTAACTGAGGGTATAAAGATGGAGAAATCAGAAAGCAATCCGCATTTGCAAACCGCAATCATGGAAGTGGTAGAAAACCAGCTCCGCAGTGATGATCCTCCTCAAACGGGGCAAACCTTCAAACGTCTCATTGAAGCCGGTCATTCTGAGAAAGAAGCAAAGCGATTGATCGCCTGTGTCGTCTCGGCGGAGATTTTTGACGTGCTGAAGAAAAATGAACCCTTCAACCTTGACCGGTTTATAAAATATCTAAACAAGCTTCCCAGGATGCCTTGGGAAGAAGAGGAAAGTTGAGTTTGACGGTGGCTGACAAGGTGCACCGCGCTTGTACGAAGCAAGGTGCCAACAGCGAAACCTTGTCGAATGAATAAGCTGTCCTCCGGAAATTCCTCGAACTTATTTACGGCCCATATCTCGAATAGAACCGGCCCTCCGACCTGATTGCTTGATACGCGCGATTGAAGTTGTTTCGATAGTTTTTTCCAAGCCAAAGAATACGCGATATGAGCCCATCGCAAACGAACCGGCCAGCGTATTGAACCAAGCCAGTTTCCATGACCACACCCACGCCCCCGACGATATCTCGGATTCGATCGTTGAGCCCCAAGACACCGTATGCCCGATGCTCCGACGGGTGAACGAATAACGAGTGGACTTTGGTATCACGGAGGAAAACCCAGTTCTCCACTTCCAGACTCCTCAGGGATCCAACCACTTCAGGATCGACAGCCACCGACTTGGACTTCAGCCCGGCCAAAGCCTGTTCGATCAAAGAAGAATCGCTTGAAAGTCTTGACCGCGCTGCCGCAAGCCGTTTAATGAGGTTGGACTTTCGCCCGTCGTGTCCGGTGCGATCGATTTCGATCAACAGCGCCTTGTAAACCGCAATGAACTTCGATGCGGACAACGGGTCAATGATCATTAGATTCCCGACCAGACGCTTGGGCTCACCGCCCCGAGCCTAACTCGCTCGTTGCAGCCGGTGCTCCCGTTACTTGTTTGACGACAGGCCCTTGAGAAAAATATCCTCGTGGTTCATTAAATACTCGTAATGATCCTTGATGTCCACGATGGTGTCATCGTCCCATTGAAGAGCCTCGTCCGGATACTTCTCTTTGGCCAATTCCAGCGCCTTTAAGATCGAGAGTCCTCTTCTTAGGCTGGCAACAACTTCGGAATCGTATGCGATCTCACCCGGAGTCCTTTCTTTGAGCATCTCCGAGAATTCCGCCGCGCTGCCCAAATATGCATCGGATAGTTCCTTTACTCCCTTTTTCATAATCCTCCGTTTGAATCAGTCGGTTATCTGGCGATGTAATCTGTAGCTCTGGCAAACATTGACACGGTGGTCTATGTGGATTGTAACGACCTTGGCCATCTATTCGCGAGCGCGACCCCAGTGAGCGATTCTACTGGTGCTTTTCGCTGGATAGGCGTGCGCTCGCTAGGTTCTCTTTGGTCCCTGAGGGGCCGGATACCATCCGCCGGGTTTATATTGCAATTCGCACTGGTGCTTAAAGTCAGCCACGTGCTCTAACATCCCGGCGAGCGGCTTGGCTTCCCTGTCCAGTCCCCCCCGCCATATTTTCTTTTCCATCGTGCCAAGCACCAAATAGTGCTTCGCGGTGACTTGCGGTGGTATTTGGCTCAAGCCGTGCGCCAACTCCATCTCCAACTCAGCCCGCTGCACCATCACCATCGCACAACGGGAACAATAGCGACACGTCTTGCCAAGCACCATCGGTCCCCACTCATCAATATGAATAAAAAGCGCGAACTTCCGTAAATGGGTGACCTTCTGGCACTTTGGACACTTGCTTAGGCGTACTTCCGCATGAGAGTTTAACAGGAGCGAATAACGCGGCAGCAGCTTGCCAATTCTCGTGTTCTCCATCGCAGTCTTCTAACCTCCTCTTCATTCCCAGGGCATGTCATGCCAGTGAATGAACTCTTCGTAGGCTTCCTCGGCTAGACTATATTTCACGCCGCGGGCACTCGTGCGCTCAAACCGCACCTTGGCATCTTTGAATAATTGCACTACTGCATCATGGATCAAGTCTTCAACCTCGCTCGGGTCGTTCGCTTCGCTGGCCTCGAGTAGAGAAGCAACCAGTGAACGCCCGTTTCTCTCTTTGGCGCTCTTGGCAGCGGCCATAACAACCGCGTACTGCAACATACCGGCTAACATGACCGCTAGACGGTGCATGCGCCCGTCAGGAAACAGCTTGCGTAGCATGCGCACCCATACCTCGTATGTGTCCGCACCGACAACTCCGCTAAAACTGCGACTTTTTTCCTTTGCGGCCGCTTTCACCTGTTTCTTAGTTTTCATATCCCTGCTCGAACCTGCGTACACGCTCGCCGGACAATGGGCGCGTAATGACATCAAAATCAAAACCTGCGGCATTCATTTTTAGTCGCTCTTGGTATCTCGGCCCGAGGAAGGTGTCATCTCCTAGCTTCTCGATATTCTTTTCTGTTGACAGGCTCGGCCGGGCCCGGATATCGCGTTTCGACCGCATAATTCGTCAGGTTAATTGCCTGCCAGATTTCCTTTGAGATCTGGCTGCCCGTCGGATCTACCAGCTCCAGAAGAGCTCTGATATTGTGAGTTTTGGGAAAGTCGATTTTACGATGTACCAATACCGCCTTTATTGATTTTTTCGCTGCCTGTTGCGCATCAAAACAAAGGTCATCCCAAAAAGCTTCCTTTGGTTTAGGTTGTTTGGCTAACGCCAAATTTCCCTTTGCTCGCTTGAGCCACTCCTGGGCCGTTCCGAGAGTGCTCTTCTTAGGCGGCATAGATGGTCTTTCCCTCCCTCAGCGCCGGACGATAGATAAGCCCTATCGTGTCTTTGTAACGCTCGATGTCATCCGGCTTAGCGACGATAATGTCTGTAGGGATGCCTATTCCAATTAAGCTCCGCTCGATTTTCCGAGCCGTCCTTCGTCTGTGTCCGCACGGTTTTACGACTAATAAATCCACATCGCTATCCGGTCCCATCTCTTCCCGTGCCGCCGAGCCAAAGAGGATAATCTTTTCTGGTTGAACCGCCGCAACAATTCGCCGTACGATTTCTTGAAGGGTCTCCTCACTCAAGATTTTCTTTTTAGCTTTCACTATAGCGTTACCTTTGCCTCTTAAAAGCTCGCCGTTTAACTCACCTGCAATACACGAATCCGATCTCCAAAAGAACTCGGAAGCTAAATGAACAAGCGGTAGTCATGGTTTCAGGACCAAACCTAGAAATTAGCTCGCCAATGCGCGCTTGTGCAGTGAATCCCTAGTGGAATGAGCAAACTGTCCCCGGAAATTACTCCCCAAATTAACAGACAGCAATCATGTGCTGCGCGAACATTAAGTCCCCCTTCTTCCCTGTGGTGGACGCCCAGCCCCAGCGAAAACGCTCGGGAAATTCCATGTTGCTACGCGAGTAGTTTTGGCTGAAAGGCGGGTTGGCGATAACGCGATCAAAGCGTTCAAGCTCGCCTGCTTCTCGGTGCATCGGATGGAGCAATGTGTCCCGGAGCTGTATGTCGGCCCCGGGAACGCCGTGCAGTAACATGTTCAACTTGCAAATGGACCAAGCGGAGGCGTCGTTGACTTGGCCACACAGCCGGATGTTCGTCGGATCACCACCAGATTGCTCGATGAACTCGCTGCTGATGATGAGCATGCCGCCAGACCCACAGCATGGGTCGTAAACACTCAACCCCGGCTTCGGCTTTAAGATACGAACCATCAGTCGGATAACATCGCGCGGCGTGTAGAAGTCTCCGCCCTTCTTGCCCGCCGATTCGGCGAACATGTTGATGAGGAATTCGTAAGCCGCTCCAAGTAGGTCCGTGAACTGAAAGTCTTCGTTGCGTAGACGGTAGCGGCTGAAATGGCGGACGAGATCCTTGCAGGCGTCGTCCGAAACGATGCGCTTGTTGCTCTGCACGCGCAGGAAGCTGATGTGGTCGAGAACGTGCTCAAGCGAGTCGTTGCGTTCAGCGAGCGCACCGAGTGCCTTATCAAGCACGCTTCCATAAGGCTCAGCCGCATCGCCCAGCTTGTCTTGAAGGTACATCCAACGTACGCGTTCCGGAACAAAAAAGCCGTCATAATAATCAGGGTCTTCACCGTATCCTTCGGCTTTCTCCTTCGTCATTCCTTGTTCCACTCTGGTGCCAACAATCTTCTCACGTTCAGCGTCGAATACATCCGAACAACGCTTCAGAAAAGGCATCCCGAAGATATAGTCCTTGTAGGTAGCAGCGTCCAAACCCTCTTGGCGCAGCCGGTCAGCGGCCGAGTAGAGATGACATTCGAGTTTAGCGAGTGATAGTTTAGGCATTTTTACCGCGCATCCTACAGTTCAACAATTGCGATTGTGGATGGTCTTTTGCACCTGGAGATTCAGACTCGTGGGGCTGGGCTGCATCTCACATCGGCGATTGGGAAGTTTAACAAAGGATGAAGGATAAAGGCAAAAGGATAGAAGTAAGGAAGAGACGCGGCCGTTTTCGGACAAATCCCGGGCTTATGTTCGTGGGAAGGATAAATGCCGTGAACGTATTGCGACAAACCTCGGCAACGCTCCACGGCTTGGCGGCTAAGCAATACTGAAAGTATCTATCGAAAATTTGATTTTGTTATGGGACTCAACTAGGTTGGATTGGTTGCTCGGCTCCCTCCGTTGACGGGTTAATGGGAGAATATGATTACACTTCATGCCGACGTAGTCGGCAGCCTGCTGAGGCCTCCAGACCTGCTTGAGGCTCAAAAGCAACTCGCGGCCGGTACGCTAAGTTCTTCCCAGTTCAAAAAGATCGAAGATCGCGCCGTCGATGACGCCATCGCGTTGCAGGAAGATGTCGGCTTGGAAATCGTCACCGACGGGGAAATGCGCCGCCAGTCGTTTCAGAGCCAGATGACCGCGGCGGTCAGCGGCTTTGGCGAGCACAATCTCGATGCCTTTCTTTGGGGCGAGTGGTACGACGAAACGGGAGTAAAGAAGACACGCCGGCCGCGCCGGCTCGGGGCGATCGGAAAACTGAAGCGGGTTCGTTATCTATCAGTAGACGAGTTTTCTTACCTCAAAAGCAAAACGAACCGGATTCCCAAAGTGACCCTGCCTAGCGCTGGGTTGTGGGCCAACTTCTGGTCGCCGAAATATTCAAGAGATGCCTATCCAACGCTCGATGCTTTTCTGGCCGACATCGTTAACATTCTGCGCGAGGAAGTTGCTGAGCTTGTTCGCCTGGGAGCCACTTGCATTCAAATCGACGCGCCTCATTACGGACTCTTGCTCGATCCCAAAACCCGAGGTTTTTATGAGAAGCGGGGTTGGAGCCTCGATCAATGGCTGAGTCAGGGGATGGAGTTGGACAACGCGATCATGGATGGTTTTTCCGATGTGACTTTTGGATTTCATATCTGACGCGGCAATCAGGGCAGCCGGTGGCTGTCCGAAGGAAGCTACGATTCAATCGGTCGACAGATATTCCGCAAGCTAAGAGCTCACCGGCTCCTCTTAGAATACGACGATGACCGCTCTGGTTCTTTTGATTCACTCAGAGACGTGCCTGAGGATAAGTTTGTCGTTCTGGGACTAATCACGACAAAGACGCCAAAACTCGAATCCCAACAACTATTGATGCAGCGTCTAACCGAAGCCAGCCGGTACGTTCCTTTGGAACGCCTTGGCCTCAGTCCTCAGTGTGGCTTTGCGTCTTCCGTCATCGGCAACAGTATTTCGCCTGAGGACCAGCGAAGAAAATTGGGGCTGGTGGTCAAGACAGCCCAAGCTCTATGGGGTTAAGAGAATCGTCAGGCTGACTGCGTCAGTGCTCGCAAGACCAGTGTAAGGCCAATCACGAACAACAGGGTCAGCAGGCCACGGCTAAAGGTTTGTTGGTTGATGCGGTCCTGAGTCTTTAGTCCGCCGTAAAATCCAAGTAAAACAAACAACGTCACTCTCAAGGAGAGAGACAAAGTCGTCCAGTTAAAAAGATTCCAGGTCGAGACAGCAAGCAATTGGCTTAGCTTCGTGATGATGAAGATCATCGCAATGGATTTGATAAATTCCATCTTTGGCAGCTTCAGACTATAGAGGTAGATCGCCAACGCGGGGCCGGCGGCGTTCGTCATGCCGTTGAGAAACCCGCTGACCAATCCTGCGGGAAGAACAAGCTTTTTTTCCAATCCAGGTGAAATCGTAAATTCGAAACGAAGCCAATTCGAAACCACAAAGACCAGCACCATCACGCCGAGGAAAAGGTTAAGCAGCCAGAGCGGCAGCGTGACGAGAACCTTGGTCCCCAGAAACACACCGATCAGGGTAGCAAGCGAGAACCACGCAAAGCGCCGTAGTACTTCAAAGGGAAATCCGCCGCGAAAGACCTGGGCGATGTCCATCACAATGTTGGGGATGATAAGTATAGTGATGGCGATGCGGATATCGAGCAAGAGAGCCACCGTTGGAGTTGCGATTAACGGGAAGCCCATTCCCGAAGCACCTTTGACGAAGCCGGCGAAAAGAAGAGCGACGCCTATAAGAATGTATGTCAGATCGAAAGACATTTTAGGTAGCCGGTGTTGCGTGAGTCAGTTGCAATAAAAAGGAAAGTTTAATCTATGGTGAAGCGATTGATCGTTTGAAGGTTTTAGACGAGAAAAGATTTCATGAGGTTCATTAGTCGGACACCGATAAGAACTTTCATACT
>Ga0137403_10005672_pt1 | contig 14440 bp, 12 predicted proteins | sample CZOMad2_1_16fung_FD_122057 | JGI IMG/M metagenome (GOLD analysis project Ga0137403, IMG submission 122057) | Vadose zone soil fungal communities from Angelo Coast Range Reserve, California, USA - CZOMad2_1_16fungal (Hybrid Assembly) | ecosystem: Environmental > Terrestrial > Soil > Vadose zone... | reverse complement strand
AAAGTCGAGCTGCACGCGTAAAAAGTAAAATACCACGCATGAAAAGTCTTCCCGGAGCCGTCGAAAGTTACTTTCCACGGAAGGAAAGTCGACCCGGACGCATGGAAAGTCGACCCGGACGGGTCAAAAGTCGATCCGGAGGCGTCATAAGTCGACCCGGACGGGTGGAAAGTCGATCCGGAGAGGTTTTGGCGGACTTTTCACGGGTTCCTGAAGACTTTGCAGGGGTGCCGGAGGACTTTCCAGGGGTTCTGGGGGACCCGCCGCCCGTTGCCTCTGGTAAGCCCGGATGCTAGAGTGCTTCACCGGCAGCTTTCGTTGGGACGTCGAGCTGCAGCGTCGTACCGGTTCTCAGCGAGGAGATCCTGATGAGACGAATGACGACGTTGCTGGCCCTCGCGGTTTCCTTCTGCTCCTTCGCCGCCCACGCCAGCACTCCCTCCAAGCTGCCGCCAGCGGGCTACGACAAGACCCGGGATCCTGCGGCCGATCTCGCGGCCGCCATCCCCCAGGCGCAGAGAGAGAACAAACGCATCCTTCTCGAGGTTGGCGGCGAGTGGTGCGTCTACTGCCGCCTGCTCAACAAGGTGGTCCATGAGGACGAGCGCCTGGTGAAGCGGCTGGAGGATGGCTTCATCGTGCTCAAGGTCAACTTCAGCGATGACGTGAAGAATGAGACCTTCCTCGCCCGCTACCCGTCCATCCCGTCCTATCCGCACCTCTTCGTGCTGGAGACCGACGGCACGTTCCTGCTCTCGGAGACGCCGGACTCCTTCATGGACAAAGACAAGTACGTGGCGGACAAGATCCTCGCGTTCCTGGAGAAGTGGGCACCGAAGAAGAGGGTGTAGCGGGAAGATCCTGATCCGAGAGGTACCGGCGGCGTTGGAGACGGCCTGGCGTTCGAGGTCAAGGCATGCCTGGGGTAGCGGCTGGCCGTCTCTACTCCTCTCCTCGGCAGGGCGATTTTTCACAGCCTCTCAGCTGGAGTTACCGCGCGTTCTACGTCGTCCGTGATCGCCCGGAAAAGGAACAGACGATCGAGCTCGTCTCGATCGAGACGCTACCCGCGGTGGTCGAATCTCGCATGGAGACACAAAGAGCACGAAGTACTGGTGGAGGACTGGAACGCCCCAGGCCTTCCTTCGCGAACGCGAAAGGAGAGTCCGCATGGAGAAGAAAGCCGGAAAGAAGAAGCTGGTGCTGAGTCGAGAGGTTTTGCGGGAGCTGGCCCGTGAGGAGACCCGCAAAGTCGTCGGCGGCTGGTACACAGACACCTGCGACACCTGCGCCTGTAATTGGTAAGGTCTTCGCGCGCGTCTCCGAAACCGGGGGCGCGCGTTTCCGACCAAGCGCCTGGCACCTCTCATCGGGGAAGCGAGCCGCGCCGAGTCTCGGAGGGGGGCCATGCGGCCCCCTTTTTCGTCGGGCTCGAAGCGTAGATCGGCGGGGGCGTCGCTCCTACGCTACCGCGTGGCCCTCTTCCGGCGGAGGACGCTCATCCCGGCGAGGAGCAGGGCGAATCCGAGCGCCAGCAGCCCGATTTCCGAAAGCGTTGGAATCTCGGCCGGCCCCTGGGTGATCTGGAACGACGTCGGATCGCCCGGGCCGACGATCACCGGGTCGTCCGTCGGCCGGGTTTTGTCGTTGACGCCGTCGCCGTTGCTGTCGTAGAAGATCCAGCCCTGGTTGCTGATCGTGGCGCCCGGGGCGCCGGAAAGGAGGGTGGCGTTGATCGTGATCGTCACCGAGCCTCCGACCGGGATCGCACCGTTCCAGGTGACGGTGTTGGTGCCGGTCGTCGCCACCGCGGTGCCGCTGGTGGCGGTGGCCGAGAAGAGCGCCAACTGCGCCGGCAGCGTGTCGGAGAATTCATCGCCCGGGTTGTTCCCCTGAGGAGCTCCACCGGAGTTGGTCAGGACGATGGTGTAGGTGACCAGGGAGCCGATCTGGAAAGTGGTGCCGTTGACCGACTTGGTGCCGCTGACCGACGCGCCCGTGGTGAGGGTGTCGGTATCGGTGGCCGAGTTGTTGCCCGGCGTGGGATCGTTGATTCCCTGTGGAGGCGCGACGGTCGCGGTATTGGTGAGAGAGCCGGTGGCGGTCGCCGAGATGGCGCAGGTGGCGGTGTAGGTGACGCTGGCGCCGACCGGCAGGTTGACGGTGTCGTTCAAGTTTCCCGATCCGGTCGCCGTGCAGGTTCCACCGCCGGCTCCGGCACAGGTCCAGGTGACGCTGGTGCAGGCAGCAGGGAAGGTGTCGGCGACGGTCGAGCCCGGGGCGGAGCTGGGACCCGCGTTCGAGGCGGTGAGGGTGTAGGTCACCGACTGACCGGGGATGACGCTGGTGACGCCGTCGGTCTTGGTGATGGCGAGGTCGGCCTGCGGGGTGAGGGTGTCGGTATCGGTGGCCGAGTTGTTGCCCGGCGTGGGATCGTTGATTCCCGGAGGCGGCGCGACCGTCGCGGTATTGACGAGAGAGCCGGTGGCGGTCGGCGAGATCGCGCAGGTGGCGGTGTAGGTGACACTGCCGCCGGCCGGCAGGTTGACGGTGTCGTTCAAGTTTCCCGATCCGGCCGCCGTGCAGGTGCCACCGCCGGCTCCGGCACAGGTCCAGGTGACGCTGGTGCAGGCGGCAGGGAAGGTGTCGGCGACGGTCGAGCCGGGAGCGGGGCTGGGACCCGCGTTCGCGGCGGTGATCGTGTAGGTCACCGACTGGCCGGGGAGGGCGCTGGTGACACCGTCGGTCTTGGTGATGGCGAGGTCGGCCTGCGGGATGAGGGTATCGGTATCGGTGGCCGAGTTGTTGCCCGGCGTGGGATCGTTGATCGCCGCGGGTGGCGCGACCGTCGCGGTGTTGGCGAGCGAACCGGTGGCGGCGGCCGAGACGGCGCAGGTGGCGGTGTAGGTGACGCTGCCGCCGACCGGCAGGTTGACGGTGTCGTTCAAGCTCCCCGATCCGGCCGCGGTGCAGGTGCCGCCGCCGGCGCCGGCACAGGTCCAGGTGACGCTGGTGCAGGCGGCGGGGAAGGTGTCGGCGACGGTTGCGCCCGGGGCGGGGTTGGGGCCCGCGTTCGTGGCAGTGATGGTGTAGGTCACCGATTGGCCGGGAATGGCATTCGTGACGCCATCGGTCTTGGTGATGGCGAGGTCGGCGTCCGGGGTGTCGAATTGAAAGGCTCCGAAGACCCCGATCCCGCGTCCGGGTGGATCAAACACGCCGGAGGTCTCGTTGTAGGTGATCTGCGCCGTGCCCACGCTGCCGGAGCCGCAATCGACCTTGGCCGTACCGTCGTCCGACGTCGAGTCCACCGAATGGATGCCGTCGGCCGTGGCCGTGTTTCCTCCGGTGATCGAGAAGATCGACGTCGCTGTCTTGGCGGTGAGCGAGCTGGGCGCCGCCCCGTTGCAGGCGACCACCACCTGGTCGATCCTCAGCTGGGCGCCGCTCCCGCTCGTGTCGATGTCGGAGATCTCGAAGCGGACACCCGTCCGCGGCGGGGACAGGGTCAAGGTGAGGATCACCGGTGACATTCCCTGGTTGGAGTTGGGATCGAAGATGACCCCCAGGTCGAGAAGCGTGCCCAATTGATTCATGGGGCCTGGGGGGGCCGGCGGCCCGTCTTTATAAGGAGACGTGCCGAAGGATCCGTTGGCCGCCGTGGCGACCGTGAAGGTGACGATGGTGCCGTCCGCGAGCGTATAGGTGTGGCTCAGATCGCCGGGATTCCACGTCACCTGGGACCAATCGAACGTCGTCGCGCGAACGGGCGCGGCGGTGACCCCGGCGAGGGTACCGCAAAGAAGCAATGCAGCCAGGCAAGAACGGATCGCGATGTTTCGACCCTCTGAGGAGTGGAGCACGGTGTTTCTCCTTGGCGGCGAAGCCGTCGTCCGCTGCGCGCCACCATCTCGCGTAGCTTTTGGATCATCTGGTCATGGGCCGTGGCAGCGAGATTCATGCCAGGGCGGGGCGCCGGCGGGCGAATGCCGCAACATCAAGGCCCGGCGAGCCGCCAGAGAGCACCTCTGGGAGGGCCCGGTTCCGCGTCGAATACGGGACGTCAGCGCCGCCAGCGGGCCAGAAATAATCGCTTATAGACCCGTGGCTCTAAGTAATGTATTTTCAGGTATGCACTTTTCATTTTGTTATGTCGGACACTGTCCGACATAAAGACCGACATTAGTCGGACAGTGTCCGACATAAGCCTTCACGCCGGTGGGGAGAGAGCGAATTTGCTGGCATGGAACTGGCACTTGGGCTTGGACGAGGCAGTCACACAACTCACGGGCTGGCGTCATTCCCCTCGACGCCAGACTCAAGCCAAACCTTGGGGATTGGGAGGTTGTTCCATGATCAATACCAAGCAGTTCACCATCTTCTTCCTGTTGGTCGTAGTCTTTCTCGTCGCGATCATGATCGTGACGTCCCTCGCGTGGCGCGAGTCCACCACGACCTACGACACGACCAGCATCCGGGCGACCCTGCTCCGGATCGTCAACATCTCGGCGGTCAAGATCCAGGCCCAGGAAGACGCCATGAACCACTGGGTTCACGAGGTCGACCAGGAGCTTCTGGACGCCGAAGGCCAGATCAACTTCTTCATGAACACGACCAACACCCAAATCTACCCCGTGCCGCCCACGGTCACTCCGTAGGCAGGGCTCTTAGGCCGCGCGAGGATTCGATGCCCGGGGCCCCCTCCGGTCCCCGGGCTCGGTTCCCTTGCGGGCCGAGCTGAAACATAAGGAAAGCAGGGAGGCGTCAGATGATCAATACCAAGCAGTTCACCATCTTTTTCCTCCTGGTCGTCGTCTTCCTCGTGGCGATCATGATCGTAACTTCCCTGGCCTGGCGGGAGTCGAGCACGACCTACGACACGACCAGCATCCGGGCGACCCTGCTCCGGATCGTCAACGTCTCGGCGGTCAAGATCCAGGCTCAGGAAGACGCCATGAACCACTGGGTTCACGAGGTCGACCAGGAGCTCTTGGACGCCGAAGGCCAGATCAACTCCTTCATGAACACGACCAACACGACCATCTACCCCGTGCCGCCGGCCCAGATCGAGTAGCTGAGCCCTGGAGTGGTGAGCACGCTACCGGAAGTCTTCGTTCTCCAGGCCGGCACCGCCACAGGTCGCCGGCCTGGAGGGCAACGGGGCGCGAAACCGCTCGGAAACCTGAATCATCAAGCTCCCTTATGACCCGCCGAGACCGTGGTATCCTACGCTCCACCATGCATTGCCTGAGTAGGCTGATCTGCATCGCGCTCCTCGCCCTGTGGACGGCCCAAGCCGCCCAAGCCGCCCATACCGGTGACCCCTTCCATTCCGCCAATCCCGCTGACATCGCCCATTCCTCCCATACCGCAGACGTCGACATCGACGACGTGCCCGTGGGCCGCGCGCTTCGTCTGCTCGCCGAGATCTACGACGTGTCGATCGTGACCGGACAGTTGCCGGAAACCCGGGTGACGGTTCGGCTGCGCGCTGTCTCCGCCCGGGAAGCTTTCGAATCGCTCGCCGTCGCCGCCGGGCTCACGGTGGTGGTCGAGGGGGCGATCGTGCGCGTCTCGCCGAAGAGCAGCGAGCCCACGGTGCGCCAGATCGTCCAGGGACCCTTCCCCGAAGGGGCGGAAGCCGGGCTCACCGAGCTTCGCGGCGCCGGCGTCGAGGTGCGCAGGATGGACGACGGCTCCTTCCTCCTCGAGGGCGCGAAAAGCGCGGTCGAGGCGGCCGCGGCGGCGCTCGGCAGCGCCCGGCAACACCTGCTCGTCGAGCGGGTATTCCACCTGGGGGTCGCTTCCGGAGAGGAGACGCAGAAGGCGGTCGTGCCGCTCCTGGAACCCCACCTCGAGGTCGCGAGCTACGACGCCAACGGGCATCTGCTGACCGTGTCGGCCCTGCCGGCCACGATCGCCCGCATCGAGTCGTTGCTCGCCGAGCTGACCCGGCCGCCGGCGCAGTTCGAGATCGAGGTCCGGGTGGTCGAGGTCTCCCGCACCGCTCTCGAGCAGCTCGGCGCCCAGGGCAGCTTCGGGCTCGACGTGAGCGGCGGCGTCCTGGCGACCACCTTCCCGCTCTCCGGGCTCCAGAGCGCGCGCCGCTACCTCCCGTCGGCGAGCGATCTGGCGACGCTCCGCAGCCTGGGCGGCGCGGGGAGCGGCTCGACCTCCGGGACGGGGACCGGGACGTTCTCCGACTCGGGCTTCCGCTTCGGACGGATCGACGGCACCGGCATCCGGCTGCTGATCCAGGCCCTCGAGCAGTCGGGCGAGGCGCGGGTGGTGGCCACTCCCAAGGTCACGGCGCTCGACAACCATCGGGCGAAGATCAGCATGGTCACCACCCTGCGCATCCCGACCTTCACCCAGAACCAGGCCTTCGCCACCACCACGGTCTCCGGGATCGAGCAGATCGACGTGGGGACGACCCTCGAGGTTCTGCCGCGCAAGGGGGAGGGCCGGCAGATCCTGCTCAAGGTCATCCCCGAGGTGAGCGAGCTTTCGCCCCAGGTCGAGACCTTCACCCAGAGCGGCCTGACCCAGGGGTTGCCCATCGTCACCCGGCGCCGCACCGATACCGAGGTGATCCTGGGCGGGGGGGAGACGCTGGTCATCGGCGGGCTGGTCACCGAGCGCGAGAGCAAGACCAAGGGCAAGACGCCCGGGTTGGCGGACATCCCGTGGATCGGGCGGGCCTTCCGCCTGGAAGGGAAGAGCGCCGAGAGCTCCGAGCTCATGGTCTTCGTCACCCCGCGCGAGCTGCCATCGCCTGAGGAGCGGCGGACCCGGGCGCGCGTCGACGATTCGTGGATTCCCAACGGGCTCGCGGCGCAGGTCGACGCGGCGCGGGCGCAGATTCACGCCCGGCAGCCGGCGGACCGCCTGGCCGGCGTTTCGACCCTCGAGCAGATCGACCGCGACCTGCTCGCCGCCGGGGTGGACGTGGGGCGCGACGTGGCCGGCCTGGGAACCGATGCGAGCCTCGAGGTACGGGTGGCGGCGGCGCTCTTCCTCCTCCACGAGCGGCCGGCCAACGCCCTGGGCGAGCTGGTGCGGTTCGCCGACAGCCGGGCGGTCGCCCTCTCCGCCCTGGCGGCGCCGATGGCACCCCACCTGCGCGCCGCCCTCGCCGAGCTCCTCGGCCAGTCGGCCGGGGGCGCCGAGGCGCTCGCCCACCAGCTCGATGTGGCCCTCGATGGGGCCCTCGCCGCGGGCGACTCCGCCGCCGCGTTCCACCTCGGCGAGGCGCTGTGCGTGGCTGCCCCCGCGCTCGCCGCCGAGAGGGCCGCCCGGATCGGTGACCTGGCGCGACAGGCCGGAGACAGCCTGGGGGCCGAAACGTTGCGCCTGGACGCCCTGAGCGGCGCTCCCGGCAGCGCGGCCGAGCTCGCCGCCCGCGCCGTCGACGCGCCTTCGCCCGAGGTGCGCTCCTTCGCCCTCGCCGGGTTGGTGCGGTCGCTGGGCTCCCGGGGGACGGCGGAGCTGCTCGCCGGGCGCTCGCCGGTGGCGCTGCCCGCCCCCCTCGTGGCGCGGGTCCGCACCCTGGCGCCCGCCACGCCCGCCGGATCGGCGACCCCGACGCCCCCGGCGTCCCCGGAAACCGAGCCCGCCCTGGGCTGGAGCGGAGCGCCGTCCGAGATCGTCCTCCGGGGCGACGCGGCCGGCAGCGCGCTCGTCCGCGAGGCGCTCGACCTCCTGGCCCGGCGCGCCCCGGACCTGCGCCACCTGGTGGGTTTCGGCCTGGCGACGATCGAAGCCGGAGCCCCGAGCCCCGGCGTCGATCCGGCGGTCCGCAGCGCCCGCGTGACGGCCGGGGGCGACCGCGACCTGACGCCGGAGCGCCTGGCGCTGCAGCTGGTCCGGCTCGCGACCCTCGTCTTCGAATCGCGGGTGCGCGGCTTTCCGACCAGGAGCGACCGCAACCTGGCCCGCGCCGTGCGGGAGGAGATCCACGCCCTGGAACGCTTGACCGGCGCGCCCTGCTCGCCGCAACGCGCGGCCTCGACGGTCGGCCAGGTGCTCGCGGCCGCGCGCTCGGGGGAAGGGCCGGCGCACGAGTCCGCGGGCGCGGTGGGAGGCGGACGATGAGCGCCACCCGCAGGCTCTCCGGTTTCGCCGGCATCGCCGGCATCACCCTCCTCGCCCTCGGCTCCGGCTGCGCGAGCGCACCCCGCTCGGCGCGATCACCCCGCTCGCCGATCCTGCCGGCCGCCCCATCGCGACTCGAGATGGCCTCCCCGGCGTCCCGGGACGCCCTGGACGCCGGGCTCTCGTGGATCGCCCTGGACGCTCCTGCAACCCGGGTGGGACCGTCGCCTCCTCCTCCCCCTTCGCCGACCGTTCCGACCCCTCCAAAGGGAGGTGCGCAATGAAGTTCATGAGCCTCACGGTGCCGATTCTGATCGTTTCCCTGACCGTCATCGCGGTCTGGGGCATGGGCATGCTGGCCGTCAAGACGAGCGCGATCTCGACCCAGGCGAGCCTCGACCTGCTGCGCCTCCATCTCCGCGTGGCGCGCCTGCACGAAGAGCTGCTCGAGCACTCGAAAAAGGCCCTGACCTCCCACGCGGCGAAGCTGGCGGCGGATGGAGGCCCCGTTCTCCACCAGCTCACGGAGCCGGCATCGGCGACATCGGCGGCATCCGCGACTCCCGAGACCCCCGAGACCCCTGAGACCACCGCCGAGCTCAACCCCTGGCCGGAGCCGCCCGAAGCGCGGGGCGAGTCGCTGGAGGACGGGCTCTTGCGGGCGCGGCCCAAGTTGAACCGTCTGGCCAGGCAGCTCGGCCAGGCCCTGCCGCCGCATTAAAGGGCCGCCTGAGGAGACTTCATGCTTCAGTCCATACCCGGAGGCCGCACCACCCTGCGCGAGAGCGGCGGCAGCACCGATAGCGGCGCCAGGCGGGAGCTCTCGCTGCTCGACGGCCTCCGCGCGATCCCCTCGCGGGTCGCCCGCAGCCACCAGGTGATCCCCCTGCGCTACGAGGGCGAGCGTCTGATCGCCGGCGCCCGCGATCCGCGGAGTCAGCGGACGCTCGACACCCTGCGCCGGCTCGGTCATCGGGACGTGGCGGTCGAGCCCCTCTCGGCCCAGCGCTACCAGGAGGTCATGGAAAAGTGGTATGGCCCGACCGGGGCGGTGGCCGAGTACGTCGCCGGCCTTTCCCCGACGTCGCCAGCCGAGCCCGGGCTGAAAGCAGGAGAGTCGATCGAGGCGACTCCCGCGCCGCGCTTCCTCGAGCTGACTCTCCAAGCCGCGCTCGCCGAGGGGGCGAGCGACGTCCACGTCGAGCCCGATCCCCGCTCCCCCCGAGTCCGCTTTCGGGTCGACGGGATCTTGGTCGACCGCGTGAGCCCACCCGCCTGGCTGGTGGGCCGGGTGATCGGCCGGATCAAGGCCCTGGCCGGGCTCGCCCTGGGCGAATGTCTCTTCGCCCAGGACGGGGTGTTCGACTTCCCGACCGCGAAGGGGTCGGTGTCCGTCCGCGTGTCGATCCTCCCCTGCCTGCGCGGCGAGGCCGTGGTTCTCCGCCTGCTCACCGGCGAGGACGACATTCCCTCGCTCGCGGCTCTCGGAGTGCCGGAGGATCTAAGCCGCAAGCTCGTCTCCTTCGCCTCGGCGCCCGAGGGGCTCATCGTCTTCGCCGGGCCGACCGGGAGCGGCAAGACGACGACTCTTCACGCGCTCCTTCACACGGTGGACGCCAGCCGGCGCAACGTCATCTCGATCGAGGAGCCGGTCGAGATCCGCTCGCGGCGTCTGCGCCAGGTGCCGGTGCGCCGCGAGTCCGGCCTCGATTTCGCCGGCGCCCTGCGCTATGTCCTGCGCCAGGACCCGGACGTGATCCTGGTCGGCGAGACGCGCGACACCGAAACGGCGCAGCTGGTCGTCCAGGCGGCGCTCGCCGGGCATCTGGTCTTCACCACCGTGCATGCATCGAGCGCGCTCGCGGCCTTCGACCGCTTCACCCAGCTCGGCGCCGACCGGGCGCTGCTCGCCCAGGTCACCCGCTTGACCGTCTCGCAGCGGCTGCTGCGCCGGATCTGCCCCCACTGCCAGGGCGCCGCCTGCTTTGCCTGCGAGGGCACCGGGCTCAAGGGCCGGACGGGCCTCTACGAGGTGGCCGCGATGCATCCGCGGCTCGCCGGCCTGGTCCGGCAGGGAGCCGCGCAGAGCGAGCTCCGGCAGGCCGCTCGCGAGCACGGCTTCCGGTCGCTCCTGGAGCTCGCCCGGGACCTGGTGCGCCGGGGGGTGACCACGGAGGGAGAGGTGGCGCGAGTGCTCGACGTCGAAGCTCTGGAAGCGCTCGACGCAGGAGGCGCGGGATGACCGTTGCGTTTCCGGGCGCCGCCGCGGCTGGCTCCGATCCCGCCGATCCCGACGATCCCGTCGATCCCGTCGATCCGGTCGCGACCGTGCCGGTCCAGGCCGCCGCGCGTCGCGCCGCGGCGACCGTCGGTCTCGATCTGCGCCTCGCCGGGCGGGCCGCCGCGGTGGCCGTCGACGGCAAGGGGGCGCTGCTCGCCTGGGCGGTCGTCGCCGCGGACGGCGATCCCGTGGCGCTCGCCCGGCTCGCGGTCACGCAGCTCGCCGTGAGGCCGCGGGCGGTGCGGGTCCTGCTCGGCTCGGCCGCGGCCCAGGTGGGCCTGCTGACCGGCCCGGCGGGAGGAGCTGCCGGAGTGGCGCCCGAGGAACGCGAGATCCTCGACGCCCTCCACGCCGAAGGCTACGAACGGCTCCGCGCTCCGGCGACCGCGGGCCTCGCCGTCGCCCCGGCGACCTGGCTGGTGGCGGCGGCGGGGGCGGACGCGGTGCAGCCGCTCTCCGAGGGGCTCCTCGAAGCCACCGCGGTGGCGCCGGATTTCGTCGTCGACCAGCTGCTGGCCGTGGCTCGCCTGGAGGCCGGCGCGGCCCTCGTGGAGTACGGTGAGACGGGTCTCCTGGTCGCCGCCCGTCCGCCCGGCGCGGCGCCCTTCGTGCGTTCGATCCCGGCGGTCTGGGATGCCGAGGAGGCCGCCCGGGAGACCCGCGAGAGCCTCGCCGCGGAGGGTTTCGCCCGGGCCGTCCAGGTCCTGGGGGCGCGGCGCGGCGAGCTCTGCCGGTGCCTCGCCGCGAGCGGCGTGCCGGCACTCCTGGCGCCCCTGCCCACCCTCCGCGAGCACCCGCTGCCGGCGGAGTGCGAGCTCGCCTGGCGCCTGGCGCTGGGCGCCGCCGTTCCGGCTCTCACCAGCCCCGCGCTCGCGACCCGGCGCCGGAGCCTCCAGTGGGCGCGCCGGCTGACCTGGGTCGCCGTCGCGATGGCGCTCCTCGGCGTCGTGCTGATGGGGGCCGGGCTCTTGATCTCCGGGGCGAGCCGGGGAAGGAGCCGCGCCCTCGCGGCCACCACCTCGGGAGTGATGCGCCAGATGGAGGAGCTGCGGAAGATCGGGGCTCAGGCGGAAGCGATGGGCCGGGTGAAGGCCGAGCTCGCCGGCCAGTCGGTGCCCTTTCCGCGCCTGGCGGAGGCGGTCGCCAGCCTGGCGCGGGAGGTGCCGCCGGGGTTCGGTTGGAAGCGATTGAAGATCGCCGACGGAACCCTGGAGCTCGAAGCGTCGGCCACCGGCCCGAACCCCCTCTCCCGGCTCGCGCTCCTGCGCCAGGCCCTCGAGCGCTCGCCGGTCCTCGTCAACCTCTCCTGGCTGCCCCCGGTGGCCGACCCGCCCGGAGCCGGCCTCCGCCAGGTCTTCAAGGCCACCCTCCGCGAACCCACCCGGAGCGCGCCATGAAGGCCCTGTGGAAAAACACCGCGACCCTGCTCGCCGGCGCCCTGGTGCTGATGGTGGCTGGAGCGCTCCTGGCGCGCGGGGCGCTCGCCCATGCCCGCGGCCCGGCGGGGCTCGCGGAGGCGAGGAAGATCCTCACCGAGATGGGCGGCGAGCCCGGCCTCGCCTCCCGCCGGCAGAAGATCGGCGAGGCTCTGGCGCGCCTCGAGCTCGAGCGGGTGGCCCGGCGGGCGGATGCGGCCGCCTTCAGCCAGCGCTTTGAGGAGACCTTCGCCGAGCTCGGCCTCACCTTGACCTCGTCGAGCGAGTGGAAGCCGGTGCCCAAGTGGAAGGTCCCGGGGTCGGCGGCGTTCGAGCGCACCTTTGCCGGCACCGGCCCCTTCGACCGGCTCCTGGACGCCCTCCTGACCCTCGAGAGTTGGCCGGACCAGGCGCGAGTCCGGTCGCTGTCGATATCAGCGGGGGCGGAGGCGCCGGGCACCGTTGCCTTCACCCTCGACGTCACCGCGGTGCGGCTCGCCGCCAAGGAGAAGAAATAAGATGACGCCCGGCCGCCTCCTGCTCGTCGGGCTCGGGCTCCTGATCGCCGCCGGGGCGGTCGTTCTGGTGGCCCGGGGTTGGAGCGGCATGAGCTCCGGCTCCGGCGTCGGCGGCGCCGCCGATCCCCAGAACGCGGGCACGCCCCCTCCGGGCGGCGGCCATGGCGACGACAAGGAGAAGGAGAAGGCGGCGCCCCGTTGGCAGAGCTTCACCCGGCCGGACGTCGCCGGCGTCGCCGGCGTAGCCGATCCCCACAACCCTGCGGTCCCGCGTCCGGTGCTCCATTTCGCCGCGCCGGTGGCGAGCCCCTTCCACAGCGCCCCGACCGCCTCTGCGGTGGCCCCGCGCGAGGCTCCGCACCTGCGGCTCGACGGGGTGTCCCCGGGCGAGCATGGGGTGGCGCTCCTCTCCGGGAAGGTGGTGCGTCTCGGCGAGACGATTTCCGGCTATCGCCTGAGCCGGATCGGCAAGTCCTCGGTGTCACTCGTCAACCCGGCCGGAGCGCGCCTCGAACTGGTCCTCGGCGCCTCGCCGCCGCCGCCACCCTCTGCCGCGCGGGTTCCGGCACCGGCACCGCGGCCCTACGCTCGCCTCGCCCCACCCCCGGAGCGGCCGAGCCCGGATCGCCCGCCGGGTGGAGGTGGCGGATGAGCTGGAGGGAGATCGCAGGGTGGGGCCGCGGCTGGAATCGCGGGAATCGCGGGCGTGTCGAGCTGCCCGCGGCGGCGGTCAATGCCCTGGCCGACCTCGTGGCGGCCGGCTTCGGGATGGCGCAGGCGCTCGCCGCCCTCCCCCGGCAGTCCTTGCCGCCGCGGGCGGTCCGCCAGCTCGAGGCCGAGCTTGCCGCGCTCCGCGCCGGGGGATCGCTCGACGTCGCCCTCGATCACCTCGGGCTCGATATCACCGCCGCTTCGATCCACGGCTCGCAGGCCCGGGGCGCCGACCTCGAAGCCGCCCTGCGGGCGGATGCCGCGGCGAAGGGGGTGACCGCCGATGCGCTGCGCAATACCCGCCGGCGGATCCAATTCTTCGCGCTCGCCCTGGCCGGCCTCACCCTCTCGACCTTCTACCTCGCCTTCGTCTCCGTGCCGGCCCTGTTGAAGAAGAGCATGGAGAACCTGCCGGCCGGTTGGGAGCTGCCGCCCGCGCTCGCCCAGTTCGAGAGCTTCCGCAACCTGTGGCTCGCCTCGGGCGCCGCCTTCCTGCTCCTCGGAACCGCCCTGGTTCTCACCTTCATCGGCATTCTCGGCCGGGAGGGTTGGCGCGCGTTTCGCCAGGATTTGCGGCTCCGGCTGCCGTTCCTGCGCGCCCATGCCATCCATGCCGCGACGGCGCGGATCCTGGAAGCCCTCGCCTTCGAACAGGGGGCGGGCCTGCCGGCCAACGAAACCCTGCGGCGCACCCGCCTGCGGGAGCCGGTGCCCCGGCTGGCCGCGGCGCTCGATCTCGCCGCGTCGCGCCTGGAGGCCGGCGACCCCTGGGGAAGTTGCTTTGCCGGCACGCCGCTCGACACACCGCTCCTCGCCGATCTGACCGAGCTCGCGGGCTTCGGCGCCCGCCCCACCAAGGGCTTGCGGTGGGCGGCCGCGGAGAGCCGGGAGCGGGCGGTCAAGGGCTTGCGCCGAGCGGTCGCCTCCCTGGCCGCGCTGGCGATCATTCCCTCCTTCCTCTTCCTGCTCGTCCTCATGCACGTGGCGTCCGTCACCGCCGCGATCGCCCAGGTCGAGTCGATCCGGGTCGATCTCGAGTCCCTGACCTCCGAGGTCGACCAGATCCTCCAGCCCAAGGAGTGAGCGGGCGGCTTGCTCCGGGAGCGTCCGGAACCTCTTCAAAGTCTTCGGGAACCCCTGGAAAGTCCTCCAGGACCTCTCCGGGAGCTTCTGGAACGCCTCCGGGAGGCTCCAGACGCTCTCCGGCAGCTTCCGAACTCCCTCCGGGCGCTTCCAGAGACTCTCCGGCCGTCTCCGGACCCCCTCCGGACGTGTCCAAAACTCCTCCGGGAGCTTCCAGAAGCTCTCCCGACGCTTCCCAACCCGTGAAAAGTCTTTCCCGAAGCGTGGAAAGTAACTTTCCACGCCCGAAAAGTCGAGCTGCACGCGTAAAAAGTAAAATACCACGCATGAAAAGTCTT